>Ga0209341_10006735_pt1 | contig 10249 bp, 8 predicted proteins | sample RifCSP13_2_FD_184020 | JGI IMG/M metagenome (GOLD analysis project Ga0209341, IMG submission 184020) | Soil microbial communities from Rifle, Colorado - Rifle CSP2_sed 13_2 (SPAdes) (version 2) | ecosystem: Environmental > Terrestrial > Deep subsurface > Rock core/Sediment | place: Rifle... | reverse complement strand
CCAGCCTCTGTCGAACGTATCGTCGTGCCGCCGCGCGAAGGGCGGGCCGTGCGGGTCGCCGCTGGCGCATCGTTCCGGGTCGTCGATCTCGAGGGGCAGCAGGTGGGCGACCTGTTCGCCTTCGTCGACGGAGATGTCGGCGAGTACGCCTCGGCCGAGCACACCCGGGTCGGCCTCTCACGCCTCTTCCCGCGGGTCGGCGAGAGCTTCCTGACGAACCGTCGACGGCCCATCCTCACGCTCGTGGCCGACGATTCGCCGGGGCTTCACGACATGATGTGCGCCGCCTGCGATCCGACTCGCTACGCGACACTGGGCTGGTCGGGCCCGCACGCGTCGTGCCAGGAAAACCTGCGGACGGCGATGGCGACGGCGGGTTACGCGACGATCGAGGTCCCCCAACCGATCAACCTGTTCATGCACATCCCGGTCGCACCTGACGGCTCGCTCGGCTTCGAGCCGGCGCAGACCCGGCCCGGTGACTCGGTGACGCTCCGGGCCGAGCTGCCGGTCGTCGTCGTGCTGTCGGCCTGCCCCCAGGACCTCAACCCGATCAACGGCCCCGGCCCCACATCGCTAGCGATCGAGCTATTGGCCACGGGCGCCCAGGACTGACGCTTCGGGACCCGCCCGTCAAGGGAGTTGGCTGGTGCAGAGCGGACAACGGTTCGCCGCGATCGGGATATCGCTGGCACAGAACGGGCATCCCTTCGTGGTCGCTTCCTGATCCCGGACCAGCCGGGCGTCGAACGCCTCCTTGGGCTTGACGATGAGGAGGTAGATCGCCAGGGCGATCAGGAAGAACGTAATGATTGTGTTGAGGAAGGCCCCGATGCGGATCTCAGCCGATCCGGCCGTCACCGTCCATTGACTGAAGTCGGGCACACCAACGAAGCCGAGGAGGGGCGTCAGGACGTCGGCCACGAGCGACGCGACGACGGCCCCGAACGCGCCGGCGATGACGACGGCGACCGCCAGATCGACGACGTTCCCTCGCATGATGAAGTCGCGGAACCCCTTGATCATCCCCGTTCCTCCTTCATGTGCCTCGGCGCCACGGCCCCGACCGGCGCCGACGATCGCGCTTGTACCATCGTCGCGGATGTTCCCCACTCCGGAGGCCCGGCCCACCCATGACCGAGACCCTCGCGCCCGACGAGCGAATCATCGCCGCCGAGGACGAACGCTACAACGCCTCACTCGTCCGGCGCGAGGATCAGCACGAGTCGCTGGCGACGTTCTGGGTCCGCTTCGACGGCGATCCCACCCCGATCGTCCCCGGCCAGTACATGACGATCGGCGTCTTCGTCGACGGCAGGATCGTCCAGCGGCCCTACTCGATCGCCTCGTCGCCCTCGACCGCCGGCAGCGAGGGCTACGAGATGTACATCCGCCTCGTCGAGGGCGGCGCGTTCACGCCCCTTCTCTGGCGGCTGCCGGTCGGACACCGGATGCGGATGATCGGCCCGAAGGGCAAGTTCACCCTCGATCCGGTCGACGAGAGGATCCACCTGTTCATCTCGACGGGCACTGGCAACGCCCCGTTCGTGGCGATGATGCGCTGGCTGCTGGAGCAGCGCACGCCGCGGCGGGCGGTCTTCCTCAATGGCGTTTCGTACGTGGCGGACCTCGGTTACCGCCCCCTGTTGGAGGACTGGGAGAGAAGCGGCGAGTACCCGGTGACATTCATCCCGACCGTGTCCCGCCCGGCGGCCCCCGAGAACGCTGGCTGGACCGGACGAACAGGCAGGGCCGAGTCGATTGTGGCGCCGGTGTGCGATGAGCTCGAGCTGACACCGGCAAACACGGTCGCCTACATCTGCGGCAACCCCGACATGATCCTCGCCGCCGAGGCGACGCTCGTAGGCCGCGGATTCGCCGAGGATCAGGTCAAGAAGGAGCTCTACTGGCCGAAGGGCAACAGTACCCGCGGCTTGGTCGCCGAGAGCTGAGGCAACACCTTCTCCAATCCCGATGCCAACCGGTGCATCACCCCCGCGCGCGGCGCGGCTGCACGGGCACTGCGCTCCTCACGCCCGCCCTGATGCACGAGCTGGCGTCACCCAGGTCTGCGGGCGCCCGGATGACAACCACCTGGTGGTCATCGGTGCCGTCGCGCTTGAGCGCGACCTTGGTCCCGTCGGGAGAGTCGGCGACGATCGAGGCGATGTCGCTGATCGACGGGGAGTCGATCTCGGCGAGCTCGATCTCGATGGGCCGCCGGATATCGACAGGCGCCAGGCGTGGGCAGAAGCCCGATTGACCGAGCGATGGGACATGAGCGCCGGGTAGTCGGGGCCGGTCAGGCTCGACTCAGCCCCCGGAGATCACCGTGTTGGGATCGGTGTCGCCGAGCAGGGCCAGCTGGTCCTGCGGCACCCAGCGGCGACGACTCTCGCCGGACGTCATCCGCCGACGCAGCTCGACCTCGACATGGGAGCCGTCACCCTCGAGCGCGGGATGCTCGACGAGGGCTACGACTCGGCTGGCCATGAACCGCCCGGTCCGGACGGGTGTGCCGCCGCGCGTGACTTCGGTCACTTCGATGATGCCCCGAGCCGTCGTCACCTCGATCCGGCGGCCGGCCCGCGTGGCCACGATCTCGAACGCCTGCGTGCCGCCCTGTCCCGTATCGACGATGACCTCGACCCGATCGCCTCGCATGTCGCAACGATAGCGCTAAAGCGGGCTGTCGTCGGCCGACCCGGCGCACGGGTACCGGATCCAGATCGCGGTCCGCTCAAGGGCCATCCGGGACTGCGAGCCGAGAATCCGGCTGTTGGGCTCGCCAGCGACCTGACAACCAGAGGATCGTCAGGCCGATGACGACGGCGGCGAGCACGGAGACGGCGGTCTGACGGCTGAACAGCCACAGCGGACCGACGAGGTAGGTCGCCGCGATGACCCGCGTCCGCCACGGCTCGGTCAGACCGCGGTCAGACATGGCCCAAAGCAGCCACGGGACGATGAGCGCTGCATCGTATCCCCAGGCGTGCGGGCTCGCCGCGACACCCACCAGGCAGGCGCCTGCCGCCGCCTCACCGATCGGCGCCCGGACGAGCCGCGGGATCGCGACCAGGACGATGGCGACGGCGACGGCGATCGGCACCCACGATGGCACCGGCAGACGCGCGACGAGGCCTGGCAGCGAGACCGACTTGTCGGCGTTGGCGGCGTAGTCGGACGCGACGTAGTCGGTCACGCCCGCCAGCCAGACCGATGGCCACGACAGATCACCGGCCGCGGCAACCACGCCGGCGGCGTACCAGGCGAGGCCGACGACTCCGACGATGGCGAGCGAGGCCCAGCGCCCGCGCAGCAGGAGCAGGCCGGCGAGCGGCAGTCCCCAGGTCGGCTTGAACAACAGAGCGCCGATGGCCAGCCCGGGTCGGAACGTCCGCTCCGCGACGAGGCCGGTGATCGCCACCAGTGCCAGGAGCAACCCGAGCGGGCCGTTCTGACCAATGACGATCGAGGCGGTCACCGGGGCGAACGCCAGGACGGCGAGGACACCCACGGTCCGCCCGAGGCCGAACGCGCGCGCGCCCACGAGCCCGGCGGCGACGGCGCAGGCAAGCATGACGGCACCCCAGACGACGAACGATGCACCGACTGGCATCAGAGCTGGAAGAGCGAACAGCCAGGCGGTCCCCGCCGGATAGGGCCAGAACGCCGTGGGAAGACCGTTCTCCCGCTGCCACGCGACGTGGGCATCGGCCGGCACCAGATCGGACGTTCCGACCGTCGCACCCGCCGACCAGAACGCCGGCCAGTCGTGGAAGTCGTTGACGAACGCGCCGACGACCGGCGCGAGACCGATGAGGAAGAGCCCGACCGCCCAGAGGCGGAGCCGCGGCCAGCCGATGCGAAGCGGGGAGTTCTTGGCGTGCACGGCTCCGATCCTACCCGGCGCCATGCGCGGCGTTCCGATCCCGCACGGCGGCGGCAGCAGTGCGACTGCTACCCGGAGACGTGAGCAGGCGTGAACGACTGGCGGAATCGACAGGATCGATCGTGGGCCATGCCCGCTAACAGGCAACGGCAGCAGTCTTGCTGCTGGCACCAGTCGCGCCGCTCGGCCGAGAACCGCGCCTGGTTCTGGCGTCAGACGCGGGCCGACTCCAGCCGATCGCGGATCGCCGCGCGGACGCCCTCGACCGGGACGCGCTGCTGGGTCATCGCGTCGCGCTCGCGGATCGTGACGGCGCCGTCCTCGAGGGAGTCGACGTCGACGGTCAGACACCACGGCGTCCCGATCTCGTCCTGGCGGCGATAGAGCTTGCCGATGGCGGCCGTGTCGTCGTAGACAGCCATGACGTCGCGGGCGAGGTCGTCACGGATCTGGCGGGCGAGGGCCACGATCTCCGGTCGGTTCCGCAGCAGCGGCAGGACGGCGACCGTGTACGGGGCGAGATCGGGATGGAAGCCCAGGACGACCCGCTTCTCGCCGCGGACTTCCTCCTCGCGATATGCGTCGATGAGGAAGGTGAAGGCGGCCCGGTCGGCCCCGGCGGCGGTCTCGACGACCCACGGGATGAAATGCTCGTCGGCGGTTGGGTCGAAATACTCGAGGTTCTCGCCCGACGCGCGGGCGTGGTTGCCGAGGTCGAAGTCGCCGCGATTGTGGATGCCCTCAAGCTCCTTCCAGCCAAACGGGAAGCGGTACTCGACGTCGATGGCCTTCCTGGCGTAGTGGGCAAGCTCGTCGGGAGCGTGCTCACGCAGGCGGAGCCGCTCGGGCGTCACGCCATAGCGGACGTACCAGGCGCGGCGAGCGGGCAGCCACTCCTCGAATGCGGCCGCTGCCGGATCGCCCGGCCGGACGAAATACTGCATCTCCATCTGCTCGAACTCGCGCATCCGGAAGACGAAGTTGCCGGGGCTGATCTCGTTTCTGAACGACTTGCCGATCTGGGCGATCCCGAAGGGGATCTTCTTGCGCGAGCTCTGCTGGACGTTCTTGAAGTTGACGTAGCTGCCCTGGGCCGTCTCGGGCCGGAAGTAGACGATCGAGCCGGCGTCCTCGACCGGGCCCATGTGCGAAGTGAACATGAGGTTGAAGCGGCGGGGTGGCGACAGCGGACCCTCATCGTTGGGACAGACGAGGCCGAGCCGAGCGACGATGTCCTCGTCGCGCAACTCCGTCGCCGACAGCGACTCGGCTCCTGGCAACTCGTCGAGGCGGTAGCGACGGTGACAGGTCCCGCACTCGACGAGGGGATCGCTGAACGAGCCGACATGGCCAGAGGTGACCCAGACCTGAGGATGCATGAGGATCCCGGCATCGAGTCCGACGATGTCGTCGCGCTCCTGGACCATCGTCCGCCACCACGCCCGTTTGACGTTGTTCTTCAGCTCGACACCGAGAGGCCCGTAGTCCCAGACCGCATTGATCCCGCCGTAGATCTCGGACGATGGGTAGATGAAGCCGCGCCTCTTCGAGAGCGAGACGATCGTCTCGAGGTTCTCGACGGCAGGCGCGACCGGGCCGGGATCGGTCGTCGGGGTGGTCACACGCGGGCTCCAGCAGGGCGGCCGGCCGTGGCAGGGACGGTCGCGGGGATGACTCGGTCCGCCGATGCTACCAGAGGGTCGATCAATGAGCGGCTCGGACCTCGTCGAGGAAAGCGAGCGAGCGGGCGTCCCGCTCAAGGGAGACACGGACGAAGTCGCGCAGGGCGGTCTCGACCTCGCGCTCAACGGCCGGGTCGAGGCGGAGGGCCGCGATCCCCTCGACGTCCATCCGCAGGTAGGCCTTGAGCAGCTTGAGCGCCTCGAGCGTCAATCCGGCAACCGATGCTGGCGGCCCCGGACAGCGCTCACAGACGAGACCACCGAGCGGCGGGACCCAGCGGAACGTCTCGGTCGGCTCAACCGTCCGATCGCATTCGACGCAGCGATCGACCTCCGGACGCATCCCCAGCTCATCGAGGAGACGCGACTCGTACCAGCGGGCGACCCGACCCGGCGCCATGCCCGCATCAAGGAGCTCGTAGGCACGCCGCAGGATGAGGTACAGCGGCTCGGCGGCGTGCCGCTCCTCGAGCGAGCGGTCGGCCAGCTCCGCCAGGTACCACGCCGTGGCCGCCGACTCGAGCGAGTCGCGCAGTCGAAGCCAGGCGTGGTTGACGGCCGCCTGGGTGACGACCTCGAACGTCCGCCCGTGGGCCAGCTGGAGGCGCAGCTCGGCGAACGGCTCGAGGGTGCCGCCGATCCGCGACGTCGGCTTCCGCACCCCCTTGGCGATGACGCGCAGCTTGCCGAGCTCGGGGGTGATGACGGTCAGCACCCGATCGGCCTCGCCGAGAGCGAAGCGGGACAGGACGATGGCGTCGGTGACGTAGACCCGCGATCGCGGCGGCATCGTCGAAGCGTACGCCGGACCAGTCCGACCCGTTTCGCCGTGCCGGCGATCCACGTCCCACCTGGCTATGCCAGTCGGTGCATGATCTGAAGGCAGAACCCTTGGGCAGGTGACCGGCAGCCCGGCAGCTGATGCACAAGCTGGCATCGGCTCCACGGAGGATCATCCGCGAGCAGGCACGCCGAACGGCGCAGACGGCGAGGATAATCAGGCTACCTGCACCGCGCACGTTTATCGCCCATCCGGGTACACTGGCGAAGATGGCCGTGACCCGAGACATCGACGCCGCCGTGCTCATCGCCGACACCGAGGAGGAGATCCTCCGCCTCGTCCGTGACCGCGACCCGGCGACGCACGGACTCTACGAGATGGTCCGCTACCACCTCGGGCTCGACGGGTCAGAAGGCCGTCGTGGCAAGCGGATGAGACCGCTTCTGGGACTACTCGCCTACGCCTCGATCACTGGCGACCACCGCAACGCCCTGCCAGGCGCGGCGGCCGTGGAGCTCGGCCATAACTTCAGCCTCGTCCACGACGACATCGAGGATGGCGACATCGAGCGTCGCGCCCGCCCGACCCTGTGGGCGCTCCATGGCATCCCCCAGGCGATCAATGCCGGCGACATGCTGTTCACCCTGTCGCGGGTCGCCCTTCATCGCCTCACCGATCTCGGCTTCAGCGACGCCAAGGTGCTGCGCCTGATGCGCCTCTACGACGAGACGTGCCTGGCGCTGTGCGAGGGCCAGTACATGGATATCTGGGCGGCCGACAACTCCGACGCCATGAACACCGAGCTCTACTTCGACATGATCGGGCGCAAGACAGCGGCCCTGATCGCGGGGTCCGTCGAAGCCGGCGCGCTCCTGGCCAGCGACGACGAGGAGGTTATCGCGCAGTACCGACGGTTCGGCTGGGCCATGGGAATCGCCTTCCAGCTCAATGACGACCTGCTTGGCATCTGGGGCGATGAGGCGGCGACCGGCAAACGGCCTTCGGACCTCGCCCGCCACAAGAAGACGCTTCCCGTCATCTACGCCGTCGAGCACGCCCCCGCCCCTGATCGGACGCGTCTGCTCGAGCTCATCGGCAAGCCCACACCCGGCGAGGACGACCTGGCCGCCGTCGTGGCCGTCCTCGAGCGGACCGGAGCCCGCCAGTACACCCGCGACCAGGCGCGCCGCTACCGAGACGAGGCGCTGGCGGAGCTTGATGCCCTCGCCATCGCCGACGAACGTGCCCGCGACCGCCTTCGCGACACCATCGTGTCGGCCATCACCGCCTGAGCCGTCCCTACGGGCCGCTCGCTGCGCGACCAAGGCCCGGGAACGCCCAACGTTCACTGTGCCCGACACGGACGCCCGGCTCTCCATCGCTGAACGCCGGTCGTGCCAATCGACCGACGACCATGCTCCGGAGGTCGATCCGTGAACGCATGCAGTTCGGATCGCACGTAGGGCCATCGCCGTCGGCACAGCGAACGCCCAGAGTTCTGACAGATGCAGCAGTCGGCACGGACCAGAGTACATCGAGCCCGGGCTGGCTAGTCGTCCTCGTACGAGGGGCGATCCCCGTCGGGCTCGCGGACCGCGAGGACCTTCGAGACACGACGACCATCGGTCGATTCGACCGTCAGTGACAGGCCATCGATGTGGACCCGATCGCCGGGCTTGGGGACGTCGCCGAGGCGATGGAAGATGAGACCACCGACCGTGTCGTACTCGTCCTGGTCCTCCAGATCGAGATCGATGTCGAAGAACTCGGCCAGCTCCTCGATCGAGACGAGGCCGTCGATCCGGGCCTCGCTGTCGGACAGGCGGACGGTGGCCGGCTCCTCGCTGTCGTACTCGTCCTGGATCTCGCCGACGATCTCCTCGAGGAGGTCCTCGATCGTCACCAGGCCGGCCGTCCCGCCGTACTCATCGAGGACGATGGCGATGTGAACCTTCCGCCGCTGGAGCTCGTGGAGCAGGTCGTCGATCGACATCGACTCCGGGACGAAGACGGGCGGTCGGAGGAGTGACCGGACGGCCGGTCGCTCGGCCGCGCCGTGCTTGAGGAACGGCAGGAGGTCCTTGGCATAGAGGATCCCGACGATCTCGTCGACGGAGTTCTCGTAGACCGGGATGCGGCTGTGGCCCTCTGCGATGATCGCATCGATCGCGTGATCCAGCGTCGCGTCGGCGGCCAGCCCGACCATCTCGACGCGCGGGACCATGACCTCGTGGAGACGCCTGTCACCGAGCTCGATGACGGCCTGGATCATCTGCTCCTCCTCGGCCTCGAGGATGCCCTGCTCCCCACCCCGCTCCACGATGAGCCGGAGCTCCTCGGCGGTGATGACCGCCTCCTGGTTGACATCGGCACCGAACAGGCGGGTGATCCCGCGTGTGATCCCGGTAAGAAGAGCCACGATCGGCCCGAGCAACCAGCCGAGGAAGTCGACCGGCCTGGCCAGCGTCAACGCGAAGCGCTCCGGGTGGGCGAGGGCGAGGGTCTTGGGCACGAGCTCACCGAAGACGATCGTGAACAACGACAGGATGACAGTGACGATGACGAGAGCCAGCGCTGCAGCGGCATCGGCCCCCATGCCGTAGCCCTCGAAGAAGCGCTGCAGGCCCGCCACGAGGCTGACCGCGGCAAACGCCGAAGCGAGGAAGCCGACGAACGTGATGACGAGCTGGATGACCGCCAAGAAACGCCCCGGATCGTCGACGAGATGGCGGAGACGCCTCGCCCCGCGTGCTCCCTCGTCGACCAGCTGCTCGACGCGGCTGCGACGGATCGAGACGAGGGCGATCTCGGCCGCCACGAAGATCCCATTGAGGACGACGAGCAGGGCGATCGCGGCCAGCTCGACGAGTGTCTCGCTCATCCGGCCGACCCGTCGCCCTCCGGTGCGGGCTTTGGCGTGCGGATCCGGGCCGGCACGCCAACCGCCAGCTTGCCGGCCGGGACGTCGCGGGTGACGACGGAGCCGGCGCCCGTCCGAGCGCCATCGCCGAGCGTCACCGGTGCTCGGAGCATCGTGTCGACGCCTAAGAACACGTTCTTGCCGATCGTCGTGCGGTGCTTCGCCGTGCCGTCGTAGTTGGCCGTGATCGTCCCGGCCCCGACATTCGTCCCAGCGCCAACGTCGGCATCGCCGAGATAGCTCATGTGGTGCTGTCGGACCCCGGCGCCGAGCCGGCTGTTCTTGACCTCGGCGAAGTTGCCGAGCTGCGCACCCCGCCCGATCGACGAGCCGGGCCGCAGGTGGGCGAAGGGACCGATCGTCACCTCGTCGTCGACCTGGGACTGCTCGACGACGCTGGCGGCGATCGCGCACTGGCGACCGATGACCGAGTCGACGATCCGAGAGCCCGATCCGACGACCGTGCCCGAGCCGATCCGGGTGGCGCCCTCGAGGATGACGAACGGCTCGAGGGTCACGTCGGGGGCCAGCTCGACAAGGGCATCGACGTAGGCCGTCGAGGGGTCGCGCATCGTGACGCCGGCCAGCATGTGGGCCTCGTTGATGTCGGCCCGCATGAGCCACTCCGCGCGGGCCAGCTCCGAGCGGTCGTTGATGCCGATCAGGCGGCCGTCGTCCTCGGCCCCGATCGCCACGACGAGCCGGCCATCGGCCCGGGCCATGGCGACGAGATCGGTCAGGTACAGCTCGCCCGTCGTCGGCGATGGCTCGAGATCGGCGATCCGGCTCCGCAACCAGGCGCCGTCGAAGGCGTACAGGCCGGCATTGACCTCGGGCAGGGCGAGCTCGTCCTCGGTCGCGTCCTTGGCCTCGACGATCCGCTCGACGGCCCCGCTCTCGCCGCGCACCACCCGCCCGAGCCGACCGGGATCGATGGCGTCGACGGCGACGAGGGCGATCGCGGCCGCGTCGAG
>Ga0209341_10006732_pt1 | contig 10251 bp, 9 predicted proteins | sample RifCSP13_2_FD_184020 | JGI IMG/M metagenome (GOLD analysis project Ga0209341, IMG submission 184020) | Soil microbial communities from Rifle, Colorado - Rifle CSP2_sed 13_2 (SPAdes) (version 2) | ecosystem: Environmental > Terrestrial > Deep subsurface > Rock core/Sediment | place: Rifle... | reverse complement strand
CGTACGAGTAGAAACGGTCGAACTGGACGCGCACGAGCGCGGAACGCTACTCCATCGTGCTCAGCGGGCGCGGAGGATCAAACGCCATGCCGCCGGTGTGGGCGGCGCCGGGTCATCCCACCCCGCGAAGGCGTCCACCTCCCCGAACCCAGCCTCGTGCAGCATCGCGATCCACTCCTTCACCGTGTAGACGTGGTGCACGAATCGGCGCTCGATTCGCTCCCCCTCGGGTGTCACGACGAGGTGGAGCGTGGACATGGCTCCATCTGTCCAGTCGACCGCCCACTCCTGGAGGTAGAGAGACGCGTCGGGCAGCCGGTCCCAAACCCGCGTTCCCGTCGCCCGTGCGAGGCCGTCTCTGTGCATCGTCTCGACGATGAGCGAGCCGCCGGGGCGGAGCACGCGGCGGAGCTCGCGCAGGACTCCGACGTCCGCTTCGCGCTCGAGGTACCCGAGCGAGCTGAACAGGTTGAAGACCGCGTCGAAGCTCGCATCCTCGAATGGGACCTCGCGGTAGTCCGCCTGCACGAGCTGCGGCCACTCCGCATCGCCTCGCCGCCTCCTCGCTTCTGCGAGCAGAGTCTCCGAACGATCGAGGCCGGTGACGCGAAAGCCGCCCTCCGTGAGCACGAGCGCGTGGCGGCCGAAACCGGTCGGGCAGTCGAGGATTTCCGCGCCGGGCTCGAGCTCGGACAGCGCGGCCGCGCCGAGAGCCTCCGTGCGTGTCCGTTCGTCGTCGATGAAAGGCAGGTACGTGCGCAGATACGTCTCGTCGAAGACCGAGTCCCAATCGCCCATCTCGGGCAGACTCCCGCTCATGCGCGAGCTCCTCTCCTACCGCGACGAGTTCCCGATCCTCGAGCATACGACCTACCTGGCAAGTCACACGCTCGGCGCGATGCCGCGCAAGGCGGCCGACCGCCTGGCGGAGTTCGCGCGCATGTGGGCCGAGCGCGGGATCCGATCCTGGGCGGAGGGCTGGTGGGAGACGCCCATGCGCGTCGGCGACCAGATCGGCCGGATCATCGGCGCGCCGCCGGGCTCCACCGTGATGCAGCAGAACGTCGCGATCGCCGAGGCGATCGCTCTGTCCTGCTTCAAGCCCGTCGACCCGGCGCGGAATCGCGTCGTCTACGAGCGCGGGAACTTTCCGTCCGTCCGCTACCTCTATCAGGCGCAGTCTGACCTCGACGTCGTCGTATGCGAGGACGACGGCGAGATCGTCGAGCGAATCGACGAGCGGACGCTCCTCGTCCCGATCAGCCACGTCATCTTCAAGCAGGCGGAGATCCAGGACGTCGCGCCGATCGTGCGACGAGCGCACGAGGTCGGCGCGCACGTGATCCTCGACTGCTACCAGTCCGCCGGGATCGTTCCGCTGGACGTCACCGAGCTGGGCGTCGACTTCGCCGTGGGCGGCTCGGTCAAGTGGCTGTGCGGTGGGCCCGCGAACGGTTGGCTGTATGTCCGACCTGATCTGTCCGAGCGCCTCCGCCCGACGTACACGGGCTGGCAGGCACACGCGCGACCCTTCGGATTCGAGGAGGAGATGGAGTACACAACGGGCGCGGCGCGCTTCCTGACCGGCACCCCGAATCCCGCTGCGCACTACGCGGGCACCGCAGGCTACGACCTGATCGAGGAGGTCGGCGTCTCGCGGATCCGCGAGAACTCGCTGCGTCAGACGCAGCTTCTCATCGATCTCGCGGATGCAGCCGGGTTCGAGGTGCGGAGCCCGAGGGATCCTGTCCGCCGCGGAGGAAGCGTCACGATCGCCGTTCCCGAAGCGGCCGCCGTCTATGCGCAGCTCGAGGCGAGGGGGATTCTCGGCGACTTCAGACCGGGCGCCGGTATCCGCCTGGGGCCTCATTTCTTCAACACGGACGACGAGATGAGGTTTGCCGTCGTGCAGATCGCCGAGATCGTGGAGACGGGCGCGTACGCTCGCCACGTCGGCGCTGCCGCCTTGCATTAGCCGGCCGGGGCTGGACTCGCGGGGCCTGCGCGTCGTACGATCACACGCGATGTCGCTGCAAACGAGCGAGAAGTTCCTCCACGAGATCGTCTCGACCGTCGCTTCGTCCCTCGAGCTCAAGGAGGTGCTGCGATCCGTCGTCCGGCTGATGTCCGAGGCGAGCGGTGTTCACGCGTGCTTTGCCTACCTCGTCGAGGAAGACGGCACGCGCCTCGTGCTCCGCGCTGCGTCGCCGCCGTACGAGCGTCAGGTCGGCAAGGTCGCGTTCGAGCGAGGCGAGAGTCTCGCGTGGTGGGCCGCCGAACGCGGAGAGCCGGCCTTCATCCGCGACAAGGCCCTCGCCGACCCGCGTACGAAGTACGTCCCGGAGCTCGAGGAGGAACGATTCCAGTCGTTGCTCGCGGTGCCGATCGTCGATCGCGCCGGAGAGGCGATCGGCGTGATAACCGCCCACACCGAGGCACCGCGCGAGTTCTCGGACGACGAGGTCGACTTTCTCGTCGCCTCCGCGTCGCTGGTTGGCGGCGCGATCGAGAACGCGCGCCTGTACGAAGAGACGCGGCTGCGTGTAGCCGAGCTCGAGCAGCTCACAGAGCTCGCCGAGGCGATAGCGCGGGCGGAAGCGCTCGAAGACTTGCTGGCCACCGTCGTCGCAGACGCTCGCCCGCTCCTCGCCGCCCGCGTGTGCCACGTGTATCTCCTCGATCCCGCACGGGAGGAGCTCGACCGAAAGGCAAGCGACCCCGAAGCGGGAAACGCGCGACAGACGCTCGGCCTCGCGGAGCTCGGCCCCGAGCTCGCCCGCGGCGGTCGAAGCACCCGCCTTGCGATTCCACTCGTGGCAAGCGGTGAGCTCATCGGGCTGCTCGTCGCCGAGGGCAGCACCCGGGTCGAGCTGGGCCGCGCTGTCGCCAGCCAGGTCGCCGTCGGCATCAAGAAGGTCCAGGTGATCGAACAGCTCACGGAGAAGAACCTGATCAAGGACTTCTTCGAGGAGCTCGCCGGCGGCAGGCCGCGCGGAGACCTGGAGGGCCGAGCGGCTCGCCTCGGCTGTGACCTCGACCAGCCACACGTCGTTCTCGTCGCCGAGCCGCCGAGCGAGGCACTGGCGCGCGTGCTTCGCAGCGCTGCCGCAGGATCGCTGTTCGATCACCGGGAAGAGTCGCTCCGAGCGCTCGTGAGACTCCCGACCCAGTCGAGCGACGCATTCCTGGAGCGGCTTCGTCGTGTGCACCGCGATCTCGAGCATCCCGTATCCGTCGGGGTCTCCAGCGTGTGCCAGGGCGAGGGCGCATTCGCGGACGGCTTCGCCGAGGCGCAGCAGGCTCTCCTGGGGACTGCTGTGCTCAAGGGCGAGCCCGCCGTCCTCACCTACGAGGAGCTCGGCGCCTACAAGTACCTCCTCCGCATCGCTGTCGACGGTGGCATCCGCGACGCGACGGTGGATGCCGTGTCGAAGCTGGCTGCGTACGACGCCCAGCGCGGCGCCCAACTCGTGGCCACGCTCGAGGAGTTCCTTCGCCGCCACGGCTCGATCAGTGCGACATCGGAGGCTCTCTATGTCCATCCGAACACGCTCCGTCAGCGTCTTCGGCGCATCGGTGAGCTTTCCGGCCTCGATCTCCGACGCGACGACTGGCTGCTGATCGAGATCGCCGTCAAGATGGTCAAGCTCCAGCAGGCTCTGGGAGCAGTCAAAGCGAGTTAGTGCGCAAAGACCGGAATCCGCAGTCGCGCGGATTCCACTCGCGCGAGAATCCCTGAAGCGCGGCAACTTGACGGCCGCGGTGCCTGCGAAATACATCGGCCAATCTGCACACATCGCTGCTGAGAAGGTGTGGAACCCGCACCTTCACTCCCGGCCTGCGGGGTGGTAGGCGTATGCCTCCGACGTCAGAGGGAGGACGAGTTATGGGTGGGACGGGAACTGCCGATTCGATCTGGAAGGACATGGAGAAGCGCGGCGTCGAGTTCGTGTTCGCGCAGTTCGTCGACATGTACGCGCGGCCGAGCGCAAAGCTCGTGCCGGTCGGCTCGCGGGAGGCCTTCGACGGTCTGCTCGCGGACGGCGCCGGCTTCGCAGGCTTCGCGGCAGGCGAGATCGGTCAGGTGCCGAGCGATCCCGATATCGCGGCGATCCCCGATCTGGCGAGCTACACGCCGGTCCCCTGGCAAGGAGACCTCGCGCGCTTCGCCTGCGACGTGACCGTCGAGGGCGAGGAGTGGCCGTACTGCCCACGCACGATCCTTCGCCGCGCTCTCGCGCGCGCTCGCGAGAAGGGCTTCGAGTTCAAGATGGGCCTCGAGCTCGAGTACTTCCTCGTGAAGCAGCGCGACGACGGGTCCATCGAGATCGCGGATCCGTACGACACGCTCGAGAAGCCCTGTTACGACATGGCGGGGCTCACTCGCCGATACGACTTCCTCACGACGGTCTCCCGTTACTGCAACGGCCTCGGGTGGGGGAACTACGCGAACGACCATGAGGACGCGAACGGCCAGTTCGAGCAGAACTTCACGTACGACGACGCGCTCGTCTCCTGCGACCGGGCGATCTTCTTCCGTTACATGGTGCACACGCTCGCGGAGCAGAACGGGATGATCGCCACCTTCATGCCCAAGCCGTTCTCGGATCTCACGGGCAACGGCTGCCACTTCCACATGTCGCTGTGGGACGGTGAGACCAACCTCTTCCTCGACGAGTCGGACCCGCGCGGACTCGGGCTCTCGGATACCGCGTACAAGTTCATCGGCGGCCTGAAGACGCACGCGCGCGCGACGAGCGCGCTCACCGCTCCGACCGTGAACTCGTACAAGCGCCTCAAAGTGGGGACGACCGCGAGCGGGGCCACATGGTCTCCGGTCTGGATCTCGTACGGCTACAACAACCGCACGCAGATGCTCCGGATCCCGGGGCCGGGCAGGATCGAGGACCGCACGATCGACGGCTCTTGCAACCCGTATCTCGCTGCCGCCGCCGTGCTTGCGGCAGGCCTGGACGGGATCGAAAACGGCCTGGACGCGGGTGAGCCGAACTCCGAGAACCTGTACGCGATCCCCTACGACGAGCTCAGGGCACGTGGCCTCGAGACGCTGCCGTCGAACCTCCTGCAGGCGACGACGGAGCTCGCGCAGGACGAGGTCCTTCGTACCGGCTTGGGAGCGGGGCGCGACGAGGACTACGTCGATTACTTCATCCGCGTGAAGCTCGACGAGTGGAACCGCTACCACGAGCAGGTCACTCAGTGGGAGATCCGCGAGTATCTGACGCGGTTTTAGTCGCTCTATGGAGTAAACCTCCATAGAGCAAGGAGGAAGATCGTGACAATCACTGGCAGTTACGTTCAATACGTATGTAGATACTGAATACATGTGCGGGATCGTCGGACTCTTCGCGAAGTCGCCCGAGGTCGAGGAGCACCTCGGCGAGCACCTCGCTGCGATGCTCGTGCAGATGTCGAGCCGCGGGCCCGACTCCGCGGGCGTCGCCGTCTACCGCGATCCGGCGCCGAGCGGTTGGAGCAAGCTCACGCTCTACTCGGCGAACCCGCGCGAGCACTGGGGCGCCGTCCTGGATGGGCTCCGTGACGCGTTCGGCGAATGTGACGAGCCGTCGATCCGCGCCAGCCATGCCGTTCTCGTGGTGGAAGCCGACGCGGCCGAGGCCGATGGCTGGGTGCGGGCGAACCGCCCCGATCTCCGTGTCATGAGCGCGGGCGAGATCATCGAGATCTACAAGGAGACGGGTCTGCCCGAGGAGTTCGCGGCCGCATTCGACCTCGAGGACTTCCGAGGCACGCACGCGCTCGGTCACACGCGCATGGCGACCGAGAGTCGTGTGACCACGGAGGGATCGCACCCCTTCTCGACCGGGCTCGACCTCTGCCTCGTCCACAACGGCTCGCTCTCGAACCACAACCGGCTTCGCCAGAATCTGCGGCGCGAGGGCATCGACTTCCAGACCGAGAACGACACGGAGGTCGCAGCCGGCTACCTCGCCTGGCGACTGCGAGAGGGGGCGACTCTCGAGCAAGCGCTCGAGGGCTGCCTCACCGACCTCGACGGCTTCTACACCTTCGCGGTGGGGACCGCAGAAGGGTTCGCCGTCTTGCGTGACCCGATCGCCTGCAAGCCAGCAGTGTTGGCGGAGACCGACGACTGGGTCGCGATGTCCTCCGAGTGGAGGTCGATCGCAGTCCTCCCCGGTGCAGCTGAGGCACGCGCCTGGGAGCCCGAGCCCGGGGTCGTGTACGTCTGGGAGAAGGCGAAGGTCTGATGGCCGTGGCGCCGACCGAGATCGCAGAGCTCGAGGTCGTCGACCTCGAGACGACCTCGGTTCGCGAGCTGAATCAGCGACTGCACGACCTTGCGGGCGGCGCTCCCGGCCCGAGACGCTTCAGGATCCTCAATCCGAGCGGCGCGCACGCTCTCGCGTGCGGGCTCGACGCCGAGATCGAGGTCGAGATCGAGGGCCACGTGGGCTACTACTGCGCGGGGATGAACAAGCTCGCGACGGTGCGAGTCCACGGCAACGCGTCGACCGGGATCGCCGAGAACCTCATGTCCGGTCGCGTCGTCGTGGAAGGGAACGCGAGCCAGTCCGCGGGCGCCACTGGGCGCGGCGGGCTTCTCGTCGTTCGCGGAGACGCGTCGTCTCGTTGCGGGATCTCCATGAAGGGGATCGACATCGTCGTCGGCGGCTCGGTCGGGCACATGAGCGCGTTCATGGCGCAGACCGGTTGCCTCGTCGTGTGTGGAGACGCGGGCGACGCGCTCGGCGACTCGATCTACGAGGCGCGCCTGTACGTTCGCGGCTCGGTTGCAGGTCTCGGCGCCGACTGCGTCGAGAAGGAGATGCGCGAGGAGCACTTCACTCAGGTTGCGGGCTTGCTCGAAGCTGCCGGAATCGACGCCGGCGCCGGCGAGTTCCGGCGCTATGGCTCCGCGCGCCAGCTCTACAACTTCAAGATCGACAACGCGGGCGCGTACTGATGTCTGTCGAGACCGACCGCCCGTGGGGGCTCCGCGAATCCTTTCTCTTCGACCGGAACGTCATCGCTGAGATCCAGCGCGCCGCCCGCGAAGGCATCTACGACATCCGCGGGTTCGGCGCGAAGCGTCGGCTCCCGCACTTCGACGACCTCCTCTTCCTCGGCGCGAGCGTCTCCCGCTATCCGCTCGAGGGCTACCGCGAGAAGTGCGCGACCGACGTCGTGCTGGGCACTCGGTTCGCGAAGAAGCCGCTCGAGCTGAAGATTCCGGTGACGATCGCGGGTATGAGCTTCGGCGCGCTCTCGGCGCCGGCAAAGGAGGCTCTCGGCCGCGGCGCGAGCGAGGTCGGCACGTCGACCACCACGGGCGACGGCGGGATGACGAACGAGGAGCGCGAGCACTCGGAGACGCTCGTCTACCAGCTCCTCCCCTCGCGCTACGGCATGAACCCGGACGACCTCCGCCGTGCCGATGCGATCGAGGTGGTGGTCGGGCAGGGCGCCAAGCCGGGCGGCGGCGGGATGCTCCTCGGCCACAAGATCTCCGATCGCGTTGCCGAGATGCGCAGCCTCCCGAAGGGGATCGACCAGCGCTCGGCCTCGCGCCATCCCGACTGGACGGGGCCCGACGACCTCGAGATCAAGATCCACGAGCTGCGCGAGATCACCGACTGGGAGAAACCGATCTTCGTCAAGGTCGGCGCGACGCGGACCTACTACGACGTCCAACTCGCGGTGAAAGCGGGCGCTGACGTGATCGTCGTCGACGGCATGCAGGGCGGCACGGCGGCGACGCAGGACGTCTTCATCGAGCATGTCGGGATCCCGACGCTCCCGGCGACACGTATCGCGGCCGACACGCTTCAGGAGCTCGGGATGCACCGGAAGGTGCAGCTCATCGTGTCAGGCGGCATCCGGGGTGGGGCGGACGTCGCGAAGGCGCTGGCGCTGGGCGCGGACGCCGTCTCGATCGGAACGGCAGCGCTCATCGCGATGGGCGACAACAGCCCTGAGTACGAGGAGCAGTATCGGAAGATAGGGAGCTCGGCCGGGTTCTACGACGACTACCAGGCTGGCCGCGACCCCGCCGGCATCTCGACGCAGGACGACGAGCTCGCTGCTCGCTTCGACCCAGTCGTGGGAGGTCGGAAGGTCGCGAACTACCTGCGTGTCTTGACCCTCGAGACGCAGACGCTCGCCCGAGCGTGCGGGAAGTCGCACGTTCACAACCTCGAGCCGGAGGATCTCGTCGCCCTCACGGTCGAGGCGGCTGCGATGGCGAAGGTCCCTCTCGCCGGCACCGACTGGATCCCCGGCGCAAACGGGTCGTACTGAGACAACGGGGCAGGCTGAGCTCGCGCTGGCTCAGCGTTACGTCGTCAAGGTCGTGTGTAATTCGGTCGCTAGGAATTCGTACGCGCAGCCGGCGTCCTCAGTCTCCCCACGGCTCGGACGACGAAACGTGAAAGACGGTCGCTTCGGGTTCGGCGACAAGCGACTCCTGGAGGACGGCGAGCGTCCTGCGAACCTCCGGCAGTGATTCTTGCCGCTCGAGCGCCGCACGATCCTCGAAAACCTCGATAGCGACGAATGAGTTGGGGTCGGCGAGATCCTGGGCGATGTCGAACTGATGACTCCATCGACGCCACGGCTGGGCCCGATAACTGTCTCGAACGCTGCCCTCACCCGTTCGGTCTTGTCGGGCCGGCTTTGCACCTTGAAACGAACGACGATCATCGCTCCTCCTCGATTGTTCATGGTGAACCGTTCTCGAGCTCGGGGCCCGAACCGTAATCGATCGCTCGTCGATCCGCTTTCGTGCGCTTTGGATGACGACCAGAATCAATACGGTCGCCAGCCGAGCTCGTGCGAGATCGCGTTCGCGCGCTCGAGCAGAAGTGGCACGGCGGTCTCGACGGCTGCCGGATCGAAGCGCGAGCTCGGTCCCTGGAGCGCGACGATCGCTTCCAGCTCGCCGCGGCTCGAGCGGATGGGCGCGGCGATCGCTGTCAGCCCGGGCTCGCGTTCGCCTGCAGCCTCCGCGTAGCCGCGTTCGCACACGCCCTCGATCTCTTGGGCGAGCGCCTGCGGGTCGGTGATCGTCTGCGGTGTGTAAGCGCGGAACGGGCCCTCGGGGAGCTCTCGCCCCGAAAACGCGAGCATGACCTTTCCTGCCGAAGTCGCATGCGCGATCGATGGCCGTCCGAGTCGCGAGACCGGCTGGATCTGATGCGACCCGGGGACGAAGTCGACGGTGATGGCGTCCTCGTCGCCCGGCACGGATAGGGTCGCGGTCTCGCCCGTGGCCTCGACGAGCGCGATGAGGTGCGGGCGCGCAACATCGCGAATGTCGAGCCGTGCGAGGACCGCGTTCGCGAGGTGTACGAGTCGGATCCCGAGTCGGTAGCGACCCGACGTCGGTACCCGCTCGACGAGCCCCGACGCGGCGAGCGTGCCGAGCTGTCGCGAGACGGTGCTTGGCGTCATGCCTGTACGGCGTGCCACCTCGTTCGTCCCGAGCTCCCCGCCGTCTGCGAGCGTGTCGAGGACGGCGATCGCCCTTTCGGCGGCGCCAATTCTGCGGGTGGAGGGTTGACGAGTGCGCGACATCCGTGTAGGTTCGTTGCGGATTCTGGCACAGTGTTGCTGAGAGTGCAATTCACCGCCTGATGTCGTTCCTTCTCTCGTGCCCCTTCTGTGGTCCCCGACCGGTGGACGAGTACGCGTACTTCGGCGAGGTTACGAAGCGTCCGGGCACGTCTCCGACTCTGCGTGAGCTGACCGACTACGTGTACTTCCGCGACAACGTCGCGGGTGTCCAGCGGGAGTGGTGGCAGCATCGCACCGGGTGCGGCGAGTGGTTCCTCGCCGAGCGCGACACGCGCACGAACGAGGTCCTCGAGGTCATCCTCCCCGAGCCGAGCCGGAGGTCGCCAGCATGAGGATGGAGCCTAGGCAGGGCGAGCGAATCGATCGCACGAAGCCGGTCTCGTTCTCGTTCGCGGGCTGGAAGATCGACGGGTTCGAAGGCGACACGCTCGGCTCGGCCGCTTTTGCGACCGGGAAGCGCGTCTTCTCTCGCTCGTTCAAGTATCACCGCCCGCGCGGGCTTCTCTGCTGCTCGGGGCACTGCCCGAACTGCTTGATGACGGTCGACAGTGTGCCGAACGTCCGCGTCTGCACGGAGCCGATTCGCCAGGGCGCCGTCGTGGAGGGTCAGAACGTTCGCTGGTCGCTCGACTTCGACTTCATGTCCGTGACGGACAAGGTCGGCGGCCCGTTTAC
>Ga0209341_10006731_pt1 | contig 10252 bp, 7 predicted proteins | sample RifCSP13_2_FD_184020 | JGI IMG/M metagenome (GOLD analysis project Ga0209341, IMG submission 184020) | Soil microbial communities from Rifle, Colorado - Rifle CSP2_sed 13_2 (SPAdes) (version 2) | ecosystem: Environmental > Terrestrial > Deep subsurface > Rock core/Sediment | place: Rifle... | reverse complement strand
TCGCGAGCACGACGTCCCCGCGCCGGAAGATGCCGAGGCGGTCCGCCCGCTCGACGACATGCTCGACGAGCGCCTCGTCGGGGGACGACCACACGTCGTCGCCGAGCACGCAGGTGATCTCCGCGACGGCGGAACTCGTCCCTTCGGGGGAAACGGAGTCGCTGAAGTTGCTGGGGAACGAGATCCGGTTGAATCGGCCGTCCTCCGGACGGGGGAAATAAACCCAGCTGAATTCGTTCAGATTCGGCCGCCCGATCCCCACCATGACCGTTACGAGGGACCGGTGCTGGAGTCCTGCGGCCGCCGCGCGTACGTCGGCTGGCGCATCCCCCATGGCCCCGATCAGATCCGGGATCGGGATCGTCGAGACCAGGTCCTCGTACTCCTGCTCCTCCGATCCGTCCCCGACGATCCATCGTCCGCCGTGGCGCCTCACGGACGTCACCCGGAACCCCGGGCGGATCCTTGGTACGCGGGGTAGGACGCCTCGGATGAGGCATTCGACGCCCCCGACCCGTGGATACACGAAGTTCAACTGGTGCGTGTACCCTTCCGTTGAGAACCCGAGGCTCGACTTGATCACGTCCTCGAGGGGCGGGTCCGGAACACGGCCGTCGACCCATTCGATCCCCATATCCTGTGCGGACGTCTTCCAGATCTTCTCGTTGTACGGGAGGAGGTAGGCCTCCGTGATCCCGGCACCGAAGCGGTGGTACATCCATTCCCGGAAGTTCGTCGGCTTCGCCCCGAGGGCCGCCTTCCGGGCTACGTACGCCTCGATGAATCCCAGGAGACAGGCGAGGTTGTCCTCCGGCGGAAGGTCCGCGAGGCCGTTCTCGAAGGGATACTTCACGTACCGTCCCTTGTAAAACACCTTCGTGTTTCGCCGCCGGCGGCACACGTTGTCTCGAAGGAGGTCCTCGTAGAACGCGAGGGCGTTCGCGTCCTTCGAATACAGGATGTGGGATCCGTGCGGGTCGAACGTGAAGCCCTCGACGGTCAGGCTTCGACACAAGCCCCCGGGAGTCGGTTCCGCCTCGAGGACCTCCGCGTCCCGCAGGCGAGACGCGAGCACGAGGCCGGAGAGTCCGCCGCCCAGGATGCCGAGCACGCCGCGTCGAGAGGAGCGGAGCGTATTAATGCCTGCGCCCTCACGCGGCGAGCCGGGCGTACAGGTGCTCCAGGCGTCGCGTGCATCGGGCAATGGAGTACGGAAGCGCGGTGTCCCGCGCGGACTGCCCCATCGCATCGCGCCGTGACAGGCACCGGAGGATCCCCTCCGCGCAGTCCTTCGCGTCGTCCGGATCGAACAGCGCGCCGTTCACGCCTTCCCGGACGAACTCCGGAATCGCGCGGAAGTTCGCCCCGGCGACAGGGCGACCGGACGCGAGGGCTTCCAGGACGACAAGCCCCTGGGTCTCGAACTTCGAGGCGATTGCGAAGGCGTCCGCGGCCGCGTAGTACTTCGGCAGATCCGCGTCGGGCACGAAGCCGGTGAAGATCACATCCCCGGCGAGGCCCAGACGCCGAACGAGGTCGTAGCACTTCTCGAGGTACGGCCCCGAGCCCACGACGAGGAGCTTCGCGTCTCCGTTCAGGTCTCGCACCCGCCGGAACGCGTGGATGAGGGTGCCGAGGTTCTTCTCCGGAGCGACGCGCCCGACGTGGAGGACCACATCCTGCCCGTTCAGCCCCCAGCGGTTCCGGACCGCGTCCCCGGACACGTACGGATGGAAGCGCCTCGGGTCGACGCCCGTCGGGATGACGTCTGCGATCGTGGCCTCCGGGGACAGGGCGAGGATCTCCTCGAGGATCGCGCGGCTCGGCACGACGACCCCTTGGCACTTCCGGAGGAAGATCCGAAGGTAGAGCCGGAGGCCGCGTTCGAGCAGATGGAGATTCAGACCGAAGGGCGAGTAGAAGGGCAGCGTGTCCTGGATCATCGTGTGGAACGTCTGGACGATCGGAATCTTCGCCTGCCAGGCGGACCAGAGACCCTTCACCCCGACGAACCCGACTCCGTGGCTGTGGATCACGTCGATCCCGAAGGCCTTCACGAGGTCCACCTCCCTCCCGGGGAACATCGCGAGGCGGTACCCGGGGTACGTGCGGAACTCCTTCGCCCGCACGTAGACGGTGCCCGCCTCCCGAGCACCCCGTCGCTTCGGATCCTCTGGAGCGAAGACGACGACCTCGTGGCCGTCCGCCTCGAGCTGGCGTCGTGTTGCGAGGACGGACGTGACGACTCCGTCGACGGTCGGCAGGTACGTGTCCGTGAACAGAGCGATCCTCATAGCGCCACGGCCCGTGCGATCCGTCGGACCTTGCGGAGGACGTCCTGGGGGTCCGTTCCAAGGACTCGCATCATGGGCTCTTTCCCCACGGCTCCCTCGTCGGCGATCACGTCGGGGATTCGTCGCACCTCCACGATGGCCCGCTCCGTGCCCCACTCGAGCGTGGAGACGCCCGCCGGCTCCTCCGAGCGGTCGAACGTCGCGACCGCGAGTCGGGCGGATCGGAGCCGCCGCGCATTTTTCGGACGATACTTCAAGTTTGTGGCGGATCGGGTGCCTGGATGGAATCGCATCGCCGTGAGGATCACCCGCGCGATGTGCTTCGACGCCCCGAAGGCGGCCGCGCCGGTCGGCTCGAGCCGGCTGCCGACCCGTACGATGCGGCCGCGGAGGGCGCACACGTCGTCCGTGGTCGTCGCCGTCGAGAGGGCGTAGCCGAGGTTCGTCCCCACCTCCGGGGCGAGCTCGAGGGGGATCGCCTTCGCGAGGCGCGGAGCCGCGTCCGACACGGCCTGCCAGATTGCGTAGCGGTCCGGCACGACGTGGGCGTCGATCAGATCGACGCCTCGTCCGACCCGGTACGATGAGAGGAAGCCGGACGCGACCCGCCGTCGAGCTGCGTGGACCGCCTCGAGGAGAGGCATGCCACGGGCGAGGTACGCGGCGATCGAAGCGGCCAGGGTGCAGCCCGCCCCGTGGAGCTCCTTGTCGTGGCGGAAGCCCGTGAGCTGCCGCGTGGACCGGCCGTCCGCGTAGATGTCCACAAGTCGTCCGCGGAGATGGCCTCCCTTCACGAGGACCGCATCCGGCCCGAGTCTCCGGATCTCTCGGGCCGCCCTCTCGGCGTCCGTCACGCTCCGGATCGCCCTGCCCGCGAGGCGGCCCGCCTCGTGCCGGTTCGGCGTCACGATCGCCGCTCGCGGGAGAAGCTGCTCGACGAGCGCGTCCTGGAAGTCCTCGCGTTCCAATGACGCTCCGACCGTCGCGACCATGACCGGGTCCACGACGAGCGGGAACCTCGATCGGGCCAGCCCCTTCGCGACCGCCCGGACGATGTCCGCGGAGTACAGCATGCCCGTCTTCGCCGCGCGCACGTCGAAGTCCGAGAGGACGGAACGCAACTGTTTTCGCACCTCGTCTGCGGGGAGCGGGAAGATGGAGTCGACCGCCCGTGTGTTCTGGGCCGTCACGCACGTCACCGCGGACGTCCCGTGGACCCCGATGGCGGCGAAGGCCTTCAGGTCCGCCTGGATTCCCGCCCCACCGCCCGAGTCGCTTCCTGCGATCGTGAGCGCCGTGCGCATTGTGGCGCGCGATGAAGTGCCCCGGCTTAAGGGTGCGGTCCCGGGTGTGCCGGGCTCGAGGGGCCGAGGCATCGTTATATAGCAAGTGCCGGATGCGAACCGGCCGTGCGCGCTCGGAGCGGGCATTTCAAGTTCGACCGCCAGGTCACGTGGAAGCGCCTCGCGCCGGCGTTTCGCCCGCTTCTCCTCAAGTTCCTCGAGGAGTCCCAGCAGCTCCCGGAAGACCAAGAGATCATCGAAGTCCTGATCGAGGAGAATCTCCGGGACCTCCGGAAGAACCGGAAGCCGGAGGGGTACAACCGGGATGGGCCCTTGCGTCTCATCTTCCCGATCGCGCGGGGCGTGGAGTTCTACATCTATGGGCGAGGCAAGACGATCGAGGTCGCTCGGGTCGCGGAGCAGGTGAGCCGGATTCTCCAGAAGCATCGCCTGAAGCATTCGATTGAGTGGGACAAGCTCAGCCTCTTCGCGGAGAAACCCTAGGCGCCGGTAGGGCCGCTACAGGAGCACGTCTTCGACGGTCGAGTACGTCGGGCCGCTGGGGGTGAGCACGCTCTTCTTGAGGCGCACCCGATCCACGACGGCGTCCGCGAATGTGTCGTCCTTCCGCGCGACCAGGATCTGCCGCACCCGATCCAGATTCCGGCCCCCCTTGACCCTGGCGATCGTCACGTGAGGGGCCCACGGCCGCCGTTCCGGCGGGATGCCAAGGGAGGCGAAGGACGCGTCGAGCCGCGCCGCGATCGTCGCAAGGGGGTCAGCGCCCGAGATCCCGATCCAGATCACGTTCATCCGCGAGACGCTCGGAAAGGCGCCCGCGCTCCGGAGCGTCACGGGGAACGACGGGATGCCCTTGCAGGCCGTGCGCATCCTCTCGACGATGTCGAGGACGAGGCCATCCTCCGTTTCCCCGAGGAACTTGAGCGTGGCATGGATCTGCCCGACGTCGACGACCTTGAGACTCGCCCCGGACGTCTCGAGCTCCTTCGCGAACTCCGAAAGGCGTGGGGACCCGGGGAAGTCCGCCGCGACGAAGCCCCGGAACGTCATCCCATCATGCCTCGCGTTCGAGGCCACAGGCGACGCATCGCGGTCCTGCGCCTGTCGGGAGCGGTGTCCCGCATTGAGGACATCGCGCCGCGGACCTCGCGACGAACCGACCCTTCCTGTCGATCTCGCCCTGCGCGTATCCTTCCGCGATCGCGCGCCGGACGATTCGTTCGGAGTCGGTCCGTGGGACCGAAAGCTCCCCCGAGACGGTCTCCATGTCCACGACCCCTCGCGCCTCCATGAAGGTCGCGACGTGCTTTAGGGCCAGGTCCCGAAGGCGTAGCCTCTTCGCCCGGAGCGCGAAGACGAGGCCCGGGATGAAGAAGAGGGTCGCGCAGGCCGCGGAGGCGCCTGCGGAGGCCGTCTCGAAGGTCAGGAGCCCGACGACCGCGAAGCCCGCCGCGACGCTCGCGACGAGGAGTCCGAACCGTCCCACCCAGCCGTAAACCGTCTCCACGCGCACGACGACCGCGTCAATCCCCCACGAGGGTGCCTCGGAAGGCCCGCCCCAGGATCGCGTCCCGCAACGCGGTCAGGTCGCGGCCGTGGACGACCGCGAGGGGGATGCGATCGCGCACCAGGACGCGGGCCGCGACTGGATCGAACACGACGCTCGGACCTGCGGCCGGGTGGCCATCCCCTGCGAGCCGCGCGAGTTCCTCGAACGTGATGCGCTCCAAGAGCTTCGCCCGCAGGTCCTTCTTCGGGTCCGCGGAATAGACGCCGTCCACGGAGGTCGCGTTCACGATCCGCACCGCCTGGACGTACCGCGCGAGGGACGCGCTCACCCGGTCCGTCGTGTGGCCGGGACCCGTCCCGCCCATGAGGACGACGCGGTGACGCTTCGAGAGCCGCGCGGCCTCCGCGTACGACCGCGCGGGCTCGCGATTCGCGAAGCCCTTCAGGGCGGCCCCCAGAAGACGCGCGTTCAGGCGAGTCGCCTCGATCCCCATCTCGTCGAGGGCCCTCTCCGGCACCCCGAGCAGGCGTCCCGTCTCGATGTAGTACCGCGCGATTCGACCTCCGCCGGTGACGGCGAAGAGTCGCGCCTGTGTGGCGACGTCGCGCAAGAGGGTCGCGAGGTCTGCGAGGTAGCGTGCGTCATCCTCGCCCGGTACGAGGACCGACCCGCCCAACGAGACGACCACTTTCTCCATGTAGATTCCAGGGAAGACGCAAAAGATAATGAACGATAAATAGCTGTGTGGTCGAGAATGGCGGAACGCTCGACGATGGACCGGTACAAATTCCGCCGCGCCCTCGAGGAGATCGAGAAGGCGTCGGGTCGCGGAACGGAGTTGGTCAGTGTATACGTTCCTCCGACGCGCCAGATCTTCGACGTGTCGAACTATCTTCGGGGGGAGTACTCCCAGTCCTCGAACATCAAGAGCGCGACCACGCGGAAGCATGTGACGCAGGCGATCGAGTCAACCCTCCAGCGACTCCGCATGTACCGGCAGCCGCCTCCGAACGGCCTCGTGATTTTCTCCGGACATGAACAGATCGGGGCGGACCAGACGCAGATGGTCGTCCATGTGATCGAGCCACCGGAGCCCGTGCCGTCCTTCCTGTACCGGTGCGACTCGAAGTTCTACACGGAACCCCTGCGGGACATGCTCACGGAGAAGGACGTGTACGGCCTCGTCGTGATCGACCGGTCCGAGGCGACCCTCGGGCTCCTCCGGGGGAAGCGGATCGAGGTGATCAAGAATCTCCAATCCCTCGTGCCCTCGAAGCACCGGATGGGCGGGCAGAGCGCACGCCGCTTCGAGCGGCTCATCGAGATCGCGGCGCACGAGTGGTACAAGAAGGTCGGGGACCTGATGACGGAGGCCTTCCTCAGCCGGCCGGAGATCCAGGGGATCCTCATCGGCGGGCCGGGCTTCACGAAGGAGTACTTCGCCACGCAGGACTACCTCCACCACGAGGTGAAGAAGAAGGTCATCCCGACGTTCCTCGATGCGGGGTACACGGACGAGTACGGGCTCAAGGAACTCGTGGAGAAGTCGCGCGAGATCCTCGCAGGAATCGACCTGATGCGGGAGAAGTCTCTGATCCAGCGGTTCATGGAAGAGGTCCGGCAGGAGAACGGAGGATTGGCGGCCTACGGGGAGGCGGAGGTCCGCCAGGCCCTCGAGCACGCGGCCGTCGGCACGCTCCTCCTCTCCGAGGGCCTCCGGAAGTCCCGGGCGAAGGTGCGCTGCGGGAACGGGGATTGGGAGGGCGAGGTCACGCTGGCGGACGGCGCGGCTCCCTCCGTGTGTCCCGTGGACGGGGGCCCCGTCGCGGTGGTCGAGAGCCGGGACCTCGTCGAGGAGCTCAGCGAGAAGGCGGAGGGGACGGGCGGAACCGTCGAGCTCATCTCCGGCGACTCGGAGGAGGGCGCGCTCCTCCTGAAGGCGTTCGGCGGGATCGCCGGCATCCTCCGGTTCCGGGTGGCGTGATGGCCCACGACCCCTGGGCGGCCCTCCGGGCGATCGCCGAGGACGTCCGGCGCTCCATCGAGGAGGACCTTGGAGCGAAGGACCTGGGCCTCGTCGTCGAGGCACCCGAGGACAAGGGCCTGTTCGCTCTCGCGATGTTCCCCTATGCGAAGGCCCTGCGCCGTCCCCCGGAGGAGATCGCCGCGCAGGCGGCGCGGCGTGCCGTGCCGAAACCGTTCCGGGGGCTCGAGGCCGCGGGCGCCTACGTGAACTTCGTCGTCGACCCAGGGGCGTTCGCGGGCATAGTGCTCGAGGCGGTTGCCGCGATGGGGCCCGGGTACGGTCGGTCCCCCGCGAAGTCCGTGCGGATCCTCCTCGAGCACACGAGCGTGAATCCGACGGGCCCGATCCACGTGGGTCGCGCGCGGAATCCAATCTACGGGGACTCCCTGGGTCGGATCCTTTCGATGGCCGGGTACCCGCTGACGCGGGAGTACCTCGTGAACGACCTCGGGAAGCAGATGGTCGTCCAGTATTGGGCGACTACCCACCTTTCCGAGGACACGGTCGGGCCGCCGGACCGGGACAAGGAGGACTACCGTCACGTGAAATTCTACCAGCGAGCCGCAGCGCTCCTTGAGACGGACCCGAGCCTGAACGGCGAGATCATGTCCCTCATCCAACGATTCGAGAGCGGGGACGCGGGCCTGACAAAGGAGATTCGCGCGGTCGGGGAGAGCGTCCTGCGCGGGATCCTACAGAGCCTCGAGCGAATCGACGTCCGCTTTGACTCGTTCTTCTGGGAGAGCGACCTGGTCCTCGACGGTCGCGTTCAGCGGGTCATCGAGCGGCTCAAGCCCCTCTCCCAAGAGGAGGACGGGGCGCACTTCCTCGACCTCCGCTCGTCCGGCCTCGAAGGCGAGGCGGCGAAGTACTTCTTCGTGACGCGGCACGGCACCTCCCTCTACACGACCCGGGACATCGCGTATCACCTCGACAAGATGGCCCGCACGGACGTCGCCATCAACGTCCTCGGGGAGGACCAGAAGCTCTCGTTCCAGCGGTTGAAGGCGGCCTTCCGCCTCCTCCGGATCGCGTGGGAGCCCGAGACGATCTTCTACGCGTTCGTCGGACTGCCCGAAGGGAAGATGTCCACCCGCAAGGGGCTCGTCGTGAACCTGGACGACCTGGTCGACGAGGCGGTCGACCGGGCATACGCGGAGGTCTCGAAGCGGCGGGAGGACCTTCCGGAGGATCGGAAGCGGGAGATCGCGGAGTTCGTTGGCGTGGGGGCCGTCCGGTACAACATCGTCCGCGTCCAAGCGGAGAAGCGTATCGAGTTCCGGTGGGAGGAGGCCCTGAGCTTCGAAGGCAACTCGGCCCCCTTCCTCCAGTACGCCCATGCGCGGGCATGCGGAATCCTCGACAAGGCGGGCCACGCCGGCCCTGGCGATCCGACCCATCTCGTCCATCCGGCAGAGCAGAGGCTCCTCCGGTGGATTGCAAAGTTTCCTTCGACAATCGAACATGCGGCGGTCACCCGAAGGGTCCATGCGATCGCCGGGTTCGCGTCCGACTTCGCGTCTCATTTCAACGAGTTCTACCGGGACTGCCCCGTCCTGACGTCGGAGCCCCCACTGCGAGACACCCGACTCCGGGTGGTGGATGCGGCGCGGATCGTCTTGCAGAACGCGCTCGGGTGCCTTGGGCTCCGCTTCCCGAGGGAAATGTGAAGCGAGGGGGGAAGAGACGCCCCTAGAGGCGCTTCTTCTCTTCCTTCGCTTCCTTCCTGGGCTTCGGTTCCCCTGCCTCGCGCTCCCCGCGGCGGATTTTCCAGGGCTGCGACTTCCCGGTCCGCACCCGCCGGCGGTGGACCATGTACACGACGAAGAGAGCGAGGATGCCCAGGAATGCGGCGACGAACCCGTACTGCGTGACAATCGACGGCTTGACCGTAATCGACGTGGACCCTTTGTTGTCCGGTCCGATCTGCGTGTACGGCTCGCGGCCGGCGCTCACGAACGCCTCGATCGTCTTGTTCCCCTGGCCCGACACGGTGGCCGCGAACCTCACCGTGACGGTCTCGCCCGCGCCGATCGTCCCGTTCTCCCTCGGGGTGCCGTCCTTGTTCCACAGGGTGGCGGTGGTCGTGAGGACCGTCGTCTGGCCTCCCGAGATCGCGCTGAGCCGCGTCGTGATGTTCGTCGCGATCCCGCGACCCAGCCGGTTCGTCACGTTCACCTCGACGGTGATCGACGCGCCGTCTTCCGGGTCCCCCGGGGTAATCTTCAACGTGTTCGACTCGATCCGGAGGTCGGGCCGTTCCGCGGGGTTGATCCCGACCGGGATGGAGCGCGTCAGCTCGCCCGTGTTCTTCTTCCCGGACCCGAATCCCGTGTCCGTCACCTTCAGCAGGACCAGGTAGGAGACGTTGAACTCGGTCCAGGTGAAGGTGATGTTCTCTCCGTAGAACGTGTGGTTCCCCGTCCCGCTCAGGCCCTGGATCGGTCCCGGCACGGTCCACGTGTAGTTCAGGTCCACAGACTTGTTGAGGTTGTCCGTCGACTTCGACGCATTGAACGAGTAGGACTTCCCCTCCATGAGGGTCGTCGTGACCTCCCACTCACTCGATGGGTCGAGGATCTCGAAGGACGGGCTCGGTGCGGTCGTATCGTTCACGATCACGATGATCGTCGCGTTCGTCGATTCCCATCCGACGCTGTCCGTGACGGTCAGGTTCACCGTGAAGTTCCCCGGGTCCGCGAACGTCTGGTTCACGATCCGCGTCGTCGCGTCCGTGATCCCGTCCTCGTCGAAGTCCCAGGCATAACCGCCGGGAAGGATGACCCCGGTCTTGTTCCCGCCCTCCGTCCGGTTCACGAAGGCCTGGTCCGTGGAAGGACCGCCGTCGAACCGAACGCGGGTGTCCTCGTTGACCCGTAGCACCGTGCCGTTTGCCAGAGGGGCCGCCCCGGTCCGGTTCGTGCGCATCCTCGCGACGGGCGTCTGGTCGTCGGACCACAGGGTGATGTTCCGGTACGTGACGTTTCCGCCCGCCTCGATGACCGTGAGGTTCACGAGGAATTCGCCGCTCCGCTCGTACGTGAACGTCGGCCGGATCCCGTAGAGCGTCGTCGTGGACAGGGGGCCCGACACGTTCGCGTAGGGGCGCCACGTGAAG
>Ga0209341_10006730_pt1 | contig 10253 bp, 11 predicted proteins | sample RifCSP13_2_FD_184020 | JGI IMG/M metagenome (GOLD analysis project Ga0209341, IMG submission 184020) | Soil microbial communities from Rifle, Colorado - Rifle CSP2_sed 13_2 (SPAdes) (version 2) | ecosystem: Environmental > Terrestrial > Deep subsurface > Rock core/Sediment | place: Rifle... | reverse complement strand
CCACGAGCAGGCGCGCAGACCTCACAGGTCTTGGAGACCTGTGAGGTCTTTTTTGTCCGCATCTACGACTTGAGATGTAGGGCAATACGCCTCCGGCCCTAGACGGCAATACAACCTGACGCCCCCAAGAAATGCATCGCCGGCTCGATGCGCGCCCGCCTCGCCAGTGGCATGATAAGGCCATCCTCGTCTTCAGGAGCGCCTCATGCCGACTCAACCTTCCCCTTCTACCCCAAATCGCCGCTGTGTGCGGGTGCTGATCGTAGACGACATGCCCCAGGTGCGGCAGGAGTTGCGCGGGGTATTGCAGTTGACCGGCGAGCTGGAAGTCGTGGGCGAAGCCGCGAATGGCCTGGAAGCCATCTCACAGGCCGAGGCGCTGCGCCCGGATGTGGTGGTGATGGATCTGGAGATGCCGGTCCTGGATGGTTTCGAAGCGACGCGCCAGATCAAGGAACGCGGCCTGGCAGGGCACGTTGTTGTCTTGAGCGTCCACACCGATTCCGACAACCTCCAGCGCGCCCGGCAGGCTGGAGCGGATGTTTTTATTGACAAAGCCTCTCGCTTCAAGACCCTGATGAGCGCGATTGTCGTGGTTCGCCAATCCATTTAATCCAAATAGGAGGAGCTATGAACACATCTGAACGCCGCTACGATCTCGACTGGCTGCGAGTGCTGGCGATCTTGTTCGTCTTCGTCTACCACTCCACCCGCTTTTTCAACCTGGAGGACTGGGAAGTAAAGAATCCCGTGCGGTATGAATGGGTGGAAGTGTGGAATTCATTCGCCTGGGAATGGATGATGCCCATCATCTTCGTCATCTCTGGGGCCAGCCTGTTCTACGCCGTTGGCAAGACCGGCGCGGGCAAGTTCGTCAAAGATAAGGTGCTGCGCCTGCTGGTGCCCTACCTGGTAGCCGTATTCACCCACGCTACCCTGCAGGTCTACCTGAATTGGACCACCCATGGGGTATTCAGCGGCTCCTACTTCCAGTTCCTGCCAATGTACTTTGCAGAAGTATTCGCGGCCGGCAATGGACCCCTGTTTATCTTTGATCTGTGGCAGATGCATCTCTGGTACCTGCTCTGGCTGTTTATCTTTACCCTGCTGACCTACCCGCTGATGCGCTGGCTGAAGGGAAGCGGCCGCAAGGTGCTATCCGCAATGGGCAGCTTCCTGGCGCTGCCTGGAGCGGTCTACCTCCTGGCGCTGCCCACGGTGCTGCTGATGGCATTCGCCGATCCGGACAGCCCGGTGATGGCAGAAAAAGCAGCCGGATGGAGCCAGGTGATCTACCTGTGGCTCTTGTTCTCCGGCTTTCTCGTCATCTCCGCAGAGCGCATCCAAGCCAGCATCAAGCGGTTGCGCTGGCTCTCGCTGGGGATGGGGGTGGTCGCGTTCGGCATTGTGCTCTATTTTGTGATCACCGAGCGTGTTCCCGCCTACGGCACACCGCTTTATGCGCTGGGGTTGGGGTTGGCCGGCTTCAGCTCCTGGTGCTGGATTCTGGCTTATTTCGGCTTGGCGATGAAATACCTAGACTTTCGCAAGCCGGTCTTACAGTACGCCAACGAGGCGGTGCTGCCCTTCTACATCCTGCACCAATCCGTCTTGATCTGCGTGGGTTACTTTATCGTGCAATGGCCCATCCCCGACGTACTCAAGTGGGCGACCATCCTGGTGACCTCTTTCGCCATCATCATGGCGCTGTACGAGTACCTGATCCGGCGGATCAACATCCTGCGCTTCCTGTTCGGGATGAAGGTGCTGAAACAAGCAGCGCCGGCTACAGCCATATCTGCCCAGCCAGCGCCTAAGAAAATCTGATCCAAATCAGTGGATTATCTGGAGAGCCTCGTGCCGACTCAACTTTCCTCTTCCAACCCTAACTGCCGTGCTCTGCGGGTGCTGATCGTAGACGATGTGCCCCAGGTGCGGCAGGAGTTGCGTGGGCTGTTGCAATTGACCAGTGAGCTGGAAGTCGTGGGCGAGGCCGCGAATGGCCTGGAAGCCATCTCACAGGCCGAGGCGCTGCGCCCGGATGTGGTGGTGATGGACCTGGAGATGCCGCTGATGGATGGCTATGAGGCCACGCGCCAAATCAAGACTCGGCGTCTGGCCTGCCGGGTGGTCGCCCTGACCATCCACGCGGGCGAGGCGGAACGGCAGCAAGCGCTCCAGGCTGGGATGGCGGACGTTGTCGTGAAAGGCGCGCCGCTGGAGGTGCTGCTGCGGGCCATCTGGGCGTCAGCCGCAGATAGGGGGGCGCCGACAGGAGATTCGGCATGAACAACTACCTTACAAGGAGAAAAACCATGAACACGAAATACATCTTAGCAGCCAGCCTGGCGGGCGGCCTGATCAGCACCGTGCTGGTCAACACCCCGTACGTCAACCTGATCAACCTGCTGGTCTGCGTGGGCTTCTGGATCGGCCCGATCGTGGCGGTCTGGCTCTACCGGCGCCTGGGCGGCACGCTGACGCTCGGCCAGGCCGTGGTCACCGGCATGCTGGCCGGCCTATGGCATGGGCTGTTCGGCCTGGTGCTGAGCCCGCTGGGCCTGGCCGGGGCGGGCAGCCTGCTCAACGAGCTGCGGCCGTTCGTGCCGGCCCAAGACTGGCCGGACCTGGAGACCGCCCTGACCGGGGTCGGCGGGGTGCTGTTCAACCTGGCCGGGGTGGCGATCGACGTCGCCTTTGGGTTCATCGGCGGGCTGATTGGCGGTGCGGTCTTCGGGGCGCGCCGCGCGACCGCTTAGCCGCCCGACCGGCAGCGCGCCCTCGCCGCCGGGATCGACGTTTTTGTTGTCAAGGGCGCGACCCTGGAGGCCTTGATGGAAGCCATTCGCAACGCGTCCGCTTCCGGGCAAACGCTCAAAGGAGGTGCAACATGAGCACAGGATTACATCTTAACCGTGGGGGCGCGGTGTCGCCGATCCGGCTGGTGATCGCGGCCCTCGCCCTCGTGGCCGTGGCCATTGCCGCCGTCTTCGTCTGGCAGGCCCTGGTGTCTTCACCCTCCGGCATTCACGCGCCGGACTATTGGCCCACCGGAGGTTGGCGGAGCAGCACGCCAGAGGCGCAGGGCTTTGACTCCGTCAAGCTGGCCGAAGGCTTGCAGGCCATGCGGCAGAACGGCACCCAAATCCACAGCCTCTTGCTCATCCGCAACGGCTCGGTGTTTCTCGATGCCTACTTCTACCCGTATGACGGCTCCATTTACCACGATCTCGCTTCGGTGACGAAGAGCCTGATCACCACCCTGATCGGCATCGCCGCCGACCAGGGCAAGCTCGATCTCGACCGGCCGATGCTGTCGTTCTTCCCCGACCGCGCCATCGCCAACCGCGACGAGCGCAAGGAGCGCATCACCGTCCGGCACCTGGCCAGCCTCACCGCCGGGTTGGAGTGCGATCCGGTGGACGACGAGCCGACGCTGAACGACATGCGGGCCAGCGAGGACTGGGTGCAGTTTGCGCTCGACCGCAAGGTCGTCCGTGAGCCGGGCACCCGCTTCGTCTATTGCGGCCTGCAAATGCACCTGCTCTCGGCGATCCTGCAAGAGGCGACCGGGATGACGGCGCTCGACTTTGCGCGCGCGAACCTGTTTGAGCCGCTGGGCATCACCGACGTGTACTGGCCGGCCGACCCTCAGGGCTACACCCACGGCTGGGGCGACGTGTGCCTGCGCCCCGGCGACATGGCCAAGCTGGGCTTCCTGTTCCTGCATCAGGGCCAGTGGGGGGACCAGCAGGTGGTCCCAAGCGCATGGGTCACAGAGTCGACAAAGCGTCAAGCCGCAACAGGGGCAGGTCGTAACGAAGACTATGGTTACGGCTGGTGGGTCGCGCGTCCGGGCGCTGATATCGCTTTCTTCGGCGCCGATGGCAACGGCGGGCAGTACATCCGGGTCGTTCCAGCTCTGGATCTGGTGTTGGTGACGACCGGCGGCGGTTTCTCGATGCCTGAGATTGACCCTTACCTGATCGCGGCGATCGGCGACATGGAGAACCCCCTGCCCGCGAACCCCGCCGGGGTGGAGCGATTCGAGTCTGTTGTGGCTGAGCTCGGCAAGCCCCCCGCACCCGAGGCAGTTCCGCCGCTGCCCCAGACGGCTCAGGCCATCTCCGGGCAGACTTTCGTGTTCGAGCCTAACTCGCTGTCGTTGCGATCCCTGCGTCTCGACTTTGATGCGCCGGCAGAAGCCACCTTCATGCTCGACCTGGCGTCGGAACAAAGCCCGCGCATTTCAGGCGTCGGTCTGGATGGCGTGTACCGCCCAAGCCGCAGTGGCCGTCCGGTGGTCGCGCGCGGATACTGGGCCGATGAGGCCACGTTCGCCATCGAGTACAACGAAGGTCCCGGTTTCAACGTCCATCAAATGCGGGCGCGCTTTGATGGCGACCGGGTGTCGTTCGAGATCCTTGGATTTGGGAGCTTCGAGGGCACGCTGGAACAGCCATAACACAGAAATGTAGCGGCTCGAAAGAATCAGGAACAATGAAAAGAAGGAGGTCAACAATGACAACCGCAACCGCACCACCAACAGTCTCAAAACCAACAGCACCCATGCGCTCGACATGGTATGGACGTGCCATGCGTGTCATACTTGGCGCCGCCGGGTGGGTAGCGCTCATCCTGGCTGTGCTGCTCACGGCTTACTTCGCCGGGTGGGCGCTGCTTGCAGCCGTAAAGCTCGGCAGTGTGCCGCAGGGCAAGGTTCTCTCCCTGCTTCTGGTGCTTCTGGCTGTCACAGCCGGGCTGGCCTGGCTGGTCGCAAGATTTGTCGCCTCTGCGCGCAAGGTTGGCCTCGTCACCGGGATCATTTTCGCCCTGGCGCTGGCAGCCTGGGCGGTCTGGATGATCGCTTTCCCGGACCGGGCGCTCTTTCTTGCCAGGGAGGTCACCTGGGGCGACTCGAACGTGAAGGACTACCAGAAGTTCCCTGAGCGCGTCGTCGGCAATGCCCCGCCAGTTTTCCACTTCACGCAGAGCCTGTCTCCGGCGCTATTCCAGACGATAGAGTACAGGTCTGAAGGCCAGCTCAAGCAAGCCGGCTTCGAGGAATTCCTCAAGTCCACGCAGACCACGTCTTTCATCGTCATCAAGGACGATGCGATCCTGTACGAGGGCTACTTCAACGGGTACGACCGAGACTCCATCGTGACCTCGTTCTCGGTGGCCAAGTCGTTTACGTCGGCCCTGGTAGGAATTGCCATTGACGAAGGCTACATCGAGAGCGTGGACGATCCGATGATCGCCTATCTCCCCGAGCTGAAAGCCAAAGGATTGGACAGCATCACCATCCGGCACTTGCTCCTGATGTCGTCGGGCATCAGTTACGTGACGGATGACGAGCTGCCCCCGCTGGTGGAGATAACGCAGTTCACCGATGACGGTATGACCTATTCCTTTCCCAACCTCAGGAGTTTGGCGTTGTCGGTTCGGCCCGACGGCCAGACGCCAGGAAGGGAGTTCAACTACAACAACTACCACCTGCTGCTGCTGGGCATGATCCTGGAAAGGACGACCGGAAGGCCCGTGGCCGAGTATCTACAGGAGAAAATCTGGAAACCGCTGGGCATGGAGTATCCGGCCTCGTGGAGCCTCGACAGTGAGGAGAGCGGGTTCGAGCTGATGGTGTCCGGCATCAATGCCCGCGCCATTGACTTCGCCAAATTTGGCCGGCTCTTCCTCAACAACGGCAACTGGAACGGCCAGCAAATCATTTCCGAGAAGTGGGTGATCGAGTCCACCGCGCCCGACCCGAACGACCATCGCCCCTGGCACGCCAATGCCTGGTTCACTGATTGGAAAGAGGCGAACGGCTACTACAAGTACCTGTGGTGGGGCAAGCTCAAGCTCGATGGCAGCTACGATTACATGGCGCAGGGCAAGCGGGGCCAGCGGATCGTCGTGTCGCCTCAAGAGAGGATGGTCGTTGTGCGCTTCGGAATAGACGATGAAGGCGTGGACGCGTGGGAGGACGTGATCGAGAGCGTGATAGCCAAAGTGAAATGATCAACGCGCCCGAGAATCATGATCACCTCCGTTGGGCCTGACGTGCCAGGGCCCTGTAAGCAAGACCCTGGCACGTTGATCAGCCAGCCGCCTCAAAAGTCGGCTATTTCACCTGGATCGTGCCCTGCATCCACGGGTGTATGGCGCACAGATAGAATAGGGTGCTGCCAGCTGGGGCCGAGACGTTGGCCGTGGCGCTGCCTCCGGGGAAGAAGAGCAGCGAATCCCCGGGCGTGTCCAACCCGGCAGCGCCGACGTCAAGCACCAACACGGGTGGGCCTCCTGGGAAATGGCCGGCAAGCGCGTCTCCGCAAGGCGCGCCGGGCGCAGTACAGGCGAAGACCTCCTCAAACGTGGCGGGGAGGTCGGCGGAGTCGACGATGGTCACAGTATGAGGGGCCGGGGTATCACCCACATCAACCCAGGTGACTGTATCTCCACTATTCACCGTGACCGGCCCTGGCGAGAATCGAAAGTTGCTGAAGATCCTGACGTTAGGGTCAACGTCTTCTTCGCCCATGACCCTGACCGTCATTCCGGATTGTGCACCGGCCATCCCGGCGGTCACCAGTACTGTCAAGGTGAATACGGCGATAATGATGAGGGGCTTGCGCATTGTGTTTCTTCTTCCTGGTGTGCATAGGGTTGACTATCTTGCTACAGTACGCGAGCAGGTTACCGCCCGCGGCGACGACAAGCCGCGAGAATAGGAGAGGCGCCTAACGACCCGCGCATTGCAGGCGTCGGGCTAGATGGCGTGTACCGCCCACGCCCCAGCGCCCGCCCGGTGGTCGCGCGTGGCCGCTGGGCCGATGATCACACCTTCGTCGTCGAATACAATGAAGGTCCAGGCCTGAACTCCTACACGCTGCGCATGTGCTTCGAGGGCAACCGGGTGTTGTTCGAAATCGGTACTCTGAGCCTGGAAGGCCAACTGGAAAAGCCATAACGCCAGCGGGTCCGTATGATCGGCTTCCCGCGGCCGGGTCGGATTTTGGGCCGGCTGCTGAGATTCCAAATCAGGCGCTCAACCAGCACCGAGATCAGGGGATACGCAAACACGGCAAAAATGGAATGAATTTCCAGCGCCAGCCCGTCGGCGGCGAGGGGAGGCGTGAGGACCGCAAACGGCGCTAAAAACGGCCCGGTGACTTCGTAGATCAGGCGGGCTAAGGGATGCTGCGGGTCGTCGGCAACCACCTTCAGCATGATGCGGAGGACAATCAACCCGTCGAGAATCCCAAAGCCGAGCCAGATAAAGTGCAAGATCTTAAGCAGCGCCCACCGTTGCTCAGTTTCCATCCGTGGGCGGACCTTCTCCGCCTCCTTGCCTGGCCGAATGACAGGTTGCGCTGGAGGGCTGTGAGATTGATGCATTGTGAGCTCCTTTGAATAAGCCGCCTGGGGGAGGAGACCGCATAGGCTCCCAACATCCCGGCAATCGCGCCGCTAGCGCCCGCGCTGGGCGGGGTCTCGCCGGGGCCGCTCAGGCCGAGTTACACCGGCGAGGCCGCCACATCGGCTCCGACAGACCTTCACCCGAGGGCTTTCTAGTTCCGCGCATCTTGAAGCGCTTCGAGAGTCGACTCCACACGCTCTTTCTGCTCCTCGAGCAGGGTCTGGCCGCGAGACTGTAATTCTCTGACCGTGGTCCCGGCGCTTCGTTTCAACTGGCGGGCCTTCAGACGCGCCTGCCGCAGGGCGGTCTCCGTGCGTTCCCGCGCCTCGTCCATCGTTTCAACAGCCTGATCGCGCAGTTCCAGGCTCTTCTGCCGAATCTGGGCGCGCGTCTTCTTTCCAGATTGCGGCGCGGTCAGCCACATGAGCGTTGTGCCCGCCAGCCCTCCAATCAACACTCCCGACAAGAAGCCTCGCAAGTCGAAGGGTGCGTTCTGCCCACGATGATTGTGCATGGCGATCTTCTCCTTTTCTCAGCCAGGCCGAGTCGTCTGCGACGAAAACTCTGATTTTCCCTCTGGCGGCCCGCGTCATCCGCTCGCTTTCTGTCGCAGGTTTTAGCAGTATGAACATATGCCGCTTGCGCGCGCGACACAATCAGTCACAACCTGATTTGCCTGTAGGATGAGGGCTTATTCAATTGTCGGTGTTTGTCCTACACACCAGGACGAGGGGGCACGAGGGATGTGAGGAGGCGAGAATGAGCTTTGGAATCACTTTCGTCCGGGCGACAGTGTTCCGCGTGGGTCGGTTGCTTGTGCGTCGCGCGGCTTCACGACGGCGGAGACGATGGCATACCCGTCGGCCACTTTGCGCTTTTCGTTCGGGCCAGTGAAATAGGCGTTGTGCAAGAAGAAGTGATTGGCGTTGCGGATACGGTGAAAGCCGCGCTGCTCCAGGAAGGACTCGATCGCGCCCTCGGGAATGCCAAAGGACAGGGCCTCGCCGCTGATCCAGCGATCCTGGCGCATCTTGCTGACTTCGCCATGCTTGACGGCGCCATCCAGCAGAGAGGTGTACATGTAGTCGAAGATGATCGAGCTGCCCGGCCCGGAATGGCGGGCGACAAACGCCAGCGTGCCATCCACCGCCTCGGGCGTCAGATACTGCGTGACGCCCTGCCAGATAAACAGGGTCTTGAGACCTTGGTCGTAGCCGCTCTCCGATAGGCGCTCGGCCAGCGTCTGCGTGTCGAAGTCCATCGGCACGTAGACGACATGTTCCGGCACGCGCCCAAAAATCTGCCGGAGCTTTTCCAGCTTGGCCTGCTGGGTGGCCGGGTGATCGACCTCGAACACTTTGACTCCCGCTTTGAGTTTCTCAAATCGGTAGGCGCGGGCATCGAAGCCCGCCCCCAGGATGACCAACTGCCGGAGGCCCTCGGCCAGACAGGCGGAGAGGTGCTCGTCAATGTGCCGCTCCCGCACCGCCAGGAAGCCCATCACCCCGGGGCCGCGCCATTCGCCATAGCCCAACCGGTCGAAGAAACGCACGAGATGAAATAACGCGCCGCTCACCAGCCGGCGCGCGTACGGGTCGTAGCACACACGCTGGCCTTCCGGCTTCTCCGATTCGAGGGCGCGCACAATCGCGATGCCCATCGCCGTCAGACTCGCTTGATTCTTGTGCATCGTGGCCTCCTGTTAGCCTCCCCCTATCGCGTGCGGCGCGGGTTGTGCCTTAGCCTCGGCCCTGCCCCGGGTGTCTTGGCTCGTTTCGCCATCGTGGAGAGGAAACGCCCCATCGCCAACGCCCCAGCCGGTGACGCCCCTGCCCGAGAGCGCCTGGGCCGTGTCCGGCCAGACCTTCGTGTTCCGGCCTAACCCGCTTCAGCTTCAATCCCTGCGTCTCTAGCAGCGTTAGAAGAAGTTCTCGGCTCCACGATCTAGGTTTTTCACCTTCTGCAAATAGGCGACCGTGCGCCGATCCAAGTCATGGGGATAGGGGTACCCCAAACGATCGCCAACTTCGATCGCCACTTTGCGAAACAGGGCGATGGTCCTGAACATCGCCGCCCAATTCGCGTCCAGCCCGGCTCCTGTGTAGGTGCTTTCCAGTTCCGTCCAGAGGTCAGGGCGTAACCATTGCTTCAATCGTCGCCCATAGGGACCGGGCTTCACCGACCACTTGTGGTCAATCTCCAAGCGCCATTCCAGCATGAGGCGCAGGTTGTCCAGCTTCATGCCGTGATCCAGGTTGTATATCGCCGCCATCAAGTCGTCGCGCCAGAGGTGCTTTGCCACATAAGTCGCTTCAAGAAAGAACAATTCCACCACCGTCTGATACTCGGTCTCGGTCGGCGGCGTAGGGATATAGGCTGCATAGGTTGGGGGCTTCAGCCCCTCGGTCAGGTGATCTTTGTCGAGCAGGACCAGATAACCGGCGTCAAACTCAGGTGGAAGGTGCGGATTGGCCGCGACTCGTTGCAAGATTTCGACTGGCCAGAGGGTGAAATCAATTTTGAGGCCGTTCTCGTACTGGGTGACATAGGCCGATTTCAGGAAACCATCGTGGGGTTCGAGCGGATCACGGTACACCACCAGCACCGAACCGAATGCCTCCAGCCAAGCCCTGTCCTCATAGAAGGGATGGACCTCACGAACGACCAAGATGACATCATAGTCGGAGAAAACATCGCCCGGTGCATGGGGGATCGCGCGCGAGCTGGTTAACAGCATGGCCCGAACCAGAGGCTGATGTTCTGCCCACTGGATCAAACGCTCGATAATCTCCTTTTCTTTCCCTGTATTTCTCAAGTTCCATTGCCTTTCTAA
>Ga0209341_10006729_pt1 | contig 10254 bp, 8 predicted proteins | sample RifCSP13_2_FD_184020 | JGI IMG/M metagenome (GOLD analysis project Ga0209341, IMG submission 184020) | Soil microbial communities from Rifle, Colorado - Rifle CSP2_sed 13_2 (SPAdes) (version 2) | ecosystem: Environmental > Terrestrial > Deep subsurface > Rock core/Sediment | place: Rifle... | reverse complement strand
TATTTTGTTCTTTTTGACATGGAGACTTATAAGGTTTTTAATGATAATCTCAGGAAAGTCGCACTTTAAGTGCAAATAAGGATTTGGTCTTAATCTTTAATAAGTTTTCCTGTTTGTTATATTTCTGCTAGTCTATCAAGAGATTACATTATTAGGTCGGAATTTATGTATTCAAACGAAATAGAAGAACTTGAGAGAATTATAAACGGAAGAAAAAGCGTTAGAATTAAAAGGGATTATAGTTTTATATCCGCCGCAGTAATGGTAATCCTGAGAGAAGAGCAGAATGGGTATTCGATGCTCTTTATTAAACGGCCTGAAAGTCAAGGTGACCCTTTTTCTGGGCATATGGCTTTTCCTGGGGGTAAAATTAAAGTAGAGGATAAAAGCAAGCTTGAAACGGGGGTTCGTGAAACTATTGAAGAAACAGGCATTGACCTGAATAGGATTGGAAGAATCCTTGGGGAGTTGGATGATGTTAGCCCGATTAATCCAAAGGCTAATCACTATGTTGTTACCCCGTACATTGCCTATCTAACAGAAGGCGCGGAAATTAAGCCGAATGAGGAGGTGGCTTCTGCTATGTGGATCCCACTTTTTCATTTCAGGAATGAAAAATCATTCGAAAGGAGAGTCGTAGAAAAACACGGGATGAAGTTAGAAGAATTCGTCTACCATTATCAAAACCACGTGATTTGGGGAATGACTGCGAGAATTCTTCATCAGTTTCTCTCCTTAGCGGGCCATCTTTTTTGGATCAGGGATAGGTTTAATTGATAGCTATTCGTCGGTACCAAAACCTTGATCTATGGATTTTTTTATTACCCGATGATAAAATTCTTTGAAAGTAGAGCAGGACAGGGGGTATACAATGAGAGGAGTAAACAAGGTAATCCTTATCGGCAACTTGGGACGTGACCCTGAAATAAGGTACACGACGAGTGGACAAGCGGTTGCTAACTTTACGATAGCTACTACTGAGGTGCGTCCGAATAAAAGCGGTGAGAAGGATGAATTCACAGAATGGCATCGTATTGTCGCCTGGGGAAGACTAGCAGAGATATGTGGCGAATACCTATCTAAAGGAAAAACTGTTTATATAGAGGGGACCCTTAGAACACGTTCCTGGGAAGATAAAGAGGGAAGAAAGAGATGGACAACCGAGGTAGTTGCACAGAATATGCAGATGCTAGGTCCATTTCAAGAAAGAGCTGCGTCAGCTACTGTGGCTGAGGGGAAACTTACCGAGGACTTTGAAAGTGGTGAGGAATCCTTTGGTTCTGACGAGGACGTCCCATTCTGAAGGTAACTCATTTTTCTTGAGGCTGTAGTTTATGTATAAGTCTGGTTCAAATAAAATGGGTATAACTTATCGTTTCATGCTAAGAAAGCTGAATTTATTCAACCGCAGAAATGAATTATTTGAGTGTTGAGATGCATAAATAAACTTAGTATTTGTTTAAATATAAAGTACATAAGTAAAACCCAAAGTTATCTTATGATTCCTTTTATATTTTTAAAATGTACGATACGTACTCTTTATGTTAATGATCCAGTCATTCTTTAAGACGATAAGGGATGGTAAGTAAATAACATAATGGACTTTTCGGTAATAGTCCTTGCCGCGGGCAAGGGAAAAAGAATGAAATCCGAGCTTCCTAAGGTCCTTCATCCAATCTTGGGACGCCCTATGCTTAATTACGTTCTTGATGCAGTTATGCAAATCTCACCAGAGAGAATAATTGTAGTAGTAGGATATGGTGCGGATAAAATTAAAGAGACACTTTCATCCATTAAGGTTAAATACGCCCTGCAGAGTAAGCAGCTTGGCACAGGACATGCTGTCAGGTGTGCTAAGGGGGCATTTCGAGATTATAATGGGAAGATTCTTATAGTAAACGGGGATTTTCCTCTCATTCGCTCTGAAACCTTAAAGGGTTTCGTCGAGAACCACAAGAAAACCAATACGGGGATTTCCCTTCTTACCGCTTTTCTAGATAGTCCAGAGGGTTATGGAAGGGTTGTAAGAAATGGAAAGGGGGATGTTATAAGAATAGTAGAGGAAAAGGATGCGACTCCCAAGGAGAAAATGATCAAAGAGATAAACTCAGGCGCATATTGCGTCGAATCGAGTTTTCTCTGGGATATAATTGGGAAGATTGGTAGTAAAAATGAGCAGAAGGAATATTATCTCCCAGATATTGTTAATATTGCAACTCAGAGCGGGAAAAAGATCAGTGGATTTATTGTCCCTGATGGCGAAGAGGTGCTCGGAGTGAATAATCGAGAAGAGCTTGCAAGGGTAGAAGAACGTCTGAGGAAAAGAACAAATGAGAAACTTATGCTTTCTGGGGTAACGATAGTGAATCCAGAGGTTACATATATTTCTCCCCGTGTTTCTATCGGTGCTGATACTGTAATTTATCCAAACACATTTATTTACGGAAATACAAAGGTAGGAAAGGATTGTAAGATTGGTTCATCTGTGTGGATTGAAGATTCAGAAATCGGGGATGATGTGACTATTGCATTTTCTTCTTATATAATAAAGGCTCTTATTGAAGATAAGTCTAAAATAGGACCTTTTGCACATCTTCGTCCAGAATCACAAATACTTTCAGGGGCTAAAATCGGAAACTTTGTTGAGATAAAGAAATCAAAAATAGGACGTGGTTCCAAAGTTCCTCATTTATCCTACGTTGGTGACGCAAGCATTGGAGAGGGAGTGAACATTGGGGCTGGAACAATTACATGTAATTATGATGGGTTTCATAAGCATGAGACAATTATTGAGGATAATGTTTTTATAGGTAGTGACACAATGCTTGTTGCTCCTATAAAGGTTGGAAAAGGGGCTACAACCGGGGCAGGTTCAACTATAACAAAGGATGTTCCGCCAGGAGCTCTAGCAATTGAAAGATCAAAACAACAGGTAATAACTGGGTGGAAAAGAAAAACTAAAGGAAAAAAGGGAAACGAATAGATGTGTGGAATTGTAGGATACATAGGCAGCGCAGGAAAAACAGTAAATGTATTGGTTGAGGGACTCAGAAGGCTTGAATACAGAGGGTATGATTCTTCTGGTATTGCCATCCTTGAAAATGGTCATGCTAAAGTTCTAAAGAGCGAAGGAAAACTCGATAACCTCCTTAAAAAGCTTAGTTTAACTTCTTTTAATGGTTCCTTAGGGATTGGACACACAAGATGGGCAACCCACGGAATTGCGTCGGAGAGAAATGCCCATCCCCATGTCTCAGGTGGAACAGCAGTAGTTCATAATGGGATTATAGAGAACTATCAAGAGCTTAAGGACGAACTCAAAAAGAAGGGATACGTCTTTAATTCTGATACAGATACAGAGGTAATTTCACATCTTATAGAAGACTTTTTAAAGAAAGGGTCATCATTTGAGGAGTCTGTAAGAGGCACTTTTAAACTTATAGAAGGCTCCTATGCAGTGGCAATAGTTTCTGAAAGGGAGCCAGACAAGATTATAGGAGTAAGGAGGTTCTCACCCCTCATTCTTGCTCTTGGTGAAAATGAAAACTTCATAGCGTCTGATATTCCAGCCGTTCTTCCATATAGCAGGAAGATTATTTTTTTAGAGGACGGTGACGTTGCTATACTTGAGAGGGATAGATTTAGAATAACAGACCTCAATGGACATGAAGTTAAGAGAGAAATATTCTCAATCAACTGGGATCCTGTTGCCGTAGAAAAGGGCGGCTACAAGCATTTCATGCTAAAGGAAATCCATGAGCAGCCACATGCTGTGCTTGATACCATTCGTGGCAGGGTATCGGAAGAGAATGGTGATGTGTATTTTGAAGATTTAGAGAATGTTGTAAACGGTATAAAAAGAATAGTAGCGATTGGCTGTGGAACTTCCTACCATTCATGTCTTGTTGGTAGGTATATAATAGAAAATATTTCCAAGGTTCCGGTAGAATTGGATTTTGCATCAGAAATTCGATATAGAGAGCCCATTATTGATGAAGGTACGCTTGCCATAGCGGTGTCACAGTCTGGAGAGACTGCTGATACCTCCGAAGCGCTTTTGGAGATGAAAAAAAGAGGGGCAAGAACCCTTGCAATCACAAACGTTCCGAAAAGTAAAATCTCAAGGGAATCAGACGCTGTAATCTACACTTATGCAGGACCAGAAATAGGTGTTGCATCAACTAAGGCTTTTACCACTCAGCTTATAGTGTTTTATCTTCTTTCGATTTATCTAGGTAGATACACAGGGAGGGTAAGCGATCAGGAGGGAAGGAGATTTATTCGAGATGCCTTCAGGATGCCTCAGCTTCTTGAAATGGCTTTAAAGCTGGATCAAGAGATAAAAGAACTAGCAATGGAGTTTTATCACTACAGGAATTTTCTTTATTTGGGTAGGGGAATCAACTATCCAATAGCCCTTGAGGGTGCATTAAAGCTAAAGGAGGTTTCGTATATACATGCGGAAGGCTACGCCGCAGGAGAGATGAAGCACGGACCTATTGCGCTTGTTGATGAAAGTATGCCGGTTGTTATTGTAGCTCCACGTGATGGAATAGTTTACAAAAAGATCCTCAGCAACCTCCAAGAAATCAGAGCACGAAGAGGTAAGGTAATCTTAATCACCTCAGGAGAGGAAGCCCATGAACTTAATGGTCAGATAGATAGACTTATAAAAATCCCTGACTGTGCTTATATGCTTAGCCCTATAATAGCTGTAGTTCCTCTTCAGCTTTTCGCTTATTATATTGCTGTATACAAGGGTACAGATGTAGATCAGCCAAGAAACCTTGCAAAGGTGGTAACAGTTGAGTGATATTATATTTAGACGCAATATTTTGCAGTTACTTATTGCGGATAAATTTATTTTGTTCAGGCAATAATTTGTGACAATATTATTTTTAGTTTACAAATTATCTCTTAGCTGAGATACCTGCGCCTATCTTCACCCTGTAATGACACTTGTGGGGTTTTTCCTATACAATAAAAGGCATAAATTAGTAGGTAGCACCTTGAATGCTTTTTTCTGGCAAATTAGAATCGAATTCTTAAAGGAGTTTTAACTTATATGAAGGTTTTGGTAATCGGAAGTGGAGGAAGAGAACATGCACTTTGCTGGAAGATAAAGCAGAGTCCTTTTGTGAGTCATGTTTATTGTGCTCCTGGGAATGCTGGAATTTCAAAACATGCTGAATGTGTTGATATCAAAGATACAGATATCGAAGGGTTCGTCAGGTTTGCTAGAGCGGAAGAGATTTACCTTACTGTAGTAGGACCTGAGCTTCCTTTAGCACTGGGCATTGTAGATAGATTCGAAAAAGAGGAACTTAGAATCTTCGGCCCTTCAAAAGGAGCAGCAGAGATAGAAAGCAGCAAGGTGTTTTCAAAAAACCTTATGAAGAAATACAAAATTCCAACAGCCTTTTTCTCTACTTTTAACGACTTTGATGATGCAGTTAGATGGGTAAAGGAAGTAAAACCTCCGCTTGTTGTAAAAGCAGATGGGCTTGCTGGGGGAAAGGGTGCTGTGATATGCAAGACAGAAGAAGAGGTATTTGACGCACTCGACGCTATGATCAAAGGAAAGGTTTTTGGCGATGCGGGAGAAAGAGTTATAATTGAAGAATTCCTAGAGGGCGAAGAGGCTTCTTTCATTGCTTTCACTGACGGTGAGACAGTACTTCCTCTAGAATCTTCTCAAGACCACAAAGCCCTTTTAGACAACGACGAGGGACCAAATACAGGAGGCATGGGTGCATATTCTCCTGCTCCAGTAGTTACGCCTGTAGTTCATAGGAAAATCATGGAAGAGATTATGATTCCTACTGTTAATGCTCTTAAAGAGGAAGGACGGAAATATAAAGGTGTTCTTTATGCAGGTGTTATGATAAAAGATGAAGAACCAAGGGTCTTAGAATTCAATTGCAGATTAGGTGATCCAGAGGCGCAGCCGCTTATGATGAGAATGAAATCTGATATAGTTCCTATACTGAATGCCATTGTAGACGAGAAACTTTCTGGAAAGACAATTGAGTGGAGAAGCGATGCCTCGGTTTGTGTTGTGATGGCATCTCGTGGATATCCTGGTGACTACAAAAAGGATTTTGAGATAAATGGACTCAAGGATGTTGAAAGCATGGAAGGTGTTATCGTTTTTCATTCGGGAACCGCCTTACAGAACGGGAGGTATGTAACTAGCGGGGGTAGAGTACTAGGGGTTACTGCCCTGGGGAAAACGGTTCCTGATGCGATTGATCTAGCATACAAGGCAGTTCGATTAATAAAGTGCGAATCGCTTTACTATAGAACCGATATAGGCAGGAAAGCTCTAAAATATCTTTAGGTTTAAGATATGGGGTCAGATACCGTCTTAGAAGTCAAGTATTTTTTAATGCAAAATTAGAATCAAATGGCTTACCGTGTTTAAGCACTCCGTAAATAATATGTATTAATTTTCTCATAGCTGCTCCAACAATTAGCATCTTTGGTTTACCTGCCTCGGTGAGTCGTCTTTTCATCTCTACAATAATCGGGTTATAACGCAGAGCAACCAAAGCAGGCATGAAGAATGCTTTTCTAAGTGATGATCGTCCTACTTTAGACATACGCCTCCTACCCCTAACCGAATGACCTGATTGATACTCCCTTGGAGCTATCCCTAAGAAAGCAGACAACCTTTTTGCATTCGAGAACTTCTCAGTATTAGCGAAGTTGGCTAACACTAAATGTATCGTTGCCTCGCCTACTCCTGGGATGCTCTGAAGTAATTTCTGCTTATCTCTTAACTGTGGATGTCTATCAATATGTTTATTGATTTGCTCCTTTATAGAATCTATTTGTTTTGTGAGATAATCTATATGATTCTCGATAGTCTTCTTTATCACTGCATCACTCACATCTAAACGATTAATCTCTTGTTGTCGCATCTCAACCAAAGCATCAACTCGTCTCACAAGCGAGCGTAACTCCCTGATTTCCTTAGATTCCGGTGTCCATAAACTAGGCTTCATCGCAGCGCAAAAGCGGGCTATTAACGAGGCATCAACCTTATCCGTCTTACTTCGGATCAGTTCACTTTGTGCAAAACCTTTGATTCGCGCTGGATTTACTATACTCACCATAAAACCCCTGTCGTGTAAATACTCAGCCAATGCTTCACCATAGGTGCTGGTTGATTCCATGCACGCATGTAACCGTTCAACCTTGTACTCTGCTAACCATTCCCTAAGTTTTTTGAATCCCTCCAGATTATTTAAAAATCTCTTATGCTTGCACTTCCCTTCTCTCAGTAGTGCAACATCAAACTTCCCTTTGGATACGTCAATACCCAAAATTGATAAATTGCTTGCTGATTGATTCATCCTTGATCTCCTTTACTTCTGTTCTTACCAACCTTGTAAATGCAGGCTCATCATCATTGTTGTTTCAATTAAATGATCGCCTAAGATACCGTCCGGCATAATGAACAAAATTGAGTGAGGGTACTAATCTGACCCACAAGTTCTATGACCCAAGGTCTTGAACAATATCACCTCACTCATCTTAAAATTAGTTTAATTTATCTCCTTAATCTAAGATACAAGGTCTCAACTTTTAACATTATAGAAGTAAAAGAAAATGTAGGAGAAGATTTTAAGCGAAGAAAAGTTAAATGTTGAGACCTGACCCCATTGTTTTTCTTGTAGGCACAGACTTGTCTGTGCTATTTTGAGGCACGAACAAGTTCGTGCCTACAATAGTCATAGGTCATTTCTTTATTGGAAATTATATAACCGGCATCCTTTATAGTCTTCAAGAAGAAATCCCTTGTATGACCGACTTCAGAAGGGGCACTGGCCTCGTGAAAATAGAATATTGGCGCCCCCAGAGGGATTTGAACCCCCGACCTGCGGATTCGAAGTCCGACGCTCTATCCGGGCTGAGCTATGAGGGCGCAAGTTTGTAAGGCAAATCCATATTATTTTAAGTCACTATCAATACGGAATAAAAATGTCATCTGTATGTAGCGAAAGGCTTTAGTCTTCCACATTTTTCCTTATGGCGACCTAAAGGTCGCCGCTACAGTATTTCCATAAAAACGGTAGGACTTTATTTCTCCAAAACCAAGTCATTATAAGGCATTTTTTTCCCATGCGAATCATCGTTTACTAATCTAACATTATTTCTTGCACGCATTCTTCTGGAAGAGCATTGCCCCATCTCTCCATGATTTCTCGTACAACATATTCTTTTGTTTCCGTCGCGGTCTTTAATTTTATGGCATTCTCTGCAATCTCTATCGATCCTTTTTCTGTAATAGTATTTAAAAGTTTTTTTACCTTGGGAATTGCATGGACGTTCATGCTTAGTTCATCTATACCCATTCCGATGAGTATTGGTACACAGGGAAGCTCTCCTGCCATCTCGCCACATACTGCTACCGGCACTCCTTTTTCATCAGCCATCTCTACTGTTCTCTTTATTAACCTCAGTACCGCAGGGTGAAACGGATTAAAAAGGTAAGAAACGTGTTCGTTTATTCTATCTACTGCCAATGTGTATTGAATTAAATCATTGGTTCCGATACTTAAAAAGTCTACCTCATCAGCTATCTCGGATGCCATTAACGCTGCAGAAGGGGTCTCAACCATGACTCCGATTTCCCAGAAAGATCTCGAATCAATCTCCTCGGATACACGTGTGATTATTCTTTTTACTTGCCTAATTTCCTCAATGTTTGACACCATGGGAATTAAAATTCTAACTTTTCCGAATTTACTTGCCTTTAAAATCGCCCTAATCTGATTATGAAAGATTTTTTCATCCCATAGGGAAAACCTAATTCCACGAAGCCCAAGAGCAGGATTAAGTTCTTTCGGAGGCTCCATTCCGATAGGGAATTTATCCCCGCCAATGTCAAGTGTTCTTATTGTTACAAGGCGTGAATGAAGTGCAGAGATGACCTTCTTGTAATCTTCAAACTGTTCCTCCTCTGACGGGAAATAAGCTAAGCTTGTTAGGAGAAATTCAGTCCTATACATTCCTATTCCTTCTGCTCCATAACTTATAGCGAGGTCAACTTCGTCTGCCATCTCTATGTTAGCATATACTTTAATTTCCTTACCATCTAGTGTTCTTCCTGGAAGGGTAGCATAGCTTCTTAGTTTCTTTTCTAGGGCTTGATATTGTTTCTTTTTCCTCTTAAATTCCTTGAGCTCTTTCTCCAAAGGATTTACTATGACAATTCCTTTAAAACCATCAATAAATATTAGGTCACCTGGGGAAACCCTTAGTGTAATGTCTTCAAGTCCCATAACTGTGGGGACTCCAAGGGATCTTGCCACTATAGCACTGTGTGATGCTGAGCCACCTGTATCTATTGCAAGCCCTATGGCATGGTGTTTTGCAAACCCAACTACATCAACAGGTGATATATCATGTGCAACCAAAATAGAGTCCTCATCAAGGTCTGGTATATCATCATGTATCCCATGAAGATTACGGAGAATCCTTTCTCCAAGGTAATACATGTCAGTAAGTCTCTCTCTCATGTAAACATCTTCTACAGAACGAAGGGCCTCGCTTTTCTTAGAGAGGACTGAGGTTATTGCCCACTCAGCATTAACTTTTTCCCTTTCAATGGTTCTGATAATATCTTCGCAAAAGAGTTCGTCTTCAAGCATCATCAGGTGAAAATTTAGTATTTGAAGATGGTCTCCAGTCTCTTTTGGATCAAATCTTTCTTTTATTGTGAGTAGTTGTTCTTTAGATTTCTCGACGGCAACCGAGAATCTCTTTTTTTCGGACTCAAGGAGATCTTGTTCCACTCTCTTTTTTTCCACGATCATCTTTGAACGGTTAAGTAAGACGACCTTTCCTAAGGCAACACCGGGAGAAATGGCGATTCCCTTTGTCTCGGATCTCATCTCTTATTCCTCCTCCCCAAATCCGCTTTCTATAAGCTTCTCGATCTCACCAAGTGCCTCTTCGGCATCCTCACCGGTGGTTACTATCTTCAATTCGCTCCCCTTTATTGCAGCAAGAGATAGAATCCCTAGTATGCTTTTACCGTTCACCTCATAGCCGTCTTTTATAAGCTTTATATCTGATGAGAATCTATTTGAGAGACGAACAAACATAGCAGCAGCACGTGCGTGAAGCCCAAGCTTATTTTTTATCATGAATACCTTACTCAGTGTTTCTATGCTCCCCAATTTGGAGAGTCTCCCTCAAACTTCATTTGGATTATTAACTTGTCCTAAAACTTAGGATCTTCAA
>Ga0209341_10006727_pt1 | contig 10255 bp, 8 predicted proteins | sample RifCSP13_2_FD_184020 | JGI IMG/M metagenome (GOLD analysis project Ga0209341, IMG submission 184020) | Soil microbial communities from Rifle, Colorado - Rifle CSP2_sed 13_2 (SPAdes) (version 2) | ecosystem: Environmental > Terrestrial > Deep subsurface > Rock core/Sediment | place: Rifle... | reverse complement strand
AGAAGGGCGCCGGGCTTGTCATTGATGAGTCTCTGGAACAGAGGATACACTAGAATCGCTGGCACCGCACCCATAAGCGGGAGCGCGAAAAGCTGAAGATTCACGATCGAGATCGATGTCACTTCGGACAGGAATACCACGATGACCTGGTAGCCGAACCCATATGGGTATGTGATGAATCCTTCGAGCGTCCCCGTCGTCTGCACACTCTGAATGACCTGTGTGAAGATGGCAGCGTCGCCACTAAGCCAGTCGAAGTCGAATCGAAACAGGACGTATAAGTGGAAAAGGACGGACCACGCGATGAGGTTCGCAAGGCAGAGTCTCAACGTACGACGGGTCATCGGGGGACGCGCCTGCGGAGGGTTGTTCTCCGTCTGCATCGGTGTTCTACCTTCCGTCTTGATCTGGATGGCGCAATGCACTCAATGTACTTCGAATCATACAAGAGGCAATCCCCAGGCTGTGTCGCTGCTCGGCTAGGGCACGTCCCTTTTTCGCAACCGTGATCGCAGCTGCACGATTCTTCAGCGCGAATCGAATCGCGCGCTCAAGCGCTTCCGGATCATCGGGTTCGACGACGAAGGCGGCCTCTGTTTCTCGAACGAGTTCGGAGGCCTCGCCAACCATGCTCGTGATGCACGGGATTTCTGATGCCAAATACTCGTATATTTTGATCGGATTGGCCATTTCGTTTTCCGGAGCTCGGATCTTCGGGGCAACCAGAACGTCTGCCGCCTGCATCAGGGAAGGCACTCTCGCGTAGGGTTGCGGCCCAAGGAGGATGACGTTCTTGCCGAGACCACGACGGCGTACGATGAGCTCGACATCATCCGCGCCCTCGACATTTCGTGCTCCAACGATGAGCAGTTTCGCTTCGGGCATGTCTGTGCAGAGGTTCGAGAAAGCCTCCAACAACACCGGCAGCCCCTCAAGTCTTGAGAACGATCCGAAGTAGCCGACCATGAAGTCTTCCTCGCCTATGTTCAGGTAACTGCGGACCGCTGATCGGTCGGTTTTGCCTTTGGGGAAGCGGTCCAAGTCAAGAAAGATGGGCAAGTAGACTATCTTGCGCGCGCCAATCTCGAGTGCCTCCTTTTCCAGTCGGTGACTGATGGCGAAGACAACGTCGGCGGAACGGAGCACGAGCCGATATAGGGGCTCCGGAGTGTCGGGGTCTCTCGAGTCCATGTGGTCCACCAGGAAGGAAGCACGCGTCAGCCTTGAAACCACCAAACCGATGAGTCCCGAGGCGATTCCGGGAGAGTGTGCGACTACTATCGAGGGTCTTCTCGAAAGCGCCAAGCTTGCGAAGACCAAGGAAGTCACCGTCATCAGTTTGATTGCCTTCGGCACTCCGCGAGGCACAGAAATCTTGAAAATCCGGGTTTTTGGCGACAGGGTCTCACGTGAGAGGGCGAGTGTTCCCGAACCGTCGTAGGAGAACAGGTACGTTTCCAGCGACATCGACTCGAGCGCCCTGAGCATTAGATTCAGTCGAGCTCCTCCGCCCATTCCTTGCCGTGGATCGCAAGGGGCGAAGTAAGTCACAACTGCCTTCGTTGCCATGCCGAGAGATACGGACTTCACCGTCGATTCGCTCGGTTCCTGGGAACTGCCGTTGTCAGATGGTACCTGCGGAGCACGGTCTGTACGCTCCCCCGGAGTTCTTCGTGCTCTTCGCCCAATTGAAATCACAACGAACAACGCCCTGCCAAAGCTAGGATTCCATGGGCGAGTCGGGCTGGGCGTGTCCAGCTCGAACGGCCCCTTCGGGAGGTAGCAATTCCCCGTACAGACTCTCGAGTTGTGTAACCACGATGTCCAATGCGAGATTATCCATGACGTATCTCTGCCCCCTTTCTACCTGGTCGCTCCCTTCAGACGGATCTGAGAGCGCACGGGCTATCATGTCACATAGACTCGCTGTGTCGCCCGCCTTCGCCACGTAACCCATGCCTGCGTCTCGAACCATGCTTGCGGTACCGCAAGCGTCGGTCACCACGACCGGTGTGCCGCACATTATCGATTCGAACGTGACTAGTCCGAATATTTCGTAACGGGAGGGTAGCACAAAGATGTCGGCGTCGACGTACGCTGCGAGTTTGTCTTTTCCCGTGAGGGTCCCCACACACCATGCTCTGTCACGCAGCCGCAAGTCATCTATCATCTTCGAAATCGTCCCAAGGTCCCCGTCGTCTGGACCGGCGATGATAAGGTCAACATCCTGGTGGTCCCTTGAAAGTTGCGCGAAGGCATCGACAAGGAGATCCGCGCCCTTCACCCGGTTTAGCCTCCCAAGAAAAAGGACTATCCGATGGCTGTCTGGGATTCCCAGCTTTTGCCTCAGGGATCCTCGAGGGGGCGGATTCGCGAATTCGGAAACGTCAATCCCATTGGGTACAACAGCGACTCGTTCCTCTCTTGCCCCCATACCTATCAACTGTTGAGCTTCGGCTGGTGTGGTGGCGATAAGCCTTCCAGCATCCGCCAAGAGACTCTGACCCCACATTCTGTCGTAGGCGCTCTTGAGGAGTCCCTTCTGGAAGAACGTGGCGGCCGAACCGTGGGCTTGGAGAACGTAGGGTACCTTGTGCATGAGAGCATAATGATGCACGGCGACGCTGGGAAGGCTTCGAAGGTCGTGAACATGGATCAGGTCAAAATCCAAAATGTGGCGGCGAATCGCTCGTATCATCATCATAGGGGAAAAGAACCCCGCGTTGGCGAGACGATTGCTCGCATTCGCAAAGTAGTGGACCGAGAGGCCGGACATTTCGACCAGCTCCCTGGGTCGCGGAGTCCTTGCGCTTCGATCCTCCAAATCCGTGGTGAAAACGGTCACCTGGTGACCTCGGCCCGACATCATGCGAGCCACCTTGTAGGAGACAGTCGTGACACCGCCGAAAGACTTGGGTGGAAAGGTCGTGGTGACGTAGAGGATTCTCACTCGTCATTCACCTCGGCTAGCACCTCGATCGCCGCTCTGGCTCGCGCCTCCGAAACCTGCACCGGGAGCGCTGCCTTCATGTCCGCCCCAGCTGATGTAAGCGACTCGATGTGTCGCCCAAGCTCCCCACCAAAGACTGCTTCAAGAGGTACGAGCGCCGCCTCTGGGAGGCGGATTTCCTTTGCCAAGTCTGCGCATTTTGGGTGGTAAGGGATAATCAGGAGGGGGATATCATTGAGATAGGCGAAGAGGCAGGCATGATACTTCATGGCGACGAAAGCTGCACATTGCGATACGCTCCTGAATATCACTGTAGGGTTCGAATTGTAGTCCACTATGCTGACCCTTTCTCTCGGCGCAAGAATCTGCCGTAGCTGTTCAGTAATGTGGGCGTCATCGTCATCCGTCAGGTTCGATCGACCATGGAACACGAAAAGCTCGACGCGCCACTCCGGGTGCGTACGCATCCAAGTGTTGACGGCCTCTCCCACGCGATTGGCGAGAACTTGGTCGGACGCCTCGTCGTCATGGTACATCGTGAACACGGGGGTGATTGAAATGCCAAGCGTGCGGCGTGCCCGGGCACGGGTTCCTGCTGAACCTTCTGGTCTCCATCCGGCAAGCGCGGCTACATCGAACCCTATTCTCGTCTTCTCCGCCACCCCTAGGCTCTTCGCTACCTCATAAGATGCATGATCCCTGACGATGATTGCATCTGCCTGCATGCATGTGAGCCGTGCGACTGCCTTAGGAATCATCCTGCGGAAAGGACCCAGGCCGGTGCCGAAGAAGTACACCTTCTTCCCAAGCAATCGCGAGAGTCCTACTAGGAGTGCAATCCGACCAATCATTCCGGCCGTCCTTCTGTTGAGCCCGTAGTCAGTCAGATGCGTCCCTCCTACGATCGCGAACCCATCTGCTCCGAGTAGGCTCCTCAATACCGCGGGGATGGTCGACGAGACGAACCTTGTCGATCCTGTGGCGTTTCCTGGCACTTCTGGCGCGTCTTCCCCGCGTAGGATGCGGAACTCAATGTCCCTGTTGGCCGATACGGCAGCATTGAGAAACGCGTAAAGCATGGCGTCGTCACCTGAATTCCTCCGGCCATAATAGCCGTAGAGGAAGAGACGCCACCTTCGATCTGTCACTTCACACCGCTCCCGCCCTCGATGGTCTGTGGATTTCGATTGCCGCAGTCAACCTCAAGGAAAAGACTCGCTCGGCCCCCTTGAAACCGAGTTCACCAATACGGCCATGAGGATGCCTGGCCGGCAAGGAAGTCTTCACCGGTTTGTTCCCCCAAGCACCGATGAATCCCCACTACCGCAACCATCTGCCCGGCGTGTTGCGGACCCCCTCAGAGATCCGTCCGTCGCGTCCGCTTGCGCCAGAATCCGTCTATCTGTGAGTCGTGGCGCCCCGCATGGACTTGGTGTGCAAAGGTCGGACATGAACGTCGGCGCGGGATATCACGGGCGGATGTTATCTTGTTGTCGGGACACTTCGAACGATTGCGGGGCTGCGTATCGGTCAGTCAACCAGCGTTTCTGTCAGGCGGTCAGTGCTCGGGGCGAGGCGCGGTGGACCATGCACGAAATCTCAGGTCAGCTTGCGTCGGGGTTTCCGTCCTGCAACCATGTAAATCGGTTTCGTGAATGGCGAATTGAACACCAGCTTGGCAAGGATGTCGCTGTGAAAGCACGCCAGGCTCAGCGTGTCTATGACGTTGAGGTCAATAGCGAAACCCCAATTGACTCGATCGATTTCGGCGTTTGACTCGATTTCCCGCCTCCGGATTGACGCAAGCGTTTCGCTCGGGATCATTCGCAGATGGTGAATTCTTTCAGACCTCAACCCCATCATCTTCGCAGCAATCCAGTCCAGAGCGTAAGGGTCGTTCCCCATGAGAAACTTTCCCAGACGCCGTGGCATTCCATCCATTGGACCATGACGGTCCAAACCATGGGTTGCGTCAATCAGTCCGTAGCGAGCCTTGACCAAGTCAACTATCAATCTCAGCTCCCTTCCCAGTTGAGCATGTCGCAGGAGTCGCAAGTCAATGGGGTAGCAACCCCATAGATTCTTCACGGCAAGGCTTACGGTGGTCATCGCGTGGACTTTGAGCACTGGGACAGAAAGGGTGATGTCGACCTCTTCGACCAGGAACCGAGGCAGCCTCACCGAGATTCTCCTGCCCATGACCCATGCGTGGTACTCTCTCGACTCGGCTTGAGAGAGATTCAGGGGAACCGTTCTCGTTTCCCGACAGATGTCGTACAATTCGTGACCGCGAAAAGCCTCCTCCGCCGTGAAGGACCCATACCCCCCGTTCGACTCACCAACGAAGACTTCGACCCCTGTTTCCGACAACAGTTCAAGCGTGGGCTGTAGAATCTCTCGCGAAGTCGTGACACCTGGCAGAGGTCTGGGAAACGTGAAATTCGGTTTCACGAAAATCTTGCCGGATTTTGCCAGTGCATCGAGGAGTCCCACATATTCGAAAGCCTGAAAAAGGGCTCGACGTAGGTCTCCCTGGGTGCTACCTAGGTATGCCCTCAGGGTCACTTGTTTTTTCCAGCCAGCGCTCGCTGCCCAACGCAGCGCGGGTGCCCCGGATTCTCGAACTATGGATCCGGAGGCCTAGATCACTCGGGAGCGCGTGGAAGGCACGCCATTCCCCACTATAAGACCTTGTCGTCTCGGCTCTTGGCGAGATCCCCCGCGGGTAGCATTCTGCCTCCGGAGCCCGCCGATTGAGGGGAGGGTTGAGCGATCGGCCCTCTGGCTCTCGCCATTCGAGTCCGTGCGCCACGAACGCGGTCGCGTCGCAGTCCTTATACGCCCGTGACTTCTTGAGGTGGCGCAGCTAGGCAACTGTTACTGGAGCGGGTAATATGCATAGCGACTCTATCCTCGTGACGGGTGGAGCCGGGTTTATCGGTACCAACCTCGTCCGCGAACTCGCCTCGCGGGGACACCAAGTGGTCGCCTGCGATCTGTACAATACGGAGCGGGACAGCTACACGCGCTGCGACGTTCGCGAGTTCCACCAGCTGGAGCGGATTTTTCGAGAGCAGAAGTTCGATTACGTCTACCACCTTGCCGCGGAGTACGGTCGTTGGAATGGCGAAGACTACTATGAGAACCTCTGGAAGACGAACGCGATAGGCACGAAGAACGTTATCCGGCTACAGGAAGATCGTCGGTTTCGGCTCATCTTCTTCAGCAGCGCGGAGGTTTACGGCGACTACGGTGGTCGCATGACAGAAGAGGTGATGGAACGCGTCCCCATTATGCAGCTCAACGACTATGCGATTACCAAGTGGACCGGAGAGCTCATGTGCCTGAATTCCGCCAAGCAGGTCAGGACGGAGACCGTTCGTGTCCGTCCCGTAAACTGCTATGGCCCGGGGGAACACTACACTCCCTACCGTGGCTTCATTCCGAAGTTCATCTACCACGCTCTCAAGGACAAACCATATACAGTCTACATTGGCCACAGGAGAATCATCGACTACGTCGAAGATACATGCCGTACGTTCGCGAACATCGTGGACAACTTCATGCCCGGCGAGGTCTACAACGTCGCTGGCCGTCCAGATTGGGAAATGGACATCAAGGCCTACTCGGACCTCGTCCTCAAGGCAGTGGGCAGGGATGACTCGCTCGTGAAGTACGAGGGTGCGGAACCCTTTACGACAAAGTCCAAGCTCATTGACTGCTCGAAGGCAATCCGCGACCTGAAGCACGATCCCAGGGTCCCCCCGAAAGAGGGGATCCTGCGCACCGTCGCGTGGATGCGGAAGTATTACGGTATGGAGGCATGACGTGTCGGACATCACCGAGGCATTCGAGGGGAGCACAGTCCTCGTCACCGGCGGTGCGGGTGCGATTGGCACGAACCTTGTGCGGCGCCTAGTCGAGACAGCCGCGAAGAGTATCATCATCATGGACAATCTCTCCTCTTCCTACGAGTGGAACATACCTCGCGGGCCCAGGATTCGGTTCATCAAAGGCGACATAGTCGATGATCAGCACATCAAAGACGCGTTCAAAGACCGTCCGGACGTCGTCTATCATCTTGCGGCACACTTCGCGAACCAGAATTCCGTTGACAATCCGGACCTCGATCTCATGGTCAACGGCATGGGGACCCTCAAAGTCCTTCGGAACGCCCAGCGGGTCGGTGTCAACCGCTTCATCTACGCGTCCTCCGGTTGCGGAGTCTACGGTCCAGACACTCCGATGCCCTTCACGGAGGAGTATGCTTCCATCCAGCTCTACACCCCTTACCAGGTCACGAAAATGCTCGGCGAGCTCTACACTAACATGTTCCACAACCTCTACGACCTGCCGGTCGTTAACACCCGCTTCTTCAATGCCTACGGTCCGGGGGAAGTCCCGGGAAAGTACCGGAATGTCATCCCAAACTTCTTCTATTGGGCGAGGCACGGCCAGCCGCTGCCCATTACAGGGACGGGCGAGGAGACGCGGGACTTCGCATATGTGGGCGACATTGTCAATGGACTCCTAGCCGCCGCATACTATGACGCGGCGGTAGGAGAGGCCATCAATCTCGCGACAGGTAAGGAAATCCGGATCTTGGACCTCGCGAACTCAATTAATGAGTTGGCTGGCAACAAGGCGGGGATCGTCTTCAAAGAGCGACGAAGCTGGGACCAGAAGCCTCGGCTCCTTGCATCCATCGAGAAGGCTCGGAGGATCCTCAAGTACGAGCCTAGGATGGAGTTCAGTGAGGGTCTTCTCCAGATCCACCACTGGTTTGAAAAGAACTGGACGAACATCCAAGAGTCCGCAGAGTTCTGAGCCGACGCCTTGACATGCTCCTCGGACATTCACCGAAGAGTGCGGTGACTTGAGAATCCTCGTTCTCCAAGAGTCGGATTGGCTCGCGAGAGGGCCGCACCAGAACCACCATCTAATGGAACGCATGGCTGCTCGAGGCCACGAAATCCGCGTCCTTGACTTCGAAATCGGCTGGAGCGATCGAAGCGCGGAGTCGCGGCTGCAAGGCCGTCAAGTCTTCCCCAACGTTCACAAAGTCCTCGAACGCGGGAGGGTCACCGTGATTCGGCCCGGCTTCCTTCGTGTTCCTTTCCTGGACCTCGTTTCTTCCCTCGTCACTCACGCGGTGGAGATTCGACGCCAATTTCGGGAGTTCAAACCAGACGTCGTAGTCGGGTTTGGTATCCTAAACACCTTTCTCGGCATTCTCTCGGCGCGTAGGCACCGGATCCCCTTTGTGCAATACGTCATCGACGAGCTGCACCGGCTCATCCCGTGGCGGGCGTTTCAAGGCCTTGGAAGGATTGTCGAACAGGCGGACCTGCGTCGAGCGACCATGGTCTTCTCAATCAATGAGGGATTGCGTGACTACACGATTCGGATGGGGGCCCCTCCCTCGCGCGCGAAACTCCTGCGCGCAGGAATCGACTTGGACAGGTACCTCGCCGTAGATGGCTCGATGGTCCGGCGGCGGTATGGCATCACGAACGACGACATCCTTCTGTTCTTCATGGGGTGGTTGTACCGGTTTTCCGGCCTCACGAAGGTCGCCGAGACCATCGTGGCCGCCCCGGCCGAGACCTCGAACTGCAAGCTTCTCGTTATCGGCAAGGGGGAACTTTGGCAAGACCTGCGAGAGCTAACGTCACAGGATGACTCAAGTCAACGCGTCATCATCGAGCCCTGGCGACCCTATGAGGAGCTCCCCTCCTACCTTGCTGCTGCCGACATCTGTATTCTCCCGGCACTTAATGTCGAGGTGATGAAGAACATCGTCCCTATCAAGATGTATGAGTACATGGCTGCGGGCAAACCAGTCCTCGCCACGGCTCTCCCTGGCCTCGTTCGCGAGTTCGGTGAGGGCCACGGAGTGGTGTACCTGCGCGGCCCCGAGGAGGTTGTCCCAATGGCCTTGGAACTCGTGCGTCGGGGCGCTCTCGAACAACTCGGCCGACAGGCAAGAGCCTTCGTGGAAGGAAGCGATTGGACAAAGGTCATAGACAGTTTCGAGGCATACCTTACAGATGCCGTGAGGAATGGCGACTTCGATGCGTCGAAAGGGCTGTGAGATGCGGTGACGAGTTGTCACTTCGCGGCAATTCGTTTCAGGGCGTTAAGGGTGATTCCAATGAAGATAGACACGATGCCGACGATCCCAAAGAGCACGACGATGAAAGTGTAGCCGATCGCGAGTGTTTCCGTCGTGTAGAAAATCTGGAGGACGATTGCAGCAAGAGCTGCGGCAATCAGTAGGAGCACGGCACCGGACACTCCGAAAAAGAACAGAGGTCTCTTCTCCGACACGAGCGTGACGATTCGCCCGAGGACACTGGTTCCGTGGAGGCCGGGAGAGAGCGTAGATCCGTCGAGGTCGTACCGGGAGTCGATGTTCACTTCCTCGATCCGCAGATTCCTCTCCTGCGCCTCTAGGAGCATCTGAGACTCTATGGCGAGGCCGTTGTCCGTCGGCTCAAGAGCCTTTAGCGCTTGACGTGAGAATACTCGGTAGCCACTCTGGGAGTCAGTGAGCATCCCATTTCTGGTCCCCGCCGCTGTGGCATAATCCAAGACACGTTTCCCGAGCCTTCGGTATCTCGGCATACCTGAGGTCTTTCCCCATCGCACGCCAAGTACGACATCTGCGGAACCGCTCCTGATGGGGTGCACGAGCCGCGGGATGTCTCGAGGGTCATGTTGGTGGTCCCCATCCAGTAGGACGAGCGCATCCACATCTTCCTCTCTCGCGTGCAGCCATGCGGTGCGAATCGCCGTCCCCTTTCCGAGGTTCCTCGCGTGGCGCAGGATCTTCGCCCCGGCAAGTTCCGCAACCTCCGCGGTGTCGTCCGTCGACCCATCGTCCACGACTAAGACCTCGTCTGCGTGCTGCCTTGCCTTGAGGACCACGGAGCCGATTGTTGGCCCCTCATTGTACGCGGGAATCGCGACCAAGATTGTGGGATTGGAAGGGGATGACTCATATCGCTGGCCAGTCGTTTCAATGTAGTCGATGGCCGTCACAGAATCCCTCCCGCGGGGACCGACCCAATCTTGCCTCATAGTATAATAGCGTTTTGTCATGAAATTCCCGCCTCCCCAGGGAATGCGCATCAGGCCGACACGTTGCCAACGGTACTACGGTGGGCTGTCCCCCTCGCTCCTGGTCCCTCGATCGTCACCCTTGTCCTGCCCGCGATTTCTGAGGCGGCTTCGAGCCGGTCGGCCGCGGTTCATGCGGAGTCGACGACCGCGATCGACTCGTACCTCCCATCCCCGGTCGTG
>Ga0209341_10006726_pt1 | contig 10256 bp, 8 predicted proteins | sample RifCSP13_2_FD_184020 | JGI IMG/M metagenome (GOLD analysis project Ga0209341, IMG submission 184020) | Soil microbial communities from Rifle, Colorado - Rifle CSP2_sed 13_2 (SPAdes) (version 2) | ecosystem: Environmental > Terrestrial > Deep subsurface > Rock core/Sediment | place: Rifle... | reverse complement strand
GTCGCGCCAGGTGGCGATGAGGGCGAGAGCCGCGCGGCGCCTCTCGGACGGGCTGGCGCCGCGCGCCGCATCGTCGGAAGTGGGCGCGGGCTCAGCGGCATCCGGCGGGCCCGCGTCGGGTGTCTCGCGGGCCGCATCGGTCAGGACGAGCGCGTCGGCGAGCAGGGCCGGGGCGGCCGCGAGCCGCTCGCGGCGATCGGCCGCCGTGAGGTCGAGGAGCGTCCGCGTCAGGCGGCCGCGGACGACGAGCGCCTCCGGCGCGGCCGCCAACGCGAGTGCCACGCCCGGCCGCCCGCCGGCCGCCCTGGCCAGTCGCGCCGCCCGGGGCGCGTCCGCCAGGCCCCGCTCCACCAGCAGCTCGGCGATCACTTGGGGGTCCACGGGACCCAGGCGCACGCGCGTGCAGCGGCTGCGGACGGTATCGAGCAGGGCCGCCTCGTCGTCCGCGCAGAGCACGATGACTGCGCCGGCGGGCGGTTCCTCGAGTGTCTTGAGCAACGCGTTCTGGGCATCGGGGTTGAGCCGGTGGGCGGCTTCGACGACGGCGACCCGGAAGCGCCCCTCCATGGGCAACAGCGCCAGCTCGCCGATGAGCGATCGCACCTGTCCGATGCTGACCTGCAGACCCGCGCCGGAGGGGGCAAGACGGTGCAGGTCGGGGTGATTGTCGTGGTCGACCTTGCGGCAGGCCGCACAGGCCCGGCAGGGCCGCCGAGCGGGGTCGTCGGCGAGGCAGAGGAGTCCCGCGCAGAGGTCAAGGGCCAGCGCCGTCTTGCCGACGCGCGCCGGACCGGCCAGGAGGAGTGCACCCGGCGGCCGCTCGGACGCGACGGCCCGGGTGATCGCGGCGAGCGCGGCCGGCTGCCCGCGGGTACGGAAGCCGGCCGCCATCGACTCAGGCCTCGGTGGCAGTCGTCTTCCGGGTGGTCCGCCGCTTCGGCTTCGCGTCACTTCCCACGGCCGGCGCCGGGGTGGCCTCGGCGGCCGCTGCCGGCGTGGCCGGCTTGCGGGTCGCGCGTCGCTTCGGCACCACGGGTACCTCGGCGGCGGGCACGGCCGCGGCGATCGTGGCCGGCGTGGCCGGCTTGCGGGTCGCGCGTCGCTTCGGCACCACGGGCGCCTCGGCGGCGGGCACGGCCGCGGCGATCGTGGCCGGCGTGGCCGGCTTGCGGGTCGCGCGTCGCTTCGGCACCACGGGTACCTCGGCGGCGGGCACGGCCGCGGCGATCGTGGCCGGACGCGAGCCCTTGCGGGCAAGCTCCGCGCGCAGCATCTGCTCGAGCTCCGGCGGGACCTCGCTCCACGGCTCGCCGCCCTCGGAGACGACGGGCGCCTCGAAGGCCGGCTCCCGACCGGGACGAGGACCGCGGTCCGGGCGTCCGCCACGCTCACGCCGCGGCGGCGCCGGCTGGCGCGTCGGTGCCGGCCCGGTGAAGGCGCCCCCACCGCCGCCGCCACTGCCCCGGCCGTAGCGCTCGCGGTCCACGGCCGCCTGGTAGGAGCCACCCCGACCACCGCGGCCGCCGCCGCGCATGCCGCCGCGCATCCCGCCGCGCACGGGGCCACCCCCACCCGGGCGACCCGCGCGCTGGCGTCGCTCCGCGAGCAGGTACTCGGGGATCTCCGGCTCGTCCTCGTACTCCTCCTCGGCGCCGGCTCCGCTGGCGACGACCGGCGCGGGCGCCACGCCCAGCTGGCTGTCCCACACGGACCCGAACGCGGAGTGCTGGGGCACACGCGGGGCCTCGTACTCGGGTGCCTCTTCCTCCTCCTCGGCGGGCGGCCCTGCGGGGAGCGCCTCGCGCTCGGGGCCACGGCCACGGCCCCGGCCGCGGCCGCCCCGGCGGCGGCGCCGGCGGGGGCGGCCCTCGGCGTCCAGGCCGGTCTCGAACTCGCCCCCCTCGGCCGGCGGGGCCACCGGCTCGCCCTCGTGCTCGTCCTCGGCGGCAGCCGGGGCGGCCGGGACCACCTTGGAGAGCTTCTCCCCGGGCAGCACGACCAGCTCGGTGCCGGTGGCCGTGCGACGGCCGGTCTCGACGGCCTCTTCGCGCTCGGCGGCGCGGCCCCGGCCGCGGCCGCGGCCCCGGCGCGGAGCGCCCTCGGATTCCTTGTCGGGCACCTCGGTCATGGACAGGTCGCCCTCGGCGGCCACGCGTCGGCCGCTGCGCGCGGAATCCTTCTCCACCTTCGCGATCTGCGTGATGTCGATGAAGGTGTCGGCGACGTCGATGAGGTCGGAGCTGGTGTTGCCGCGGAAGCTGACGACCTCGACCCGCACGCCCATCTGCTGCACGGCCCGGATGGCCGGCGCGAAGTCCCCGTCGCCGGAGACGACGACCGCGATGTCGAGGTTCTGCGCGGTGCGCATCATGTCCACGACGAGCTCGATGTCGAGGTTCGCCTTGACCTTGCCGTCGCCGTACTTGCGGATGTCCTTGCTGACGACCTTGTAGCCGCTGCGTGCAAGGAAGCTGTGGAACTGGCGCTGGTTCTCGTTCTCGGGGTCGAGCCCCGTGTAGGCGTAGGCGCGGACGAAGTCCCGCCCCGCCGTGGCCGTCTTCAACAGCGTCACGTAGTCGATGTCCACGCCGGCCGCCTTGGCCGCGTAGAAGATGTTCGCGACGTCCACGAAGACGGCGACGTTCTTGCTCACGCAAGTCTCCTGTCGTTCCCGTACCGACGACTGGCGTCGGTCGGCTCAACGGCGCGTCGAGCGCGCCGGTCATGTCGGCCGGCCCGAGGGCCTGCCGGTATCAGGTGCGCAGCGCGCCCCTTGGCGCGAGCTCGCACACGATGTGGGGAGCGCCATCGGCGAAGCCGTAGCCCTCCCAGGCCGCCACGTCGGCGGCGCCTGCCGGGCGCGGCGCCTCCACGGTGACGCAACCCTTGTTCCGTGCCATGCGGAGCAGCTCGACGACCAGGGCGTCACGCACCCCGCTCGCCTCGAACCCGGGCTCCACGAGGAGCAGGTCGATGCTGCCCACGAAGCCGCCCTGGCCGACCGACGGCCGCAGGGCGAGCATGCCCGCACCCACGATCGTGCGCTGGGCCTCGGCCACGAGCACCACGGCCGAGGGCAGGTAGACCAGCTGCCGCAGCAGGTCGGCGGCGCCCAGGGTGGCCCGGGCGTCGGCCTGAGGCGCTCCAGCGGCGCCGGCGAGAAGCGCCGTGATGCGCTCCGCGTCGGTGATCCGGGCGTCTCTGACAAGGTATTCCACGGCGGTCTTCCGTCCTTCGTGGGTCGTCGCCTGCGCTCCGCTCGTCGCAGTTCTCGCGCCTCGCCAGCCGGGTCTGCCGATCGGACCCCGCCGTTTTCGCTCCGGGTGCTGGCAAACCCAGCCCCACCGGTCGAGCGCGCCGCACCGGGTGGTCCGCGACCCCATGGGGGCCGGGTCTCACACGCCCCGGGGCGCTCGGTACCGTCTTGCAATCGAGACGCCGACCGCTACTATACGGCATCACATCGGCGGCCATGGGCCGCGGGTCGTTTCGGGCACGCTCCCTCGGCCGCGCCGCGGGAGAAGCACGACGGCGGCATCGCGGCGCGGAGCGGGTTCGCCGGCCACGTCTCGTCCAGGGACGTGTAAGGAGCTAGGAGGAGACCAGCGCACATGAAGCTGAGGAAGCTCGGCGGGCTCGCGCTCGGCGCGATGCTCGTCGCTGCCGCCTGCAACACCGGCGGCGGCGCAACAGCCACACCCGGGGCCCCGGCACCCGGGGCCACCCAGGCCCCGGTCGACAAGGGCACCCTCAAGATCGGCGTCACGTTGCCGCTCTCGGGCGGCGCAGCGGCCGACGGCCAACCCACGATGAAGGGAGCCCAGCTGGCGGTCGACCAGGCCAACGAGGCCGGCGGGATCGGCGGCTACAAGCTCGAGCTGATGGTGCTCGACCACGCGGTCAACGGCAAGTACAACGAGCAGCAGGGCGCCCAGGACATGCAGACGTTCGTCGGCGATTCGGCGGTCGTCGGCGTGGTGGGGCCCTACAACTCGGCCGTGGCCAAGGTCCAGATCCCGATCAGCAACGACGCCGGCGTGCTCCAGTGCAGCCCGGCCAACACGAACGAGGCGCTCACCAAGCCCGAGTTCGGCGCCCTCGACTATCGCAAGAACTTCCCTGAGCGGATCAACTACGTCCGCGTCGCCGCGACCGACGACATCCAGGGCCCGGCGATGGCAGTCTACGACTTCAACACGCTCAAGCTGCGCAACCTCCTCGTCGTCGACGACGTGACGACGTTCGGGAAGGGCGTCGCCGACAACTTCCAGAAGAAGTTCGAGGAGCTCGGCGGCACGGTCCAGCGCGTCGGCGCCCCGGCCGACACGACCGACTTCAACTCGATCATCAGCGCTGCGAAGCCCGAGACCGACGGCGTCTACTACGGCGGCGTCGTGACCTCCGGCGCCGGCCTTTTGCTCAAGCAGCTCCGCCAGCAGGGCAAGACCTTCCCCTTCACCGGTCCGGACGGCATCGTCAACGGGTCGGGCAAGGCCGAGGGCGCGCTCATCCAGATCGCCGGCGCAGCCGCGTCGGCCGGCTCGTACGGGACCATCGCCGCCATCGGCGACTTCCCCGGCAGGGCCGACTTCGAGGCGGCATACGCGGAGGCCTTCAAGAACGACGCCGACTTCAACACGGCCGGAGCGTACAGCGGCCCTGCATATGCCTGCGCAACAATCATCCTCAAGTCCCTCGAGGAGTTCCTGAAGACCAGCCCGGACGCCGATCAGGCGGCCATCCGCGAGGGCGTCCGCGCGTGGGCGTCCGACACGTCCAATACGTTCGACACGGTCCTTGGGACTGAGTCGTTCGACAAGAACGGCGACACGACGCAGCCCTTCATCTCCTTCTATGTCGTCGACCCGGCCGCCGCCGATGGCGCGGGCGACTGGGTGTTCAAGGAGCAGCTGAACTTCGCCCAAGAGTAGGCTGAGCTCGGGAGGCCGGCGAGCAACAGCTCGCCGGCCTCCGCACACCGAGGTCACCGGACACCGGAGGAGCCCGGAGGCGGCATGACGACCACGACGACGGTCCTGAGCGCCCGGCCAAGCTTCGTCGAGACCTTCCAGCGCCTTCGCCTGGGGCCGTACCTGTTCGTGCTCGGCGTGGCCGCGATCGACTACGTCGTGATCGGGCCGAACCAGTTCGTCAACGCGCTGACCATCGGTGCTATCTACGCCCTCGTCGCGCTCGGATACACGATGGTCTACGGCATCATCGAGCTCATCAACTTCGCCCATGGCGACGTCTTCATGGTAGGGGCGTTCACCTCGATGTTCGTCCTGACCCAGGCCCTCGGCCAGGACGGGCCGATCGACAGCCCGGGCATGCTCGCGGTCGTCCTGTTCATCAACTTCACGATCACGATGATCGCCCTGGGCATCCTCGGCGCGGCGATCGAGCGATTCGCCTACCGGCCCTTGCGCCACGCGCCGCGTCTCGCTCCCCTGATCACGGCGATCGGCGTGTCGTTCATCCTCCAGAACATCATCCAGATCATCTACGGCCCATCGCCGATCAACACGCCCCAGGTGATCGATCCGGCGGCTCGGGTGGAGATCGGCGGCGTGAGCATCGGCGTCGTCAACATCTTCACGATCGTGACGGCCGTCCTGCTGATGATCGCGCTCCAGATGCTCGTCAGCCGCACGAAGATCGGCCGGGCCATGCGCTCGACCGCCTCGGACCGGGATGCCGCCCAACTGATGGGTGTCGACATCAACCGGACGATCGCGATCACGTTCTTCATCGGCTCGGCCCTGGCCGGGGCGGCCGGCGTCGTGCAGGGTCTCTACTTCGGCAACATCCAGTTCACCCTTGGCTTCCAGGCCGGCCTGAAGGCCTTCACAGCGGCCGTCCTCGGCGGAATCGGCAACATCACCGGCGCAGCGCTCGGCGGCTTCGTCATCGGCTTCGTCGAGGTGACCGCGGGGGCACTGGGATTCTTCGTCTGGGGTCAGGCCGCGGTCTTCGCGGTGCTGATCATCACCCTCGTCTTCCGGCCCTCTGGCCTCCTCGGCCAGCAGCTCGGAGAGCGGACATGACCGCCGCGAACACGAAGCTGTCGCGGACGCCCGCGGGCGGTCCGGGCCTGCGCGGCCGGCTGAGCGATCTCTCGAGCCGGCACCGATCGATCGCTGTCATCGTCGGCATGAGCCTCGTGGCGCTCGTCCTGCCGTTGATCGTGCTCCTGCCGCCGTTCAGCAGCTTCAGCGGCCAGACGGTCTGGATGGACGGCTTCACGATCGCCGGCATCTATGTGCTGCTGGCGCTCGGCCTGAACGTCGTCGTCGGCCTGGCCGGCCTGCTCGACCTCGGCTACGCGGCCTTCTTCGCCATCGGCGCATACACATACGCGCTCGCCGCGTCGCCGTTCACGGGGTGGGACCTGCCGTTCTGGCCGATGCTCCTCATGGGCGCCGTCGTCGCCGCGATCTTCGGCATCCTGCTCGGCGCGCCGACGCTCCGACTGCGGGGTGACTACCTGGCGATCGTGACCCTCGGCTTCGGCGAGATCGTGCCGATCGTCATCCTCAACTCGAGCAAGTACACCGACGGCCCCAACGGCATCGGCGGCATCTCGCCTCCGACGCTGCTGGACACCAGGTTCCCCACGACCGGCAACCCATGGCCGTTCTACCTGACGATGCTCGTCCTGATCATCCTTTCGATGATCTTCATCTACCGCCTTCAGGATTCGCGCCTGGGGAGGGCCTGGATGGCGATCCGCGAGGATGAGCTGGCCGCCGCGGCGAACGGAGTCAACACGGTCGTAACGAAGCTCCTGGCGTTCGCCATCGGTGCATCGACAGCCGGTCTGGCTGGCGTGTTCCTGGCCAGCAAGCTCCAGACGGTGACCCCGAACCTGTTCCGCTTCGACGTCTCGTTCACCGTCCTGGCCATGGTCGTCCTCGGCGGGATGGGCAATGTCTGGGGCGTCGCCGTCGGTGCCTTCATCATCTTCATGATCCAGAGCGTCTTCCTCAAGCAGCTCAACATCTTCTTCAACAACGTCCAGGTGCCGATCCTGAGCGACATCGACTTCCTGCAGTACCAATTCCTGCTCTACGGCATCGCCCTGGTGGCGATGATGCTGCTGCGACCGGAGGGCCTGTTCCCGAGCCGGCGGCGGCGGCGCGAGCTGCACACCGAAGAGGACGAGGTATTCGCGGAGCATGGCGACGCGATGGGAGCTGCACCCGAATGAGCGCGCGGGAGTCGGCAGTTACGGCGCCACCGGTTACAGCGACCATCATGGACGCTGCGGCGAGCGGCGATGTTCTCCTCGAGGCGCGCGGCGTCACGAAGCGATTCGGCGGCCTGGTGGCGGTGCGCGACGTTAACCTCGATATCCCGAAGGGCGGGATCGTCAGCATCATCGGGCCCAACGGAGCCGGAAAGACGACCTTCTTCAACGTCGTCGCCGGGATCATCGATCCCTCGGCGGGCGCCGTGGAGTTCCGTGGGCGGAAGCTCATCATGAGGCCACGCCGGACCTGGATCGAGCCGATCCTGTGGGTCGCACCATCGGTCATCGTCGTCTTGATCGCCCTGGCCTTGGGCGTCCAGAACGGGGGCGACGAGGGTCTCGCGATCACAGGGCTACTGGCCCTCGGGTTGCTGATCACGACCTTCTTACTGGCGATCATCCGGCCGCCCTGGTACACGCAGCTGCTCGCCCGGATGGGGATCCTGCGGAGCGCCCGCCCCAACGACGTGGTGACAGCCGGGATCGGGCGGACGTTCCAGAACATCCGGCTCTTCCAGAACATGTCGGCGCTGGAGAACGTCCTGGTCGGGATGCACATCCATCTGCGCTCGAACCTGGTCGACCACTTCGCGTCGTCGCGCCGTCAGCGGCGAGAGGAGGAGGCGGCCGCCAAGCGGGCGAGGGAGCTGCTCAGGCTGGTCGGGCTTCGGGAGATCGACGACGAGCTCGCCAAGAATCTCCCCTACGGCGACCAGCGCCGGCTCGAGCTCGCCCGAGCCCTGGCGAGTGACCCGGTCCTGCTCCTGCTCGACGAGCCGACGGCCGGCATGAACCCCGCCGAGACCTCGGCGATGACCGCCCTCATCGGCCGCCTGCGCAAGGATCTCGGTCTGACGATCCTCCTCATCGAGCACGACATGCGCGTGGTCATGGGCATCAGCGACCACGTCCTGGTCCTCGACCATGGCGAGCGGATCTCGGAAGGGACGCCCGAAGAGGTACGACGGGATCCGAAGGTTATCGAGGCGTACCTGGGGACCTCGGCGTCATGAGCGGTCAGGGCGTGACCACGACGACCCAGCCGTCCTCGACCTCCGGCAACGGAGCGGCGGGCGACGTCGTCCTCGAGCTGCGCGACGTCCACACCTACTACGGCAAGATCCACGCCCTCCAGGGCATCACCCTCGAGGTTCGCGAGGGCGAGATCGTCACCCTGATCGGCTCGAATGGCGCCGGCAAGACGACGACCCTCAAGACGATCAGCGGCCTGCTCCACCCGCGGGCGGGGACGGTCCACTTTCGTGGGCGCGACGTCTCGCATACCCCCGCCCACAAGCTGGTGCGCGACGGGATCAGCCACGCGCCCGAGGGCCGCCGGATCTTCTCGCGGCTGACGGTCATGGAAAACCTCCAGATGGGCGCCTACACGCGTACGGGCCGCGAGATCGACGAGAATGTCGAGCACGTCTTCAGCCTCTTCCCGCGCCTCGCCGAGCGGTCTGGTCAGAAGGGCGGGACGTTGTCCGGCGGCGAGCAGCAGATGCTGGCAATCGGTCGGGCGCTGATGGCCCGGCCGAAGGTTCTCCTCCTCGACGAGCCCTCGCTGGGTCTCTCCCCGATCCTCATCCAGCAGATCTTCGGCATCATTCGCGAGATCAACGCCCAGGGGACGACGGTGCTGCTCGTGGAGCAGAACGCCCAGCAGGCGCTCGAAGTCGCGGACCGCGGTTACGTGCTCCAGACCGGCCGGGTGATCCTCGCCGACACCGCCGCCAACCTGGCAGCCAATCCGGACGTGAGGCGGGCGTACCTCGGGGAGATCTGATCGGTACGGCGCGGCCAGGGACCCCGGGGCGCCATCGGACAGAGGCCGGGGTATCCTGCGCACATGGCGTCCCAGCCCGAGCCGCCGGACCGACCGGAACGCATGGCGTTCGAGCGCACGGGTGGGTCGGGTACGCGGCTTCAGGTCGGGATCGCGCTGGTGCTGGGCTTCGTCCTGGCCGCCATCCTGAAGCCCTGGGACTGGGGGCAGCCGTCGGTCGACACGAACCCGCCGGGGAGCGCAGCGGCCATCGCCGCGGCCCGCACCTCGCCCAGTCCAAAGCCGACCCTCGACCCGCGGGCGGTGCCGTGTCTGACCTACTCCGCATGGCGAGCGATAACCATCGAGCGCACCTCCGGCGAGGAGGTCCATCGCTGGATCGTGGTCGACCCCGTGGCCGCCACCGATCCGCTCGATCCGGGGATCCCGTCGGTACGGGTCGTCGCCGGCCGGCTCGATGGCATGGGATATTGCGCCCCCGACGGGGCGGCCGCGGCGGCGACCCCGACGGTCTACCGAATCACCGACGGGACTGCGGAGATCCTCAACGAGGCGACCCCGCTCAGCCTGCTCGTGCCCACCGGTGAGCACGCCGCGCTGATCTTCCAGCCGCCGCAGGCCACGGACACGTGGTCGCCGGGGCGCTACGTCCTGAAGGTGCTCCTGGGTCCCGTGCCGGAGGGCGGGCCCGGCGTGCCGTCATCGGCGTGGTTCGCTATCGACGTCGAGCAAGCCGCCTCGGACCCCGTCCAGGCCGACCGTCCCAGCCCGTTCAGCCCTCCGCCATCGCCGTGATGACCGCGCTCGCCGACACAGATCGTCTTGCCGGGGCCGAGTTCGAAGCGACCTGCGAGGCGCGTGGCATCCGCCTCTTCGTCCTGCCCCCCGGCGCCCACCCAAGCTCCACGGAGCGGTCGAGCGGGCGAACGGACCCATACCGATGAGTTCCGGACCGCGTACCGCTGCTGCCATGCGGGCGGGGGAAGGCACGGGCTGGATGGGTCCGTCTTGGAAGCGTAGATTTATATAAAGTGTCGTTGATACTAGGCGAGCGGGCGCGCGGCTGCCAACCCATCGCGACGCCCGCTGTCGAAGCCGATCGTTCCCGCGATGAACCCGATGAGCGCCGCCAGGATGGCTGCCCAGACGAGCGCGAACTGGAGCCGGAAGCCGAGCCGGCGGCGCCGGTCGTTCTCGCGGATGCGCAGGAGGATATCC
>Ga0209341_10006722_pt1 | contig 10258 bp, 13 predicted proteins | sample RifCSP13_2_FD_184020 | JGI IMG/M metagenome (GOLD analysis project Ga0209341, IMG submission 184020) | Soil microbial communities from Rifle, Colorado - Rifle CSP2_sed 13_2 (SPAdes) (version 2) | ecosystem: Environmental > Terrestrial > Deep subsurface > Rock core/Sediment | place: Rifle... | reverse complement strand
TACCTCGTGTTCACGCTGCGGGTCGAGGCGGGCGCGAAGCCGCTGCGGCTCACGTGCCTGAAGTGGCCCGTGTACGCCGCGGTGAACGTGCTCGGGGCCGTCGCGATCGCGGGGTTCTTCCAGGGCCTCGCGGCGGGGTCGCCGAACTTCGACGCGTACACCCTGGGGATCGTGCTCAAGGTCACGCTCGTGCCGATGCTCGGGGTGCTCGCGTACCGGGACCTGTACGACCGGATCCCGGCGTGGGGCAAGACCACTGTCGGCGGAGCCCCGCCTCCGGCGGGCCCCGCGACGCCCTCCGCCGCGGAATCGATCGCTCCACCTCCTCCCCCGCCTCCGGATTCCGCGGACGCCCTTCCCCTCCCGCCGCCGCCGGAGGATTGAGCCTTTTCGAAAAGACGTGCAGCTGCTCGTGGACGATCAGAGGCGGTACACCTTATCGTGGTGCTCGAAGTCCAAGAGGATCACGACCTTCCGCGCCTCGTCGATCTCGTACACTAGGACGAAGGGCCCGACGTGGACGCGTCGCTTGTTCTGTATCGGGGCCCGCAGGGGTTTGAATCGGTGGGGGTCCTGGAGGATCTCCGCCACCTTCCGTCCGACGGCCTCGAGCCGCTCCCGGTCCTTCTTCGCCATGCGGGCGAACGTGCGGTCGACGCTCTCCTTCACCTCGAGGGAGTACATCGCCTACGGGATCCCGTACCGCTTCCCGAAGGAGCGGACGCGGACCGACCGTTCCCCCTCGATTCTCTTGAGCTTCTCGACGTACTCGGGGCGGAGTTCCGGCTCCAGCAACTCCTCCGCGTACGCATGCGTGATGAGCTCGATTGCCTCGGACTTCGTCCGCAGTCCGTGCTTCGCCTTGACGACGTTCAGGACGCGGTTCGTGTCCTCGGAGAGCTTCACGAGGGACTGTACCATGCGGATTAGCTAGGATATTCCTGGCTAATAAGGATTTAGTTCACGCTACGAGAGGCTAGGCGGCTTCCGGAACATGCCCAACTGCTCGTGGGAGACACTCGAGATCGCCCTCGTGGGAGCCGCAGGTACACCAATAATGATAGAAAGAATTGTCCAATTGAATAATAGTCTCTATCTTTGTGAGGTTCGTCGAGGAGTCGCGGCGCGCTCCTGTTCGACCCGCGGTCTCTCGGAGAGGTCTTAGATCGATGCTACGCAAAGCCCGGGCATTAGAACCCCCGGCGGCCGTCACCACCACTTCACGCTGTGGCGGTACTCGGAGAACTTCTCGCCCGCCTCGGGCTTCCGGAAGACGTACAGGTGCTCGTGGGCGATCAGGTAGAAGTCGTACTTCGAGCCCGCCCACCTCTCCCGCGTGGACTTCATCTTGTGCTGGAGCTTGATGATGTCCTCCCGCAGGACGAAGCCGGCGTCGAGGAACTGCTGGAGGACGCGGACGCTGATCGGAACGTAGTGCTTGTGTTGGCGGGTGTCGCCGATCAGGGTCCCGTCGGCCGCGGGCGCGCTACTTGGGAAGGGCGGAGAGCACCCGCGAGGACAGCCGCTCAAGGTGTTTCATGGCGGCCTCCGCCTCCTTCGCCCGGAGGAGGCGGTCCTCGTACTCGGCGGCGTTCTTCACGTCGAGGAGGGCGGAGAGGTGATGGACGATCCGCTCGGACCCGGCGGGCGGAAGGGGGACGCGGCGGAGGAGGGCGAGCGCCTCCTCATGGCTCTCTCCCGCGGATCGCATCCGCAGGTAGAACGCCGTCAACGCATCGGCGAGGTTGATGCCGGAGTGGATGGCAGCAGAGACGCAGGCGTCGTGGTCCCCGCGGCGGAGCGAGTCCTGCGCGGCGCGGAGGAACTCCTGCGACTTGGCGAGGTAGGTCTGGTAGACCTCCTTCCGGACGGCGCGGGTCCTAGGCGGCCTCGGCATGCACCTCCTCCAGGGGTCTCCCCGCGACGAGGAGGCCGTGTTCCCGGGCGGCGACCACGTGGGGGGCGTTCCACTTCCGGCGGAGCTCGCGCGGCGTGAGCAGGATCGGCGCCGGCCGCAGGGAGAACCGCTCCGAGACCCGGAGCCCGAGGGCGGCGAGCTTCTGCTCCGCGGCCCTCGGGTCCCTGAGCACAACCAGCAGGTCGACGTCGCTCCCCGGCCGCTCCTCCCCGCGGGCGACGCTCCCGAAAAGGACGCAGGAGAGCACGGGCGGCAGGCCCCTCCGGATCTCCTCCACGAGCTGTCCAAGGGTCGCCTCCTCCCGACGGACGAGTTCTTGGAGCGCGCGGAACCGGTAGTTGTCGCGGTTCGCGGTGCAGACGTTCGCGCTGCCGATCCGCCGGACGGCGACGAGGTCGTAGGCCGCGAGGTCCCGGAGGGCGAGGTCCACGGTGCGATGGCTGAGGCCGAGGGCGCGGGCCATCTCCCGTCCGGTGTACTCCTTGGCCGGGAACTTCGCGAGGAGCCGCAGTACTTTCGCCTTCGCCCGGGAGGACAGGACCTCCTCGAGCCATGTCCCGATCATGGGGGTCGCTCCGTGGATACCATTTTATCCACTTGGCTAATAAGATATCCGGACCTATTTGGCGTTTCCGGTCACCTGTAGCACGCGCGGCTGATTGCGTCCGCCCAGAGGTCGTGGTCGGCCAAGAGCCGAGCGGATTCGAGCGCCTGCTCGCCCGCCCGCAAGAGGTCGTCGGACTCAGGCAAGGGCGAGCCCCTCCGTCCGGACGCGGCGGCCGAAGAGGGTGTCGCGGGCCTCCCGCCACTCCCTGGCGGTGACGACGAGCGCGGAGACGAGCAAGCCCTCGCGCGCGAGCGTGTCCGTCACGTCGCGGCCGATGTCCCACTGGAGGTCCAGGGTCGGCTCGGGGGTGACGACGAGCAGGTCGACGTCGGAATCCTCCCGGTCCTCCCCACGCGCGACGGAGCCGAAGAGCAGGATGCGGTCGATCCGCGGCCCGTACTTCTCCTTGAGGTGGCGGGCGAACCGTTCAGCGATGTCTCGGCGGCTGGTCATGTCGGGCGTTCGCATACGCCGGATGAGGTATTAATGCGTCCGGGGTGCAGCCTACCACCACTTCGCGCTATGGCGGCGCATCCGAACCGCTACAGAACCAGCTCGTCTTTCTTGAACCACTCGATGATGTCGTTGTGATTGGCGGGCTTTCTATCATCTTTCTCAGGCAAAAGGAGTTTCATCTTGTCCACTAGTAACATTACGCCGCCTGCGCCCTTGAGTTGGCCGTACTTCTGCCGCTTCCAGTCCATGACCTTTAGGATCTCCACTTGTCGCAGGATCGAGTCTTGATCGAAATTCCCGCCCTCGTATGTCTCGCAGCGACGCCAGACACGCTCGAACACGCCGAGTGCAATAGCGATTCCACGAGGTTGTGTGAGGATGTAGTCGCGTCTGTCAGGTCCGAACGCGACTGGATTCTGTGTTTTCAAGGCACTGAAGTAGTTGATGAAATGCGTGACCTGTTCGTCGAGAGCCATTCCCTGAAGCGCACCGGTGCCGATGATCGGATACAGCATCTGCTGCAGGGAGTAGGCTTCGAGCCATGTCCCTTTGTCTTGCTCGTAGATCTTGACCTTGTCTTTGAAAGGAGATTCCGCACGCTCATTCAGTTTGTGGGCGATTCTCGTTGCCTGTTCGACCAAGCCAGGGAGATCCCCAATCTCGTAGCGAATGAGCAGGATTGAGTTCTGAGGAACAGGTCTCTGCTCGCCGTTGATGTCCGCGAATATCTTCGCCGCTTTGCTTACGTCGGCGTCCTTTGTGGCTATTACCGGTAGGGGGATGTCGAGCTTCCCCGCCCGCTCCAAACCCTTCAGTCGATGCTGGCCATCAATGACGTACGCAATCTTCATGAGTCTCTTCTCGATCTCCGCTTGCAACCGTTGTTCGCCTCCTTTGGGGACTGCGTCCAGCCCCCATTCAGTAAGAATGTCCTTTTTGACTTCGTCCGCGGGACGCGGTTCTGGTAGCTGGATTCTGAACATGGCGGATGTTTCATCTTCCGAGAACTCTGAGAACTGGATCTTCGACGTATCGAAGTTGAGGATAATCGCATTGGGCAAGTAGGCGTTTGCCTTCTGTATGAATTCCGCAATCTTCTCAGTGCGTCCGGTGTCGAGCGTCCGTTCGATCGCCTCAGGGTCGTCCCTGCTCTTCGGTAGGATGTAGGCGATGTTCAGGATCTTGCCAGCTTCCAGTCCGAACAAGTACAATACGAGGTCTTTCTGCACTAGTCTAATTGCCCTAACAGAGATATCGGTCAAAGAAATCCTCCCGTTTGAGTTTTGGACCCTTCTTGAGGTTGCACTTCTTACAGAGGAACTGAAGATTCCTAATGGTGGAGTCTCCACCAAGAGCGACCGGCTCCTTGTGGTCGATGTGGAGCTCGACCTCCGGTGGTTCGCGTCCGCAGTGGCGGCATCTTCGCGGACTTGTGAAGAACAGGCGGAGCTTGTCCTCAAAACTGATTGGCTGCCTCTTGTGCTGGAGGGCGCTCTTGGTGGCGCGTTCCCAGTGGACTTGGATCGCGGCAAAGTCCCATTGGCGGCCGGTCTTCGTCTCGACCTGGCCCCAGTATTGTGCGAGTCCATCCTTTGCTCTCATCATCTCCTTGAGTTGCCCGGAAGGAGGTGTCAGGAAGTCAATACGCTCTTGGATTAAGGCCCAGAGGACCGCCTCGCGGAAGAGTCCTCCCTCCAGACTAACATCCCGCGTGAGAACCTCATAGTCCTGTTTGAAGCGGTCCCATTCCATCCGCACTGGTCAATCGAAGAGTCACCTTTAGCTTACTTACACGAAGGCTTCCTGATACCTACGAGATACATCCGCGGAGCTCGAAGTGTCAGAGGTCCGACCTACTTACCACCACTTCGCGCTGACGCGATACGGCGAGACCTTCTCGCCCTCCGCCAGCTTTCGGAAAACAAACAAGTGCTCGTGGGCGATCAAGTAGAAATCGTACTTCTTTCCGCGCCACTTTTCCCGCGTGGATTTCATCTTGTGCTGGAGCTTGACGATATCCTCCCGCACGATGAAGCCGGCCTCGAGAAACTGCTGGAAGACCCGAATGTTGATGGGTACGTAGTGCTTGTGTTGGCGGGTATCACCGATCAGGATCGCGCAGTGCTTCCCAGGCTTGAGAACTCTGTAGGATTCTGCCGCCACTTGCTTCATGGCCTCAAGATACGGTCGCATCTTGAGCGCGGACAGATCGCCAGGTACGCGTGCTCCGGTGTAGCGGATGATTCCGGCATACGGCGGATGGCTTGCGATCAGATCGACGGAGTCGTTCTCGATCTCGTCAAGGTTCCGGGCATCTCCTAGAAAGAGTTGGACCTTGCCTTCCCGATAGTCCTCGTCGAGTGGCCTATGGGAGAAGTTTAGCCGATCCCACGCGACCATTAGGGCGTCGTGGTTGACGTCGACGCCAATCGCGTTCCGTCCCAGCAGCTTGCACTCGACCACCGTAGTCCCGCTTCCCACCATCTGGTCGACGACGAGCTCTCCTGGCTTCGTGTACTTCAGGATCAAATTGCGGGGTATGTAGGGCGACCAGTTCCCGCGGTAGTTGCCCGCATGCGTCGCCCAGTCTCCGCGATCCGGAAACGACCAAACGGTCGTAGTCTCGGGGGTGTAGTCTGCTGGCGGTCCGATCGACTTGATCGACCACTTGGTTCCAATGGGGACTTCGACCTCCTCAATCGTCACAGACTTGTGCCCTTCTGCGAAGTCGAGGAATTCCTCCCTGGGAATCCGGATCATCGGGGGCTTGTCAGCCGTCAGGGCTTCTCCCCCCGGGTCCGCAATCGTTCAAGCTCGCGGAGGACGGTTTCGCCGAGCGAGGTGATCTGGTAGAGCCTGCCCTTCTTGCGCTCGGGCGTCAGGCACACTGCCAACTTCCGGCTCTGTAACTCACCCAGGGCGCGGCTGACGTGACTTATCGGTTGCCCGAGCACGGTGGATATCTGGGACGGCGTGCACCGTTGCCCGCTCAGCGTGCGGAGGACTCCCTGCCGGATCTCCGAGGACAGGAGGAATCCGACAGTCTCCCAGTCCTGTTTGTCAGGCACGGCCGTTTGAAGGTTACATTTTACTTGAGGTTAGTTACAACATACGTACCACAGCGCGGCGGTAATTCGTAACTATCAATTTCCCCTCGTTTCCTGTTTCTCCAAGGCGTGCCTGCACGGGCCAGTGACGTGGAGGGAGATCCAGCTTCGAAGCGTCTCAAAGACTTCCTGCAGGCCATGGAAGCGCAATCGAAGGCGGCGCACGAGTTGCTCGTCGCCGGCAAGGAACAAGAGGGACTCGAGAGGTTTGGGGACCTCCTCTGGGACCTAAACCGGTTCCTCTATCTCCACACAGCGGACCTTGAGGCGAAATGGATCTCGCCCTTCCACAAGGTGTGGGCTGAGTTTGCACCGCGCATTCTTCGGCTGGAGATTGATGAAGATCAGTGCCTGAAGGTCGCGCAGGTCTTCGAGAGGCTTCACGCGGCGAACGGAGGCCGATTTAGAGCCCCTCAGGAAAGGACTGTCGGTCTTTCAAAGGAACAGATCGCCAACGTTCGTTTCATTACCGCCGCACAGGATTGGAAGCTGAAACAGAAGGCGAACCCGTATGAGATCGCGGTCGAGCATCCCGACTGGTTCCAGGCGAATCGTATCGCAGCTGATCCCGAGGCTTCAATCGCCAAGGTTCTCGCTGCTGTGGGAGTGAAGCCAGATCAGGCAACGAAGCGGGTCGACTATGCTAGAAATGGTGCCGAGTTCTTGGTCAAACACTATGGTGGCTCGGCATACAATCTTGGACCCAAGCACGACTTCGATGCGGCGAGAATTCGAGAGGCTCTCGTAGAGCCGGAGGATCCGGACTTCCTCGAACACATCGGTTTCTCCTACAAGAAAGCAGATATGTTCATCCGCGACATGTATGATTTTGAAGTTTGGCCCCTTCATCGGATCGAAGCTCTCGACGTACCGCCTGACATCAACACCATGAGGGCGGCGTTGCGGACAGGCGTTCTTCGTGGCTCCCATCCTCTCCTGACGAGCTACCTGGACATCTACTCCTATCAGTACAGTCTCGTCACTGACCTCACATCCTGCGCGTGGCGAAGGGTGTGGGAACGATGGAGCGAGCTGCCAGGCAACCACCGAGTGGAGGGCCCCGCTTTCTGCGACTTCCTCCTCTACGAGATACTAGCTCGCGAGTGTGTGGGTCTCGCTCCGACAAAGGAGATACGGTGTCGCAACTGCGGGTCTTCGACCCTGGTGAAATCCCGAGTCAGGACCTGCCCAGAATGTGGATCGACCGACACGTGGGCAACTCGCGGACGAGGCTCCCCAGGGGAGTTCCAAAACCTCCTCCGTCGCGGGTGCGACTTCTGTGCACCAAGAGAAGCCAGTCCCTGCGTCTTTGAAGGTATCATCACGTTCGACAAATGGCCACTCTCCCCGCCAAAGTCGATATCGCGCATCGGCGGGACTGGCTGGGATGATGGGTTCGCCTCCGACGATGAAGGCGGGGGCGGAATCACGTCGTAGTCGCGCGCTGTTCCAGTGCCAGGTCGCCCGGGTCCCGGTCGGGGTGATGCGGCAGACCCCCTCGAGAGGCGGCCCGCCCGCCTACGAGATCCTGGGCCTCGCGTACGTGGAGGGCTTCGATGGGACCCATTTCCTCCTGCGGGGCGAACCCATCGAGTGGGAGGTGATTCCCACCTTGGGAACCGCCGCGCCGGTGCCGTTCCATCCCTTCGAAGAGGGCCTCGCCCGCCTGACCCCGCAGCTCCGTCTGCAACGAGATCAACGGTTCGGAATCGCGGTGCGGAAAGCCTATCACGAACGCTGTAGCCTCTGCGAGGTCGGGTACCGCGTCCGCGGTCGGGTCCTCGGGCTCGAGGCGGCGCACATCATCCCCGTGGGCGAGAGGGGGACCTCCGCCGACATCCGGAACGGCATGCTGCTCTGCCGCAATCACCACACCCTGTTCGACGAGTTCGCCTGGACCCCGGACGAGGATCTGCGGGTTCTCGTCGTGGACGACGACGACTTCCGGCGGAGCGCGGCTGCGAACTGCGTCCTGGACTGGGAGGGGAGGCGCCTCCCGAACTTGCCGGGCCGGGCGGACCTGTACCCCGCCGCGGAGGCCTTGCGGTACCGGCTGGCGAGGTTCGAGCGGACCGGGTGAGCCGGGCCGTGGCGGGCGATGCCCCCGATCCTGATCATCGGAGGCAAGACCGCCTCTTGTGCAGATTTGGTCATCTAACTGACCACAGTGTATATACGTCTGGTCACTATCGTGACCAAGATGGAACTCTCTGTCCTAGCCCGGCAGAACCCGTGGTGGATGGACCCCGCCGGGATCCGGGAGGATTTCGTCCTCGCGGCGCTTTCGTCGCAGCCCGTCCGTTGGACCCCGCGGTTGCTCCACCGGTTTCGGTTCGACCGTGACCGGGTGTACACGCTCCGCGGTCCCCGACAGGTCGGGAAGACCACCTCGGTCAAGACGCTCGTCCGCGGCCTGATCGAAACGGAGCACGTCGATCCGCGCTCCGTCCTGTACTTCAGCTGCGATCTCCTGCGGCGCGCGGAGGACCTCGACGATCTCGTGGAGACGTACCTCCGGTGGCAGGCGCCCTTCCGGCTGCCGCGACGCTACCTTTTCCTCGACGAAGTCTCCTCCGTGCGGGAGTGGTCCATCGCAATCCGAGGGCTGGCGAACCGTGGGAAGCTCCGCGGCTCGACGATCGTGCTCACGGGGTCCCACGCGCTGGACGTGACGCGACAGGTGGAGCGCCTCCCGGGTCGGCGGGGGGAGTCGGCCGAGGCGGACCCCGAGGACCTCCTCGACAAGGTCCTACTGCCGATGAAGTTCGCCGAGTACGCGGAGACCGTGCGGCCCGAGATCCGGTCCCGGCTCGAGGCGATGCGTCTGCTCGAACGCCGCACTCGCTTGGAGGCAATCGAGGGACTGTTCGCGGGCGCGCCCACGGAGGCGTGGTCCACCCTCCAGCTCCTCGCGGATGACGTGCGGCCGCTCCTGGACGATTACCTGCTCACGGGCGGCTTCCCCCGCCCGGTGAACGACCTCCGCCGGACGGGACGGGTCCCCGCGGAGACGTACGACATGTACATCCGGGCCCTCACGGGGGACCTGGCGCGATGGGGCCACGACGAGCGCATCGCGCGCGAGCTTCTGGCTGGAATCGTGGAGAAGCTGGGCACGTCGCTGAGCTGGAGGGCCCTGGCGGAGGAGACGGATGTGGGATCCCACAACACGGTGGCGAAGTACGTCGGGGACCTCGAGAAGACGTTCACCCTCCAGACGGTGTACCAGATTGACCGGCGGAGGGGGCGCCCTGCGCCGAGGAAGGACCGCAAGGTGTACGTGGCGGACCCGTTCCTCTTCCATGCGGTCCGCGCATGGGCCCTGGGTCTGGGCGACGCATTCGAGGCGGCTCGCGAATTCCTGTCCGACCCCGCGAGGCGGGGGCCCCTCCTGGAGGCGGTGGTGGCCGACCACCTCGCCCGCCTCGCGTTCGCGATGAGGCCGAGGTCCGTCTTCGACGCGTACGAGCACGTGATGTTCTGGCGGAACCGGAAAGGTTGGGAGGTCGACTTCGTGCTCCGGGCGGACGGCACGCCCAGGGCCTTCCAGGTCACTGCGACTCGACCGCGGGGGGAGGCCCTCCGGGCCCTGAGGAGCTTCGGCGGGGGGATCGTGCTTACGGAGGGCGGCGCGGGGGCGTCGATCTCGCTGCCGACCTTCCTGCTCTTGGTTTAGGACGGGTCGGACGCGGCCAGGGCGTCTCGGGTCGATGCTGCCAGAACGGGAGGGCGTCTTGGATTGAATGGCTGCGCCCACCGTTTCTCGAGGGGATGAACTGCGTCCTGGACTGGGAGGGGAAGCGGCTCCCGAACCTCCCGAGCCAGCGCGACCTGTTCCCCGCCAGCGAGGCGGTGCGATACCGGTTGGAACGCTTCGAGCAGGCCCGGTGATTCACCGCCAAGCGCCGCCCGACAGCAGTCGGTCGAGGAAGGCCATGGCGGGGTGAGGATCCGACCGCGGCAATGAAATCGGCGGGCGTGGTCTTCACGGCTGCTTCCGAGACGATGTGCGGGTCCCGCCCGCCCTCGCGCCGCGCCGCCGTCTCGGCCGGTCCACGCCGTACGTGCGGGCCGTGAGCTCGAGCCCGCGGAGCTCCCGGAGGACGCCACGCTCCCGGGCGAACCCCCGCATCCGCCGGACGTCGAGCCGACCGGCCTGGCTTGCGAGTA
>Ga0209341_10006721_pt1 | contig 10258 bp, 10 predicted proteins | sample RifCSP13_2_FD_184020 | JGI IMG/M metagenome (GOLD analysis project Ga0209341, IMG submission 184020) | Soil microbial communities from Rifle, Colorado - Rifle CSP2_sed 13_2 (SPAdes) (version 2) | ecosystem: Environmental > Terrestrial > Deep subsurface > Rock core/Sediment | place: Rifle... | reverse complement strand
CGCGGAAGGAGCGGAGGAAGAACGCGATCCCGAGCGGCACTGCCGTCAGCGCGTCGCCGATGTTGTGGATCAGGTCGGCGAGGAGGGCGACCGAGCCGGTGAGGACGAGGATCCCCGCCTGGATGAGTGCCGTGGCGCCGAGGATGCCGAGGCTGAGCGAGACGGCCTTGACGCCGGCGCGCGAGCGCAGGATCGAGCGATCGACGAGGCCGTGGGTGTTCCCGTGCTCGTGCTCGTGCTCGTGGTCGGGCGGATGCGCGTGCTCGTGCTCGTGCTCCGCGTGGCTGTGGTGGTGGCTCACGGACCGCCCCTCTCGTGCCGCGACTCGAGGGAGAGAAGCTCGCCGCCGCGCGCGTGATCGACCTGGAGGGTCACGTGCGCGCCCTGCGGGCGGCGGTGTGCCACTCGGCGCTGCGCTATGCAGCGCCGGGCTGGACGACCGTTAGCTCGCGCGCGGTCGTGCTCACACGACGGCCTCCCGCTCTGGTCGAGTCCCGCCGGGAGGGGAAGATGGTGCTCTACGCGCTTACCGCCGCGGGCCGAGCGCTGCTCGAGTCGGTCGTGGGCGGAAGAGCCGCGAGCGGCGGATCGCCTCCGCTCGCTCGAGGTCGAGACAGAGCAGATCGCAGCGATCATCGGGCATGGGAACATCCTAACGGTCGTTGATGCGTTGTTGGCTGTCGGGCCATCATGACCCGTTTTGTGCGCGACGCCGTCAACTGCCCGAACTCCTCGCGGGTGCCACGCCATCGCGCTCGGTTCTCGCACTCGTCCTCCTGGCGATCACTTCGATGCTTGCCGCAGTCGTCTATCTGAGCTCGCGGCGAGGCGCGTGGGTCGCGAGACGCTTGGGTCGCGACGGCTCGCCGGCGCTCAGCGGTCGAGAAGGTTGCGGCGGATCGACGCCTGCAGCTCGCCAACCGAGACGGCGCCCTCGAAGCGGTCGCGAACGATTCCGTCTCGGTCGACGACGAACACCCAGGGCTCGGTCGGGAGCTGCCACTGCTCCACCCAGCGGTTGAAACCGTTTCCGGGCAGGTTGTCCTCGTAGATCTCGACGTGGATGAAGCGAATGCCCTCGTTCTCGTAGCGCTTGCGCACGGCCTCGACGACGTCCACGGTCGGGCCACACGTGCGGCTCTCGCAGAAAGCCGGCGTCGCAAATGCGACCACGAACGGGACGCCTGCGTTCAGCGAGTCGGCGGCGACCGAGTAGCGAAGAAGGGTGTCCGGTGGACGTGCCGTCGTGATCTCCTCGGCCGGCTTCGTCGCCGTCGTCGGGGTGTTGGAGGCCGGTGCCCTTTCGCCGATAGCGACAGCGGTCGGCTCCTCCTTCACATCGAGGATCTGGAAGCCCTGGAAGGCGACGCCTCGAGGCTGAACGACGATCCACTGCTTGCCCGTGCGGGGCAAGCGGAGGTTCGCGAGGTAGATCTCCTTCACGTCGTCTGCCTCTTGCGCCGACGCCTCGGTACCGATCGGGACGAGGCGAGCGACGGCCCTTCTCGTCGGACCGCTCGGGTCGGGCCGGTAGTACACGTCCGCCACGGGGGCGCGCACGAGCGAGTTGTCGTCGCGGACGAGCAGGAAGCTGACGCGGTTCGTGCCAACCGCGAAGTCTGAGCTCGCCATGACCGCTGCGCCCTCCGAGCCCGGCTCGAGGAGAAGCGGAGCGGCCCACTCGGGGGCGGACACGGTCTCGGAGCCGGTCGTATCGGCCGTCGGTTCCTCTGCGGCCGTGTTGTCGCCTCCGCCTCCACAGCCGGCGAGGACGACGGCGCTGAGGAAGGCGATCGCGGTGAGCGCGGCGGGGCGCATCCATCAATAGCGTACGCGCGCCACTTTCCTACCAGTCTTGAAAACCGCTGGGCGTGCAAGCGCCTCGTGGCCCGCTCGCGACCCTGCTCGGCGCAGGCCGGCGTAGGCGAAGAGGGCGAGCAGGAGGCGGTCGCGCTCACGCTTACCCGCGTGCCGTTTCTGCCAGACGTCGTCCCGCTCTGCCGCCTCGAGCAGGCGCGCGAGCTCGCGCCGGTCGAGCACGTCCGGGAGCGCCTCGCGCTTCTTCGTCGTGCGCAGCACGAGCGTCGGGTCGCGTTCCAGGTACTCGTTCTCGACCAGGAAGCGGAAGAGGCCCTTGAGCGCCGCCACCGTCCCCGCATGGCTGCCGAGCGCCGGCCGCCGCTCCGCCTCCGAGGGCTCACGAACCGTGCTGGCGGTGCGCACGTGGCGGTGCTCGACCGCTCGGCGGACGGAGTCGAGGGGCTGGCGATCGCCGGCGACATCACCTGCTCGGCCGGCGTCAATGCTGCTTTCGCGCGCGCCGAGCGGGAGCTCGGGAAGATCGACATTCTCGTTAACTCAGCCGGCATCACGGGCCAGTCGCTGCGCACCGTGGACGTCACCGACGAGGAGTGGCAGCGCCTAACGGTGAATGCGAACGGCAGCTTCTATGCCTGGCGCGCCGTGATCCCGGGCATAGTCGCCCGCGGCCACGGCCGAATCGTCCTCGTCGTCTCGATCGCCGGCAAGGAGGGAAACCCGATGGCCGCCGCCTACTCCGCGTCGAAGGCAGCCGTCATCGGCATGACGAAGGCGATTGGGAAGGATGTCGCCGGAACGGGAGTGCTCGTCAACTGCATCGCTCCGGCCGTGATCGACACGCCGATCCTTTCCGGCCTCTCGGAGCCGCACGTCCACTACATGGTCGAGCGGATCCAAGCTCATCCGCCGCTGCCTATTCCTGGGCGAGCAGCGATCTTCCGCTCTCAGGGTCGAAGAGGTGAATCTGGTCGGTGTCGAGGACGAGCTCGAGTCGACGACCGGGCTCGGCGGGCGCGCGGGGATCGAGCCGAGCGGCGAGAGCGCCGGCGAGCTCGACCGGCCGTTCGTCGAGCTCGACCGCCTCCATCCCCGGAATGCGGACGTAGGCGAGGATCTCCGGACCCAGCTGCTCGATCACTTCGACGTCGGCAGGGAACGTCGCCTGCGAGTCGCCGCCGGCAAACCGAGCGTCCTCGAAGGCCTCGGGCCGCACGCCGACGAGCACCTCCGACGGTATGTCGGCGAGGCGGTGTCGGAGCTCGGCGCAGAGCTCGAGCGAACGATCGCCCAAGAGCACCACGCCCTGCTCGAAGCGGCCGCGCAGGAAGTTCATCGTCGGACTCCCTATGAAGCTCGCCACGAAGGTGTTCGTCGGATATCGGTACAGGCGCTGCGGCGTGTCGACCTGCTGGACGACTCCCCGGTTCAAGACGGCCACCCGTTGTCCGAGGGTCATCGCCTCGGTCTGATCGTGCGTCACGTAGAGGGTCGTGACCCCCAACCGGCGGTGCAGTTTGACGAGCTCCGCGCGCATCTGGACGCGGAGCTTCGCGTCGAGGTTGGAGAGCGGCTCGTCCATGAGAAACGCGCGGGGGTGTCGGACGATCGCGCGGCCCATGGCCACCCGTTGCCGCTGGCCCCCCGAAAGCTCTCGCGGCTTCCTCCTGAGGAGATCCTCGATGCCGAGCAGGCTCGTCGCCTCGGCCACACGCCGCTCGATCTCCGAACTGCTGAGACGCTGCATCCGGAGCGGAAAGGCGATGTTCTCCCGCACGGTCATGTGCGGGTACAGAGCGTAGGTCTGGAAGACCATCGCCACGTCGCGGTCGGGCGGATCGAGCCGGTTGACGACTCGACCGCCGATGCGGATCTCGCCCTCCGTGATCTGCTCGAGCCCCGCGACCATCCGCAACGCCGTCGTCTTTCCGCAGCCCGACGGACCGACGAGGATCATGAACTCCCCGTCGGCGACCTCGAGCTCGATGTCGTTGACGGCGACGGTACCGTCCGGAAAGCGCTTCGTGACGTGGTCGAACTCGACGGAGGCCATTTACGGGACACGCAGTTGCTCGAGTAGGCCCTGCTCGAGCTCGACGCCGAGTCCGGGCCCACTCGGCACAGTCAGTTTGCCGTCTCGGAAGGTGAACTGCTCAGTCAGCAGACGGCCGACGAGCGGCGAGTCCGCGACAGAGTATTCGGCGAACGTCGGGCGGTCGAGCGTCGCGACGAAGTGGAGAGAGGCCGCAACGCCGACGCCGCTCGAGAAGCAGTGCGGGACGACCTCGACGCCGCGCTCGTACGCCAGGGCGGCGATCTGCCGCGCGACCGTGCAGCCGCCACAGCGGGCGAGATCGGGCTGGAGCACATCGATGTGACCCTGCTCGACGAGGGCTCGGAACGCAGCGATGCCCGAATCTGCCTCGCCGGCAGCGATGCGGACCGAGACGGCGTCGGAGAGCCGGCGGTACCCGCCGTAGTCGTCGGCGGCGAGCGGCTCCTCGAGCCAGTAGAGCTTCACGTCCTCGAGACGCCGCAGGAGGTCGCGCGCGCTCTTGACGGTGTAGGCCATCCCGCCGTCGAGCATCAGCTCCCGCTCCGGACCCAGGACGTCGCGCGCTGTGCGAGCGAGCTCCTCGTCGCGCCGGAGATCACCGCCGAGCGGCCCCCAGCCGAGCTTGAGGGCCGTGTGCCCCTCGTCGACGATGCGCTCGGCGATGCGCCGCACCTCGTCGGGCGTCTCGGGCATGACCTCGCTCGCGTAGACGCGCACCTCGCCCACTCGCGCGCCTCCGAGCAGCTCGTGGAGGGGCTTTCCTGCGGCCTTGCCGGCGATGTCCCAGAGTGCGATGTCGATTGCGCTGATGACGTGCAGCGCTGCCCCCGCTCGTCCGTAGTGGTAGCTGCCCAAGAACATCTGCCTCCAGAGCCGGTCGATCTCGAGCGGATTCTCGCCCACGAGCAGCTCCCGAAAGCCGCGGGCGATCGAGTGCGACGAGGGCATCTCGACCATCGTCCTGGCCAGGTACGGCGAGGTATCGGCCTCTCCGAGACCAACGATCCCCTCGTCGGTGTGGATCCGGACGAGGAAGGCGTCCTGGGTGCCGTCCGCCCTGGTGACGTCGACGTCGGGAAGGCGGAGGACGAGCGGCTCGACCTCGGTGATCCTCACCGCGTTACCGGCCCGAGGTGCCGCTCGATCAGAGACACGATCTCGCCTGCCGCGGCCTCGAGAGCGGCGCGCGGCGTGCGGTGAGCCAGGGCGGCGACACTGATCGCTCCGGACGGGAGCTTGGGGGAGGCGAGGAAGAGGGGGAAGGCGATGCAGACGATCCCTTCCTCGCTCTCCTCATCGTCGAGGGCGTAGCACCGGCAGCGGATCCGCTCTAGCTCTGGGGCCAGCTCGGCAGCGGTGGCAAGCGTTCGCCGCGTGCGCCGGACGAGCGGGCCGTGCTCGTCGACGAACGCCTCGACCGCATCGTCGTCAGCGAGAACGTGCGCGAGCATCGCCTTGCCGAGCCCTGTGCAATGGGCGGGGTTGCGCCCGCCGATCCTCGAACTCATGAGCGCATGACGTTTGGGCGGCTCGACCTTGGCGACGTAGACGATCTCGCCTCCGTCGAGACGGGCAAAGTGGGCGGTCTCGGCGAAACGCTCGACGAGCGCTTGAAGCGCCGGCAGAACGAGCGCTCGCTCGTCGTAGTGCTCGTAGTACTCAAACGCTAGGCGCACGAGCTCGAGCCCGAGTCGATAGCGACCCGGGCCGTCCTGCTCCGCGAAGCCGGCCCGCCGGAGCGCTGTGAGCGCGCGGTGCGCGCTCGACTTGGGCAGCCCGACCGTCCGGGCAAGCTCGTCCAGCGAGACGGCCTGCGGATGTCGCCCTAGCTCCTTCAGGACGAGGAGCACGCGGTCCACCCCGACGGGCCGCTCCGGCGTGGCTTGACGTGGGCGAGCGGGGGCGAGAGGATGCATCCGCCCATTGGAACACACTTCCGATGAGCGGGACAAGAGAGCGCAGGTTGCGCGGATTTCAGCGATGAGCGGACTCGACGGCAAGGGCCGGCTCGCCGCGGACGCCCGGTCTGACGGGACGATCGCCGGGGGCAAGAGGCGACCGACCGGGAGCGGCCAGATCGGGCACGGCTCCCTCGAGGATTCCGGATGAACCTCCTCGCCGGGCGGACGGCGCTCGTCACGGGCGGCGCGAACGGGATCGGTCGCGCGATCGTCGAGCGCTTCGTCAGGGAGGGGGCTCGCGTGGCTCTCGTCGACCGCGACCCGGCGCCCGAGCTCCCCACAAACGTGGCGGCCTTTGCTTTCGATCTCTCGGAGACGGAGCGCCTGGAGGGACTCGTCCGCGAAGTCGAGAAGGCGGTGGGGCCGCTCGACGTGCTCGTCAATAACGCCGGCATCTTCGAGCCGGCAGGAGCGCTCGAGCTCCCGCTCGACGTCTACAGGCGCGTGCTCGCGGTCGACCTCGATGCGCCGGTGATCCTGGCGACGCGGGCGGCGCGCGGGATGGCCGAGCGGGGCTACGGGCGGATCGTCAACATCACCTCGATCCACGGAGAGTTCGGGGAGAAGCTCGCGCTCGCCTATGGCGTCGCGAAGGCCGGGCTGAACCAGGCGACACGCACGCTGGCGATCGAGCTCGGCCCGCGCGGGGTGCTCGTGAACGCCGTTGCGCCTGGCTTCGTCTCGACCCGGATGTCGGTCGTCGACGGCGTCAACGAGCTGGAGAGCGAGTGGTTCCGGGACGTCTACGTGAAGTACGGCAAGCTCCCGCTCCGGCGGTACGCGGAGCCGCCCGAGATCGCGGCCCACGTCGCATGGCTGTCAAGCGAGGAGAACACCTACCTCACGGGGCAGGTCGTGACGGTCGACGGCGGCCTGACGGTGACCTTCTGATGCCGGAGCGGCGGGAGCGGGCGCTCGACATCGCGTCGCGCGCACGCGCCGAGGCCGTACTCGCCGCGCACCCCTCGACCGTCGCTTGGTTGACGGGTTATGTTGCCGACATCGAGACAGGACCGAGCCCGTTCGCGCTCTCCCCCCTGGCTCTCGTCGCGGGGGGCGGTCCCCCAACGCTGGTCGTGAGCCGGGACGAGGAGGAGGCTGCCGCTGCGACTGGCTGCGCCGTCGTCTCTTACCCGGGGTTCGGGCTCGGGCCGATGAACCCGGTCGAGGGGGCGGCCGAGGCGCTGGAGCGTACCGTCGGAGGGAGGATGGTCGCGACAGAGCCGGGCGCGCTGCCGGCCTCGCTCGCGGCGCGGGTCTCCTGGGTGGATGCCGCTGCGGAGCTGGCTGCGGCGAGGGCGATCAAGGAGCCGGACGAGATCGAGAAGCTCCGTCGGGCGATCGCGCTCTGCGACACGGGTCAGAAGGAGGCGCGCGCTCGCGCCGCTCCGGGCGTGAGCGAGATCGAGTTGTGGGCCGACGTGCGTGCCGCGATCGAGGTTGCTGCCGGGGGGCGCACGCCGCTTCTCGCCGACCTCGTCAGCGGCCCGCGGACGGAGGAGATTGGTGGCTCGCCCGGCGAGCGCACGCTCACCGAAGGCGAGCTCGTTCTCTGCGACCTCGTCCCGCGCCGTGACGGTTACTGGGGCGATTCGTGCGCAACGATCGCCCTCGGGGAGCCAAACGCCACGGCTCGTAGGAAGCACCGAGCAGTACGCGAGGCGCTCGAGCGCACGGTTGAGGCCGTACGGCCCGGCTTGCGAGCGGGCGACTTGGACGAGCTCGCCCGAAGTGGGCTCGACTACCCGCACCACACAGGACACGGGCTCGGCACCGCCTGGCACGAGGAGCCACGGATCGTTCCGGGGGGCAAGACCGTCCTCGAGCCGGGGATGGTGATCGCGCTCGAGCCTGGGGCCTACGCGGACGGCGAGGGCGTCCGGGTCGAGCAGGTCGTCCTCATCGGGGAGGACGGCTGCGAGGTTCTCTCGGGCCACGAGCTCGAGCTGTGACCAAGGCAAGGAGCGTACGCGAGAAAAGGAGGAGGAGATGAGACGGAAACTGAAGCTCGGCGCGGCGGCCGTGCTTGCCGCGGCACTCGTCGTCGGGGGCGCGGTCGCCGCAGTTCCGGCACAGCCGACGAAGGCGGACAGGACGCTCACCGGCAAGCAGTTCCCGACGGGGCCGGTGAACCTGACCATGTGGTGGTGGGGCGAGCAGGAGGCGAAAGGCGCCAAGAAGTGGCTCGACCAGACGATCGAGCTCTACAAGAAGAAGCACCCCAACGTCTCGATCAAAGCGGTGCTCCAGACGACGGACGGGCTCATCCCCGCCTTCAAGGCTGCGGCCGCGGCGAAGAAGGGCCCTGACATCCAGTACTTCTGGCCCGCCATCTGGACGCTCGAGGACGCCTGGGCGGGGAACATCAAGCCCGTCTCGGACTACATCCCCCGCTCCGAGCTCAGGCATTACCTGAACTCGAAGGACAACACCTTCGGCGGCAAGGTCTGGTCGGCTGGGTGGTACGTCCAGCCGTCGTTCCCGGTCCTCTACCGCATCGACGTCCTCAAGAAGGCCGGCGTCACGGTGCCGCGCACCTGGAGCCAGCTTCTGAAGGCCTGCGACAGGCTGAACGCGAAGGGGATCACGCCCTTCGCGGGCGGGATCAAGGACGGCTGGTTCGGCGGTTGGCTCTACTCGATCATCGGCGGGCAGGGTGTCAGATCGCTCGCCGACGTCCTCGACGCCGTCACCGGCAAGAAGAAGTTCACCGACCCCGACATGGCCGCCTGGTGGACGCGCCTCCAGGAGATGCGCGACCACAAGTGCTGGAACGACGACATGAACTCGCTCGAGCTCTACCAGGGCCAGCAGCGCTGGTCGGATGGCAAGGCGGCGATGACGGTGGTTGCCGGCTCGGACGCGAAGAAGTTCGTCCTCGGGTCCGGGGTCAAGCGGGTCGGCGTGATGGCGATGCCGAAGTGGGGCAACGGCCCCAACGCGGGGAAGCTCGGCTCGGCGTCGCAGACCCTTGGCATTCCCGCGTGGACGAAGTACCCCGAAGTGGTCGCCGACTTCATCGTGTTCACTCACACGCAAGAGCGGATGAATGCCTGGTTCCGGATCACCGGATCCTTCCCGGCCGACGACCGCTTCAACGCGAAGCTGATCACGATCCCGCAGCAGAAAGTGCTGTTCAACCTCGTCAAGAACGGGTCGCCGTACATCGAGAACTTCATCCCGACGGAGCTCGACTCGAAAGCGATCTGGGGGCAGTCGCAGCTCCTGCTCATCGGCAACACCGACGCGAAGGGCGCGGCCCGGGCGACGGAAAGGGTCGCCGACCGGATCCGGCGCACGAACCGCGACCTGATCGCGAACTTCAGGGAGTGGGCCAAGTCCTACCGGTAGGAGAGCAAAAGGCAGGCCGGGAGATGCTCTCATGAGCGCCTCCCGGCCTCGTCTCGTGGACACGTCCGTCACCCGCGGGGGCATCGGCGGGATCGCGCTCCGGGGGGAAGAGCTTGCCCTGACGGTCTTCCCCGAGGCCGGGGGCAAGATCCTCGATCTCGTCCATCGGCCCACGGGCTTCAACTTCCTCTGGCACAACCCGCGCGTGGAGCTGCAGAAGACGTACGCGGGCGCCCTGTTCGACGACCTCTGGTGCGGAGGCTGGGACGAGCTGTTCCCGACGGACGGGCGGTGCGAGGTGGACGGCAACACCTACCACGACCACGGCGATCTCTGGATCGGGCCCTGGGAGTGGGAGGTCGAGCGTGACGACGGCAGTTCGGCGGTGCTCTACATGCGCCGGTACAGCACGTCGCTTCCCTGTCTCATGGAGCGGTGGATCTCGCTGGAGCGAGCGGGAGCGGTCGTAGAGGTGCGTTATCGCCTCGCCAACTTCGGAGCGCGCCCGGTGCACTTCGTCTGGAATGTCCACGTCGCCCACGCGATCACGACCGACTCGCGGCTCCACCTCCCTGCGCGTCGTCTCGGCGTGCAGCCGCCCTATCTCGGCCGAGCGGAGGGCAACGCCGGAGACGTCTCCTGGCCGTGGTATGAGGACCGCGACGGCGTCGGGCACGACCTGAGTCGTATGCCGCCCGTCGAGAGCGGGCTGACCGAGTTCTTCTTCACGCGGGACCTCGAGGACGGCTGGTGCGCCGTCACCTACCCGTCCGCGGGCGTCGGCCTCGCCTTGACGTTCGACCGCATCATCTTTCGGAACGTCTGGCTCTTCTGCGTCTACGGCGGGTGGCGCGGCCACTACTTGTTGCTGACGGAGCCCTCGACGAGCGAGCCGGGGAGCCTGGCCGACAACGTCGCGTCCGGCCTGGCCGCGGTGCTCGAGGCAGGCTCTGCGCTCGAGACCGAGGTGCGGGCGACCGTGCTCACCGGCGTCGCATCCGACATCCCGGGCGGCGTGTCACCCGCTCCCGTCGCGGCTCTCCGCGGGGCCTTCCGATGACGACGCCGGAGG
>Ga0209341_10006718_pt1 | contig 10259 bp, 9 predicted proteins | sample RifCSP13_2_FD_184020 | JGI IMG/M metagenome (GOLD analysis project Ga0209341, IMG submission 184020) | Soil microbial communities from Rifle, Colorado - Rifle CSP2_sed 13_2 (SPAdes) (version 2) | ecosystem: Environmental > Terrestrial > Deep subsurface > Rock core/Sediment | place: Rifle... | reverse complement strand
CATCACCCGGCGCGCTTCGGCCTCTTCCTCCTCGACGACCAAGGTCGCCACATTCGCCCGTTCCAATTCTTCAAGCAAGGTGGCCACCGGCGGCCCGTAGCGAAAGATAACGACATGATCCTTGACGCTCGGAATTTCCTTGGGCAGGCGTGTCTCGAAGCGTTCCTCGAGGAATGGAATCAGGTAAATGGGAAAAACCAGGAAAACGATAAACACCCCGATGAACTGCACCAGCACGACGTACAAGACCATCAGCGGGTGCCGCCAGGACGAATCCGCCCCGTAACCGGTCGTCGACAGGCTTTCCCCCGCCCACTCTAATGCGTCCCAAAAATTCCGCGGCTTACCTTCGAGGTAGGTCATGCCCGCCATATAAATGAGAGCCGTCGCGATCACCAGCAAAGCAAGAGCTGCCGCAAGCGCCACGAGACGTTTTTGTGAGCGAGACATGGTTCTTAGGATTCTTTCGCGATCGGTCCGAGCCGATACTAGGGGTCGACCATCCTTTGTATCGGGGTGTGGACCGACGGAAGCTTGTCAACATTTGTCCTGATTTAATCTTGATTAGCATGGTAACTAGCGGGTATTCAAGGAAAAACAAGCGAGAGGCCAGTCTTTGGCGATCGTATCATCAGGTTCATGCTTCGGTACCCATTTTTATATGTTGTAGCCATTTTTCTATTGACACAACCCCGTTCCCCGCGATAGCCTCGCGGCCTGTATGCTCCGCGCCTTCGCATTCATGTTGATTCTGGTCATGTTAGTCGCCGCGGCCAGCACGGCTCATGTTAAAGACGGCATGGACGAGATCCCCGTCATCATCGTCATGGCCCAGGAAGGACCGTCGCTCTACGATCCCTACGCTTCCGAAGACGAAGATTATCCTCGAGCCATACCAGTTCGTCTCCTGCGCGGGAACTCAGCGGAAAAATGGCTCAACGTTCTCAAGGCGAGAATCGGCATGGTATCGCCCGAAGGCTCACATCGGCCCTTTCTTCACGCCTCAGCTCCTTCGCAACAGAGTTTTTATCATCGTCAAGAAGTCTTGCGCATTTAGATTTTTTCGCTACTGGCATCTTCGTCCTTCTCCAGTATTCGGCTGTGTTTTGGAGCGAGCCACGATCAGGCTCGGTTTCGGATTAGGAGGATCCTGGTTTAACAATTGATGACCGGACGGCTTTTATGATACCACCGTTCGACGAACGGGTCGGGCGGTTGAATCGGCCGTTCACGAAATACGGAGTGCTTTATGAAACTAGATAGAACCGGAAGCGTGCCGCAATGGGGCGAGTCTCTATTCCATAACGACCCCATGACTTCGACTGATTATTTCGATTCGCTCAAGCGAACGCTTCCTATAGAGTCGGAAAAAAGACTGATGTTGGCGGTACTGCAAGATGCCGTCGAGTGTTATCAGAAATACCTTGTGGCGCGGCGGGGAAAGGACAAAAATCTTTTTAGCGAAGCCGAGGCCTGGATTTTGGAGCGAGATCAACACTCAGCGTTTTCGTTTGATAACGTTTGCGACTCACTGGGGCTGGCGCCGAACTATGTGCGCGCCGGCTTGCTAAAGACCAAGGACTTGTTGATCGCCCGCCGGCACGAGAACGAACCAACGGGAAGCGATCCTGCCGCCAAAGGTCGCCGCCCATCACGGAAACGGCGCGCCGCGTAGGCTGCGGGTCGAGCCCGAACTGGCAAATCTCAATCTGCCTCGGGCCTTGCGAATCTTCGGAAGGAGATCGACGCAGAGGGATTGTTCTAGCTGCCATCTCCTGGTTGGGGGCGGTCCCTTCTCATAGTTACCAGCGCTTCGCGAACGCCGCCCCTTCTTTCTCAACTAATCCATCCCTAAAAAGAGATTGATTTGGGCGAAGGGTTGCGATAACCGTTCGCGTGAATGGGTGGCGTCCACTTTAGCGATTGCGGCGAAGCCGCAACCAAAAAGGAAAAAGACATCGCACCACGAAGGACACGAAGCATGCCCTGAGCTAAACCGAAGGGAGCACGAAGTGCAGCAAGAATCTCGTGCGCGTGCTGGTTCAAGGCGGCAAGAAACGTGATCCGCGGTTACCGGACACGCCGCTTTTGCGTGAGATCATGGATCAGTATAAGACCAGCGACGCGGATCGGCGTCTGGGCACGGTCATGTTGGGATCCGGCGAATTTGGCAGCGCGCCGACAATTGGTTCTCCGGGGATTCCTGCCGAGATCGTCAAAATCTTACGCGCCGGCTACGCCAAGGCGATGATGAGCGCGGAACTCATCGCGGAAGCGAAGAAACAAGGGTTCGACGCCGAGCACATCCCCGGCGAGGATCTCGAAGCGCTCGCGAAGGAAGTGATGTCGCAGCCGGCGGATGTCATCGCCTCGATGAAAGAAGTCATGGGTGAATAAGGAGGATCGTATGGAAAAAATCGGCTTTGTCGGCACCGGAGCGATGGGTAGCGCTTTGCTCTCGCGCCTAAAATTGGCCAACGTCGTTGCCACGGTCTTCGATATCGCGCCCGCGGCGATGGCAGCCGCCCGCGCGGAGGGCGCCGAGGTCACTTCGTCAGCCAAAGCGGTCGCGCAGGTCTCGACGATCATCGACGTGGTCGTGCGCACCGACCAAGAGGTCTTGGATTGCACGCTGGGCAGCAACGGCATCCTGGAAGGCGCGGCGCCGGGATCGCTGGTATTGCTTCACAGCACGATTCGGCCGACGACGACGAAAAAAGTCGCCGAGGCCGCGTCGGACAAAAGAGTCAACGTGATCGACGCCTGCATGACGGCGGTGCCCAGCGTCGTGCGCCAAGGAGGGTTGACGTTTCTCGTCGGCGGACAAAAAACGTTCTTCGAGCGCGCCAGGCCACACTTGCTCAACATGGCCAAGGACGCGGTCCACATGGGTCCGCTCGGCTGTGGCAATGTCGCCAAGCTTTTCAAGAACATGCTCGTCGCTTACAGATCGCCAAGGCCGGGGGGATCGGTTATCAAGCGGCCCTCGATCTCATGCAAAAGACCAGGTCGCCGCATGTCTTGGACCGCTTGGAGATGAGATTCGATCTCTCTGGTGGAGACTTGAAGTTAATCACCGGGGCAAATCTCTACGACAAGGATTTGCCGCTTGCCGCGGAAGTGGGTAAGAGCCTCGGCGCGGAAATCCCGGTCGTCGAGGCGCTTGCCAAGTTAGGCATCAAACTGAACGGGGAAAAGGTCAGTATTTAGCTTCGTCGCCCCGGCTTTCAGGCCCCGTCGGCTCGAAGCCTAGACAAGCCCTAAACAATGAGAAAGCATCCGTACAGAGACCATCTCGTCGAGCTGATATCAGAGCAAACAGGTTCCGGCAAGTGGTTCGCCAGAGCCACGATCGTCATCGTCGAGGGGAAAAGAGAAAAACGCATTCCCATCTTCGGCCGCCGGCGCGCCACGTTCGACACCCGGCGGCGGGCCGACGCCTATGCTTTCGAACTCGCCAAGATTTGGATCGATGGCAGGCTCTGGGGCACCAACGGGTATGGCTAGATTCCTGCCCTTAGAATGTTAAACAAAACCACTGCAAAAAATTTATCCCGCCAAGACGCCAAGGCGCAAAGTTAAGAATATTCTTTTACTTCTCCGAACTTGGCGTCTTTGCGCGAGTCATCTCTTTTCCTATTTTGTAAGGCACGACTCAACCGAAACATTCAAATATCTTTGGTTAGTATTCACCGAGGTGGTTCCAGATTCAATGTTCAAGGTTCCAAGTTTGAATCCACACCTTCAAATCCGATTCTTTGAACCTTGAACCCGGAACTTTGAACTGAACCCGGATTCCGCAGTGGGAAAGTGACGCTGTGAGCGAGGGGCAAACCTTGCGCAACGAAGACAATGCTTTTCTACCCCTGAGCTAAGGACAGATCTCGCTGCTGTGCGAATTTTGTCAGAGTAATAAGGCGTTGTGCCAAGCGGCAGAAAAGACTTTGAAACAGCACCCCTGGGTGTCTTCGCCGCTCCAGGTTCGCCCCTCGCTCATGTTCAACTGCGGAATTCGGGCTGAATGAAAGCGGGTCACTCCAAAGACGTTGCTATCTATGAATTATCGGAGCTAGGAGGAGACCATGGAAATTTCCGACGCACAACAATTCTTGAAAGAAAACCATCCATACTTCCGCTTTAATCGCTACGCGTGAATCACGGCGCAGCAAGCCGCGGGGAATAAATCCCAAAGCGATTCAACTCGGAACTGCCAGAGCTAACTACTCCCGTAAATGTCAAACTCTACGAGTCCCCCAGCAGAGCAGGGGGTTTACCTAAGATTAGTCATCGGGACGAAAGTCCCGCTCACAGCTCGATCTTATTGAGCCGAAGCGCGTTGCTGATCACCGAGACGGAGCTGAAAGTCATGGCGGCGCTGGCGATCATCGGGCTCAGAAGAATGCCGAAGAGCGGATAAAGCACGCCGGCGGCGATGGGCACCCCGAGAATGTTGTAGAAAAACGCGAAGAACAGATTCTGTCGAATGTTGTGCATGGTACCCTGGCTGAGCCTGCGCGCCTTGGCGATGCCGCGCAGATCGCCCTTGACCAGTGTGACGCCCGCGCTTTCCATCGCGATATCCGTGCCTGTGCCCATGGCGATCCCGACTTGCGCCTGTGCCAGCGCCGGCGCGTCGTTGATGCCGTCCCCGGCCATCGCCACGGTTCGACCCTGCTTCTGCAGCTCTTTGACGATTTCTCCTTTTTGGTTCGGCAGCACTTCGGCGTGCACTTCGTCAATGCCGAGCCGGCGCGCCACCGCTTCCGCCGTGGCCCGGCTGTCGCCGGTGAGCATGACGATTCGAACCCCGGCGTCATGCAAAAGACGAATGGCTTCCGGCGTCGATGGCTTGACCGGGTCGGCGACGCCGATCAGGCCGGCAAGCTGTTTCTCGATGGCGACGAACATCACCGTTTGCCCTTCGGCGCCCAACCGTTCGGCTCGCTCGCGCATCGCGTCTGCGGAAATTTTCAGCTCTTCAAACAGTTTGAGATTTCCCAACGCCACTCTCTTGCCCTCGACGACGCCGAAGATACCCTTGCCCGTATAGGACTGGAAGCCCTGATCTTTGGCGAGCTGCAAGTTTCTTTCCTGCGCGCCGCCAACGATGGCCGCCGCCAGAGGATGCTCACTCGCTTTCTCCAAACTCGCGGCCAGGCGCAGGACCTCCGTTTCATCGTGTCCTGCGAGCGCTATAACCGATACCAGACGCGGCTTTCCCTCCGTGAGCGTGCCGGTCTTATCCACGACCAACGTATCGACCTTCTCTAAGACCTCCAGCGCTTCCGCGTTCTTAATCAACACTCCCGCCGTCGCGCCGCGGCCGGTACCGACCATGATCGACATCGGCGTCGCCAGCCCGAGCGCGCAGGGGCAAGCAATGATCAGAACGGCAACTGCGTTAACCAGCCCATAGGCCAAACGCGGCTCCGGCCCGACCATCGCCCAAATGACGAAGGTAATAACCGCGGTCGCGACGACCGCCGGCACGAAATAGGATGACACCACGTCGGCCAACTTTTGAATCGGCGCGCGGCTGCGCTGCGCCTCGCTGACCATTCTCACGATCTGCGCCAGCAAGGTGTCGCCGCCGACCCGCTCGGCGCGCATGATAAAACTTCCCGTGCCATTCACCGTGCCGCCCGTGGCTTTGCTGTCCTTCACCTTCTCGCTGGGGATCGGCTCGCCGGTCACCATCGATTCATCCACCGAGCTTGCCCCCTCGACAATCACACCATCCGTGGGAATCTTTTCGCCGGGCCGTACGCGCAAAAGATCACCGACTTGTACCTGGTCCAACGGAATATCCTGTTCGCCGCCGCTCGGATCGACTCGGCGCGCGGTCTTGGGCGCGAGGCCGAGCAGCGCCCGGATCGCGCCGCTGGTTTTGCTGCGCGCGCGCAGCTCCAGCACCTGGCCGAGCAAAACCAGTGTCGTAATCACCGCCGCCGCCTCGAAATAAACCGCGACCTCGCCGCCGTGGCCGCGTAAGGAATCTGGAAACAGATCCGGCAATAAAGTCGCCGTCACGCTATACACGTAGGCCGTGCCCACTCCAATGCCGATGAGCGTGAACATGTTGGGGCTGCGATTGAGGATGGAGGCCCACGCCCGCTGAATAAACGGCCAGCCGCACCAGAGCACCACCGGCGACGCTAAGAGAAATTGAAACCAAATTAAGATCTTAGACGATACGATCTGATGCAAAGGTTGCCCCGGCAGCATGTCCGACATGGCGCCCAGCAGGACCGGAATGGACAGGACGACACCCACCCAAAAGCGGCGCGTCATGTCTTCCAACTCGGGATTTTTCTCTTCGATCAAACTTACCGTGCGCGCCTCCAGCGCCATGCCGCAAATTGGGCAAGAGCCTGGCTCCTCGCGCACGACTTCAGGATGCATCGGGCAAGTGTATTCGGTCTTGGTCGATGCTGCGGCGATATCGAGGGGCTCCAGAGCCATGCCGCACTTCGGGCAAGCGCCCGCGCCCTGCTGGCGCACTTCCGGGTCCATCGGACAGGTATAGATCGCTCCCGAGATTTCCGGCTTAACCGCTGCTGCGGGATGATGTTGAGGATGAGCTGCCTGTGGCGTCGCCTGTGCACCGCGGCGCGCTTTCGATGCGGACAAATACTTCGCTGGATCGGTTTGAAACAGCTTCTGACAGTGAACGCTGCAAAAATAATAAGTCTCGCCGTCGTAATCGAACTTCCCGGCGGCGGTGGCCGGCTCTACCGTCATATCGCAAATTGGGTCGATCACAGTTTCCTCTCGTTATTCCACAAATTCATGAAACGCCCAGGGCGAATCAACCATGAATAACTACGCCAAGGTTACCTTTTGTTCGCGCTTGGCCACCGCGACATTCCACTTGAGCCGCTCACGAATCACGTCCCCCAGCGCATTAGCCGCCGCCGGCTCCCCGTGCACGATGTAGGTCATCCGCGGTGGTTTCGGAAACGTGCCGAGCCAACGCAAAATTTCCCCTTGATCCGCGTGGGCCGAAAAACCATCGAGGACTTTGACCTTGGCGCGCACCGGAACCATTTCGCCGAGCATTTTGATTTCCTTGGCGCCGTCTTGCAGCAACCGGCCGCGCGTCCCCTCCGCCTGGTAACCGGCCAAGAGAACCGTCGTGTCCGGATTCGGCAGTCTGCGTTTCAAATGATGCAACACCCGCCCGCCGGTCGCCATGCCACTCGCCGAGATGATGATGAGCGGCCCTTTGATATTGTTGATCGATTTCGACTCCTCCGGCGTTCGGTCGACGATCATGCGGCGCGAACGGATCGGATTGCGCTCGTGGTTGGTTAGCCGCGCCATTTCGAAGTCATGCTCCTCGGTATGGCGCGAGTAAATTTCCGTCGCCTCGATGCCCATGGGGCTGTCGATATGCACCGGGATCGAAGGAATCTCGCCTTCGTCTTCCATCTTGCGAATGGTGTATACCAGTTCCTGGGTTCTGCCGATGGCGAATGCCGGAATGAGAAGACAGCCGCGCTGCACCGCGGTATCTCTGATCACGTTACGCAGCTCAGCTTCCGATTCCTTCGGATGAATACGATTGCCGTAGGTCGACTCGATCAGCAGCCAGTCAGCGTGGCCCGCCGGCTCGGGGTCTTTGAGAATAGGCCGCTCATAACGGCCCAGGTCGCCCGAATCTAGAAAGGTTTTCTTCCGGCCTTTCACCTCGAAGGAAAGGCGAGCGCAGCCCGCGCCGAGAATATGGCCGACGCGACCGAAATCGGCGAAGACTCCTTTCGCGACCTCGACGGCTTCGCCCACTCGAATCGGCCGCAGGAGCCTGAGCGACCGGTTCGCATCCTCCACCGTGTAAAGCGGCAACGCCGGAGCGTGCTTGGAATATCCCTTGCGGTTGGCGTAGCGCGCCTGTTCTTCTTGCAGGTGCGCTGCGTCGAGCAGCATCACATGGAGCAGATCGCAGGTCGCCGGTGTCGCGAACACCGGCCCTTTGTAGCCCTTAGAAACGATGCGCGGCAAATAACCCGAATGATCGATATGCGCATGGGTCAGAACCACCGCTCGCAGCCGCGCCAGATCGATCGGAACCGGCGCCCAGTTTTTCAGCCTCAGCTCCTTCAAGCCCTGAAACAGACCGCAATCGATCAGCACCTGCTCGCCGCCGTGCGAGAACAAGAACTTCGAGCCCGTGACCCCGCCCGCCGCGCCAAGAAACTGTAAGGTCGGTACATCTGCCTTAACCATCGAGCCAGCTTTCTCTGAAGGGACTTATCAATCGCTATACAAAGCTAATCCGCTTGCGCAAGCGATAGACTCTTCAACCCGCGATCTTCCATCCTCAATCCTCGAAGGATTTCGCCGCGCTCTTCGAATTAAGCGGCTTGATTTGGCGGAGGGGGCGAGATTCGAACTCGCGGTCCACGAAGTGGACGCCGGTTTTCAAGACCGGTGGTTTCAACCGCTCACCCACCCCTCCGAGACGACGGATTTGGTATGACAACTTGGCTTAGAAAATTAATCGGCCAGTAGTTGAATTCAACAATAGCGATTCGGCGAAAGGGTTACAAGATCGATGATCAGCTCTGAACACTTCGCCTCGGTGAGCTGGGAGGGTTTACCATCATCACCATGAGATCAAAAACGTTGTCATAAATTTTGTTCCCTGCTCGATCACGCCTAAGCGAAGGTCAATAATCGACTATATTTAGGGAATCTATGTATCACATTCATTGACTGTTACGGCAAATATGGCGAGCTTAATGAGTGACGGGAAAGTACTTCAAATGCTCCGGTGGCACTAAGAAAATTTCGCTATCATTTTCAAGCGAGAGTGTCCTGCCCGTTATGGGACAGAGCGCCTTGTGCCATCGAATGGCCTTAACCTGTGGAGGGAGAGAGCGTCCACGAAAGAACTCAGTAATGCTTTGCTTGTGGTCTGGACCCTCGTCGATGTGAAGCCTCAAGAGAACTGGATGATCGCGGCCGCAAAGCTTGCAATGGACAGAAATGTCGTATGCGGGCATGGGACCTCCTTGTCACCTGCCTGACTCATATCGCCAACCCCGGCTGGAGAGCAAGTCCAACTTGGTACGGATCAACGCGGGGGTAAACACTCATCGACGGCGCCCGCGCTTGACGGCCTTTACGCAATTCGCGTAACGTCAGCGAAATACTTCAGAACACGACGGACATCTTCAGGATTCCAAGGCTTGTGAATTCTCACGGGGTACGCAAAAAAGTCTCCAACCTTTACTACGGCTGGCGCATGATTGGTCTGGTCTCGGCGCTGCGGGTGCTCGGCGGCGGGTTGCACCAGTACGGTTTTACCGTCTTTTTTCTGCCGGTGACTCAAGATCTCGGTGTAACCCGCGCGGCAACTTCGCTGGCGTTCTCATTGGCCCGAGCCGAAGGCTCCCTCGCGGCGCCCATCGTCGGCTATTTCATCGACCGCTTCGGTCCCAAACCGATCATGCTGACGGCGGCGCTGATGGCGGGCATCGGCTACATTCTGTTTTCCTGGGTCAATAGCTACACAGCCTTTCTCATTGTTTACTTGGGCGTCATCTCCATCGCCTTTACCGCCGGCTTTGTCCATGCGCCAACGGTGATCGCCAACAGTTGGTTCATCCGGCTGCGCGCGCGCGCGATGACGGTGGTCAGCGCCGCGGTGCCGGTTGGTGGCGCCGTTATCACGCCGCTTTTGGCTCTGGTTGTAACCGCGTTGGGCTGGCGTTGGGGCGCTTTTCTCGCCGGAACGCTATTCCTGGTTGTCGGACTGCCGTTGTGCGTCGGCGTGCGGCGCTCGCCGGAAAGCATCGGCATGGCGCCGGACGGCAAGCCGCTTCAGGCCGCGCAGAACGCCGACGGCCCTTCAAAGAATCCAACCGGCCAATACGACGAGGCGGATATCACCGCGCGACAAGCGATGCGCACGGCGATTTTCTGGCTGCTGATTCTTTCCATGACCGCGCGCTCCGCCGCGTTTACCACGGTCACGACTCATTTTATTCCGATGATGGTATGGAAAGGGTTAAGCCAGACCGAGGCGTCGGTTCTACTTGCGGGCTTTGCCATCTTCAATTTGCCGATTCATTTCCTGCTCGGCTGGATCGCCGACTTCATCAACAAGCCTAAATTGATCGCGCTCTGTATGCTTCTGGGCGTCGTCGCCGTGCTGCCGATGCTTTGGAGCCGTTCCATCTGGGCACTCTGGTTCTTCACCGCTCTTTACAGCGCGCTCGACGCATCGATGCCCATCACCTGGGCGGCGGTGGGAG
>Ga0209341_10006714_pt1 | contig 10263 bp, 7 predicted proteins | sample RifCSP13_2_FD_184020 | JGI IMG/M metagenome (GOLD analysis project Ga0209341, IMG submission 184020) | Soil microbial communities from Rifle, Colorado - Rifle CSP2_sed 13_2 (SPAdes) (version 2) | ecosystem: Environmental > Terrestrial > Deep subsurface > Rock core/Sediment | place: Rifle... | reverse complement strand
ACGTTCGTGGACACCAACGTCCGCCTGGCCAGGACACCGAGGTAGACGGTTTCGAGGTGCGCGAAGAGCGTGTAGTCGCCCTCGATCGTCAGCACGGTCTCCCAGGGCTCGATCGGATCTCCGTCGCTGTGCACGATGAGGATGGGCGCCCGCATCTGCGCCACGTGCGTGACCGGCGAGGCCCGCCGATACGCCTCCGGGTTCTCCGCTTCCGTGCCGCCGAGGTGCCACACGTAGTTCCTCGAGCTCCGCTGAGGATCGCCGGTGATCTCGCCGAGGCCGAACACCGAAACCCCGGCGGCGAAGAGCGTCGGCCGGGTCGTGAGTGCAAGCATGGTCATGTAGCCGCCCATGCTGTAGCCGAGCATGCCCACGCGAGCCGGATCCACCTCCGGCAGCGCACGCAGGAACGCCGTGCCGGACTCGATGTCCTTGAGCTGCGCGAATCCCCAGTCGCCCTTCGGCAGATCCCGGAACGTCGTGCCGTAGCCGTTCGAGCCGCGGTGGTTCACCATCAGCATCACGTGGCCCGACTCGACGATGTAGCTGAAGATCGGGCTCCACTGGTTGTAGAACTGCCCGACGTTGTAGGTGTGGCTGACGATGAGGCCAGGCAGCCGGTCGCCGGGCCGCATCGTCGAAGGCCGCCGCAGATAGCCGTGCACCTTCACGCCGTCGTCGCTCGTCCAGGTGACCGACTCGAGACGATCGAAATGCTCCGGCTGGAAGACGGCGTGGCCCGAATACGTCAGACGTCGCGCCGCGCCGCCGAGCGGCTTGACGTGAAGGTCCGGCGGAGTGCGATAGCTCTCATAGACGTATGCCACCGTGCCGGCGTCCACCCATCCGACCGGATGGTGCGATCCGTCACGGTTCTCGACGACCTCCGCCTTGCCGCTCCCGACGTCGACCGTCATCAGATCGAGGTTGCCGAGCCGGTTCGTGAAGTAGAGCAGCCGGCGCCCGTCGGGCGACCAGCGCAGCCCCATCGTCTGGATGTAGTCGTTCTCCGGGTAGTCCTGATCCTCCGGCGCGCGCGTGACTTGCCGGTGATCGGTACCTCCGGCCGTCATGGTCCAGATATTGAGGAAGCCGCTGCGGTCCGAGGCGTACGCGATGCGGCGGCCGTCCGGGGAGTAGCTGGGCCAGCCGTTCCGCGAGTTGTCGTCCGGCGTCAGACGCGCCGCCGGACCGCCGACCGCCGGCACTCGGTAGATGGCGCGCGAGTAGAAGTGCTCGCCGCCGCCGGAGGTGAGAAGGATGAATGCGCCGTCGGGCGACCAGACCGGATTGGAGCCGCTGAAGCCGTCCTGGGTCACCTGCCGCAGCCGCTCGCGCTCGCCGTTGGCGTCCATCGCATAGAGCCCCGAGCGCCCCCACCGGTTCGACAGGAAGGCGATCTCTCGGCCGTCGGGCGACCACGCCGCGCTGCGGTCGGCGCCGGCATGCGTCGTCAGCCGGCGCACCCGGCCCGCGTCGAGCTGCACAGACCAGATGTCGCCCTGCGATTCGTAGGAGACGAAGCGGCCGTCGGGGGAGAAAGCCGGATAGGTCTTCGGCGCCGTGCCGGCGGTGATCTGCATGCGCTCGCCGGTCGCGAGATGCAGTACTGTCAGGTTGTTGTCCTCGCCGAAGGCCGGAAACAGGGGGTGGCCGAAGTACCGGCCGACGCGCGTGAAGACCACGCGCGTGCGATCGGGCGACATCACGAACTGGCCCAGGCTCCTTGCGGCGACGACCTGCTCGAGTGAGAAGGCAGGCACGTAACCGTCGGGTGCCGCCGCCGGCGCGTCGCCGCGGACGATGAGCACGAGTAGGAGAAGGGGTGCGACGTGCCAGTTGTGTGTCATGAGCGCGGTCTCTCCACTCTTCGACTCAGTGTCGCCACTGCTTGGCGGCCGAGCAACCCCGGTTGTCTCTCTTCGAGATACACCTTTTCGATGACGGATCCGACTACGGCGCCATCAGAGGGAATCTAGAATTCAGGGTTCCGTGTTGTGGCACCGGCGCGTCGGATGGGGACGCCCGGGCGTCGTTTCTACCTTCGCACCAGAATGTCCGCTCCAGCTTTCAACCAGCGGCACCGTTCCGGCGTCAGATCGCTTCGAGCGCCTCGGCCTCTGGCTGCAGCCGCTCGGCCACGACGACCGGCCGGTCGGCCCGGATGCCGAGCCAGAGCAGCGCTGCGACGGCGGCGACGACCGCACAGCTGTTGAACGCGACGCCCCACCCGAACCGCTCGACGAGCATCGGCATGAGCGCAGTCGAAACGACACCGCCCAGGTTGTTCGCCGTGTTGATCAGGCCCGTCGCCGCGCCTGTCGCGCGCCCGCCGATGTCCATCGCGGCAGACCAGTAGGCGCTCTCCGCGAACATCTGGAAGCCGAAGGCGAGTGAGAATGTCGCGACGGCCAGATAGGCGTTGCCCGTCCGGATGCCGATGAACAGGCATGAAGCGGCCACCAGGACGCCAAACATGGCGGTGACCCGGCGCCCCTGCCGGCGTCCCCACCAGACCGTCAGCCGGTCGCAGATCGCGCCGCCAACGGGCGAGAGGAAACCGGCCACGACGAACGGCAGGCTGGTGACGACCCCGCTGCCGAGGATGCTGAACTGCCGGACGTCGACGAGATAGGTGAAGAACCAGAACACGAAGACATAGAGCACGTACCCGACGAAGAAGTAGCTGAGACTGAGCAGTTGCAGCGAACGGTTGCGCAACGCCTGGCCCCACGCCGCCTTCGACGACTCACCGGTTGCCATGTCGGCGCCCTGCTGACCCGTCTCGATCGCGGCCAGCTCGGCCTCGCTCACGCCGCGGTGCTGGCGCGGCCCGTCGGCGCCGTAACGCATCCAGAGGACGGCGATGGCGACCGCCAACGTCGAGGTGAGATAGAACGACTGGCGCCAGCCGAGTGTGACCATCAGCCACGCCACGGCGGGCGGCGTGATCGCCGATCCGATCGAGACGCCCGCGATCACGAACGAATACGCGAAGGCACGCTCGGACACCGGCTGCCAATTCGCAACGGTCCGGGCGCAGAGCGGATAGACGCCGGCAATCGTGGTGCCCAGGAGAAAGCGGATGACGACGAGCCCGCCAAATGCGCCGACGCCCGTGCCGGTCAGCGTTCCCGGAATGTACCCGGAGAGGACCGTCAGGAGGGCCCAGGCCCAGCCCAGGACCGCCAGGACGCGGTAGGGGCCGAAGCGATCGCCGAGCATGCCGAGCGGGATCTGCAGCGCGGCGTAGCCGAGCAGGAAGGCGCTGAAGATCTGCCCCATCTGCACCTGGGTCAGCCCGAGCTCCGGCACCATGAACTTGGCGGCCACCGAGATGTTCATGCGCTCGACGTAGCTGACCAGGCTGAAGCCGACGAGCAGCCAGACAATCGTCCACCGCACGCGGCTGGCCGGTGGGGAAGGTGCCATGTGCCTCCGATCCGGGGCGGTCGACGACCGGCCGCTCGACTGGGCGATCGACAGACCCCATTTCTAACCGGCCGGTCAACAAACTGTCAAGGAGATTCACCTTGCTGGTAGAATTACGTGGTGCGGGCGTCCGCTTTGCCAAACTGGGCGCTGGAGCGTGACTGGAGCGTGACCGGATAGGACGCCGCGAACAGGTTGACAGATCCGCCGTGTTGCGGCTAACGGGGGTATCCCCTTGACCAAGGTCACCCCTATATCTTGCGGTGCGGCCGGCGCCGCTTTCCGGGCCGCACATGCTTGACCAGCGACGTGTAGGGCGCCGGGGAAACCGCGACCGCCTGCTGCACGAGCCGATAGAACAGCTTCCCCCGATGGCGGGACGTGCGCCGGTTGAACCGGAACGTGAACTCGTCCAAGTAGTCGTCCAGATGGGCCCGCGACACCGCGCCCTGATGGGTCCCCAGCAGCCAGCGTTTCAAGAGGGACACGACCCGATGCACCCGCGGCAGCAGCTCCGACGCCCATTCCTTCCGCCCCGTGAGACACGTGATCCGATGCCGATACCCGTGCGTCTCGAGGCGGTCGTCGCGCAGGAACCCATCCGTGTGGAGGAGACTGCCAGGTTCGACCGCGTCCTCGATAAACGCCTGGAGACTGTCCGCCGACGCATCGGGGATCCGGCGCATCCGGATGCGGCCGATCCCCTCGCCCACTTCCTCGGCTGCCACGACAATCAGGACCTTGTTCTTGGTTTGGCGTCCACGGCCCCCCTCTTCGAGGCCGCCGATGAACGCCTCATCGACTTCCACGCGCCCAGCCAGCCGATCGCGTCCCGGGCGGACCATCGCCCGCCGCAGCTTGTGCAGCCAGGTCCACGCCGTCTCGTAGCTCCCGAGCCCGAGCACCTGTTGCAACCCGACGGCACTCGCGCCCGTCTTCTGGCTGGCAACCCACCACATGGCCCGGAACCACGTGGGCAGCGGCGTGCGGGTGTCCTGGAAGATCGTGCCGGCGGTGACCGAGGTCTGACGGCCACAGGCGGCGCACTCCAGGAGCACGGCCCCCACCGGCCACGCCTTGCCCCCGCCGCACTTCGGACACCGAAATCCCTCCGGCCAACGGAGCTGCGCCAGGTACAGTCGGCACGCCTCGGCCGTCGCGAACCGGCGCTCGAAGTCCGCGAGAGTCCGAGAGTCCGCGGATAATCCTCCACGGGGCGGTACGCTACCTATTGCGGTCCCCTTGGTTAAGGGGATACCCAAGCTGCGGCTAATTTGACCCTACGGTCAAATAGTCTCGGCCGGCGCAAGGGTGGTTCGTGGGAAAAGAGAATGGCTGGGTGGACGTAAAGTCCCAGATCTCGGGCATCTTCTACCGGACGCCTGTGCCCGACACACCGCCCTTCGTCGAGGTCGGGTCGGAGGTTCGGAAGGGGCAGACGCTGGCGCTTCTCGAGGCGATGAAGCTCTTCTCGAAGGTCAAGGCACCCATCTCGGGCGTGGTTGCCGAAATCTGCGCTGACCAGAATGAGACGGTCAGCGCCGGCCAGGTGCTCCTGCGCATCGAGCCCTCCTCCACCTGAGGTCTGCGTGTTCGAGAAAGTGCTCGTGGCCAACCGCGGCGAGATCGCCGTGCGGGTTATGCGCTCCCTGAAGGAACTGGGCATCCGGACCGTCGCGGTCTGCTCGGATGCCGACCGGGCATCGCGGCACGTCGAGATTGCCGACGAGACCGTACCAATTGGCCCCGCGCCCTCGGCACAGAGCTACCTCAAGAGCGAGGCGATTCTCGCGGCGGCGGTCCAGACGGCGGCCGACGCGATTCACCCGGGGTACGGGTTTCTCTCGGAAAGCAGTGAGCTGGCCGGGGCCTGCGAGGCGCGAGGCCTGACCTTCATCGGGCCCACGCCGGCGAACCTCGAGCAGGTGGGCAACAAGTTGGGCGCGCGACGTGCGATGGCGGCCGCCGGGATCCCGGTGATTCCGGGATCGCCGGAGGCGCTTGTCGGGCTGGACGTGGCGCGACGTGTCTGTCAGGGCCTTGGGTATCCCGTGATGCTCAAGGCCGCGGCGGGCGGCGGGGGCCGCGGGATGCGAGTGCTGCCCGACGAAGCGGCGCTCGTGGAGGAATTCGGCGCGGCGCAGGCCGAAGCTCGGGCGGGGTTTGGCGATCCCACGCTGTACGCCGAGCGCCTCCTCGAAGCCGCGCGACACGTGGAAGTCCAGGTGCTCGGAGATGGGCGCGGCAACGGCGTCCATCTTTTCGAACGCAACTGCTCCGTGCAGCGGCGCCACCAGAAGATGCTCGAGGAGGCGCCGTCCCCGGGGCTGCCGCCCGACGTCGCCGCGGAGCTGCACCGGACCGCGGTCGACGTCATCCGCACGCTGAAGTATCGCAACGCGGGCACGGTCGAGTTCCTGGTCGATCGGGAGAACCGGTTCTATTTCATGGAGGTCAACGCCCGGATTCAGGTCGAGCACCCCGTGACGGAAGCGATCACTGGCATCGACCTGATCAAGGCGCAGGTGCATGTGGCGGCACACGGTCGACTGCCGTTCACGCAGGATGCGGTGGAGGCTCGGGGTCACGCCCTCGAGTGCCGGATTAACGCCGAAGATCCGGACCGGGACTTCCTGCCGCAGCCGGGCACGATCAACCGGCTGCGGGTGCCCGGCGGGTTCGGCGTGCGCCTCGACACGCATGTGTACGAAGGTTACGCGATTCCGCTGTACTATGACTCCCTGCTGGGCAAGCTCGTCACGCACGGCCGGGACCGGGACGAGGCGATCGCCATCATGGCGCGGGCGTTGGAAGAGCTCGATCTCACGCCGATCCACACGACAGCGCCGTTTCTCCGGCGGCTCCTGGACGCGGACTCGTTCAGGGCCGGCACCTACACGCTCGATCTCATCCCGCGGCTCGTGCCGCAATCCGAGGAGGACGAGGAGGCATGAAGCCGGCCTGGTACGACCTGTCGGGCAAGGCGGCCCTGGTCGTCGGGGCGAGTCGGGGGTTGGGTCGCGAGGCGGCCCTTGCCCTGGCCCGGGCCGGTGCGGACGTGGGCTGTGCCGCGCGGGATCTCGAGGGATTGAGGCAGACGAGCGCCGGGATCGAGGCCAGTGGCCGGCGGAGCTTCGTGCAAGCGGTCGACGTGACGGACGAGGCGGCGGTCACCCGGTGCGCGGACGGAGCGGTCGCCGCCTTCGGCCGGCTCGATGTCCTGATCTATGCCGCGGGCGTCATGCACGCCGCACCGGCCCTTCAGACGCCGACCGACGAGTGGGAGCGGGTCCTGCGCGTGAATCTCACCGGGGCATTCATCGCGGCGCGGGCGGTCGCGCAGCACATGAAGTCGGCCGGCGGCCGCATCATCGTCTTCGGCACGAGTTTCGTCGACCGGGTCCTACCGCTGACCGTCGCCTACAGCGTCGCCAAAGCGGGCCTCCACCAGCTCGTCCAGAGCCTGGCGATGGAGTGGGCGCGGTATAACATCACGGTCAACGCCGTGGCGCCCGGCTACTTTGAAACCGAGATGCCCAAAGCCGTCCTGTCGAACAGCGAGCTGCGGGCGCGTGTGCTCAACCGCATCCCGCTGCGGCGTGTGGGTCAGGCACCAGAGATCGGGCCGCTCATCGTCTATCTGTCGTCGGACGCGTCGGCGTTCATGACCGGTTCCGTCGTACGGATCGACGGCGGACAAGCCTTCAACGTCTCATGACCACATTGCGCGAGAAGCGGTCGCTCGCCCGATATTGGAACCCTGCAATCGCAGACGAGGAGTGATCGCATGCCGACCCAGACGAGCTCCGCCGCATCGACCCAAGGGACCCGCTTCGACCGAAAGCGCGCGCTGATCATCAAGAGTGCGGCACACGCCTTCGGCCGAAAGGGGTTCCACGCGACCACCCTCGAGGAGATCGCGGCTGACCTGAACGTGACCAAGGCAAGCCTTTACTACTACTTCTCGACGAAAGAAGAACTGCTCTACGAGGTACACCTCCTATCGATGCACGATGTGCTGTCGCGCCTCCAGCACGCTCGCTCGCAGCCGGGCACGCCCGTTGAGCATCTGCAGACCATCATCAGAAAACACCTGACCGTGCTCGCCGGTGACTATGAAGGATCCTTCCTGCTCCAGCAGGAGTACCACCTTCCCGACAACTATCGTCAGGAGATTGTTGGACTGCGCGACCGCTACGAGCATGAGGTCCGAGAGATCATCGAGGAGGGTGTGCGACAGCGGCTCTTCCGCGTCAAGGACGCGCGGATTGCGGTCCGGATGATACTGGGCGCCATCAACTGGTTCCTGCGGTGGTACCGGGCCGGCGGGCCGCTGACGGCCGATGAGATTGCCGACGCGTACATCGATTTCATCCTGTACGGGTTGCTCGCACCGCCGACGGCCATCCCTATGGCCGTGCCCGCCCAGGCGCGTCGTCGGGCGCGGGCGGCGGCGCGTAAGCCGATCCGTGCCAAGTCGGCTCAGGGGTGAGCTCCGATGGAAGAGGTCATCATTGCGAGTGCGGTGCGGGTGCCGATTGGGCGGTTCCGCGGCTCCCTCAAGGATCTTCATACGATCGAGATGGGCACGACCGTGGCCAGAGCTGCGCTCGAGCGGGCGGGAATTGACGGCTCGGGCGTCGATGAAGTCGTGATGTCAGAGACATACCGGGGCGATCTGCCAGGTTGCTCCGCCAGACCGGTCGCGCTGCGGGCGGGCGTGCCGGTGTCGGTGCCCGGGTTCAATCTGAACATGCATTGTGGCACCGGCCTGAAAGCGATCGTCCAAGCTGGCCAGATGATTCGGTGTGGAGACGCGCAGACCGTGCTGGTCGTCGCCATGGAATCGATGAGTCGCGCCGCCTTCTTGATGCGAGGGGCTCGCACCGGCTTCCCGCTCGGGCACGTCACTTTGGTGGATCAGCTGGTACAAAAGGGGGATCCGGCGAGGATCCCGGCTGCCGATCCCACCGCGGCGCTCTCGATGGGAGAGACGGCTGAGCGCTTGGCCGAGCAGTATCGTATCTCGCGCCAGTGGCAGGACGAGTACGCGCTGGAGTCGCAGCGCCGCGCCGCTCGGGCGCAGGCTGAATGCCGGTTCGAGAGCCAGTTGGTGCCGATTCAGGTGCCCGTAGGCAGAGAGACGAAGCTCTTCAGCCAGGACGAGCATCCGCGCCCCGACACGACGCTGGAAACCTTGGGGCGCCTCCCGGCGGTGTTCAAGACCGGGGGAACGGTGACCGCGGGCAATTCGAGCGGCATGAATGACGGCGCGGCCGCGCTCGTACTGATGTCGGCGAGCCGGGCACGCGAGCTGGGTATCGACGGCCTGGCCCGGGTGCGCGGACATGCCTCGGCCGGCGTGCCCCCAGAGGTGATGGGCCTTGGCCCCGTGCCGGCCACGCAGCGGCTTCTCGAGCGGACCGGCCTGCGCCTGGGCGACTTCAACGTCATCGAGTTGAACGAGGCGTTTGCGGTCCAGGTGCTCGCCTGCTTCGAAGAATACCCGGCGCTCGGGCAGAGGCGCGGAGACATCAACGTCAGTGGTTCCGGTATCTCGCTGGGCCATCCGATCGGAGCGACGGGCGCCATTCTCGCCGTCAAAGCCGTGCACGAGCTGCGCCGCGTTGGTGGAGGGCTGGCGCTGTGCACCATGTGCATCGGTGGAGGACAGGGTATCGCCGTAGCACCGTCGCCGGCGTCCCGCGGGGACGCCACGCGAAACGAAGGCCGCAACATGGGCGGCGGCGGTTCGCTCATCCTGGCGCGTGCGACATCCAACCTGGAGACGGTCACCAACTCGGGTCTCTCGTCGGTGAGCAGCATGAGCAGCTCGTTCGGCACCCGCCTGTTCACGGAAATCAAGCTGCAGGCGTCGGGAGAGGTCCAACCGAGGCAACTGCAGGGGGAGGGTCCGCGTAGTAGTCTTTCTGCGACCAGCCGTGGACGGCCGACGGCGCGATGGCGGAATCGAAGTCCTTGCCCATCGGCATGAGCTGCTCGATGAGGGCAATCGAGTCGCGGAACAGCACCACGTCGTCCTGCATCCCGTGGATGATCAGGAGATGGTCCTGCAGCCTGGCAGCGTGGTTGTACATCGACTGCTCGCGGAAGACGCGAGGATGTGTGTTGGGCCGTCCCGCCACTCGCACATCGCTGGTCGTGAAGAACGGCACGCGGATGGCTGGCGCGGCGGCGACGCCGGCCTTGTAGACGCCCGGCTCGGAACAGCGATCTCGGCGTGGGCGGTCGCCTGCTGCGCCAGGTCTGACGGGTCGACCGGAGGATACGGGTGCGCCTGCGCCATGTCGGTCACACGGCGTGGCGTTCCGCCGCTTCCCGACACGACCCAGACGTCGCAGAACGGCATCGCCCGGTCGTTCCAGAGGAAGGCCAGGTCGCGGCTGTCGTGAGACCAGACGGGTCGCGACGGCGAGGTGCCCGCCAGCAGCGGCTGTGACGTGAGGCGATCCACGGTCAAGCCTGACTGGGAAGGACTGGTCGGGGGAGGACCGGCCAGTCCTCCGCCCGTTGCGATCAGGATGGCGGCAAAGGCGAGCAGGAGGCGGCGAGTTTGGTACGCCGAACGGCGAGGTATCATGAGATGCCTCCCCCGGCGGAAAACGGTGGCGGCGCCTGTCGGCCCTCTCGGCCAGCGCGGAGGGTGAGGCCATTCATATTAGCCGGACGGTAAAGTGTGTCAGAGTATCCGCCGCGCCCGGATACGGGCTGAACCGTGCCATCACAGTCCTGGACCCGACCACAAACTCCGGTGGGGCAGGCATTTACGACGCGGGCCGGCCGGCTCGCGGACAGCCCCTGACTGACGGG
>Ga0209341_10006710_pt1 | contig 10269 bp, 3 predicted proteins | sample RifCSP13_2_FD_184020 | JGI IMG/M metagenome (GOLD analysis project Ga0209341, IMG submission 184020) | Soil microbial communities from Rifle, Colorado - Rifle CSP2_sed 13_2 (SPAdes) (version 2) | ecosystem: Environmental > Terrestrial > Deep subsurface > Rock core/Sediment | place: Rifle... | reverse complement strand
GCGCCTCGGGGTCGGCCACGGGCCAGCCCTGCCGGCGCGCGCGCACCGCGATCAGCAGCAGCAGCAGGCCCGCGAGCAGGAAGGCCGGCAGGAAGCCGGCGAGGAACAGCGTCACGATCGAGAGATTCACGAGCGACCCCAGCACGACCATGGTGAGGCAGGGCGGGACCAGGATGCCCATCGCCGACGCCGCGGCCACGACGCTCACCGCCTCGCCCCCCGAGTAGCCGGCCTTTCGCATCGAGGGCACGAGCAGCGAGCTGATCGCCGAGACGTCGGCGGCGGTGGAGCCCGAGATGCCGGAGAAGAGCACCTCGGCCACCACGACCACCATCGCCAGGCCGCCGCGCACCCTTCCGACGATCGCCATCGCGAGGTCCACGATGCGCTCCGAGATCGATCCGGACTCCATGAGCGCGCCGGCCAGGATGAAGAGTGGGATGGCGAGCAGCACGAACGAGTCGACGCCGCCCAGCAGCTTGATCGGCAGGATGGTGAGGCTGACGCCCCCGATGCCGACGAGGTAGGTGGCCGACGTGAGGGCCAGCGTGAAGGCGAGCGGCAGGCCGAGGGCCGCGGTGATCAGGAACCCGCTCACCAGCACGACGAGCGGCGCGGCGCCCGCCACGAGCGGCACGAGCACGGAGGCGAGCGCCAGCCCGGCGGCGCCGACCGACCAGGAGAGGGGCGCCTGGTGCTCACTCCCGCGGCGGAGCTGGCCCAAGAGCACGACGCACATCAGCACCAGTGCGAGCGGCAGCATCAGCGAGATGGCCGCTCCCGAGAGGCCGCTCGCGGGCAACCGCTCGCCCGCGCTCGAGACGGTGAGCCGCCACGAGGGGACGACCAGGTGGAGGAAGAACGCGAGCAGCACCAGCCGCAGGCCGCGCTCCACGGCCGCACGCCGCGGCGGCGTCAGCAGGCGCACGAGTGCGGTCACGCGCGGATGCTCGGAGTCGGAGAGCGCCCGGATGCCGCCGAGGCACATCAGCCACACCAGCAGCAGCCGCGCGATCTCCTCGGTCCAGGGCCAGGGCGTGTGGAGCAGGTGGCGGCCCACGACCTGCAAGCCCACCACGGCTGCGAGTGCTCCGACCAGCAGTGCGGTCGTCCACTCGAGGGCTCGAGCGGCGTGCGCCATCAGCCGAGCGCCGCCCCAAGCCACGAGACGGCGTCCAGCTCTCGCGCCTGTGCGTGCCACAGCGCCTCGGCCGGGCCCAGGAACGCGCCGCGATCGATCTCGCGGATCGTCATCCCCTGCTCGGCGAGACTAGCCGTGGCAGTCCGGTCCTCCGCGGCTCCCATCGCGCGCTGGCGCCGGGCGGCTTCGAGAGCCGCCGCTTCGAGCCTGGGACGGAGCTCGGGAGGAATGCGGCCGAGGCCCACCGCCGAGGCCCACAGGCCCAGGACACCCGCGATGTGGCCCGTGCGCGCCATGAAGCGCGCGACCTCGAAGAAGCGCTGCTGCAAGGTGGTGCTCGCGTCGTGCTCGTAGCCGTCGATGACACCGGTCTGGAGCGACGTGTACACCTCGCCGAAGGCCATCGGGGTCGGGCTCGCCCCCATGAGCTCTACGGCCTTCACGTAGATCGGCGACTGGATCGTGCGCAGCTTGAGGCCGCGGAGCCCCGCGGGCTCTCTCACGTCGCGCGAGCGCGTGATCACGTGGCGGAAGCCGAACGAGTCGCCCCAGGCGAGGGGCCGCACGCCGACCGCGGCCTCCATGTAGTCGGCCGCCTCGCGGCCCACGCGTCCGTCCACGACGCCATGCGCGTGGTCCCAGTCGCGCCACAGGAACGGAAAGTCGAAGACCTGCAGCTTCGGAGCCACGCTGCCCCAGATGGCGGTGCCCGACACCATGAAGTCGACCAGGCCCTCCTGGAGCTGCTGGACCACCTCCCGCTCCTGGCCGAGGGTGCCGCTCGGAAACAGCCGGACCTCGACGCCACCGCCGGTCGCGGCCTCGGCCAGCTCGCGAAACGCGTCCGCGAAGGTGTCGAGCGCCGTCGGGCCGGCGGCCATCGAGTGCGAGAGCCGCAGCACGATCCGCCCACCGCTGCGGCGGGCGCGGCAGCCGGCGAGCAGGGTGGCCGCAGCGCCGGCTCGGGCGAGGAAGTCGCGCCTCTGCATTCAGGGCTTCGCCAGCCGGACCGCGGGGATCTCCTTGTCGCGCACCAGGCGGTTGAAGGCCGGCACGTCGTCCGCCAGCACACGGTCGAGCGCCTTGAGCTCGGCGTCGATCTTCGCCACGAGCTCGTCGTAGACGGTGTACGACTGTGCCGTCGGGGCCGCGTCCGCGCTCGCCACGGTGCCGCCGAGCGCCGCCAGCTTGTTGTTCAAGCGGATCGGGTAGTTGAGCGGGTCCTGGCTGGCGCGGTTCTTCGTCTGGTAGAGCGCCTCCTCGACCGCGGTGAGCTTCTTCGAGAGCGCGTCGGCGGCGTCCTGCACCGCCTTCTCGGCGTCGCCGCCCTTGGCCCGCTCGCTCGCCGTCTTGACCTGGTCGCGGACGCCGCGCAGGCGCGTGATCGCGTCGTGGCTGGCCGTGAGCTTGTCGCGGATCTTCAGCAGCAGCTCCTGCTGCTTGGCGAAGTCGGCGTCGCTCGTGGCGAGGCGCGGGTCCTTGCGCACCTCGAACGGCTGGCTCTGCGTCTGGCCGGCAGCCGTGAGTCGCGCCTCGTAGCGGCCCGGCGCGACGCGCGGGCCCGCGGTCTGGCCGCTCCACAGGATCAGGCCCTTGAACTTCGAGGCCTCGGGATGCCGGAGGTCCCAGGTGAAGGTGTTGAGGCCGGCCTTGCCCGGGATCGCCTTGGGGGCCGGGGGCCCGAAGAACGCCTCGCGCTCGGGGTCGCGGTCTTCGTCGGGCTTCTCCTCCTTGGAGGAGAACGAGCGGATGACCGCGCCCTTCGCGTCGAGGATCTCGAGCTTCAGCTCCTCGCCCTCCTTGGGTGCGTCCTTCAGCAGGTACTGGAGGCGCGCGCCGTAGAGCGGGTTCTTGCCCGACGCGCCGCGTCCCTCGGGCCCGCCGAAGCGGTAGGCGGGGGAGGGAGCGAAGAGATGCGCCGCCGCGGTTGCATGCTCCGGCTTTGATTGCCGCAACGCCGCGATGTCGTCGAGGATCCAGAAAGAGCGGCCCTGCGTGGAGAGCACTACGTCGGCGTCCTTGATCACGAGGTCGGTCACGGGAACGGCGGGCAGGTTGCGCTGCAGGCCCTGCCACGACGCGCCCGATTCGAACGACACGTGGACGCCCGTCTCCGTGCCGGCGAAGACGAGGCCGCGGCGCACGGGGTCCTCGCGCACGACCCGCACGAACGCGTCGGCCGGGAGGCCGGCGGCGATGGAGCGCCAGGTGGCGCCGAAGTCGGTGGTGACGTACGCGTACGGCCGGTAGTCGTCGAGCTGGTAGCGATTGACCGCGAGCCAGGCGGTGCCGGCGTCGTGCGCCGAAGCGTCGATCTGGCTGATCCGAGACCACTCGGGCATGCCTTTCGGTGTCACGTTCGTCCAGGTCTTGCCGCCGTCGCGGGTCACGTAGACGAGGCCGTCGTCGGAGCCGGTCCACAGCACGCCAGCGTCGCGGCGCGACTCGGCCAGAGCGAAGATCGTCCCGTAGTACTCGACGCTCGTGTTGTCCTTCGTGATCGGGCCGCCCGAAGGGCCGAGCTTGGTCTTGTCGTTTCGCGTCAGGTCGGGGGAGACCGGCTCCCAGCTCGAGCCCTCGTTCGTCGTCCGGAACAGCACGTTGCCGGCGGCGTAGAGGACGTCCTTGTCGTGGCGCGAGGCCAGGATCGGGAACGTCCACTGGAAGCGGTACTTCATGCCCTCGGCGCCCCAGCCCATCGGGTTGTCGGGCCAGACCGTGATCGCCCGCTCCTGGCCGGTGCGGCGGTCGAGTCGGCCGACGTAGCCGCCGTAGCAGCCGGCGTAGCTGACGTCGGGGTCGCCCGGCTTCGGCGCGATGTAGCCGCTCTCGCAGCCCGCCACCTCGTGCCAGTCGCGGACGCCGATGCCGAAGCCGTCCGTGCGGCTCGCGATCGCCACCGTGGAGTTGTCCTGCTGCGCGCCGTACACGTGGTAGGGAAACTGGTCGTCCGTGATCACGTGGTAGAACTGCGCCGTCGGCTGGTTGTCGAGCGTGGACCAGCTCTCGCCGCCGTCGAAGCTCACGTTGGCGCCGCCGTCGTTGCCCTCGACCATCCGCCGCGGGTCCTCGGGTGCGATCCACAGGTCGTGGTTGTCGCCGTGGGGGACGCGGATCGTCTGGAACGTCCGGCCGCCGTCCTTCGAGCGGAAGAACTGGACGTTGAGCACGTAGACCGTGTCGGGCTCCTTCGGGTCGGCGTAGACGTGCGTGTAGTACCAGGCGCGCTGACGGAGCCTGCGGTCCTCGTTCGTCCTCTGCCAGGTGGCGCCCGCGTCGTCCGAGCGGAATACACCGCCTTCCTCGGCCTCGATCACGGCATAGACGCGCTCGGGCCGCGCGGGCGAGACGCTCACGCCGATGCGGCCCCAGGGACCCTTCGGCAGGCCCTTGCCGTCGAGCTTCTTCCAGGTGTCGCCGCCGTCGGTGGTCTTGTAGAGGGCGCTGCCCGGCCCGCCGCTCTCGAGGCTCCAGGGTGTGCGCTGCGCCTGCCAGAAAGCCGCGTAGAGCACGCGCGGGTTCGCCTCGTCCATCGCCAGGTCGACGGCTCCCGTCTTGTCGTCCACGAACAGGACCTTCGACCAGCTCTTGCCGCCGTCCTTGGAGCGGAAGACGCCGCGCTCGGCGTTCGCGCCAAAGGTGTGGCCGAGCGCCGCGACGTAGACGACATCCGGGTCCTGCGGGTGGACGCGAATGCGGCCGATCTGCATCGTCTCGCGCAGACCCACGTGGGTCCAGGTCTTGCCGGCGTCGGTCGTGCGGTAGACGCCGTCGCCGTGCGACACGTTGCCGCGGATGCAGCTCTCGCCCATGCCCGCATACACGACGTTCGGGTCCGACGGCGCCACGGCCAAGGCACCGACGGAGCCCGTCTTGACCTGGCCGTCTGCGACCGCAGACCAGCTGGAGCCGGCGTTCGTCGTCTTCCAGATTCCGCCGCCCGTAGCGCCCATGTAGTAGACCTGGGGCTGGTCGGCGACCCCCGCCACGGCCGTGACGCGGCCGCCGCGATAGGGACCGATCGAGCGCCAGCTCAGGCCCTCGAGCAGCTTCGCTTCGGGAGGAGGCGGCGGCGGGGGCGCGACGGCCCTCTTCGTTTCGGCGGCCGTCAGCGACAGCCCGGTCGCGAGCACGGCGGCGAGCGCAGCGGAAGCGCCGCGCAGCGGATGGAAAGAGGACGCGGGGGAGTGGCGGGTCAAGCAGACCTCCTGAGCGGGAAGAGGGCGCGATGTTATCCGAAGTGCTACGCTAGCGCCTCTGGCGCGCGGGCGGGCACGCATCCGCCTCCGGCCTCGGCGCCACGACTGGTTCTCTCCTTCACCCGATGGTGCACCCGATGAAGCGACTCCTCGTTCCCGTTCTGCTGGCCTCGACTCTCGCTGTCGCGCGCGCCGACGAGCGCGCGCTCAACCTGCCGATCGGCGACCCGGCCCGCAGCGGCCGCGAGGTCGCACTGACGCTCGACGGCATCACCGACGCCACGCGCGGCGACACGATCACTCCGCCTGAGCTCGCCGCCCGGCTCGACGGCGTGAAGCTCCTCTTCGTGGGCGAGAGCCACACCGACATGGAGTTCCACCGCGTGCAGCTGCGCGTCGTCCAGGAGCTGCACAAGCGCGGCCGGCAGGTCCTGGTGGGCCTCGAGATGTACCCGGCGACCGCGGCCGAGCAGCAGTGGCTCGACCGCTGGCACGCGGACAAGACGCTCAGCGAGGACGCGTTCCTCCAGGAATCCCACTGGTACAGGAGCTGGGGCTACCACTGGAACTACTACCGGGACGTCTTCCTGTACGCCCGCGAGAACGGGATCCGCATGTTCGGCGTCAACGTACCGCGCGACGTCGTGCAGACGGCGCGCACGAAAGGCTTCGAGGCGCTCGCGCCCGAGCAGCGGGCGCTCCTGCCGGAACGCGTCGACACCGAGAGCGCCGAGCACCAGCGCCTGTTCCGCGCGTTCTTCGGCGAGGCGGACTCGCTCCACGGCAGCATGCCTGACGCGATGTTCCAGGGGATGTTCCGCGCGCAGTGCACGTGGGACGCGGCGATGGGCTGGCAGGCGCTCCAGGCGTTGAAGAAGCACGGCGGCGATGGTGCGATCATGGTGGTGCTGGTGGGCTCGGGGCACGTGGCCTACGGCCTCGGTGCCGAGCGCCAGGCGCGGCTGTGGTTCGACGGAAAGACGGCCTCGGTCATCCCCATCCCGATCCGGGAGGAGGAGGGCGAGCCCCTCGTGGCCAAGGTGCAGGCCTCCTACGCGAACTTCGTCTGGGGCCTGCCCCCCTCGACCGATCCGCTCTACCCGAGCGTCGGGATCTCGACGCCGGAACAGAAGAGCGGTGAGCGCTACAAGGTGATCATGGTGGGCAAGGACTCGCCGGCCGCCGCAGCCGGGTTCCTGGTCGGGGACGAGCTCGTCTCGATCGACGGCGTCGCCTACACCGACAAGGAGACCGTCAACCGCCTGATGGCGGGGAAGCGCTGGGGCGACGCCGTGGACTACAAGGTGATGCGCAAAGGGCAGGAGCAGGCCCTCACGGTCTACCTGCGTCGGCAGCCGCCCAAGCCCTCGCTCGAAAAGCCGACGGAGGCGTCGCGTTGAGGCGGCTCGCGGCCCTCACCCTCGTCGCCGCGCTGCCGGCCGGTGCCGCCGGCGGGCAGTCGCCCCAGACTGCGGCGACGGCCTCCGCCGGCTCGTCGCGGGTGCGACACGCGCTGCAGGTGAGCCTCGATCCGGAGCGCGGCTCCATCTCAGTCAAGGACGTGCTCAGCGCGCCCGCCGCTGCGGCGGCATCGGGCGAGCTGCAGTTTCTGCTCCACGAGTCGCTGAAGCTCGTGGCCTCGGAACCGCCCGCGACCGAGGTCCCGGCCGACGCCGCGGCGGCCACGCGCTTCTTCGGCATCAACAGCGGGTCGGTCGACCTCTACGCCGAGGGCAAGCTGAAGCGGTATCGCGTCGCGGTGCCGGCGGCGGGCGGCAGCGTCACTCTCGCCTACCAGGGCCGTTTCGACTTCGGCCTCTCCGACCAGAAAGAGGAGTACACCCGCGGCTTCCGGGAGACCGTCGGCATCGTGTCGAAGCAGGGCGTCTACCTGGCCGGGAGCGGGTTCTGGTACCCACACGTCGATCGCAACCTGGTCGAGTTCGAGCTGGAGGCTGCGGCGCCCGAGGGCTGGCACCTGGTCGCCGCCGGCAACGGCGTCTCGCGTGACGCGAGCGGCCGGGCCCGCTGGGAGTCGCACGGCGCCGTCGACGAGATCACGCTCGTGGGCGGCCCGCTCGTCGTGTACCGCGAAGCGGCTGGAGCCGTGGAGGCACTCGCGTACCTGCGCCAGAAGGACGACGCGCTCGCGGGGAAGTACCTGGAGGCGACGGCCCAGTACCTCGAGATGTACCGCGGCCTCATCGGGCCCTATCCCTACGGCAAGTTCGCGCTCGTCGAGAACTTCTGGGAGACCGGCTACGGCATGCCGTCCTACACGCTGCTCGGCCCGCAGGTGATCCGCTTCCCCTTCATCCTGACCTCGTCCTATCCGCACGAGATCCTCCACAACTGGTGGGGCAACTCGGTCTTCGTCGACTACGCGACCGGCAACTGGTGCGAGGGCCTCACCGCGTACATGGCCGATCACCTGATCCACGAGCAGCGCGGGCGGGGCGAGGAGTACCGGCGCGACACGCTGCAGAAGTACCGGAGCTACGTGAAGGACGGCCGCGACTTCCCGCTCACGGAGTTCCGCTCGCGCCACAGCGCGGCGACCGAGGCCGTCGGCTACGGCAAGACGCTGATGCTGTTCCACATGCTGCGCCAGCGCCTGGGTGACGACGGCTTCCGCCAGTGGGCGGCGCGTTTCTATCGCGAAAACCGCGGTCGTCAGGCCTCCTTCTCCGACATCCGCAAGGGGATGGAGGGTGTCGCGAAGCAGGACCTGGGCCGGCTCTTCGCCGATCACGTCGAGCGGCCGGGGGCCGCCGTCCTGCGCGTGTCCGGTGCTGCGGTGCGCGCGACGAGCGGCGGCAAGTACGAGGTGACGGGAACGCTCGAGCAGACGCAGGCGGGCGCACCACTGGCGCTCGACGTGCCGCTGGTCGTGCAGACGGCCGGCGCGCCGGGGCGCGGGACCGTGCGGATGGATGCGGCCCGGGCGGCCCTCACCGTCGCGGCCGACGCCGTGCCCGTCGCGCTTCACGTGGACCCGTCCTTCGACGTCTTCCGCCTGCTCGACCCGCGGGAGACGGCGGCGTCGATCGGCCAGATCTTCGGCGAGCCGAAGATTCTGGCGGTGCTGCCGGCCCAGGCCCCGGCCGCGGAGCAGGCGGCCTACCGGGCGCTCATCGAGAGCTGGCGCAGCGACAGCCACCAGCCGGAGATCCGCACGGACGCCGAGATCCGCGAGCTGCCGAAAGACAGCGCGGTCTGGATTCTCGGTCGCGGTAACGCACTGGCGTCTCGGCTGTTTGCGTCGGGCGCCGACTACACGCTCGACGGCCAGACACTGACGGTGGACCGCGAGACGATGCCGCTCGCCCGCCACGTGGGAGTGATCGTGCGCCGGCACCCCGCCAACCTCGAGAAGGCCGTGGGTTTCATCTTCGCGGACGGCCTCGGGGCGTTGCCGGGGCTGGGACGCAAGCTGCCGCACTACGGCAAGTATTCGTACCTCGGCTTCGAGGGCGACGAGCCCGTGAACGTCCTCAAGGGGCAATGGACGCCGAGCGACTCGCCGCTCCGTGTGGACCTGCGGCCCTCGGCCGAGCGCAAGACGGCGGTGGCTGCTCTTGCGCTCCCGCCGCGCGCGGCGCTCGCGGAGCTGCCGCCCGTCTTCTCGCAGAAGGCGCTGCTCGCGCACGTCGCCTGGCTCTCGGCGCCCGAGCGCGAGGGACGGGGTATCGGGACGAAGGGCCTGGACGCCGCGGCCGAGTACGTCGCGGCGCAGTTCAAGGCGATCGGGCTCCAGCCCGGAGGGGACGCTGGCGGCTACTTCCAGAGGTTCACAACGACACGCTCGCCCTCGGGAACTCCGGCTCCCCTGCGGAATGTGATCGGCGTGCTGCCGGGATCGAAGCCCGAGTGGGCGGGACAGTCGGCGTTGCTCACGGCCCACTACGACCACCTCGGCCTTGGCTGGCCGGACGTCCACAAGGGCGACGAGGGGAAACTCCACCCCGGCGCCGACGACAACGCCAGCGGCGTGGCCGTGTTGCTCGAGCTCGCCAAGGCGATCGCTTCCGGGGAGAAGCCGCAGCGGACGCTCGTCTTCGTCGCGTTTGCCGGGGAAGAGGCGGGGCTGCTGGGCTCGCGCTACTACGTGGAGCATCCGCCGTTCCCGCTCGAGAAGGCAATGGGCGTGATCAACCTCGACACCGTCGGCCGACTCTTCGACAGGAAGCTCTCGGTGCTCGCGACGGGCAGCGCCTCCGAGTGGCAGCACATCTTCCGCGGCGCCGGCTTCGTCACAGGCGTCGAGGGCCGCATGATCCCGGACGGCCTCGAGTCCTCCGACCAGAAGAGCTTCATCGATCGCGGGGTTCCCGCGGTGCAGGTCTTCACCGACCCGCACCCCGACTACCACCGGCCTGGCGACACAGCCGACAAGATCGACGGCCCCGGGCTCGTGAAGGTGGCGACGTATGTGAGGGAGGGCATCGTTTACCTGGGTGAGCGCGAGCAGCCGCTCACGAACACGATCGCGTCGATGAAGAGCGCGTCCACGGCCGCTGCGGCCGTCGCGCCAGCTCGCGCGGTATGTCGACCGGATCGCGGACCAGTACCTGCGGAACCTCGACGTCCTGATGATCTACCAGGGCAACGTGAACTCGACGATCGTGGACCCGAAATCGATGGATCCGGCGTCGATGGTCGACTTCAAGGGGCCGGTCGCGATCGTCCCGCCGTCGGTCGGGGCCGTGCCCGAGGCGAAGGACTACTTCTCCCTCTTCGACGCGCAGCTCGCCGTGATCCAGAAGGCGCTCGCGTCGGGAGGGCCCCGATGATGGAAGCGCTCCAGCTCCTCCTCTGGCCGCTGCTCGCCTGGGCTGCCTATAAACTCTACGAACAGGATGGTGACAGTGAGTTTCTGGATGAAATCTATGAACCGATCGTGCGCTGGAATAACTGGTGGTTCGAGAA
>Ga0209341_10006705_pt1 | contig 10275 bp, 9 predicted proteins | sample RifCSP13_2_FD_184020 | JGI IMG/M metagenome (GOLD analysis project Ga0209341, IMG submission 184020) | Soil microbial communities from Rifle, Colorado - Rifle CSP2_sed 13_2 (SPAdes) (version 2) | ecosystem: Environmental > Terrestrial > Deep subsurface > Rock core/Sediment | place: Rifle... | reverse complement strand
AAGGCCGATGCAGTGCTTGCGGCGTCCATATTTCATTTCGGCGAGTTCACGATACCACAGGCAAAGGAATTTCTAAAAAAACAAGGGGTAGATGTAAGGATATAAGAAAGAATATACAGAGAACCCGGCTGTTGAAAAACTTTCTTTATGTCATTCCCGAAGTTTTTATCGGGAATCCAGTGTTGTAAAATCAATATGTTATGGATTCCCGCTTTCGCGAGAATGACAACTTGGTGCGTAAATACATACTTTTTCAACAGCCCCAGAACCCGCCGTTATACAACCATCATTGCATCGCCGTAACTGAAAAACCTGTAACCCTGCTTTACAGCCTCGTTGTAGGCGGTCATGAGAAATTCCCTCCCTGCAAATGCCGCAGTCAGCATAATAAGGGTTGATTTTGGCAGATGAAAATTTGTTATAAGCGCATCAACCGCATTAAACCTGTATCCCGGATATATAAAGAGCCCCGTGCTGCCGTTTAGCTCAGGCATTTCCCAGCCATGCCTGACCATTGTTTCCAGGGCCCTTGTAACAGTTGAGCCTACAGCAATGATACGTCGCCCCTCCGCCCGCGCCTGTTTTATTGCATCAAAGGTTATGCGGTCAATTTTATAATATTCCGGCGCCATCCTGTGCTTGGTGATATCCTCTTCCTTCACAGGCATGAAAGTGCCGAGCCCTGTATGCAGGGTTATATAGAGCGTCTCCACACCAAGGCCTCCAATCTTTTCCAGCAGGTCATTTGTAAAGTGCAGGCCTGCTGTAGGCGCTGCAATAGCCCCTTTTTCTTTTGCAAATATGGTTTGATACCTTTCCTTATCAAGTTCGGATATTCTTTCTTGACCCTTAACCCTTGCCCCTTGCTCCCGTTTGATATACGGCGGAAGAGGCATAAGCCCAATCTTTTCAATAGCAGTATCTACATCGCCCTCATGGGCAATAAACTCAACAATCCAAATACCTTCCCTTCCCTTTTCTACAATCCTTGCCTTTAATCGGTTTTCAAGAAAAATCTCCGACCCATTTTTCAAACCCCGGCCCGGACTTATCAAACAGCGCCATGTTTGGGATTGCCCCTCACCCTTCTCTCTCCCCCTCCCTTTAGTTCCCTCCCCCTTGCAGGGGGAGGGATAGGTTGGGGGTGGGGAGAGGATTGAGGTGAGGGGGTGTATTAACAGAACCTCTACTGCGCCGCCGGTTGTCTTTCTGCCAAAGAGCCTTGCAGGTATGACCTTTGTGTTATTCAGTACGATTACATCGCCGGTCTTCAGATATTCAGGCAGCTCAAAAAATCTTCTATGGCTTATTGTCCTTTCTTTTCTGTTGAGCGCCATAAGCCGGGATTCATCCCGCCTCTCGCACGGAAACTGGGCAATAAACTCCTTTGGAAGATGATAGTCAAACTCCTCAAGCTTCATTATTAAATCCCTAACAGGCTGCTGAAAAAGCCATCTTCGGTGTCATTCCCGCGAAGCTTGTCCCCGCATGTTTTAAGCGGGGAGCGGGAATCCATAACTTATTGATTTTACAAAGACTGGCTTCCCGATAAAAACTTCGGGAATGACAAAAAAGGCGTTTTTCAGCGTCAACCAATTAAAACACCCTCCTGCTGATATAGACCAGAAGCAGGCCTGCCAGCATAGAAACCAAGCCCATTACACGAAGGGGCCTTTCCGGTATCTCCTGCAGGGTAAGCGCCCATTCCTTTACCCTTGCCGGAAAGGCAAAATAAGGCAGCCCTTCTATTACAAGCACAAGCCCCACTACGCTTAAAAAATAAGCCATAAAAAACCTCCATCTTGGCTGATAGTTCATGGTGCATAGCTGATAGCTATTAGCTTATAGCAACTACTATGTACCATGAGCCATGAACTATCAGCTTCTCACTCACTCCACAGATGCCTGTCCACATACTGTGCAAGTATCTCCTGCATCCTTGCAGGCGGCGGCACGGCAAAAGAGGAGTTTATTACTGCATGGGCTATTTCATGCGCCAGCACGCCGTCCGTGATATCCATAAGCGAGACATATACAGCCTTTGCCTTGTGGTTGTAAAAGGCTATGGGCGATTTTCCGAGGTTGCCTATGCCCAGGTATATCAATTTCAATTCCTTATACGAGGGATAAATGTATATCTTGAAATGAAACTCAGGCGGATACATCTCAAGGAGCTTTTGGACCTGTTCCACAATCCTGTCTACCCTGTTTTTTGCCAGAGCCGGATTCTTTTCCTGTCCTTCGCTGAAAAGCTGAAGTCCGCTGCCGATTTTTCTTGTAAAGTCATAAAAGTATTTGTCATCCGAATAGTAAATGGTTGAATATTGCGTTCCGTATGTCTTTGTCAATTCCTCTGCAAAAAGGTCAGATGCGGGGCCGGCCGCCAGAATCTGCATAACAGACAGCATGGCAAGGCAGATGGCAGGATAGGGCCTTAAGATTAATGGACGCAGGGCCTTAAAAAGGCAATAATATTGTAAAGGGTTTCTATTAGGAGTCACAGAAAGGCGGATATTATGAGGTTTTGAAATAATTTGCAGCCCCCTCTAACTCTTGAAGCTTTTTGGACATCTCCTGTAAAAGGCGCTCCAGTTCTTTATTTGCAGAAGGGTCTGATGCCATGGCAGTTTGCATTTTTGAGGCCAGTTGTGAAAATTCCATCACCCCGGCTTTCAGATGCCCCATATTTTTATCCAAGGTGTCAGTATGCTCATTGATGCTGTTTGCCAGTTCCACAAACTGGTCGTTTTCTCTCAGTTTGAACCTCTGGGTCAGGTCGCCTTTCTTAATAGCATCCAGGATATTTTCAAAGCGGTACAGAGGGCCTGCAATCCTGTGCGACAGGAATATGAAGACAGCTATTCCTATAACAGCGCTTATCCCCACTATTATAAGGTTTGAAAGGAGGAGCATAGGCAGGAAAAAGTCGTATGTGCGGGCTATCCGAAGCTCTGAGCCTAAATAACCGGTTGTCAGAGTGCCCTTTGACATGTAAAGGAAAAGCCCGGCAGCCAGAAATGCCTCTATGAGTATTATAATGAGAAACTTGACGGTAAAATTCACCTGGAAGTTCTTTTTAATAAAATAATTCCTTCGCCTGAAAATCGGGTTATTGTTCATTGGCAGCTTCCTTCAGTATCCGGGAGTCAATCTGTATCCTTGCGCCTCTTTTTATCTCCTTCAGCCATTCTTCCATGACGCTTTGTTTTTTCTGTTCAAGCAGGGATGTTTTTATGCGGTTGTAGATTTGCTTAAGGGGCGGTATGCCGGACATTTTCGTTTTTATAACATGCAGAACAACATACCCGCCGTTGTCTTCATAAATAGCTGCCTTTCCTGCGGCCATATCAAATGCGTGAAGCAGGGCATCAGACCTGACATCCTCAACAAACAGCGGGCCAAAGGCCTCTTCGCCTTTAATACGCACCCCTTTAAGCATCTTTCCCTTTATATCTTCAGCCTGTTTCCTGTCGCTGGTCCGGACAAGCCTTATAAAGGGTATGCGCTGCATACGCTGATACTGCCTGTTGATTTCCTCTTCTGTCACAAAGAGCCTGTCTGCCCATTCTCTTGCCTTCAGTTCCAGCAGCTCCTTTATCAGGGTCTGCTCCCAGAAGCTCTTTATGGTTTCTATAAACCTTTCGTCCTCTGCCAGACCGAGGCTTCTTGCCTCCTGCAGCAGGAGTTTTTTATCAATAATAGTATTAAGCTGCTCTTCAAGCGTCTGCGGGGTTGCCTTAAAGGCGGGATTTCTCTTTGAAAGTATGGAGACCTCTTTCTGAAATTCTGAAAGGGATATGGGGGTGTCATTGACCACAGCAATATTTTCCCCTGGAGAGCCGCCCCTTCCGCAGGAGATGGGGAAGAGCGAAATAAAAAATAGAGAGACAAACAACCGATATTTCCTACCCATATATCAATTCTCCGCAGTATAACATAATCAAAGTTTTTACTTTGACACTTTGAAGCTTTGACACTCTGACACTTTATTACCCAATGATAGAGCTATCTATAATATAGAAAATGGCTTTTGTCAACCCTTGACAAATTATGGTTTTGCTTTAGCAAACCCCTTAATCTGCTTTGTCTTTGACAAAGCAGATAATTTGTCAAGGGTCAAAAAAAACATAACCCCCTCACCTTTCTCCTCTCCCCCTGACACCCCCTCTTTAGAGGGATTGACAAATGGGCATAAAATAGGGGAAAATACCGCATTACAAACTATCAGTCCTACGAAAGGATTTTTCTGAATGATACATAGCCGCAAGTTGTTTTATGCCTTACAGGCGGTTTTGCTTTTTACGGTTTTTTCCCCCCGCATAATCCTGTCGCAGGATTATACGGCTAATCCTGAGCTAAACCAGGGTATAGCAGACTTAAAGGCAGAAAATTACGAGGAGGCTGTTGCAAGCCTGCTTAAGGCCAGAGAGAACGACCCGTCCTCATCCATTGCAGCGTATTACCTCGGCCTTGCCTATAAACAGCAGCAGGAATACAAAGAGGCCATTATCCATCTGAAAGACGCTGTTACCTTAAGGCCGGGCGTAAAGGACGGCTTCCTTGACCTTGCAGAGCTGTATTATTACACCGGCCAGAGCGAGGAAAGTCTGAAACAGCTTGGCTTTGCAGAAGAAAAGAACGTAAGGCCGGCGCAGACAGCGTTCCTGAAGGGACTTGTCCTTATGAGGCTTGAAAGGAATAAAGAGGCAATGGAGGCATTCAACAAGGCAAAGTCGCTTGAAGCATCCCTTGTTCAGGCCGCCAATTACCAGATTGGCGTGGCCCTTATAAAAGAGGGAAAGGGCGAGGAGGCAGGCACGATGTTCAGGGAGGTCATCATAGCAGACCCCAACTCGGACATGGCCCAGATTGCAAATCAATATATTGAGGCACTTTCAAGAAGGGCTGAGGAGGAAAGGCCGCTCCGGCTCTCAATCGGCGCCAGTTATCAGTATGATGACAATGTGATACTAAAGCCCTCTGACCAGACTGCCTCAGGAGGCATAACCGGTGAAGAGGATTCGGTATATATTGCAACGTTAAGGGCAGAGTATGCGCCAAGGTTTTCAGGGCCGCTTGGTATCAAGGCGCAGTATTCGCTCTACTATAACGACCATGAAAAATTCGGCTCCTATGATGTCATAAGCCAGACCATTGCATTGGTGCCGGGCTATACAACAAGGGACAGCATGCTAAACATGCTTTTAAGCTACAACTTCACATGGGTTGACGATGACGAATACCTCCGCGCAGGGACTGTTTCACCGGGCTACACATTCATGCCCTGGCCTGACCAGATGGCGCAGGCAGCGCTCAGGTATCAGAAAAAGGAATACCTGAAACCGCCGTTTACAATGAACGAAGACAGGGATGCGCAGGAATATGCAGCATCTCTCGGCTGGTTCTACTTCTTTGCAGGGGCTAAAGGGTTCGTGAATGTAAAATATGAAATCAGCAAGGAAGACACAGAAGGAAAAAACTGGGCGTATATAGGAAATAAGGGAAGCCTCAATATCGCTCTTCCGCTTACCCGGAATGCAAAGCTTACCGTATCAGGAGAGGCATATTATCAACAGTTTGACGAAACAAACACAAATTTCCTTAAAAAGAGGAAAGACACAACATACACAGCCCTGGCCATGCTTTCCTACGAGATTATAAGAAAGTGGGAGATACAATTACAGCATGTGTATATCAGGGACGACTCCACCATAGCAGTATATGACTATGACAAAAATATAACCAGCATAGGGGTGGAAGTGAAGTATTAGAAGGCAGGTTGAGGTTGAGGCTGAGGTAAAAAGATAGGCTGAGGTTAAGGTTGAGGAAGGATGAAATACAACTCATTTGAGGATATGGTAGTTTGGCAGAAGGCTTTAGATTTATCTGTCAAGATATTTAAACTCACTGAAAAATTACCAAGAAAAGAGGATTATGGTCTTACTTCACAGATAAGACGAGCAGCGCTTTCGGTTCCAGGAAATATTGCAGAAGGGTTTGGACGAAAACATACTAAAGACAAATTAAACTTCTATTATGATTCGCGTGGCTCATTAGCAGAAACAAAGAACCATTTAATTTACGGCAAAAAGGTTGATTATTTTACTCAAACAGAGTGTGGCGATTTGATGAAATTGAGTGATGATATATGGAAAGAACTTAATATGCTCATAAGTTCATTATATAAAAAAACAGGTTAAGGAATAAAAAACAGGTCAAGGTTAAGGTCAAGGTTGAGAAAGGCTTTTCCCTTAACCTCAACCTATCATTAACGGAAGGAGATATTTATGGAAAAGACAATCTTAACAAAAATATGTGGTGCAGGGCATTTCAGCGAATCCCCTCAGCGAAAATCTAAATACTTAACCTCAACCTTAACCTGGTTTATTTTAGTCTGTCTTTTCTTAACCTTAACCTCAACCTTAACCTTTGCAAATACCATCGGCAAAATCACCGCTGTTGAGGGAAATGTTGACATCATGAAACCCGGACAGGAAAGGGTCGTTCCGGGCAGGCTGCTGGAGCCTGTTTCAGAAGGCGACATTGTCCGGACAAAGAGCAGCGGAAAGGCAGAAATCACATTTGACGACGAAAGCATTATAAGGCTTGCCCCGAACACAAGGCTTCAAATAACAGAATATCTCATGGAAGGCAGTAAAAGGAAAAGCGGCATAATGAACCTCTTTAGGGGAAAAATCAGGGCAGTTGTTTCAAAATCAAGAAAGATAATAGGCATTGCGTTTGGAGAAGGTGAGAGGTTTGAGGTGCGCACGCCAACAGCAGTTGCAGGCGTCAAGGGAACGGACTTTTTTGTATTCCACCAGATGGATATAACAAGCGTTGTTGTCTTAGAAGGCAGGATTGATACCTTTAATGTATCTATGCCGGAACAGGTTGTAATGGTTGCAACAGGCTACACTACAATAATCACACGCGATAAGCCTCCACAAAAGCCAAGACCTACCCATAAGGTAGAAAAAATACGACACATGAAGGATACAGACCCGGCTGAAAAACCAAAAGACAAAGATGATGAAGACGAAACAATGGTAGCTGCGGCAACTGCTGAAGGGGTATTCGGCTACGAGGCGCCTGACGAGGAAACGTCCCTTACAGCATCTGCAGGAGCTGCAGATGCAGAACCAGATGCGCTCCCGGTAACGGAAACACATCCGGAGCTTTTGGCAGATATTATTCCACCTTCGATAACTTTGAATTCTTCAGCATTTCCTGAGGCAGGTAATTTAACCAGCGCAATATTCCTCTTTTCAAGTAATGAACCAGCTACATATTCTTATAACTTGATTAATGTGACAGATGGGACGTCAAGCGGATGGACATCTGCGCCAGGGACATCTTTGACTTTTACCGGACTTTTAGAGAACAGTTATATTCTTGATGTTCAGGCAACTGATGCGGCTGGAAACGTTTCCACTCCCGCATCATTGTCTTTTGATTTAAGCAGATACAGCCTGAGTGGAACGGCTGTATTAACTTCAAATGGCGTTCCAGATATTGGCACAGCAATAGGCGAGATTGCAGGTGTTTCAAATCAAAACTGGGGTGGATATAGTATGAACTTATCAGGCCCATGGTGGGAAGGCGGTTCATCAACATATACTCTCATTGCAGGCGGACTAAGCACAGACAACACCGCACCACTCAATGACAGTGGCTACTGGATTGAAACAATTAGCAACGCAGTTGATGGCGGCGGCACTTTTTCAGGCACATCGAATCTAATATACCTCTCCTATGACAGACTCGGCAAAGGCACAGGCACTGTGAATGGCAGCTATAGCAGCGCATGGAGCACAACCTATTCAGGCGCATACACAGAAACCCCGCTTGCGTGGAGCGGGGAGATAGACTATGACTACAATGATGCGGGTCTTTATAGTAACAGTGTGGACGGGATAATTAATGTTGGCGACACCTACAACTTTGGCAATAATCTTGTCGGCGGCGTCCAGTTACCATGGTCAGGAACTACTTCTTTAACCATGATGGGTCAGTATGTGGGACCGCTCTCCACTGATATCGGGCCGTTTATGTGGAATGCCCCAATATACAGCGGGAATTTTAGTAACGGATATCTTACCTCTGACGGCGGCGCATTCTGGGGGATTAACGGAGGCATATGGAGAGATGTGGATGGAAATTCCGCTACAACGAATGACAGGACAATTAAGGCAAGTCTTTACAGCCTTTACATTGATCCTTTGGGCAATGCAGGTATCCTGAAAGGCAATCTTACAGGCTCATTTTACCCGGAACTCAGCATGTTCAGTGCTGACGGGACATGGACTCCGACTATACTGGCAACAGGTTTTAACCCAACTGTTTTAGGCTCTCTGACATACTTCCCTGACTTAACTTGGTCAACTTTTGGATTAGCCGGCACAGGCAGTTTCGCAGCAGGCGGCACCATATCTGAAGGGCAAACAGAGGGATTGAGATACTCCATGCCTGGCACAGCGCCTGGCGAGGGCTGGGGGGTATGGCAGGCACTGACAGCAGGGGGGTATTCAGGCACAACATCAGATGCATGGAATTTCTTGTTTACTGATGTTGGATTTCTTGGCTCAAACATCATCGGCACGCAGACAGACGGCACTCAATGGTCAAATGGCGCCATTTCCGGCACAACCTATGCCTATGGCGCTGATATAATAGCCGCGCCAATGACATGGATAGGCGTTGGCGAGACCATTGGCACATTTGACCCGAATGCATGGCAGGCTGTTCAGACAGGGGCATGGCTGGAGACGACAAAGTTCCTTGGAATGATTGCGGCTGGAAAAACGACAGAACTTACGGCATTAAACATCCCGTTTGCAGAGGTGGGAAAAACTACACTCTCAGGTTCAGGCAATAATATAAATGTGAGCATGAATAATGTAACATTCTTTGCATACCAGACAGGTGATGCGCCAAAAATCTGGGCAACCGATAGCGTAACCGGCACTTACGCGGTAGCTGCTCCTATAATTGATCAGCCTGTTACTTTATCCGGCAATATAGGTACTAATACACTTAGCGCAGACTTCATAGTTAAGCAATGGGGAGGGGTGGTTGGCACTAGCTGGTCAGCAACAGTAGAAAATGGCAATATTCCGGTAAATACTATGAATAATACCAGTCAAATGACCTTTGAAGGCGCAGCAGCAGGGACAATAGATACTACGATTGACTTCTCAGGCACAGCAGCAGGGGCAGCACAATAATACAGTGTCAAAGTATCAAAGTGTCAGAGTATCAGAGTGAAGATAGGTTGAGGTCGAGGTTGAGACTGAGGCTGAGGAAATTCTAAACCTAAACCTTAGCCTAAACCTTAACCTGAAGTCAGAGTATCAAAGCAAGACAGGCTACTAAAAAAGAAGCCAAGCAGTATTACGAAAGGAGGGATAAATAATGCGAAAAGAATATGATTTTTCAAAGGCGCAGCAGGGTAAATTTTACAGGCCAATAGAAGAGTTGGAAATACCAATATACTTAGACAAAAAGGTTAAAGACTTTTTCAGCAAGAAGGCATTGGACAAAAATATTGAGCTTGATAAAGTAATCAATGTTATATTACGCAAAGAGATGGAAATGTTAAAGCAAATTGGAGATTAATACTTTCTCCGGCACAGGGGCAGGAACAGCACAATAATACAGTGTCAAAGTATCAAAGTGTCACAGTGTCAGAGCGAAATAGCTGATAGCTGATAGTGAACAACGTTGCAGCGTAGAAAAATAGGGACAGACACCATTTATTTTAAAACCGGATATTGAATAAATAGTGTCTGTCCCTATTTTTACTATTTTTAATTAGCAGTCAAAGTACAGCGCAAACTCATGCGGCACTGGTCTTAATTTTACCGGGTTCACCTCTTTATCCATCTTGTACTCTATCCATGTATCAATGACATCTTTTGTAAAGACATCGCCCTTTAACAGAAATTCATGGTTTTTCTTCAGCGCATTTAACGCATCTTCCAGAGAGCCGCAGGCAGACGGGACCTTTGAAAGCTCTTCAGGCGAGAGTCCGTATATGTCCTTATCAAGGGGGTCGCCTGGGTTAATCTTGTTCTGTATTCCGTCAAGGCCTGCCATAAGCATTGCCGCAAATGCGAGATAGCCGTTGCAGGACGGGTCAGGGAATCTGACCTCAATCCTCTTTGCCTTTGGAGACGGCGAATACATCGGAATCCTGATAGATGCGCTCCTGTTTCTGCTTGAGTATGCAAGGTTTATCGGCGCCTCAAAGCCCGGCACAAGCCTTCTGTAGGA
>Ga0209341_10006700_pt1 | contig 10283 bp, 8 predicted proteins | sample RifCSP13_2_FD_184020 | JGI IMG/M metagenome (GOLD analysis project Ga0209341, IMG submission 184020) | Soil microbial communities from Rifle, Colorado - Rifle CSP2_sed 13_2 (SPAdes) (version 2) | ecosystem: Environmental > Terrestrial > Deep subsurface > Rock core/Sediment | place: Rifle... | reverse complement strand
GCCGCCAACAGGCGCCTGGCGGAGTTTGGCGCGTCGCTGATCCGGGACGGCGACACCATCATCCACCATTGCAACACGGGCGCGCTGGCAACAGTCGATTGGGGCACTGCTCTGGGTGTCATTCGGATGGCCGCGCAGCAGGGCAAGAAGATTCATGTGCTGGTGGGGGAGACCAGGCCCCGTCTGCAGGGCTCACGTCTCTCGGCCTGGGAGTTGGAGCAATACGGAGTGCCTTATGACATCATCGCTGACAGCGCCGCCGGCCGCTTTTTGCAGTCTGGCGAGGTGAACCTGGTCTTGTTCGGGGCCGACCGGGTGGCGGCAAATGGTGACGTGGTCAACAAAGTGGGAACCTACATGCTCGCTTTGGCCGCGCGAGATAACCATGTGCCTGCATACGCCGCGGTGCCCACCTCCACGATCGATCACTCCGCCTCGTCCGGCGCCTCTGTCACGATCGAAGAACGCCCGGCGGCGGAAGTCCTTGATCTTCGCGTCGGCGGTGAACGAATCGCGCCCGCAACCGCAACGGCCCGCAACCCCGGGTTCGATGTCACCCCCGCTCGCTTGGTAACCTCCATCATTACGGAGTTGGGAATCATCCTTCCTCCGTACGCAACGAATCTCAGGCGCCTCCGACGAGATGCCGCCATGAGACCTTTACGTCAGACTTGAGCCATGCTAGACTCCCGCACGGCTGATGGCGCTCTCGCGAGAGGGCGCCATTTCCTGCAAACACTTCTCTTGAGGTGGCGGTAATGATGGCGGCGACTGCTCGGGTCACCGCCAACACCAGCGGCCTCCTGTGAATGCGGCAGGATGATGGACACACTGCTCACGGGTTCCGTTGCATACGATTACCTCATGACCTTTCCGGGTCACTTCCGGGAGCACTTGCTGCCCGACCGCCTGGAGAAAGTGAGTCTCTCGTTTCTGGTGGATTCCATGTCCCGCCAGCGCGGCGGCGTCGCGGCGAACATCGGATATACGATGGCATTACTGGGCCAAAGGCCCAGACTGATGGCCACCGTTGGCGAGGACTTCTCGGACTACCGGGCGTGGCTCGAGGCGGCCGGTGTCGATACAAGTCTGCTGAAGGTCATCCCATCGGAGTTCACCGCCTCATTCTTTGCCACGACGGATCAATCCGCTGCCCAGATCGCTTCGTTCTACCCGGGCGCGATGGCCAGCTCCGCAAGCCAATCATTGCATGAGGTCCATCCGAGACCGGACATAGTAGTGGTTTCGCCCAGCGCTCCGGACGCCATGGCGAAATTCTCAGCGGAGTGCCGCCAACTTGGCATCCCATTCCTCTTTGACCCGAGTCAGCAGATCCTTCGCCTCTCTGGCGAGGAGCTTGCTCGGGACATGGCTGGGGCAAAATTCCTCTTCTGCAACGATTACGAGTACGATCTCGTGTTGATGAAGACCGGCCTGAGTCAGGAGCAGATCCTCGATCTGGTGGATGTGCTCGTGGTCACGCGCGGCAAGGGCGGCGCTTTCCTCTTTGTTGGCGACACGGAGTGCTTTATCCCCACAGTTCCGGAACAGGAGATCGTGGATCCCACCGGGGTAGGGGACGCATTTCGAGGCGGCTTTCTGGTCGGCCATGCGCACGGCTTCGACTGGACCTTGTGCGGGGAAGTGGGATCGCTGGCAGCCGTCTACTGCCTCGAACAGCGCGGCCCACAAGGGCACCGCTATACACCGGACGAATTCGTGGCTCGGTTCCGTAAACACTTTGACGATGCCGGGCGTCTCGATATCTTGCTCGAAAGGCCCAAGGCCGAGATTGTCGGCCGGCGCCGCGCGAAGGGGAGCGGTAGCACTTCGCGTAAGTGAGAATCCAGTTTGACGGAGGACCCGTGAGGAGCGTAAATGGACAACTATGACATCAAGGACCCTGAGCTTGCGGAGGGAGGGCGCCGCCGAATCGATTGGGCCGAGCGCGAGATGCCAGTGCTTCGGCAGATCCGGGCCAGGTTCGACAAAGAGAAGCCGCTGAAAGGCGTGAGGCTCTCGGCGTGCCTGCATGTGACCACCGAGACCGCCAACCTGGCGCGGACCTTGCACGATGGCGGCGCTGATCTGGTCCTGACTGCATCAAATCCGCTGTCGACCCAGGATGACGTGGCTGCTGCGCTCGTCAACTTTTATGAGGTCCCCACGTTTGCTGTGAAGGGGGAGGACAACGTCACTTACTACAAGCACATCAGTTCGGCTCTGGACCACAAACCGAATCTCACGATGGACGATGGCGCCGACCTCGTTTCGGAGCTTCACAAGAATCGCAGGGAACTCTTGGCGGATGTGATCGGTGGCACGGAAGAGACCACCACTGGCGTGATCCGGCTGCGGGCCATGGCAGCCGATGGCATGTTGGCATTCCCCGTAATCGCCGTTAACGACGCGCAGACTAAACACCTTTTTGACAATCGGTATGGAACGGGCCAATCGACCATCGACGGCATTGTCCGAGCCACAAACGTCCTGCTTGCAGGGAAACGGTTCGTCGTCGCAGGTTACGGTTGGTGCGGCCGGGGCCTGGCTTCCCGGGCGCGCGGAATGGGCGCACTCGTCATCGTGACGGAGGTCGAGCCAGTTCGGGCGCTCGAGGCCGTAATGGATGGCTACGAGGTCATGCCGATGGAGCGTGCAGCCAGGGTGGGCGACATCTTCTGCACCGTGACGGGTGACATTAACGTCATCGATGAACGTCACTTCGCCCTCATGAAGGACGGGGCCATCGTGGCGAATTCGGGCCATTTCAATGTGGAGATCAACATACCTGCGCTTCAGCGCCTGGCGCGCGGCGAGCCCCGACTCGTCCGACCATTCGTGGAACAATATGAACTCCCAAGTGGCACGAGGATTAATCTGCTGGCGGAGGGCAGGCTGATCAATTTGGCAGCCGCAGAAGGGCACCCGGCCTCCGTCATGGACATGTCGTTCGCCAACCAGGCGCTGGCGGCCGAGTACATGGTCAGGAACGCGGGGAAGCTGGAGAACACGGTGCATCCCGTGCCGGCTGAGATCGACTCCGAGATCGCGCGCCTCAAGCTCAGCGGCATGGGCGTCCAAATTGACATGCTCACCGACGAGCAGCTTAAGTACCTGAGCTCCTGGCAGGAAGGCACCTAACCCGCGTTCCGCGCCCGCGACTGCCGAGCCTATGCGAGCCGTGCCCGTGGTCGCCCCTTTGAGAGTGGTGCGCGGCGTTGCGACTGATCGGTGGGACAAGGAGCGATGTCTGCTTTGTTTGGCGTTGTGCCGGCGGTGAGCTGCAGCGGCCGAACGGTTATAATTCTACGGAGGCACCGGCAAGATGGAGATCACCTGGTACGGCCATTCATGCTTTCGACTGACAGAAAGAAGCATGGCGGCAGTCGTCACTGATCCCTTTGATAGCAAAAGCATTGGTTACAGCCCGCTGAAGCTGAAAGCTGACGTCGTGACGGTCAGTCACGACGCGTCGGGGCACAACTACGTTGGGGCTGTCAAGGGCGCCTCGCACGTCATCGACGGCCCAGGCGAGTTTGAGATCGGCGGCGTCTTCATCACGGGTGTTCAGACCGAGGGCGCGGCCGCGCGCAAGAAGAGCGCGAACGGCGGCCGCAATACCCTTTACGTGTTCGACTATGACGGTCTTACAGTCGCCCACTTGGGCGACTTGAAAGTTGTCCCCAGCCAGACGGAGATCGAAGCGCTGGGCACGGTCAATGTGGGCCTGATCCCCGTAGGCGGTGGCGGCGGGCTGAACGCGGCCAAAGCCGCAGAGGTTATCAGCCTCCTCGAGCCCAATCTGGTTATCCCGATGCACTACGCTACGCCGGCAGCCAAGATTGGCCTCGATTCGCTCCACAAGTTCCTGAAGGAAATGGGTCTCGCCAAGCAGGCGGCGCAGCCGTCCTTGAAGGTCTCGCGGTCAAGCCTGCCGGAGGAAACGCGCGTCGTTGTCCTCTCTTACGAGCAAGACTAACAAGCCCGGGCCGAATGCCTGTCAAAGTCATCATGACGTGGGACATCGCAGCCGAGCGGGACCAGGAGTATTTCGAGTTCGTTATCGGCGAGTTCATACCGGGCATCCAGCGGATGGGTCTTCAGCCGGCTGAAGCCTGGGCAACGTTGTACGGCGAGTACCCACAGATCCAAGTGGGCTTGCTGGCGCGCGATGCACCGCAGGCTCGAGCATTCCTCTCGTCGGGGGATTGGGCCGTTTTGCAGGACCGGCTCTTCGCATTCGTCAAGAACTACTCGCACAAGGTGGTTCCCGCGCGCAACGGATTCCAGTTCTAGCGGGCTGGCCGGAGTGGTCGTTGGCATCCGGGCCGGTTGGTGAATCCTTGAAACTGGCACGTGACCGCCTCGAGTCGGCTTGGCGCGTCTTCCTGACCGTCGCTGCTTTCGAGGCGCTCCTCACTCTCCTGGTCACCGCTCGAGTGCCATCGGAAGGCGGGCCGTCCGCGGCCCGGCTGACCATCCTGCTCGCCCCGGCGGCGGTTTGCGCAGCATGCACTCACATGGCATTCCGCCGGCCACTCACTCTCGAGCAGGCATCTGCCGCGCCGGCTGCCCTGCCCTTGGCCGGTGTGGTCGGCCTGGCCGCCGCTGGCGGTCTGTTTCTGTTACGCTATCTTGAGCCGGAAAAGCTGTTGCCGTTCTATGAAAGACTCTCGCCGGTCCTCTGCCTGGTTCTGGTGCTGTCGCTGCAATCTATCGCCTTCTTCCGGTGGAAAGACCATGGCGTACATCCGGAGGCGGTCTCGTCGCGCGCCGCAGTCTGGAGGCTCGCCGCGCCTGTGGCCGCGGGTCTACTGGTCTTGGCGGTCTTCATCGCCTGGACGCGAATTGGACTGACACCCGATACTGCCTACTGGGGCGAACCGGGCGTTCCGATTTTGGCCTGGCATGGCGTCCTGGCCGTCCTGGTGGGATTTGGCGCCTTGTTGGCCGGCACTCGGAATACCTCGAGGAGCCTGCACCGCGTGACCCGCGCGCTCATACCGGTGGCGATCTGGGCATTCGCATTCGCCCTTTGGATGTCGGTGCCAACTAGTGTGCTTCAAAACAGCTTCTACGCACCGATCACCCCGCCCGATTTTCAGCCTTACCCGTACTCGGATGCAGGCTTCTACGACTACCTCGCCCAGTCGGTCAATATTGGCACTGCCTACCTCGGCCGGATCCCGCCGAGACCTCTCTACGTCCTGTTCCTCGCCACGACTCATGAGATCGCCGGGCAGGACTATCGGGCGATCCTGGCAATGCAGTCTGCGCTCCTGGCTTCACTGCCCGTTGCCCTCTATTTTCTTGGACGCATGGTTCATTCGACAGCCGCCGGAATCGCCGCTGCCCTCTTGGCCATATTCCGTGAGACTGTTGCCCTCTGGGTTTCGTCCACTACCCGCGTCGCCAACTCGAAGATACTCACGACCGACCTGCCGACGACGCTCGCGGTCGTGTGCCTGACGCTGCTCGTGTTAGCATGGCTCCAGCGCCCATCAAGGCGCGGCGCCCTGATCCTGGGCGGTGCATTCGGATTGCTGCTGCTGTTGCGGACCCAGGCAGTGATGATCCTCCCTCTGCTTCTCTTGGTCGTCTGGTTGGTGTTCATGGAGCGCGGCCGGAATCCATGGCCGGCGATTGGCCTGGTTTTGCTGGCGATTGCCCTCACCCTGACGCCATGGCTCGTCCACAACTACCAGGTCGCTGGCCGTCTGGCCTTCGATGACCCTGCGCAATTGGCGATCGTCTACAGCCAGTATGCATTCACAGGGCACCTCGACACGTCGCAGTTCGACATCCGGTCGACTGACTTCTTCGGCCGACTCCTCGGCTTCGTCGTGGAGAACCCAATCTACGTGGCGAATTTCGTCGCCGCACATTTCTTCAACACGCTCATCGGAGGCTTGCTCGCACTTCCCTTGATCGAAGAGTTCAGCGGCTTGCAAGCACCCGTGAACGTCTACTGGACCTCGTGGAACGGCTCCCTTGCCTGGTACAACGTCGTCCTTCTCCTGGTCTACCTAGTGCTGGTGGCCATCGGCCTGGGCGCCTCATGGAAGCGGCTGCGGTGGGCGGGTTTAATTCCACTCGCCGTTGCTCTCGCATATGCGTTTTCAAATGGCGTGGCGCGCTTCTCCGGCTGGCGCTACAACCTGCCGGCGGATTGGGTGGTCTACTTCTTTGCCGCTATTGGCGCCATGGAGGTGCTGGCGTGGCTCATGCTGCTTTTCGGCGTCGAGGAGCGCAGACTCTTTACCCCTGGTTCTCCGCAGGAGCCCCCTGGTGATGCCGTTTCACTTCGCTCAAGCCTCCTCATCCTCGCTTTGTTCGTCGCCGCAGGCTCAACCCCCTGGGTCGCCAAAGGACTTCGCTCGCCGCTGTATGTGTCTGACCGCGCAGCGTACACGGACGCTCTGGCGACCCAGGGTATCGACCGGCAAGAGGTTGAGCTCTTCCTTGACCAGCGGGCCGCGACCCTAGAGGTCGGTCGGCTGCTCTTTCCCAGGTTCCTGCGCCGCGACGTCGGGCTGTCATCCACGCATCCATGGCCGGCTTACGCTGTCCGCGAATTCCCTCGCTTGGCCTTCATCCTGCTCAATGAGTCTGCCTTGCAGGCAATCTTCCCGACTCGGACCCCGACGCCATTTCCACCCGGCGCGGAGACTGTCCTCCTCGCGTGCAAGCGAACGGACCACCTTGATGTGCGCCTGGTGTGGTTCGTGTCGACGAGCGAGCTGCATCAGTCCGGCTCCCTGACGGAGCCGTGTGAATAATGCCCAGCGCCAGCCTTGATGATGGCCAAATGCGGCTCGGTCCCACGGTATCGGGGCCGCTGTTGCGCTGGTACCGGAAGCACGGCCGTGACCTTCCGTGGCGCCGAACCGATGATCCGTACGCGATCTGGATCGCCGAGGTGATGCTGCAGCAGACGCGCGTGGAGACCGTCGGACCTTACTTTGGACGATGGCTTGCGGCCTTTCCCGACATCAGGAGCCTCGCACGGGCGCCGGAGCAGCGCGTGCTCAAGGTGTGGGAGGGTTTGGGCTACTACAGTCGCGCGCGAAATCTTCATGAGGCCGCGCAGGTCGTTGCCAGCAGGTACGGCGGACGTCTCCCGCGGACAGTGGCAGAACTCCGTTGCTTGCCGGGCATTGGGCCTTACACTGCCGGTGCGATCGCGTCAATCGCATTTGGCGAGCGCGCTTCCGTTCTAGACGGAAACGTTGCCCGCGTACTCGCCAGATTGTTCGACGTGCGTGTCCCGGTCGACTCACCGAAGGGCAGGCGCCTGCTGTGGCAGCTCGCTAACGCTTGTCTTCCGGCTAGGCGAACAGGTGACCACAATCAGGCGCTGATGGACCTGGGCGCCACAATCTGTCGTCCCAAGGACCCAGACTGCGAGGCATGCCCGCTGTCGGGCCTTTGTCTGGCTGAGGAGCGCCGCACCCAACACAAGCGACCGGTCCGCTTGGGCAGGCGCGCGACGCCATCGCACGTGCACGCCTCCGCCGTGATAAAGCGGCGAGGTAGGTTTCTGTTGATTAGGAGACCGGCTAACGGATTGCTTGGTGGGCTATGGGAGTTCCCACAGGTTCGATTGAATGGGAGTTCCACCGCGGGCCTGACGAGATTGCTCCGGAGCCAATATGACCTGCGGGTGCGCCCACGTGCGTTGCTCATCACACTTAAGCACGCGTACACGCACTTTCGCGTGGTGTTGCACGCGTTCCGATGTGACCTGATCTCTCGCCCGGTAACCCGAAAGATGGCCTGGGTGAGGGCGGCCGAATTGAAGGCGTTGCCGATGGGAAAGTTGGATAGGATGATTGCAGGGAGGGTAACCGCACGAGCGAGCGACCCTTAGCCGACTTCGCAGCCGAGCGACACCGGATGGTGGACGAACAGATCGCGCGGCGGGGCCTGAGCGATCCTCGCCTCTTGGCCGCATTTGAGCGGGTCCCGCGACATCTATTCGTTCCCGCTGAACAAGCCGATCTTGCCTACGCAGACGGCGCCCTCACGATCGGGTCAGGTCAGACGATTTCCCAGCCCTACATCGTTGCGCTGATGACCGATCTGCTCGAGCTCACCGGCATCGAGACCGTTTTGGAGGTCGGGACTGGCTCCGGCTACCAAGCGGCCATCCTCTCACATCTTGCCCGGACTGTGCACACGGTCGAATTGGTGGCCGACCTTGCGACGCGGGCACAGGCGCTTCTCAAGGACTACCCGAATGTGCATTGCCACGTGGGAGACGGGTCGCTGGGGTGGCCGGAGGCCGCACCCTACAATGCCATCACGGTGACGGCCGCCGCTCCCGCCGCGCCAAAAGTACTGCTGGAGCAGCTCGCGGACGGCGGCCGCATGGTGCTACCCGTTGGCGGGGCGGGGTACCAAGTTATCGAGGTCTGGTCACGGCAGGCCGCGGAGTTCAAACACCGTAGCGAACTCGGTGTGGCTTTCGTACTCCTGCGCGGCAAGCACGGCTGGTAGCAGCCTGGCGATGCCGGGTCAATCCGGCGGTGCGCTCAAACGCGGCTCAAGGTAACAAACACCATGGGGCGGCGCTTAGTCTGCTGGTGGAGATAGCTCCGGACTGCGCTGCTGATGTCCTTTTCCGCTGCGTTCCCAGTTCCATCCACCATCCGCATGATTAGCTTGCGCACCTCTGGGATCAGCCCCCCCGCCTCGTCTGGCGAGACGAAGCCGCGCGTGATGATCTCAGGCTCGTGGAGCACTCTGCCATTCAGCTTGTCCACACTGAGGTCGATCAGGAAGATTCCGTTCCTGGCAAGCTGTTCGCGCTCGCGCATGATTCCGTGATCGATATCGCCGATCGACTCTCCGTCCACGAACACATAGCCCCCGGGTATGCGCTCGGCCAGGCGAATGCTGCCGCCGACGAGTTCCACAACCTGGCCGTTTTCCGCCACGATCACGTCTTCCTCTGCGATTCCAACGTCCCTGGCCAGTCGGGCGTGCTGGACGAGCTGGCGCAATTCGCCGTGGATCGGCATGAAGTGCTTCGGCCGCACGAGATTGATCAGGAACTTCTGCTCTTCCTGGCTCGCGTGGCCGGAGACGTGCACCGGCGCGATGGCGTCGTACACGACCTTCGCCCCACGCCGCATCAGGCGATTGATGGTTCGACTGATGTTCTCCTCATTCCCCGGAATCGGATGTGACGAAAGCACGACCGTGTCACCCTGCTTAAGATCGAACTGGCGGTTTGTGCCAGCCGAGAGCCGCCCGACGATAGACGAGGGCTCGCCTTGCGAGCCGGTGCAGATCAACACGACCTTGTGGTCCTGCATGCCGAGTGCTTGGTCGATTGGAACAATGGCCTCGTCCGGGATGTTCAGGTAGCCGAGGCGGCGCGCGATCCTTACGTTATCGATCATGCTCGGGCCCGCCAGAGCGATCTTGCGCTCGTGCTTCCTGGCGGCGTCGGCAATCTGCTGCACTCTGGAAATCAGCGATGCGAACGTTGCCACGATGATCCGGCCGCCTGCCGAGGCGAATACGTGATCGAATCCGGCCTCCAGGACTCTCTCCGACGGCGTCCAGCCAGGCCGCTCCGAGTTCGTCGAATCCGAAAGCAGCAGCTCGACGTTGCGCTGTGCGAACGCCGCCAGCTTGGCGAAGTCGGTGGGCCAGCCATCGACCGGCGTGGAATCGAATTTGAAATCGCTCATGTGGACAACCAGACCCGCCGGCGTCGAGATGCCGAGCCCAACAGCGTCCGGTATGGAATGACTCACATGGAAGAACTCGACCTTGAACGGGCCGATCTGCGCGCTGCCTCCAGCCTGGATCGTTCGAAGTTCCGCCTTCCGCTGGACATTGTTCCGGGCAAGTTTTGCCTCAATGAGGCCGCGAGTGAGCTGGGTCGCGTAAATTGGCGCGCCTATCCTCTCGATCACGTGTTGGACCGCGCCAATGTGATCTTCATGCCCGTGGGTGATAACCACACCACGGACGCGATCCGCACGTTCGACGAGGTACTCGAAATCCGGGATGATGTAATCCACCCCCAGCATGTCGTTTTCTGGGAACATGATGCCTGCGTCCACGACGAGAATACCGTCTGGCACCTCGTAGGCTAACATGTTCTTGCCGACTTCCCCCAGTCCGCCAAGGGGGATAATCCTCAGTTTGTTCTTGCTCATCACACTGCCTGTCTTGCCCTGAGTAATTGCGCTGCCACGACTTGACTGGCGCACTAACAGCGCCGAGGACCGTCAGTATCCGCAGACCCTATTTTCCGTACTCCGTCC
>Ga0209341_10006697_pt1 | contig 10285 bp, 6 predicted proteins | sample RifCSP13_2_FD_184020 | JGI IMG/M metagenome (GOLD analysis project Ga0209341, IMG submission 184020) | Soil microbial communities from Rifle, Colorado - Rifle CSP2_sed 13_2 (SPAdes) (version 2) | ecosystem: Environmental > Terrestrial > Deep subsurface > Rock core/Sediment | place: Rifle... | reverse complement strand
CTGGGGAAGTACCTAGGTCTCGCCGCGCTCTTCCCGATCCCGTTCGCGCTCTGGTACGGGGAGACACCGCTGCCCTTCATCGTGGCGGGCGTGGTCACGAGTGGGCTCGGGCTCGTGCTCGAGCGGGCGACGGCCGGGGCAGGGGGTCGCGTCGGAGTCCGGGAGGGCTTCCTCGTCGTCGCCCTTACGTGGTTGCTCGCGGCCGCGTTTGCGGCGATCCCCTACCTCTTCGACGGAGGTGAGCAGCTCTCGAGCCCGCTGGACGCGTACTTCGAGGGGATGTCGGGTTTTACGACCACCGGAGCGAGCGTCGTGACCGATCTCGACGAGATCAACCGCTCGCTCGGAATCTGGCGCCAGTTCACGCAGTGGCTCGGCGGCATGGGGATCATCGTTCTCGCGATCGCCGTCCTCCCGCGCCTCCGCGTCGGCGGGCGTCAGATGATGGAGTCCGAGCTCCCCGGACCGGAGATTGCACAGCTGTCGGAGCGCATCCGTTCCACCGCTCAGAAGCTCTGGGTTCTCTACGTCGGCCTCACGGTCGTGCAGACGCTCACGCTCGCAACGCTCGGCTGGGTCGGGATCGACGACGTAATGACTCCGTATCAGGCTCTCGCCCACGCGTTCTCCACGATGCCGACGGGCGGGTTCTCGACGCAGGCCCGATCGGCCGAGAGTTTCTCGGCGGAGGCGCAGTGGATCCTCGCGTTCTTCATGCTCGTCGCCGGCGCCAACTTCGCGCTCATGTATCGCGGGCTCGTGCGACGCCGACCCCACGTGTTCGCGCGCGACGAGGAGTTCCGCGTGTACATCGTGCTCGTTCTCGTCGCGTCGGCGGCAGTCACCGCGATGCTCTGGGGATACGGGATCGCCGAAGGCGAGGAGGCGGTTCGAACCGGTTTCTTCCAGGCCGTCTCGATCATGACGACCACGGGCATGGCGAGTGCCGACTTCGCTCTCTGGCCGGCAGTGCTTCTGCTCGCGCTCTTCGGACTCATGTTCGTCGGCGGATCAGCCGGATCGACTGGCGGTTCGATCAAGGTCGTGCGCCACCTCCTCCTCGGGAAGGTGCTTCGCCGCGAGATCGACCAGACGGTAAGCCCCGAGGTCGTCATGCCGATCCGCCTGAACGGAGCGCCTGTCGACGAGCGAACGGTTCGAGCGATCGCGGCATTCATCCTCCTCTACATCGGGCTCTGGGCGGTCGGCGCGTCGGTCATCGCCATCGATTCGGCCATCACGGGCGCCGGGCTGGGGACGCTGGACGCTCTCGCCGCATCCGCCACGACCCTCGGCAACGTCGGTCCCGCCTTCGGGATCGCCGGGCCCATGGGCTCCTTCGCAGAGCTGGGCGACGTCTCCAAGCTCACGATGATCGGGCTCATGTGGGCAGGCCGTCTCGAGATCGTCCCGGTCGTCGTCTTGTTGACGCGCCATTACTGGCGCCTCTGACAAGAGCGAGGCTATGTCGGTGCGCCGAGAAGCGCGCGCCGAAGCTCGGGAACCGATCCTTTCGGGACAATCGCGAGCACTTGGTCGCCCGGGCGCATCACCGTGCTCGGCTCGACGAGCTCCGTCCGTCCCTGGCGAAACACCGAGATCAGCCGCGAGCCGGCCGGAATCCCGAGCCCGCCGGCACGCTTCCCAGCAGCTGGGGAACCGCCCTCGACCTGCACCTCGGCGACGACGAGCCCCTCCTTCTGCAGCTCGAGCAGGCGGACGAGTCCGTGCTCGGGCATCTCGTGCTCGACGAGCCCGAGGATGCTCGTGGTCGCGCAGACCGTCTGCGTGATCCCGAGCAGGTCGAAGTGCTGCTGGTTGCGCGGGTTGTTCACGCGCGCAATGGCTTTGCGGACGCCGTACCCCTCCTTGGCGATCTGCGAGATCACGAGGTTGTCCTCGTCGTCACCCGTCACCGCGAGCAGAAGCTCGGGCGGCCGTCCGATCCCCGCTCGCTCGAGCACACTGATCTCGGTTGCGTCGCCGCGCATGGCGACCGGGCCGAATTCGTCCTCGAGGCGCGCGAACCGGTCTGGGCGCTGCTCGATCATCGTCACCTCGTGGCCCATCTCGAGCAGCGAGCGGGTGACGTTCGAGCCGACCTTTCCCCCACCCGCGACGATGGCGTACATCAGACGGCCGCGCCCGGTTGGGGAGTGGTCGTGCGAACGGTGTCGAGCAGAACCGATATCGCCGTCTGCGTCGGGCAAACCGTGCGCATGCCCCGATCGGCGTAAAACCTCGCGCGCGCGGGATCCAGAACGCGCACGACGACCGTGGCGATCTCGTAGCGCTCTTGGAGCACCTGGCCGATGACCAGGTTCGTGTTGTCGCCGTTGGTAGCGACGACCGCCGCATCCGCCTCCTCGACGCCGGCGCTTTCGAGCACGGTCGTGTCCATTCCGTGCCCGACGACGAAACCTCCGTGCCAGTTCGGCCCGAGCCGCACGAGAGCGTCCTCGTTCTCGTCGACCACCGTGACATCCCAGCCGTCTGCGGCGAGCCCATTTGCAACGGCCGAGCCAACGCGCCCACATCCGATGACGACCCCCTTCACGGCGCGTCAGCCTACTCCTCGAACACACCTTCGGGGAACGCGACCACCAGTACCTCGCAGGGAGCGTGGCGCAGCACGAAGTCGACCGTGGGCGAAAAGAATCGCGACTGCCGTCTCCAGCGGGGAGACGAGCCGAGAACGATGAGGTCGACACTGCGCTCTCTCGCCTCGTCCACGATGGCGTGGCCGATCGATCGCGCGCGCACGACCCCCGTCCTTACCTCGACCCCGTGATCCTCTCCCAGAAGGCGCGCTTCATCGAGCGACGCGTCGACCCGGGCGGCGACGTCTGGAGGAAGCTCTCCCTCGAGCACGTAGCGGCGCGGTACGCGAACGACGGTGATCGCCTCGATCTCGGCTCCGCGCTCCTTGGCGAGCGCTATCGCCGTCGCGATCATCTCCTCACCGATGTCCCCGAGCTTCATAGGGACCAGGATTCGTCCGAAGTCCGCTCCAGGCGGAAGCTCCTCGACGGGCTCGACGTGCTCGAGCAGGCCGCGTTTCTGCGACCGCCGGACGAGCACGAAGATCACCAGCCCGGCGCCGAGCCAGAACGGCCCGGCGTACCGAGCCCCTTCGTGGGTCACCATCGCGAGCACCCAGATCGCCGCCGTCAGCGGAGCGCCGACGAGAGCTGGAAGCGGGATGGAGACTCCCCGGATCGAGACGTTCGGGCGAGCTCGAAACGGTCTGTCGAGATCGGGTTCGCGCCCACGCAGCCGGATCACTGCGAGCTGCGCGGCGGTGAACGCGATGAGAACGCCAAACGAGTACAGGCTTGCCAGGAACGTCGGGTCCCCCTCCGCGACGATCTCGGTGAGCACGATGAGACCGATCGCGAGACCGGCGGCGATCAGGATCGCCTCGCTCGACACGAGCGCCCTGCGCTCCAGTCGCGCAAACTTGCGTGGCAACGAGCCGTGCTCGGCGAGCGAGTGGGTCAGGCGCGTGATGCCCGATACCGAGGTCGTCGCGGCCACGAGCAGGATCAATGCTCCGGAAACTCCCACCGCGAGGCGGAGCACGTCGACGAGCGCCGAGGGCAGCGAGCCGTCGAACGCCGCGACGATCCCGACGAGCGGGGCCTCGAGCCATTCCTCGCCGAGCGCGGTCTCGCCGCCGGAGACCGGATAGGCAGAGAGGCCGATTGCCGCGATCAGAACGGTCACGACGACGACGAGACCGATCGCAGAGAACAGGGACCGCGGAAGCGCCCGTCCGGGCTCACGCGTCTCGTCCGCGAGGTTGGAGACCGTCTCGAGCCCGGTGTAAGCGAGCATCGCGAGCGGGAGGGCGTACGCGAGGTCGGTCCAGTCCTGGCCGCTCGCGAAGCCGACCCCCTCTACGAGGATGTCCGGAGACAGAAGGAACGCCGCCCCGAGCACGACGAGGATGCCCTGGACGAGGAGGTCGAGGAGCGCGATCGCCAGCGATCCCAGGCGCAGCTGCGTTCGCCGGACGAGCCGGACGCCGGCGATGGCAGCGATGAGCGCGCAGCCGATGAATGCGTCCCAGGGATCGTTGCGCAGCGACGGCGCCGAGAACGCCGCACCCAAATAGTGAGGGGCGAAGAGCGCGGACAACGCCATCACGATGAGGAAGTCGAGGAACAGCGCCCACCCGGTGATGAAGCCGGCGAGGTCACTGAACGCGCGCCGCACGAACGTCGCGGCGCCCCCCGTCTCGGGTATCGCCGCCGTCCCCTCGGCGTACGAGAGCGCGACCACGAAGAAAAGCGCTCCCGTCAGCAGGAGAACGAGCGGAGTGAGGCCGAGGGCCTGCGCGGCGACGATTCCGAGGGCGATGTACAGCGACGACGCGATCTCGCCGTACGCGACCGCGAAGAGCGCGGGGGCGTCGAGGACGCGCTCGAAGCCGCGGAGCTTACGCGCCATGGCGCTTTCGCTCGAGGCTCAGTCGGCCAACGCCGAGCGCGATGAACAGGCCGCCCAGGAGGAATCCGACAACGCCGCCGCCTTCCGCTGCCGTACGGATGAGGAGGGCGATACCGATCACGACGAAGATGGTCGAGAAGACCACGACACTCCAGCGGTAGAAGGTCATGACACTTCCGAAGCGGTCACGAGAACACGGCAAGGCGCGTGCTTGAGGACGTAGTCGACCGTCTTGCCGAACACGGCGGCCTGGGAGCTCGTCAACCGCCGACGTGGCGACCCGATCACGATGATCTCCGCGTCGCGCGCCTCAGCCTCGGCAACGATGGACTGCCCTGCGGAGCGTGCACGGTCGAGGCGTCCGACGACCCTTATGCCGTATGAATTGCCGATCGCAACCGCCTCGTCGAGCTCTCGGTTCGCCTCAGCCTCGAGCTCGAGCTGGCTTTCGGCGAGGTGACGGTCGAGCGGGACCTCGATCACGCTGAGAGCCACGATGCGCGAGCCCTTCTCCGCCGCAAGGCGACAGGCGACGTCCATCGCATCGTCGGAGGGCTGGCCGGCGATCACCGGCACCACGAGACGGCGGTACTCGAGTGCAAGGGCGGGGCCGAACGCGGGCGGCGCCTTGGAGATCTCTCGGAGCGGGACGCGCAGGAACCGTCTCCTGTAGACGGCGTACCCGACGAGACCGACGAGCATCCAGCCGAGTCCCACCCAGCGCGTCAAGGGATTCTGGACGACGAGGACGAGGAACGAGATCCCGGTCGCGATCCCGCCGAGGATCGCAAACAGCGGCCAGGCTACGCGGCCGATCCGGAGGTTCGGTCGTGCTCGATACGGGATCTCGGCGTCGCCGGTGTCGCGCATTCGAAGTCTCACGATCGACGCGTGCGCGACCGTGAACGAAAGCGTCGCCCCGAGCGAGTAGAGCGTGCCGACGAAGTTCACATCCCCGGGGAGAATCACCAGAATCGGCGCGACCCCCGCGAACAGGATCAGCGAGAGCCACGGCGTCTTGAACCGCGGATGGAGCCGCCGCAGCGCTTCGGGGAGCTGGCGATAGCTCGCCATCGAGTATGTGATTCGCGAGGCGCCGATAACACCCGCGTTCGTGGCGATGACGAGGATGGTGGCGGCGAGCACGCCAACATAGAACTCGGCGGCGTTGAGAGCGAACCCTTCGAGACCGAGGTTCTTAACGACGCCGAGGATCGGGTCGTTGGCGAATCCACCCTCCTCTGGCGGAAGCGCGAGCAGCGTCGTCAGCTCACCGTCGATCTCCGTCACGGGAAGCGCCGAGAGCGCGACGAGCGGCAGCGTGAAGTAGATCGCGAAGACCGCCCCCGCTACGAGCTTGTACGAGTTCGGGACTGTGCGTACCGGGTCGCGAGCTTCCTCCGCGAGATTGGAGACGGTCTCCACACCCGTGTACGCGAGCATCGCCACCGGGATCGCGATCGCGAGGTTCGACCAGGTCGGCGCAACGCCCCAGTAGATGTTGTCGACGAGGACCTCGGGACTGAAGACCAGCACGAAGCCGACCCCCACGAGCATGATCTGCGTCGCAAAGTCGAGGATCGCGAGCGAGATCGACAGCTTCGCCGCCTCCTGCACGCCGACGATCTTCAGAGCGACGAGCACGACGATGACGATCGCACCGCCGACGATGTCCCACGGGTTCGTCCGCAGCGGCTCCCAGAAGATCGACAGGTAGTGCGGCACGAAGAACGCCGAGACGGCGACGGTGACGACGTAGACGAGCATCTGCGCCCACCCGGCGGTGAAGCTCACGAGCTCGTCGAAGGCGTGGCGCGAGAAGCTCGCCGAGCCACCCGCCTCGGGGAAGCGAGCGGTGCCCTCGGCGTACGTCGCAGCGGTCGCCGCAAAGATGATCCCCGCCACGACGAAGACGAGCGGCGTAAGCCCGAGCGCGTAGACCGCCGTGAGGCCGAGCGCGTAGTAGATCGAGGAGCCGACGTTGCCGTACGCGGTCGCAAAGAGAGCGGGCGTGCCGAGCACCCGCTCCATCTCGACTTCCCGCCTGCGGCGGCGACCGGGCACGGCGGCGAAGCCTACAAGTGCGAGGGGCCGGCGAAAGCCGGCCCCCCGATTTTCTTGCTATGTCGTCCGCGCTACGGCCTGTTGACCCGAAGGATCGTCTGACCGATCGTCGAGCCACCGTCGTCGTAGCGGACGACTCCCATGTACCGCGTGGCAGCAATGAGACCGCTGAAGTTCGCGGTGACGGTCTTCGTCCCGCCGACGGTCGTCGGTCCGGCGGGTGTGATCGCGAGCGTCGTGTTGCCCGCATCAGCAGTCCCGACGGCCCACTCGAAGAGCGTGCCAGAAGCACTCGGGCCGTTCGTCGCAAACCCGTGCACGTACACCGTGATCGCGATGTTGGACGCAAATCCGGCGGTCGACGTGAAGTTGACCTCCTCGTTCGAGTCGCCGTCAGCGCTCACACCGACGAGCGTTGCACCCGTGCACACGAACAGGTCCAGATCGGTGCCGCTCGGCGTTATGGCGTCCTCGTAGATGCCGACTCGATAGCGCGTCGTGCCGGCCGGAATCGTCGTATTCCTCACGAAGGTGTTCGCCGTATCGCCACAGCCGGTCCAGTTCTGATCCGGATCCTGCGTGACGGTGTACGCCGTACCGGTCGCTGGAACGAGGCCGCGAATCGTTGCGTTCAACGTGCCCGCGTAGCCTGTCTTGACGTCCCAGCTCGACGGACCTGTCGACGTGTTGAACGTGACCTCGGTCGGCGCCGCGATTGACACCGGCCTGATCGCGACCGGCATGCGCACGACGTGGCCCTTGTTACCGGTCCACGTGATGAACCCCGTCGTGTACGCGTTCAACGTCGCGGTCGTACGGGTGAAGCCGACCGACCACGCCTGCGTCCCGCCCGGGCCGATGGTGAAGTTCGCCGCCGACGGGGTCACGGTGATCCCCGCGGGCAAGCTGTGCGAGAACGCGTAGGTCTCGGACTGCGAGCCCACGCTCTTCACCATCCGGTTCACGGTCTGCGACCCGGCCAGGTCACCGATTGCGATAGACGCCTGGTTGAGGTCGCTCGGGTCGATCGTCCCGAACGTGCTGCACAGCGAGCCCGTGAGCTGCTTGGTACCGCAGATGAACGCAATCCAGTCGCCGAAGTCCGAGTCGAACACGAGACCCGGGTCGGCCGCGCCCTTCGGATTGATGTGACCGGCACCTTGGTGGAACACGTTCCCACCGCTCAGTAGGTCGTATCCGGTCGTCATCAGCGCCGACTTGATCATCATCGGCGACCAGCTCGGGTGCAGGTCCTTGAGCAGCGCCGCCGCTCCGGCGACGTGCGGAGACGACATCGACGTTCCGCTCAGGAGGTCGAAGTTGCGGCCAGCGTTGTTCACAGGAGTGACACCGGCCAAGACGTCGACGCCGGGCGCGCTGACGTCGGGCTTGAGGATGTCTCCTCCCGCTGCCGGGCTCGGGCCTCGCGACGAGAACCCAGCGATGAGCGGAGCGGTAGCCGCGAAGTTGATCGTCGCGGCGTTGACCGTGGCGGTCGCCCCGGGCGTCGCGGCGTACGCCTTCACCGCCGCGCGATCGGTCGACTCGAGATGCACGGTCGGCACGAAGTGCAGGTCGGCGTTGGTGCCGATCGGCGAGGTGTTGGTCATCACCATGCCGGCACCGCCCGCTTGCTTGACGGCAAGGCTCTTGTCGATGCGGGCGATTACCCCGCGGTCACAGAGCACGATCTTGCCGGTGACGTCTGCCGGGTCGAGGGATCCAGGCACGCACAGCCTTACGGCAGTGGCAGCGTCTGGGATGTCCGCAACCGGCACGTGAACATACGCCGGGTTCAGCGCCGTCTCGGAGTCGATGAACGGCTTCGAGCCGGTGCTCGTCGAGTTGAACGAGGAACCGGTGAAGGTCGAGCTGTTGCCGAGCGTGACCGAGCCGACGCCCGCGCGGTTGTGCGTGCTTGCCGCCACGGTTGTCAGCCAAGGTCCCGGGCTCGCCACCGTCCCGGCACCCGGGCCGCTGTTCCCAGCGGATGCCGCGACGAACACGCCCGACGCGGCAGCGTTGAAGAACGCGATCTGCACCGGATCGAGGAAGTTGGTCTGCGTCGCCCCGATCGAGTGGTTCAGGACGTCCACGCCGTCGGCGATCGCCTGATCGACGGCGGCCACACGGTCGGACGAGGTGCAGGAAGCGTTGCTGAGGTCGGGCAGCTCCCAACAGACCTTGTAGATGGACAGCCGTGCCCTCGGCGCGATGCCGTTGATCGAGGTCAGACCTGCCGCCTTCGCGTCCCCGTCCGTCGTTGTACCGAAGTTCCCGCCAGCGGTCGACGACGTGTGGCTCCCGTGCCCGTCGAAGTCACGCGGGGAGAGGAACTCGAAGTCGGGAATGCCGCCGCTGGCGAGCGCCCCCTGTGGGAAGTACTGCGCACCGATGACCTTCTGGCTGCACATCGAGGCGTTGAACGACTCACCAGGCGTGCACTTGCCGTGCCAGCCGGGGATCTGCTGGTAGTCCAGCTTGCCTGGCTTCCCGTTCGGATTCACGCCCGTCCGGTCGCTGTAGGCAGGGTTCTCCGGGTTGAAGCCCGTGTCGAGCACGCCGATGACGACGTTCTCGCCCACCGCGCCGGTGGTCTGGTAGTAGCCGGTCGAACCGGTAAGTCCGAGGAAGTTCGGCGTCGTGAACGTGTCGACGAGGTCCTTCGCGTCCGGTGTTACCGCGACAACGTTCTTGCCGGCCTTCGCCCTCTCCGCCTGTGCCTCGGTCAGCGTGGCGGCGAAGCCATTGAAGGCGATGCCGTAGTCGTAGAGCTTCTGGCCGCCCCCGACCCTATCGAGTGCCTTGTCATGGCTACCCTTGAGGTAGTCGACGTACTTGCGTACGTTGGCGTCGTTCGGGTCGATCTTCTTGCCCTTCGCGGGCTTGGTCGCCGGCAAGCCCGAGATCCCACCCGAGTAGAGGACAGCGGGCTGGTCGAGCATCTGGACGATGTATGTCTGTGTTGCGTCGGCGCTGAGTGCGCCGCCCGCGGGCAGCGCGAACAGCGCCACGCCAAGCGCCCCGGCCAGGAGCGCAATCTTCAATCGCATGTTCTGTCTCCCCTTTTCGACGTTGACAGCCCCGGTCGGGCCGTGCCCCTGAAGCGGCCGGATCCTATTCGCTTCGTCCGCGGCGCGCAACACGCAATGGGCGGCTTAACACCGCCCCTTGCCGGGCGCAAGGCCGGAATCGGCTGACGCGCGGATTCCGGCCGCGCAAGATCCCCTGAAGGCAGTCGCCTTCGCGACCGCTGGGTCTGCGACTGATGAACCGCTACCCGTGAATCGAGACGAGCAGCGGGATGATCAGGATCGCGACGATGTTCGCGATCTTGATCATCGGGTTGATCGCCGGGCCGGCGGTGTCCTTGTAGGGGTCGCCGACGGTGTCGCCCGTGATCGCGGCCGCGTGGGCGTCGGAGCCCTTGCCGCCGTAGAGCCCGTCTTCGATCGTCTTCTTCGCGTTGTCCCAGGCGCCACCGCCGGAGGTCATCGCGATCGCGAGGAAGATCCCGGTGACGATCGTCCCGATGAGGAGGCCGCCGAGCATCTCCACGCTGATGATCCCGACGATAACCGGGATCAACACTGGAATGAGCGCAGGCGCCATCATCTCCTTGATCGCCGAGCCCGTCACGATCGAGATGGCGCGCGAGTAGTCCGGGCGGGCGGTGTAGTCCATGATCCCCGGGTTCTCGCGGAACTGCCGGCGAACCTCCTCGACGACCTGGCCGCCAACGCGGCCGACCGCCTGCATCGCGAGCGAC
>Ga0209341_10006695_pt1 | contig 10288 bp, 9 predicted proteins | sample RifCSP13_2_FD_184020 | JGI IMG/M metagenome (GOLD analysis project Ga0209341, IMG submission 184020) | Soil microbial communities from Rifle, Colorado - Rifle CSP2_sed 13_2 (SPAdes) (version 2) | ecosystem: Environmental > Terrestrial > Deep subsurface > Rock core/Sediment | place: Rifle... | reverse complement strand
TGGCTTTGACCGATTTGGCAACCCCGAGTTCAAGAGGGGAAAGATAAAGGACAATATAAAACCTTTTTCCCAAAACATTCTTCTTTTTGACTGAGTCCAGGATAAAGCCCCTGTATTCCCCCATGAGCTTTTGCAGTAAAGGATGGGTGATAAGCCCGGCCTTGTCGTCCAGAAACTTAAGATACGAGCTTATATCTTTTCTCTGGGTGCGCACCACAATCTGGACTGAAAAAGAAAGGGAATTTATCATGGCGGCGTAAGCGGCAATGACGGCCGCTTGTTCCTTTTCAGAAAGAAGACCGAAATTAAGGGAAGTAGACTCCATAACCAAAGCTGCACCCCCATCTTTATAAAGGACGATATCGTTGGTAATGTCGCTTATGGGAAGGTGTTCCTGGGTGGTTGCGATAATGGGTGCATCCGGGACGCTTATGTATGGAATTTTAGGAAGTTTTGGCATGTTTAAAAAGTTGAAACGTTTGTTTGCATAGTGGCGCTATTTATTGCTTGCTCCTGGGGGATTCCCGCGGGCTCAATACTTCTTCCCTGAACCAGAATGGGCGGAATTATATTTCCTTCTGCAACAAAACTGACCGGAACGAATTCATAGCCCTCCTTGTCAGTCACAATGTCGTATCTTCCCTCCTCAAGCGGGGTAACGGTGATAAAATGCCCCACTTTATTGCTTCTTATCGCACGAATGGGGCGCCCCGACCCGTCCCTAATCTCCATAATTGCTCCTTCAACTATCCTTCTGTTCTGGTCGACCACTTGTCCGACCACAACGTTGGGGGTGGAAGGTGGGTTGTCTGGTTGAAACAATTTCTTCTCCGGCTATGGTGGGGGCTACCTGGTGGGCAGTCAACTCGGGAGTTGCCGCTTGTTGAACAACCGGCTTTTCCTCAACCACCAGATGTGCCGGGGAAGCCCTCTCAACCCTAATGGCAGTTGTCTCGGGAATAGGGATTTCTTTCTTTTTCTCGGCATCGGCTGTTGCAGCGGGGGCGGTAGTTGCTCCCCCTGTTGCCTGGGTGACAAGCCCGGAAACAATTCCTGTAAGTGTTGCCAGGAATCCCTGTTCAGCACCCTCAAGCTTGGTTGTGGCAGCTGTCCTTTGAGCGGTTGAAGAAAAGTATTGGGTTAGGGCCGGGCTAACAGGCGCAGCGGAGGCTGCTGCGGGCTCGTCCTGGTAAAATTTGGGTAAGGTGGCCCCCCTTTTCCAGAAATATTCAGTTGGTGCATATATTGCCCTGAAGAAAGCAAAGATCCACCTTTCAAGTGGTCGTTCTTCAAGGGGTAAGAATGCCAAGGCAACGCCAAGAATTGCGGAAAGGATGACAATTGGCCACTTTACAATTCCTATAAGCGGAGTCGAATAGAAAATCAATGCAACCACAAGGCCCCCGGCAAGTTGGAAAAATTGCTTCAAAGTCATATCCCCGACAAGGCGAAACTGGTATGAAGAGATGTTTTGCGGAATCGGATGTTGTTCCATAAGCCCTATCTGCCCATGGGGGCAGCTAATTACAGGTTATCGCGTGAAGCTACTCTTTCAAGGGGAACCTGTTTTCACACCTTGGTTTTTTCTTTTTGTCCCCTCTTGTTATATAATTTGCATATGGCTGAGAATATGGAAGGTGGTCTCCAGATACATGGCCCCGTGATGTCCCCAGACGGAAAACCGGGTGGGCCTCCCCAAGTCGGGCAGCAACCGGAAGACGAACGCAACCCTGCGGATGAAGCAGAAGCCCAAAAATATACGCGCAGGGAATCATTAAGCGATGAGCTTATCTCAGGAGCAGAAACCCCACAGGAGCTTTATTACGGCCTTAGGCTAGTTGAAAAGCAGCTCGAGGAATCGTTTATTCCACCAAACCTACAGGAAAGATACACACCCCCCAGACATTTATCGACAATGTATGAGAGGGCGGAAGCGCTCGCGCTTTCGGTTGAGGAAATGCAAAGACTGGGTTGGATACAGAAAGGCGGGTATGATCCAACGTCTGGCGAAGCTAAGCTGAAAGATAGAAGGTTCGGAGCGGTTGCGTTGAAAACCGAAATAACCGAGAAACCAGTTGGTAGATATATGCAGCAAGAAGTTAAATATTATGTCGGTACGAATGAACAAAGACAAGTTCTTGAGAGGGCTTACCGTAGAGCTATGACTGAACTTGCCGCGAGGGACATACTTGGAGAACACGTTGGATTTCGCTTAAGCATTGACAATCGTGACAGTTTGGAAAATCTTGTATATTACCTGCATAGCGGAAGAATGCCCAAGTTCAAAGCCTCTCATCTGGAGGCCTTGTTTAATATGCCCGGTGTTGAAGAGTTGGCCGCAAATCCAGAAAACCGCAGGTTGGGAGATCAAGTCGAAGAGGCGATGTTTCTTAACCTTGTGATGCTTAATTCTGGAAGTCGGGAAAGTATGGAAGAATTGCTTGCAAGACCAGGAGCCAAACACTTGATAGCAAAACTAGCAAAAGAGAACGGAATGGCCTACGAGGATTGGGTAAGAAAATATATCGGGGATGTTGGTAGGTGGGTAAGCGATTACGACCCCTCGGTTGATACCTCAAAAAACGCTAACGGTGAATATAAGGACAACGATTATTATAAAAAAACAAGAGATATTGAAAAAACCTGGAGACATGAGGCAAGGCCGGTTGAAGAAGGAGGGCTGGGTGTTAGGGGGGAACTTACACAATGGGCAAACATAGCAGCGTGGGCGGGGGAACCTGGAGAGTTTGGGACCGACGACGAAACCAAGTTTATAGAAAGCATAGTTGGCGGCGCTGTGGGAAGTGTGGAGGCTTCATGGGTTGCTGCTTCTATGATGAGAGCGATTGGGGCCTATGCCTCAGAAGGCTATGTCGCATTGCCAAACGGCAAATCACATTTGCCTTTGGGTGAAGGAAGATTTATATCCGGCGATGATACCGGCAAGTTTTGGGCATACATGTTTAACATGAAAGAGGGAAGGAAAGGTCGAGTGTCTGGATTGAAGGACCTGATCGGGAAAATTCCCGACATGGCAATGAACCTTTTTGATTGGGCGCAGGTGAAGATTGAAGAACCCGATGAAAAAGGGAAACTAAACATGGTGCAAAGGTCAATATGGGACGCATGGCTTGGAACAGCAGGTGGCCGACCGATCAAAGACCTTTTGACGGGTAGAGATACTGGCAAGAGGACAGTTGAGGAGCCCTATCACAGGATGGGGGATTTAAATTTCAAATCACTTGAAAGGGAATTCCATGGTACGTTTACAGTGATGCAATGGTTAATGGGCAACAAAGAGGGGCCAACCGGAGTTTTCCTAGAAGGGACGAACGTCGAAGAATTTGAATTTAGAGATTTTAGCCTGAACAAGTTAAAGAAAATCTGGAAATATATTGATATTGTAATGAATCCGGTGGTTTTAACAAAGGGGTCAACACACCTTTATGAGCTAGGCACAGAGACAATGAACCAGATATCGACGTTTGATTTAGTCGGAGAAGGAGCTGGAAAAGTTCAGATGCGAGAATATAGAACGAAAAACACGGAAACAATCAAGAGGCGTTATTTCAAAAATTTGATGGCAGCCAGGATAAGAAGTTCAGCATTTGCTATTGGGATTATGCCCAAAAAAGTAGAGGTCTATAGCACACTGATCGCCGGCCCGGACTTCCTTGAAGTTCCAGCAGCAAACCTGGTTGAATTGTATGTGAAGGAAGCTTTAAAACCTTATCCACAGGACGAAAGCGAAGTAATTGATCACTATATCGACGATATTACGAGGCTGGGAGGTGTCGATAAAGCTATTAGAAATGTGGGCGCCGTAAGGAATACGGCAAAATCATGGCTTAACCCAGTTGTTGGTAGAGTTACAGGAAAAGCTTCCTAGGTGATCGGCTGGCCGCCGGATTTTTTCTCACCAAAAGCCCCGCTAATCTTCTGCCCAATTTTTCTGGCACGATCTTCCATGGCCCCTCTAGAAACATATTCTTGTGTGGTTCTGACAAATGGGCTTACAAACTGTCCATAAGCAGATGTTATTGGCGCCATTGCTTCACCGAGGGCAGTGCCGTAAGCAAATGGTCGTCCAGAAATGAATGACTGAACCAAATCGGTGGCTTTGGGGACCATTGTGAAGAATACAAACGCAACACCGGCAAAAAGGACCGCAAGTCCAAAATCTCCCCCGCCGGCAAAGGTGCCCAGTAATGGCGGCCACGGGTTGGTGTCTGTTCCAGAGGATGTAGCTGTTAGAATAGGGCCGGTAGCGCCTGGGGTTGCCAGGAAAGACCAGGCAATCCGCGAAAATATCCAGGCAAAAATGGCAAGAACCCCCGTTACGACAAAAACAGAAAGATGGGACAAATAGCTTTTGACCCACTGGCCAAATCCAAAATTTGGAATAAGGGCTCCCAGAACCAAATAGACAGGGGAAAATACAGTCAGGAGTATTACGTTTGCGAAAGCCTTAAATAGAGCGAAAATAATTTTAATAGACATCCAAAGTACAATAACTAAGACTGCGACCAACAGGACGGCCGCAATTGCCCCAATGACTGTTAAAACCACAGTGGGTGCCCCAACGACTGCCACAACGACCATTAAAAGAATCCCCACGATTATAAGTATTAATATAGGTTGTAAGTAAAGACCAAGTAGTCCAAGTATCCCTCCCGCTGAGGTTTGCGCTGTCCCGGTTGCGTTGGATGTTGTAACTGGTCCAACAGTCAACATATTAAATACGTCGGATGCATTGACGCTATTTGGTTGAAGAATATTAGACGGAGGAACGAGAGGTGCCACAACTAGGCTTATTAAACCGATTACGACATAAATCAGATCTATCAAAAATCCTGCGATTGCATATGAGAAGGTGACCAAAATAAGTGCGACCACGATCTTTGGGATTGCGGATTGAACGCTAATAACTGTTTGAGGACTGATTTTTACTCTGAACATTATCATGAATGCGAAAACAACAGCCGCGATTACAAAAAGTCCGTAGGCGATGTTTCTAAAAGATGTCCACATGTCTTGAACAAATCTAAGAGCCTCAAAGCCAAAACCTAAAGTTTGTGCTTGGACGGGCGGAACAAGACTAAAGTCCCTTGCCTTGTTGCGAATATATGAAATTCCCGAAAGCGGCCGGTCTGCGAATACCAATGAAGCCAGACTTTTATTTGGTGAGGCGTAGGAAATTCCTATCATTTCAGCCAGTGCCGGTTCAAGGCATGTGCCGAATTCCTGTTGCTGGGATGGGGTGCTGAAAACACAAGCGACCACTGCCCCGATTCTCGGGCCAACCACAAAATTTATCATAAAGGACCAAAGGCCATATATTACCCACTGCACTTGGGCTGCAGTATACCGTTCGCCAAAGATTTCTGAAGGGTTGGACTGGTCGTTAACTTTTAGGAACCAGTCTCCGAAGCCTTGGTTATACCAGGACGAAGTAACTGGAGGTGTGGATGTTCCCTGGGCACTTACGGCAAAATATGGTGCGAACGAAAAAAGAAGGACTAAAGAGGCCAGCAGTGAGAGCAGGAACTTTTTCATTTCTATATTGATTATATACTAGCGATTCTCAATTTCTATCCTCATTTGGCAATATTAAATACACAGGCATTATGGGAATTTGCACCCACACTAGTGTCACAGGTATCGGTTACCGATGAGGTGTCGCTGGGACATTGGGCGTCAACCCCACCGCCGGTAGCACAACTTCCCTCTTTTGTCGCGCAGGTCAAGAATCCTCTTGATGTATTGCCCCACTCCGTTCCGAATTCCCAAACCCTTATAGCTGTCTCAAGCTGGGAGTCATTCCAGTTGCAGGAAGAGGCAACCGATGAACTCATGGTTATGCCCAGGCACTGCTTTCCCGTTAAGGCGGGGGATCCTCCGGCTCCGGTGCTTAAATCTTTTGCTAGAGCATAAACGGCGTCAAGGAGATTACATGGGTCCGCTTCGACTTTGAGGGGGTCAATTTTCTTTAAGTCAGGCAGTATGTCTTCTGCCAGGTTCTCCCAATAGGGGGCAAAGAATTTAACGACACTGTTAATTTCATCATCCCCCGGCGAGCAATTGGGAAGTGGCTCGCAGGTTGCCCAATTTGCAACATTTTGATCTGTCCAGTTGTATCTCTGGTAAGTGCCTTGGTTAAAGGCTCCTTCCCCAAAGAGTACTCCCAGAATCAAGCTTGGCTTTACTTTATAGGTGTCGGCGGCGGCGGAAATTATGTCTTTTAACGATTGGGGAACGTTAAGTCCTTTTGTGTCCCCCAGACCGCACGCAGGTTCAGAAACTGGAGGAAGCTCGGGAAGTTCCCCGCAGACGACATTTGTGCAGTATTGTCCGTCCGTGGGTTGCCCGGGTCCGAATCCAAGGGGACGCAGGGCTTGCTGAATACCGTTTAAGAAGTAGTCAAGAACTCCGCCGTAATGCGGATAATACAACTGGGCATCTGCTGTTTCCCCGTCATCACTTTTGACAGCACTCCCGTCCGGTTCAACAATTCTGACAAGCTCAAGTCCCGGATCCGATCGTCCTGTGTCCAGTGTGTATTTTGCGTTTGAGGATGCGGGAGTGTCTGCAATACAGCTTACCGGGGAGCCCGCTCCGGTTTTGGGGTAAATTCTTCTAAATATCGAGTCTTCTGCAGCAACGGTATTTTCCCAAATTTGATCGGCGTAGGCAAACCTGCCTCTGGTGTTAATCGTTGCATAAATGGTTGAGGAACAATCAGCCTTAAACTCACACACTATGATGCCGGTTGTCTTATTTTCGTGACACTCCCTTCTGATATTTTTGCATTGAATTTCTGTCACTCTGTATTCCACATCAACTTCAAGGTAGGTTTTGGGCTTGTCGAAAGTTACATCATCACCGGGATTTGTTCTGCTGGGAACAATCCTGCATTGGGAATTATCTTCAACGTCCCCTGGGATTTTGGAAGTCGGGGAAATGTATCCGCTTTCGGTACTTTCTTGAGGCTTGTATGTTGTTTTGAGAGCATCGGATAACTCGAAGTTTTCTTTGGAATGGGCGAGAAATAATTTTGCGTTGTGGAATATTTCATATGACACATCTTCAAGGGTCGCCTGAGGGGCGCTTAAGTGGGTATTCATAATCTTGTGCATTCCCTCTTTGTCTACCGTGTTTGCCAGCGGAACGAAGGGGTAAAGGTCGGCAAAATCGTTGTTTGTAACGCCGGGAATTCCAACACACACCAGCTGCTCCCCCAATACCGGGACATTGATGATTGCACAAAGCTGACCTCTCCACTCGTTATATGCTTTTTGGTATAAAATCGTTGAGGTAAAAGGTTTACCTTCTTTGTCGCTCCAGGGAAGAGGGGGGTATCTTTTTGGCCAATGATCGATTAGGGCGTTTGCCGCTATTTCACTTATGAACCCGGACGGATATAGGTGGTATTTGTCTACCCACTTCTTAATCTCGTCAACCACTTTATCAAAAACACCCTCATCATTCCAGTCTTTAAGACGAAGCACAGAGCCGCGGTCTGGACTTTCCTGCCTGTCGTAACAGGATTCCGGGTGGGCCTTTCCCAGCCCTTTAGATCCTGTCCCCAGGAAGTTTGTAAGCCAGTATGGAAGTAGCGCAACTGGTTTTGTATAACAGACAACTATTTGATTATGGTTCTGTACGGTATCTACTTGTTTGGGGCCGGTAAGGTCTTCATCTCCCTCATCGGTAACTTTTTCCAGCTCGGTAACGTTTTCTATGGTTTCTAGTCTTATGGCTTCCTGGATAATGGACGGCAAAAGTTTTTTCAAGGGGCCTGAGGTGTTAATGATTTCGGAAACCCCTTCTGCTGTTGTGGGATCGGTATATCCGTATTCGGCTCTATCGTTGGTGCCCCCTAAGTACCAAGCAACGTAATTACTAACCTTGGTTCCGTCATCAATGTCGCTGTTGCTTCTGTAGTTTTTGGTCAGTTCGGTATTTCCCAGTATTGGCAACTCGACGTCCGTCAAGTCCACCACTATTTTTTGCGCATTGGCTCCAGTATGGTCACATTCGGCCCCATCACACGGACACTCGGTTTTTGCACCGTTTTCTTTGTCACAATAGGGGACCTTTATATTTCCAAGGCTTATGATTACATCGTTTCCACACCAATATGTCGTGGACCCTCCCGGGCAAACTGAAGCTTGGTAGGGTCTGTCGGATGAAAACTCGGTGGGTTCGGTATCGTCACAAGCTACTGGTGGGGGTGGAAAGGCATCTTCTGCCAGAACCTTTCCGGCCATGAAGAGAGAGGCAAAAGCAAGAATAAAAAAGGTTGGAAGAATATATTTTAACAAAGGCAGACGAATCATGATTTATTATACCCGAAGCGTGAAAAAAGAAGTACGTTTACTTAGGAAGGACAACATTAAATTGGGTTACGTCCGTTCCTGTTATGTTTGAGATAAGTACGAGAACAAGGTAGGAAAGAACAATTACAACTACCCCTCCTATGGCGTAGGTTAAAGTTTTTTGTGCGCTTTCCACGGCTTTAGGGTCCCCGCCGCTTGTGATGTATTTAAACCCGCCCATAATAAGGAGAATAAAAAGAACTATTCCAACAAAGCCGAGAATTGCCCTCACGACGTTTGCGAAGACGATACCCAGATCCCCAATTGTCGCGACATTATTCACAAAAACAATTCTAGAGCAAAAGGGTGCTTAAGCGCAAGTTATACCGAAGGAATAGCCAGCGAGAAAATATCGATGTGGAAGAATGTGTTGATTAAAGCAACTATTGCCCAGGCGGCAAAAACTATAACCAGACCCACCAAAGCTGCCGTGATTTGATTTCTTGCGGCTTCCGTTTGAGCCTTGTCTCCGCCCGAGGCGATCCACCTTATTCCTCCGATAACGAGAATAAAGAAAAAGACAATTGCCGCGACAACAACGGTTAACCTGATAAGAGCCGAAATAAGGTTTGGAATCGTGAGGCCGCCGAGAGCCGCGAACTGGCTTCCTTGTCCGGGTTGAAGTTCAATTTCCTGTGCCAACAGATTCATAACTGTCATATTATTGAATTATTAGTGATTGTATGTCAAGTGTCAGTATCGAAATATGGAAAAATGTTTCCAAAACCCTGATTATGGCAAAAGCTGCAAAAAGAATAATTATCCCGATTAAGGCGTTTGAGATTTTTCCCCGGGCGCCTTCCAGAGCTTGTTTGTCTCCGCCCGATGATATCCACTGAATTGCTCCAAAAATAAGCATTGCGAAAAAAACTATTGCTCCGACAAGAAACGCCATGCTGATACCTGCCGGCAGGGCTTTGGAAAAGAAATTTCCTCCGCCCGTTCCCGGATTTCCGATTTGTCCGGGGAGAACTGGATTTGTGAGTCTTTGACTAAGCATTATTATTTACCTCCTCCCGTAATCTGGCCAAAAAGCTTGGGCAAATTTAATATGTCTATTCCGAATATCGTGCCTATTAGGCTTATTACCGACATGGCTGCAATTATTATTTTTTGGCGGGAGCTTTCGAGCTTCTGCTTGTCTCCCCCGGCCGTCATTATGCTTATGGCCCCGGTTATAAAAAGAAAAACAAACCAGATGAAAGCGATGACCGTTATGAGACCAATTGCAGAGGAGATAATTTGTGTAAACAGATTCACTCCCTCGCCCCCGGGTTTTCCCAGAGGCCCAAACCCCTCAAAAGTGCCGAAATCAAATTGTGCTAGTTTGTTCATTGTGCTGGTATTCGTGGGTGCAAAATAAATGTTGGATCGTTAAATATAAGCTGCCCGACAATTGCAGCCAATACGAATGCGCCTGCAGCAAAAAGAAGACCCACAATTGTTTGCCAGATTTTGGCCCATGCTCCGGCAACTTTCTTTGCATCGTCCCCCGCAGACATAAAAGAGTATCCGGCGGTCACCAAGTTAAAAAGGGCATAGATTGCGGCCCCGATGATAAGTATCTGGAGAATTCTTTCGATAAGTCCCCCAATTGCTGCGGCTGGAGAGTTTCCGTAACCCGCAAGAGCTTGGGGAGGGGTAATCTGCCCGAAGTTCTGAGCCAACAAATTGTTCATTAGTTGATTTTACTACCCGCGAATCTAAAAAAACAAGAGTGCTTCACTGAATATTAAAAAGCTGTTGGAAAACAGTTAGTCCCTGAAGGCCAAAAAGCTGGCCTATCAGCTGGACAATCCAGTAAGAAGCAAAAACGATAATAAACCCCAAAACTGCGCTGGTTATGGTTTTTTTCGCCTCCTCGAGTTTTTGAGAATCGTCCTTACCTGCGGAAGATATCATTCCGATTC
>Ga0209341_10006689_pt1 | contig 10291 bp, 13 predicted proteins | sample RifCSP13_2_FD_184020 | JGI IMG/M metagenome (GOLD analysis project Ga0209341, IMG submission 184020) | Soil microbial communities from Rifle, Colorado - Rifle CSP2_sed 13_2 (SPAdes) (version 2) | ecosystem: Environmental > Terrestrial > Deep subsurface > Rock core/Sediment | place: Rifle... | reverse complement strand
GGCCAGCGCTCCTGACGAGCTGGCTCCCGATCGAGTCCACAGAGCTCTTCGTCGTCGTGGAGGGGCTCATCCGCGTCTCCGTCTTCATCGGCTACATCGCGCTCATCTCGCTGCTCCCCGACCTGCGACGCGTCTTCCAGTACCACGGCGCCGAGCACAAGACCATCAACGCCCTCGAGTCCGGCGCCGAGCTGACGCCGGAGAAAGTGCAGAAGTTCAGTTTGATTCACCCCCGTTGCGGAACTGCGTTTTTGCTCTGGGTGATGGTGATCGCGATCTTCGTGTTCGCGTTCGTCGGCAGGCCCGTGTGGTACTGGCTGATCCTGAGCCGGATCCTGCTCCTGCCCGTGATCGCCGGGCTGGCCTACGAGGTGATCCGCTTCGCGGGGAAGCACCAGTCGAACCGGTTGCTGATGGCGCTGCTCGCGCCCGGGCTCTGGCTCCAGCGGCTCACGACCCGCGAGCCCACCGACGACCAGGTCGAGGTCTCCATCCGCGCTCTCCGACGCGTGCTCGAGCGCGAGGAGGCCGAGACGCCCGAGCAGCAGAGGCTCGAAGCACGCGTCGAGGTCATGGCCTAGATGGTTGATCGGCAATTCCTCGCCGCGCGGCTGGTGACTGAGACACGGCGCCGGATAGCGCCGCCCGTCCTCGCCCGTATTCTCGATACGCGCTCGGACGGGCGGCGTTCCAGGCTTGGTCTCAGCCATCCCCGCATCGACGGCAATTACCGATCAACCATCTAGCCGTGCCTCGAATCATTCGCGAGGCCAACATCGTGTGGGAGGGGACGGTGGCCCGGGGTTCTGGAGTGGTTGCGGCGGTGAGCTCCGGGGCGTTCGCTCTGCCGACGACCATCGCCTCGCGCATCGGTGACCCCGAGGGAAAGACGAGCCCGGAGGAGCTGCTCGCGGCCGCCCACGCGTCGTGCTTCGTCACCTCTCTCGGCAGCGAGCTCGCCCGCGCCGGTACGCCGCCCGAGCACCTCGAGGTGCGGTGCACGATCACGATGGACGAGGTGGAGGACGTCGGCCACAGGGTCGTCTCGTCGGCGATCGCGGCGAGCGGGTCTGTCCCCGGATGCGACGCGGCCGGGTTCGCGCAGGCGGCCGAGGCCGCGGATGCCGGCTGCCCGTTCTCGGCGCTCATCAAGGCGAGTGCGACCGTGACGATCGAGGCCGTGCTCGGGGAAGGAGACGCGTGATGGCCGACCGAACCGCGAACGTCGTCTGGACGGGTTCCCTCATGGAGGGAGGGGGGAAGATCGAGAGCGTGGGGAGCGGAGCATTCGGCCCGCTCGACGTGACCTGGGCGTCGCGCGCCGAGGAGTCCGAGGGCCGGACGAGCCCGGAGGAGCTCATCGCCGCCGCCCACGCCGCCTGTTTCTCGATGGCGCTCTCGCATGGCTTGGCGCAGGCGGGCACTCCGGCCGAGCGGCTGGAGACGTCGGCGACGGTCACGTTCGTGCCGGGCACCGGCATCACGCAGGTCGCACTCGTCGTGCGAGGCTCGGTTCCCGGGCTCGACGAAGCCGCCTTCCTCGAGCAAGCCGAGGCCGCGAGAGACGGCTGCCCCGTCTCGAAAGCGCTCGCCGGCGTTCCCGAGATCGCGCTCGACGCGAGGCTCGCGTACTAAGGGGTCAGGTCTTGCATGTTGCATCTCGGATGCAACATGCAAGACCTGACCCCAAGCATGTTGCACCCCGGATGCAACATGCAAGACCTGACCCCGAGCTAACCTCAGGCCGTGGCTACGATCGACCGTCTCGTCGAGGAGCTCGAGCGCTCCTATGCAGAAGCGCAGGCGCGCATGTCCGACCCTGCCGTCTACAACGACCATCGTCGGGCGGCCGACGCCGGGCGCCGGCTGAAGGAGCTCGAAGGCCCGGTTCGGCTCGCCGAAGCCTGGAGGCGGGCGAGCGCCGACCTCGAGGCGGCCCGCAGCGACCCCGAGCTCGCGTCGCTCGCCGGCGAGCTCGAGTCGGAGGCCGAGCGGCTCGAGGACGAGCTCAAGCTCGCCCTGGTCGAGAAGGACCCGGCGGACGAGAAGGACGTGATCGTCGAGATCCGCCAGGGTGTCGGCGGCGACGAGGCGGCGCTTTGGGCGGGCGACCTCTACCGGATGCTCACCCGCTACGCCGAGCGCCGCGCCTTCCGCACGGAGACTCTCGCGACGAGCGAGAACGAGGCGGGCGGCTTCAAGGAGGTCGTCTTCGCGGTCAAGGGGCAGGGCGCGTACTCCGTCTTCAAGTACGAGGGCGGCACGCATCGTGTGCAGCGCGTGCCGGAGACGGAGTCGCAGGGGCGGATCCACACGTCGACGGCGACGGTGGCCGTCATGCCGGAGGTCGAGGACGTCGAGGTGTCGGTCGACGAGAAGGACCTCAAGATCGACGTCTTCCGTTCGACCGGCCCGGGCGGGCAGAGCGTGAACACGACCGATTCGGCGGTCCGGATCACGCACCTCCCGACGGGGATCGTCGTCGCGATGCAGGACGAGCGCTCGCAGCTCCAGAACCGGGAGAAGGCCATGCGCGTGCTGCGAGCGCGGCTCTACGAGGCGGAGCGGGGGAAGCAGCTCGCGGAGGTGGCCGCGGCGCGGCGCTCGCAGATCGGCGGCGGCGAGCGCGCGGAGAAGATCCGCACCTACAACTTCCCCGAGAACCGGCTCACCGACCACCGGATCAAGCTGACCGCGCACCGGCTCGACCAGATCCTGGGGGGCGAGCTCGACGAGTTCACTGATGCGCTCCAGGCCGAGGACCGCCGACGGGCGCTCGTGGCTGCCTCGGCGTGAGCGACACCGTCGCCGACGCGGTTCGACGTACCGCCGAGCGGCTCGAGGCGGCCGGGTGCGAGTCTCCTCGACTCGACGCGGAGGTGCTCGTCGCGCACGTTCTCGGGATGTCGCGCGCGGGGCTCTACGGGGAGAGCCGGCTGACGCTCTCCGGCGTCGAGCTCGCCGAGGTCGAGCGACTCGTGTCCCGCCGCGAGCGCCGCGAGCCACTCGCCTACGTCCTCGGCGAGTGGGGCTTCCGGCGGCTCACGCTGTCCGTGGACCGGCGCGTCCTCGTCCCACGGCCCGAGACGGAGATCGTCGTCGAGCGCTGCCTCGCGCTCGTTGCCGGACTCGACGAGCCGCGCATTCTCGATGTCGGCACGGGGAGCGGGGCGATCGCGCTCGCGATCGCGGACGAGCATCCGGGCGCGCACGTCACGGCGATCGACGCCTCGGAGGACGCGCTCGCCGTCGCCCGGGAGAACGTCGAGCGCGCGGGGCTCCCGGTGGAGCTCGTGCGCCGAGACCTCTTCGACGGGCTCCCCGAGGGGCCGTGGGATCTCGTCGTCTCGAACCCGCCGTACGTGCACCCGGGCGAGATCGACGCGCTCGAGCCCGAGGTCCGGGACTGGGAGCCGAGGACGGCGCTCGTGGGGGAGGGCGCGACAGCGGTCGTGGCGCGCTCTGCGCGAGAGGTCCTGCGGTTCGGGGGTGCTCTCGTCCTCGAGGTCGCCGAGGGCTCCGCCCAGGAGGTTGCGGCGCTCCTCCGCGAGCTCGGCTATCGCGATGTCGTCGTCACCGCGGACCTGACCGGGAGAGACCGCGTGGTCGAGGGCGTGACCACATCAGCCGATTGACATGACTACAATGCGAGTTATCGTGACCACACGAGTGGGCATCCGTGAGCTGAAGGCGAAGCTGTCGCACTACCTCGAACGCGCGGCCGCCGGCGAGACGATCGTCGTGACGGACCGCGGCAAGGCCAAGGCCGCTATCGGTCCGTTGTCCATCGACGAGCGTCTCGAGCAACTCATCCGCGAGGGACGAGTGACCCCGCCTCGGCTGCCGGGACCCCCGCCGGTTCCGGCGAAAGGGCTGAAGGGACGAATGACGGTCGAGGAGCTCCTGGCCGAAGATCGCGGCGACTGATGCAGTACGTCGATGCGAGCGCTCTTCTCAAGGTACATCTCGACGAGCCCGACAGGGACGCCGCACGGCAGATTCTCGACTCGGATCCAGCTTGGGCGTCTGGCCGACACACACTCGTGGAGGTTCGGAGAAATCTCTCTCGTGGGCTCCCGCCTCTCGACGTCGAGCAGGCACGCGCCATCTTCCGAACACAGTGGAAGCGCATGCGAGTCGTCGAGCTCGATCGCGGCGTCTGCGAACGTGCCGCGGAGCTCGCTGAGCGCACAGGGTCGCGCACACTTGACGCTCTCCACCTCAGTGCGGCGGAGCTTGTCGGTGATGGCACCCTTCCGTTTGTGACGTTCGACCGGCGCCTGGCGGAGGCCGCGAGGTCTCTGGGCTGGACGGTGCTGGGAGCGTGAGCGAGATCGACCACGCGGTCGCGGCGATCCGCGCGGGCGGACTTGCTGTCATCCCGACCGACACCGTCTACGGACTCGCGTGCACGCCCTATCGAGAGGAACCGGTTCGTGCGCTCGGCGAGCTCAAGGGTCGGGCACCCGACCAGCCGATCGCCGTCGTCGCGGCGAGCGTCGACTGGCTCCTCGAGTGTGTTCCCGAGTTGCGCGGGAGAGCCGGGGTCGTGGCCCGGGCGCTGCTTCCGGGGCCGTACACGCTCGTTCTGACGAACCCGGCGCGCCGCTTCCCGTGGCTCACGGGCGCGCGGCCCGACACGATCGGCGTTCGCGTTCCGGATCTCGGCGGCCCCGGTAGCGAGGTCCTCGAGCGCGTGGGAGCGGTCGCTGCGACGAGTGCGAACTTCCACAGCGGCGTCGACCCACGTCGCGTCGAGGACGTGCCGCAGGAGATCCGCGCCGCGTCTGTGGTCGTTGACGGCGGCGAGCTTCCTGGGGTGCCCTCGACCGTGATCGATCTGACCGGTATCGAGCCGCACGTGTCGCGTGAGGGTGCCGTGCCGGCCGCGGAAGCGCTCGCTCGCGTCGAGGCGGTCCTCGCCGAGTAGCATCCCCTCGATGGCGGTTGCGCCGATGACGTTCGAGGAGCTTCGAACCGCGGGCCTCGCCGACGTCGATCCGGACATCGCCGACCTCCTCGAGCGCGAGCTGGAACGCCAGCGTGGGCACATCGAGCTGATCGCCTCGGAGAACTTCACCTGGCCGTCCATGCTCGAGGCCGTCGGAAGCGTCGCGACCAACAAGTACGCCGAGGGATACCCGGGCCGCCGTTACTACGGCGGTTGCGAGGTCGTGGACGAGATCGAGCAGCTCGCGATCGACCGCGCGAAGGAGCTCTTCGGCGCCGAGCACGCGAACGTCCAGCCGCACGCGGGCGTCCAGGCGAACACCGCCGTGTACTTCGCCGTGCTCGAGCCCGGGGACACGATCCTCTCGCTTCGCCTCGACCACGGCGGCCATCTGAGCCATGGCCTCAAGGTGAACGTCTCGGGGCGGCTGTACACGATCGTCCACTACGGCGTCTCTCGCGAGACGAGCCTTGTCGATTACGACGAGGTTCTCGCGCTCGCCAAGGAGCACCGGCCGCGGCTCGTGATCTGCGGCGGGTCGGCGTATCCGCGCACCGTCGAGACCTGGCGCTTCCGCGAGATCGCCGACGAGGTGGGGGCGCTCCTCATGTGCGACATGGCCCACTTCGCGGGGCTCGTCGCAGGGGGTCTCCATCCGAACCCGGTCGAGCACGCCGACTTCGTCACCTCGACCACGCACAAGACGCTCGCGGGGCCGCGCTCGGGCTTCGTTCTCTGCAGGGAGGAGCACGCACGGGCGCTCGACCGCTCGGTCTTCCCGGGCCTCCAGGGCGGTCCGCTGCTGCAGGCGATCGGCGCCAAGGCAGCCTGCTTCCGGATCGCCGCGACGGAAGGATTTCGCGACTACCAGCGGCGTGTGCGGGCGAATGCCGACGCGCTGGCGGACGAGCTCGTCGCCGGCGGTCTCGACGTCCTGACGGGAGGAACCGACACGCACCTGATCCAGCTCGACCTGCGCGGGACGGAGTGGACCGGGAAAGACGCCGAGGAGCGACTCCACCAGGTGCGGATCGCGGTGAACCGCAACACCGTTCCCTTCGACGAGCGTCCGCCGACGATCGCCTCCGGAATCCGCCTCGGGACGCCTGCCGTGACGATCCGCGGCTTCGACGAGGACGACGCCCGCGAGGTCGGCCGGATCGTCTGCGCCGCTCTCGGGGCCGATGCCGACCTCGCTGCGCTCTCGGAGCAAAGCGAGGCGCTCCTCGAGCGGCGGCCGCTCTATGCGGGGTTGCCGGCATTCCCCACTTTCGAAGGCACCGTTCGCTGAGGAGGCTGCGCCAATGGCTGAACCCGATCTCCTCACCTCCACGACCGGTACGGTCGTGGAGGTCGAGCACCCGCTCGTCCAGCACAAGCTCGGGCTTCTGCGGGACACGACGACGACGACGCAGATGTTCCGCCAGCTCGTGAACGAGCTGACGCTCCTTCTCACCTACGAGGCGACGAAGGACCTCGCCGACGAGGAGGTCGAGATCGAGACGCCGCTCGAGCGGACGACGGCACGGCGCATCTCGGGGAAGAAGGTCGCGGTGTGCCCGATCCTGCGGGCCGGCGTCGGAATGCTCGACGCGGTGCTCTCGCTCGTTCCGGGGGCCCGCGTCGGCTTCATCGGGCTCTTCCGCGACGAGGAGACCCTCGAGCCCGTGGAGTACTACGTGAAGCTGCCGGGCGACATCGCCGACCGCGACGTCATCCTGCTCGACCCCATGCTCGCGACCGGAAACTCCACGGCGGCGGCGATCGAGACCGTGAAGCGTGTGGGCGCGACGTCGGTTCGCCTCATCGCACTGATCGCTGCGCCCGAAGGGATCGCGCGGGTCCACCGGGACCACCCGGAAGTGCCGATCGTCGTTGCCGCAGTCGACCGGGCCTTGAACGACAAGGGCTACATCCTTCCCGGGCTGGGCGACGCAGGCGACCGGCTCTACGGCACGAAGTAGCTCAGGTGCGCCCTCAGGGAATGCCCTCCTCGTCCCGGCCGGCTGCAAAGCGGCGCCATGCTTCGTCCTCGGTCGCACCCATATCTCGACTCGATATGGGCGCTCCCTGCGTCCTCGCCTGGCTTGCTTTTCGCTCGGCCGGGACGCGGCCACGTCCCCTGAGGGCGCACTAGATGTTCGAGGAGCTGCGGGCGACGCCGGAGGTCCTCTACGGGGCGGTGATCGCGTTCGGCATCGTCGTCCTGCTCACGCCGGCGGTGGGCGGCATGGCCCGGCTACTCGGGGCCGTCGACCGACCCGATGCGCGCCGTCTGAACCGTCGCCCGATCCCTCGGCTCGGCGGGCTCGCGATCTTTCTCGGCATCGTCGTACCGTCGCTCGCGTTCCTCGATCTCTCCGGCGAGACTCGCGGCGTGCTGCTCGGCGCAGCGGTGGCGACGGTCGTCGGCGCGGTCGACGACTTTCGCGGGCTCTCGCCCCCCACGAAGCTCGTGGGCCAGTTCGCGGCAGCGGCGATCGCGCCGGCTTTCGGCGTCTGGATCGACCACTTCACGTTCCCCTTCCTCGGTGTGGTCGACCTGCCCGCTTGGGTGGGCGTGCCGCTTTCGATGCTGTGGATCGTCGCCGTGATGAACATGGTCAACTTCCTCGACGGGCTCGACGGCTTGGCGGCCGGAGTCTGTGCGATTGCCGGCATGACGTACTGCGTACTCGCCCTGTCGCTCGGGAAGCCCGATCCCGCGATCCTCTCGGCGATCGTCGCCGGCGCGTGCCTCGGCTTCTTGCGGCACAACTTCTTTCCCGCGCGAATCTTCATGGGGGACTCGGGCGCGATGTGCCTCGGCTTCATTCTGGCCGCCGTCTCGATCCAGGGCCTCCTCAAGACGGCGTCCACGGTCGTGCTCCTCCTCCCGCTCCTCGTGCTCGCCGTGCCGATTCTCGACACGTCGTTCGTCGTCGCCCGCCGGCTCAAGCACTCGAGGCCGATCTACACCGCCGACCGGAGCCACCTCCACCACCGGTTCCTGAACATCGGCTACTCACAGCGGCGGGCCGCCGTGACGATGTGGCTCTGGTGCGCGAGCCTCTCCGGCGCTGCGCTCGCGACGCGGTTCGTCCCCTTCCGCGAACGCGGGGAGTGGCATCTGTGGGAAACGCTTGCGGTGCTCGCGATCGCCGTCTTCGCGCTCGCGTTCTCGATCTACGTGGTGTATCTGCTCGAGATCGTCAAGCTCGCGAACCCGCGCATCCGGCGCCGCGTGCGCGAAGACGCCGAAGCCCGCGAGCGGATGACGGCCTAGCCTAACCCGAAGCGCGCCCGACGAAGTCGGCGAGCACGTCGTTGAAGTCCGGGTGGCGCTGGACGCTGTGGCCGTATCCCGGAAGAACGGCCCGCTCCGCGTGAAGCTCCGTTTCCAGCACGTCGCAAATCGCGTCGAACGCGGGATGGTGGGCGCCGGAGACGACAAGCTTCGGGAACGGCGCGTCTCCGAGGGCGGCAAGTGGGATGTCCGCCTCCCAGGGCCCCCGCTCGGCTATCAGGGCGTGCACACCCTGCTCGAGCTCCGGCGGGAGCGGGGAGGGGGGCTCGGAGTCGGAGCCGACAGCCAGGAGGAAGCCGCGCAAGAAGGCCTCCGGGTCCTCTGTCGGACCGTTCGCCCACCACTCGACCGCATCCGCGGCGAAGCGGTCGACGACCGGGTCGCCGAGCGCGACGCGAGTCGCCGGGGGCTCGATCACGGTCATCGACCGCACCGCCGTCGGGCGGCGACTGGCCGCCAGCAGTGTGATCACGCCGCCGTATGAGTGCCCGACGAGGTGGTCCCCGACGCGAATCTCCTCGCAGAGGAGATTCGCGTCGGTGTCGAAATCGACGCGGTCGACCGGGGGGTTCGGCGGGAACCCGGGGCGGTCGAGGACGAGGAGCTCGAAGCGCTCGGCTAGCGGGAGCTGTCCGCTCCACGTCGGACCGCCGCCGCCGACGCTTCCGTGGACGAGGACGAGGCGCTCCACGGCACCATCCTAGAGCTTGTGACGAGAACTGCCCATATTCGGCTCTGAGAGCCGTCTATGGCTGTTACAAGCTCGCTGGTATGCTCCCGCCGGGATGATGCCGGACGCGGCCTCCTCGCCTCACTCTCTAGCCACCGCCTCAGGGCTTCTGCTGGGCACCCTCGGGGCGTCGATGGCCGTCGGGGCCCTCCTCGGGTGGGCGCTCGGCTCGGGAGGGATCGGCCTCCTCATCGGGGCCGTTGTGGGCATCCCTCTCGGTGTGCTGGTCGTCTACCTCGTCTACTCGAGACAGGACACCTCGTGAGCGCCGGGATCTTCTCCACTCCGCGAGCGGTCCCCGGCCGGCTCGGACCAACCATGGCGGGAGGTGCAGTTATCGTGCTTGCCCTGCCCGTCTTCGCGGTGGCAGGCTGGCCGCTATCGGGCTGGGCGCTCGCGGTAGTCCTGTGGGCGGCGGCGCAGGCCTTTGCTCTGGTACTGGCGCGCCTTCCCGGCGCCGCAGATAACCTCGCCGCCGCAGGCATGCGGGGCATCGGCACAACCTCTCGCGCGCTCCTCGTCGGCATTCCTCTCGTCGCGGTGACGGTGGCCGACGAGAGCGTCGGCATCTCGGCGGCGATCCTCTATGCGCTCGCGTTCACGGTGGAGCTGCTCGTCGGGCTCGCCGCCTACTTCGGCGGGGAGGCGAGAGCGTGAAGCGGCTCGCCGCGCTCCTCTTCGGGCTCGCGCTGGTCCTGCCGTCGGTGGCTCTTGCCCAGGAGGGGGAGGAGGAGGACAAGGGCGCCTTCATCTCCGAGGAGTGGGAGCTGCACGAGTGGATCCCGATCCACCTCGGCCCGATCGACATGTCGATCAACAAGGCGGTCGCATACCTGCTCCTCGGCGCCCTCTGCTCGTGCCTCATCGGGATCGTCCTCATGCGCGTCAAGGTGGGGCGGGGCCCGACCCGTCGCCAGGCGCTCGGCGAGACGATCTACGAGGTCGCGCAGGTACAGGTCGCCGAGCAGGGGCTGCCCACACACGCCATCGGGCGCTGGTTCCCTTACGTCGCATCGCTGATGGTCTTCATCTGGACCGTCAACATGCTCGGCTTCATCCCGCTCCCGCTCTCGGACGAGAAGGTGACGATTGCGGGAGTCGAGCTACCGACGCTCGCGATCTTCGCTGCGACGTCGACGCTCTCCGTCACGCTCGCCCTCGCGCTCATGACGTTCGTCTTCACGCACGTCGAGGGAATTCGCGCGAACGGCTCGTGGAATTACTTCAAGAGCTGGATTCCCGAGGTGCCGAAGGTGATGTATCCGCTGATCATTCCACTCGAGATCCTCGGTCAGTTCATGCGGCTGATCAGCCTCTCGGTCCG
>Ga0209341_10006687_pt1 | contig 10293 bp, 10 predicted proteins | sample RifCSP13_2_FD_184020 | JGI IMG/M metagenome (GOLD analysis project Ga0209341, IMG submission 184020) | Soil microbial communities from Rifle, Colorado - Rifle CSP2_sed 13_2 (SPAdes) (version 2) | ecosystem: Environmental > Terrestrial > Deep subsurface > Rock core/Sediment | place: Rifle... | reverse complement strand
CGACCTCGTTCGCGTCCGCCCCGGCCTTCACCTTGACGTAGAGGATGCTCGGGAAGTCCACGGGGTGCCAGGAGCCGTCGAGCAAGGGCACCTGGAACCCGGACGCCACGACGTCCCAGCCGACGAAGAGCCCCGGGACGAACTGCTCGTACAGGATCCCGATCAGCTTGACGTAGTCGACCGCGCCCGTCGTGTTGCGGTAGTAGAGGGTGTCCCCGACCTTCGCCTGGTACGAGAAGAAACCCGGGCCGCCGAACCCGGCCGCGATCCCGCCGGGGACGACGCTGCCGTCCGCGATCGCGAGATGGGGGTCCGCCTCGAGCGCCTCCCACGCGGCCTGCGGCGAGCTGTAGTTCGAGTCGAGCGCCTGGAGCTCCAACGGGATGGATGCGTCCACCCACTCCTGCGGCACGCCGAGGAGGCTCGTGTTGTGCAGGCCTTCCGCGTGGAGCGGGTCGGAGGACACCTGGACCCGCACCCAGGAGAGGCCGTGGGCCTCCGAGACGTTCGCCCGGAAGGGGGCCGCGTCGAAGGTGGTCCAGAAGCCGGGCTTCGGGATCGCGGGGTTGGACTGGGCGATCAGGTCGTACCCGCCGCTCTGCCGAACGACGGTCGTCGTGATGCTCGACCCGATGATCGCCTGGATCCCGGACATCGTCGCGATCGTGAACATGATGAGGGCGATCGTGGCCAGGGTCGTGCCCGTGCGGAACTTCTTGTTCATCGGGTACGCGACCGCGGTCCGGAGGACGGGCCGCCACGTCCGCCCGCGTCCGACCCGCGAGGCGACCCAGACGAGGACCTCGCTGTTGAACATCACGAGGAGGAGCGCGCCGAAGATCATCAGGAGCCCTGCGGCGACGAACACGGAGATGTCTGCGCCCGAGGGGGAGATCGGCTTGTCCGGGTACAGGAGCCAGGCGATCAGGAAGGCGCCCGCGGCCGAGAAGGCGGCCCTCGGGGACGTGACGTTCCGGAGGAGGATGGCCAGGCCGACCGCGAGGCCCGAAGGCCCGAGGTCCTGGTACAGGACGTCCTGCCGCCAGAACGCGACGAACGTCAGGAGCGCGCCCGCGAGGGTCAGGAGGACGCCCAGGGCGAGCTGCCATCGCGTAGACCTCCGGTCCAGGGGCTCCGGGATGTCGCGGATCGCCCGAACGATGTTCAGCTTCGAGACCCGAAACGATGCCAGGACGATCGTCCCCATCGTAATCAGGAATCCGATCGCGAACCCGCGGATCAGGTCCAGCGGGGTCCACGTCAGGACGAACGAGACGCCGCCGAAGAACTCGGCGGGGAAGATGAGCCCGAACGCCCAGAGGATGATCGCGGCGACGAGGAGGCCCGCGAGCGCGCCGACGGCCGCCGAGAGGAGGGCGTAGGCGAGGCCCTCGGCCACGAAGCTCTGGACGAGATGCGCGCGACGCATCCCGAGGGCGCGGGCCACGCCCATCTCCCCCTTGCGCTCCTCCGCGAGCATGACGAAGATGTTGATGATCAGGAGGATCCCCGCGACGACCGTGAAGGAGCCAAGGAGAAGGAAAATCTGGCTCAGCTGGTCCACATTCTCCGTCGCTTGGTCGACGGCGTCGGACTTCGCGGCCGAGATCGTCAGGCCGAGGGACGCGGGCAGGTGGGCGGCGAGCTGCTCGACCGCCTCCGGGGTCCGCAGATAACCCTGGGTGACGCCGCCCACGTTCGCGACGGTGATCAGGTTGATTCTCCCGGGCTGGCCGAGGGCGAGCTGCAGGGTCTCGATGGGGACGAAGACGTTCGGGCCTCCGCTGAACGCGCCTCGGCCCGCGTCCTGCACGATCTCAGTGACCTGAAGCGGGAGCGGCCGGCCGCTCGTCCCCGCGAAGACGAGCAGGGTGTCGCCCACGGTCGCCTCCGTGTCGTTGACGAAGGCCTGGTTCACGACGGCGTCCGTCGGCCCGAGCCCGGAGCCGTCCCATGGGGTGCCGTCCGCCCGGACAAAACTGCCGAGGTCGAACGTGGCGTTGAAGCCGATGATCGTCGCCGAGGGCTCGAGGAGCAGGGTATCGTTGTCGAAGGCGCTCCCGACGAGCTGGTATCGCGGCGCGAGCCCCGCGACCACGGGCATCGTCCCCCCCGTCCAGTTGTCGTGGAGGTTCTGGAAGACGGAGGCATCGAAGGGGAGGCGGCCGCCGCTCGGCGCGTTCAGGAAGATCGTCTCGTCGATGTAGTCCAGCTGGTGGAACACCGCGCTGCGGATCGTGTAGTTGAAGGTCGACTGGATCACGTAGGAGGAGGAGATGATCGCCGTACCGACGAGGAGGCCCGCGACGACGATCGCGACCTGGGTCTTGCGGCGGAAGAAGTTGCCGAGCCCGATGCGGAGCGGGAACCGCTTCCGACCGGACCAGACGAGGATGACGGCCACGACGAGGCCGACGAGGCCCAGGAGGGTCACGCCCGGATCGAGGGCCATGGGCTCACATCCCGGCGGGCCGGAAGGACTTCAGGATCACGCCGTTCCGCATCATCAGGACGCGCTCCGTGGAGTTCCCGACGGTCGAATCGTGGGTGACGATGATGAACGTGAGGTGCTTCTCCTGGTGCAGCCGCCGGATCACCTCGAGGACCTCCCGCGTCGTCTCCGAGTCGAGGTTGCCTGTGGGCTCGTCCCCGAACACGATGTCCGGATCGTTCACGAGGGCGCGGGCGATCGAAACGCGCTGCTGCTGGCCGCCGCTGAGCTCGGCGGGCTTCTTCATCGCCTCCTCCTCCAGGCCTACCGCGGCCAGGATGTCGAGGGCTTTCCTGCGGGCCGGCTTCGGGTTCTCGCCCCGCACGAGGAGGGGGAGCTCCACGTTCTCCACGCAGCGGAGCACGGGCAGGAGGTTGTAGTTCTGGAAGATGAACCCCATCTTCATCGCCCGGAAGTCCGTCTTCTCGTTGTCGCTCATCTCGCTGATCCGGCGACCCGCGATCCAGACCTCGCCGCCCTCGAAGTCGTCGATGCTGGAGAGGCAGTTCAGCAAGGTCGTCTTGCCGCAGCCGGAAGGCCCCATGACCGCGACCATCTCGCCCTTCCGCACGTCCAGGTCGACCCCGCGCAGAGCGCGGACCTCGATCTCCCCCGTGTCGTACGTCTTCGCGAGCTTGCGCGCGATGACGATCCGATCATCCGCCCTCGACGGAGCGGCCGTGTTCGGTTCGTCCGCGAGCGCGTTGATGGCCATGGGCTCCTTCCTGCCGGCAGCGGCGTCCGGACGAAACGCCCGTACTTGAAGGTATGGCCGGCTTTCCGTGACCTCAGGCACGCGAGGCGGGCTTGCGGGCGGTGACCACGGCGCTGTGGAGCCCCGCGGCGAAAGGGCTCCGCGCCTCCGAGGTCCGGACGTCCTCGAACCCGGCCTGGCGCAGGAACTCTACGTAGTCCGCTTCGCGCACCGCGCCCGCGATGCAGGCGGCCCACGCCTGCGGGTCTTCCCGCACGGAGGCGGGGAGCTCCTGGTCCGCGACGACGTCGGAGACGACGATGCGGCCCCCCAGTTTCAGGACTCGGAAGGCGTCGCGGAACACCTGGGCCTTGTCCGGGGAGAGGTTGATCACACAGTCGGAGACGATGACGTCGACGCTCTCCGCGTCCAAGGGGAGATGCTCGATCTCCCCGAGGCGGAACTCGACGTTGGCAAGACCACGGGTCCGCGCGGTCTCCCGCGCCCGGAACACCATCTCCGGGGTCGCGTCGACGCCGATCGCCCGGCCTCCCGACCCCACGAGCTCCGAGGCCCGGAGGACGTCGAGGCCGGGCCCGCTGCCCAGGTCGAGGAGTGTCTCCCCCGCCTGGGGCGCGGCCACGGAGAGCGTGTCCCCGACGCCGAGCTTGGCTGTGGAGAGACCGCCCTCGATCGAGGAGACGTCCACGTCGAGTAGCTCGGAGCCGCAGCAGTCGGACGTGGAGCACGAACCTGCGCGGGCGGCGTAGCCCTCGCGCACCGCCTTGCGGACCGTCAGCTCATCCATCGTGCTTCCCCGCCCCGCATTCCACGCGGCACCACTCGGACACCGCGTCGTGGGAGTACATCGCGCTCCTCACTCGATCCTTCGCCATCTCCCGCACGAGGGCTTCGTTCATTCCGAACATGTTCGCGTTCCTGGGCTTATTGGACGCCCAATACTGTAACCACGGGCTCCTACTTAAACTATTGGTCGTACGATAATTGGGCGTCCGATACATTTATCGCCTCCCGCGGCCCTGGAGGAGCCGTGGCGAAGGAACTCGACGTCGTCTGCTGCCCCCCGCCGGACTGCTGCGACATGCGCGGCTACCTGAGCTTCTCGATCCTCTACCTCCTGGGCAAGAAGCCCATGTACGGCTCTGAGATCGCGAGCCAGCTCACGAGCCGGCGGTACGACCGGCCGACCCCGGGCACGATCTACCCCGCCCTCAAGGCCCTCCAGGAGGAGGGCCTGATCAAGCCGGAAGGGAAGGGCGGCAAGAAGGTCTACAAGCTCACCCGCGAGGGCCGGCGGGGCCTGCGGGACGCGGCGCGGTACTTCGTCCAGGCCTATGGGGACATCGTGGACGACTTCCGCGCGGACCGGATCTGATCAGAGGCGGAAGCCCGCGGCCAGGCGGCTGACCCACCACAGGCCCACGGCGCTCAGGACGGCGCAGTACGCGACGAGCACGGACGCCTGAAGGAGGGCTCCGAGCCCGAGGGCGGCCTCCGCCGCGAGCACGACGCCCTGGGCCGCGAACCCGCCCAGGTAGCCCGCGACGACGACGAGGAAGAGGATCGCGAGCATGGACAGGGAGAAGGCGGAGGGCTGGACCTTGAGCCGCGTGAGGAGGGCCGTGGCCACGAGGGCCGAGCCGACGGCCGCGGCAATGGGGAGCGCGACCTCGGACACAGGCATCGAGACCCGGCCCGTGCCCATGGAGAACAGGAGGAACGCCCCCGCGACCACCAGGCCGATCGCCATGAGGCTCATCATGAGCCCGCGGAAGTACGCGGCGGGCGTCTTCGAGGTCGTCACGACGATCCAGAGGTTCTCCCGCTCGTAGTAGGACCAGTTCAGGGCGAGGATTGCGGGAAGGAAGGTCAGGATCTGGGTGGCGAGGAACTTGGGCCCGTTCGGACTCTCCGCCGGCGTGCCGATCTGGACGGGCATGATTGAGATGAACGCGAAGAGCATGATGAAGATCAGGCTCCCGTCCCGCAGGATCCGGATGAGGTGGTACCGGAGCATGAAGCCCGTGTCGGACCCGCGGTCCGTGCGGACGGTGACCCGTGTGGTGAAGCGGCCGAGGCCGGCCGTCATGCGCCGCTGCTGGGCCATACGGGCGGCCATGTCGACCTGGCCGAACCCCGCGGAGAGGCTCGGGTGGATCCCGTGGAAGATGTACGTGTCGGAGAGGGCGAGCCACGCGCCCGCGACGAGGAAGAAGGTCGCTCCCGCAACGGCCAGCGCGGCCAGGTCCAGCGGCAGCCCCCGGAGGACCTCGTACCCGAGGGTCCCGAAGGCGGTCGTCGGCAGGAGGACCCCGTCGAGGCGCAGGGGGAACTCGGGGACGGCGAGGGAGGCGGCCGGGAGCAGGGAGAGGACCAGGACGAGCGCCGCGAGGGCGCGGACGTGGGCCTTCGGGTACCGCACGGAGAGGACGACGATCAGCTGGATCACCATGAGGACGAGGAGGGCGAAGGCGAACAGCAGGAGGAGGAGGGGCGCGACGACCCACGCGGGTCGGCCGACGGCGGAGACGATCCCGAACGCGCTCACGATTGCGGCGAGGCCACCCGCGCCGAACAACGAGGTGAACTGGAAGAGGAGGTCCGACCGGAGGTACTCCCGCGGGCGCACGTCCGCGGTCATGAAGAAGTCGAACTCGGACACGTGGGCCGTGACCCCGGAGAAGAGGCCGTACAGGAGCCCGAGGGCCAGGAGGCCGCCCAGCGGCGAGCTGAGGATGCTGATCCCCACGGCCGCCGAGGCGCCCTTCATCCCCTCCCCGAGGGCGATCCCGATGCCGTACCCCGTGGGCACGAAGAGGAGGATCAGGGCGAGGAACACGAGGGGCCCGAGACGGCTGCGGAGGGCGGGCCCGAAGAAGAAGCGGATCTTGTAGCTGAAGAGAGTGAGCGTGCGGGACATCCTACCTCCGTCGGGAGAGGAACCCGCGGCGGCGGGGCGCCTCGGGCTCGGGCAGGCCCGCCTCCTCCGTGAGCTTGAGGAAGATCTCCTCGAGGGTCTGCTGCTCCCCCGCGTGCGCCTGGGACCGCAGGGCTGCGAGGTCGCCCGTGGCCACGTTCCGCCCGCGGTGGACGATCGCCACGCGGCTGCACACGCGCTCCGCGGTGTCGAGCTGGTGCGTGGACACGAGGACCGTGCCGCCGGCCTTCGCCATGTCGAGGAGCTGCTCCTTGATCAGGTGTTGCCCCGCAGGATCGATCCCGATGAGGGGCTCGTCCAGGATGAGGAACGACGGCCGGTGGATCGTCGCGGCCGCGAAGGCGAGCTTCGCCTTCATCCCCTTGGACAGGGAGGCGATCGTGTCGGCCGCCTTCGAGGCGAGCTCGTAGATCCGCAGGAGCTCCGCCGTGCGCGGCGCGATCTGGTCCCGCGGCAGGTTCCGCATGCGGGCGACGTAGCCGAGGAACTCCGTGGGCGTGAGGTACTCCGGCAGCGTCGGCGCCTCAGGCATGTAGCCGATCTTCGCCTTGTAGGCCACCGGGTCGCGGAGGATGTCGTGGCCCAGGAGGCGGATCTCCCCCACGTCCGGCTTGAGCAACCCGACGAGGATCTTGATCGTCGTCGTCTTGCCCGCCCCGTTCGGGCCGATGAGCCCCATGATCTCCCCCGCGTACGCGGCGAGGAAGAGGCCCGCCAGGGCCTGCACCCCGTCGTAGGACTTCCAGAGCTGCTGGATCTCGAGGGACGGGCTCCCGCGGAAGATCGTCCGAGGCTCGTTCATGGCATCTGGCCTGAGGCAAACCGCCCGTGTCATTTGAAGAGTAGCATGGGATTCCCGCGTCAACCGCAGAACGGGTTCACGCGGGCCTCGTGGAGCTCGAAGCACGCGGGCGAGCAGAAGGTCACGAGCCGCCCGGCGTCAAACACGCCGACGTAGCCGGCGTCGAAGGCGAGGGCGTTCGCGCACGTGCGGCAGGCGCGGGCATGAGGAGCGGCAGCGGACCAGGCCGAGGCGCACGCCGGGCACGCGTCCCCGCCCACGAGGCCCTCTTGGACGACGACCTCGAGGCAGGCGGGCGAGCAGACGGGCTTCGCGGCCCCCTTCGCGATCCCGAGGAGCGCCTTTGCGGGATCGAGGGGACCGTGGCAGACGCCGCAGGTGGACCACGCGAGGACCGTGGACGCCTTCCGGTCCGCGCCGCAGACGACACACTCCCGCCCCCGCAGGATGTTCGCGAAGTAGACGGCGTCTTCCATCGGGCCCGCGAGGGAGGACGGTGCGACTTCAAGATTCCGTCGCTGCAATACGTACTCGTCCGCCGGCGCGCCCTGGGCGAGTCCACGCCGTTAACCTTGCTTGATAGACTATCGCCTAATTCATCGTGCTCCTCAGACTCCGCTTTCCATCCATCCAGGCGTCCAATACTTGCAGGTCTCTCCAGATCAGCACGAGGAAGGCGTGCACCCGCACCGCGTCCAGACCTCGCAGGCGCACGTCCTCCAGACCCAGGTCCACCTTGAGTCCCTTGAAGAGCTGCTCCACCGCCACCCGCTGCTTGTACAGCCGGTCGAGGAACCACGTGCCGACGTCCCACCACTCCTGCACGCGATACTTCGTCGCGTCCCGCTTCCCGAACCTCCGGCGGTTCCTCAACACCACCGGCAGGACGTCCCTCTCCCGGCACCACGCGTCCAGCGCGAGCGTGTCGAACTCGCTGTCCCCCAGGAGCACGTCGAGGCCGCAGCGACGCCGGACGTCCTCGCACACCGCCACGGCGAGGTCGCCAGGCACGCTCATCGTCGGCCGCACCCGCGCCGCGAGCACGGCGTGCGTGTCCCGATCCGCGACGACGAGGAGACTGTACCCGAACGCCCATCGATTCCGGCGAGCGTCCCAGTTGCTGCTCGCCAGCGTGTCGTTCTTGTATGCAAGGACGAGGGTCGTATCGATCGCCCGCACGCGGCCCAGGAGGCCGGCCGCAGACATCCGATCAACGAGGGCCGCGAAGACCCGCTCGACGCATCCCTCCAGGCGATGAAAGAAATCCGTCAGGACGTCGTGGCTCGGCGCCTTGTCCCGCAGGAGGCAGGCCACCCGTCCCAGGAGACCCGACGCCAGACGAGCGATGCGCGTGAGGAACCGCTCCCGGAAGGACCATCCCAGCAGGAGCACGCGCAGCTTCGTCTGCGACCTGTACGTCGGCGGACGACCGCGTCCGACCTCGTCTCCGAGGACCCCGTCGACGAACGCGAGGTCCAAACGACGCAGGACGAGGACGTTCCGCCGATTCAATACCTTCAATACCCGGCCCACTCTACTCCGACGCGGGAAGCTTCCCGGAGTGCATCCCATAGCCCCATCTCCATGAGGCGAATGAGGTGCACTCCCTCTTATAGTCCGATTTAAGCGATTGTCTATTGAACAGGGATAACCCGCGGGGGACCAAGGACGAAGGTCTCGCACGGTCCCCCTTCACGCCGGGGTCTCGAAGCGGCCGACGAGTCTCTCCGTCCTCGTCAGCGCTTCGCCGCGGGCGTTCAGCTCTTCGTAGTCTGCGCGAGACCGTTTCTTGAACGCGTCGTAGGCCTCGCGGGAGCCCCAGCGGTCGATCGTGAGATACCGCGCGGCGCGGTTCGCGTCGCGGAGCAGCTCCGTGCCCACGTAGCCCGGATGCTTCGCGAAGAGCTTCGCCCATTCCCCACGGGGGCCGTAGACCTTCTCGAACTCGCGCCTGCAGCCGCGCTTCACCTCGAAGGCCCAGACGATGACGTGCATAGCCGCGCCGGGAGGGAGACCGCTCTACGGGGGCTTGAAGCCTCTGCCGGACACGCTCGCGAACCGACTACTTCCGCAGCTTCTCCAAGACCGCGGGGAACGCGTCCGCGAACCGCTTCGCGTCCTTCTCCGGCACCGTGAAGGAGACGCGAAAGAACTTCCCGCCGTTGAGCTTCGACAGGTAGGAGCCCGCGCGGCCGTGCACAAGGTAGTCGTGGAGGAGCCTCTCCTCGACAGCATCCGGGTTCACGCCCGCGACGCTCAGGTCGATCACGAACATGTTCGCCTTCGAAGGGTACACGGGCAGGGAGGCGCCGTCCACGTGGTCCACCGCGGCCTTGATTGTCTTCTGGTTCTTCTCGCACGCCTTGCGGACGCCGGGCAACCATTCCTTTTTCGTGTGCAAGGCGGCGAGCGCCGCGTGCTGCGCAACGACGTTCACCCCAAGGGGGTTCGTGTCGAACTTCTTCACCTGCTTCATGATCTCCATGGGCCCGAGGATCGCGCCGACACGCATGCCCGCGAGACCGGGGGCCTTGCTGAAGGAGTACGGCAGGAGCGTCTTTTCCGGATAGAACTCGCTCGCGAGGACGTGATCCGGGTTGAAGTCCCGGTAGGTGATGTCGTCGATGAGCACGAGGCCGTGGTCCCGCGCGACCTCCGCGATCCCCTTCACCTGGGAGCGGGTATATCCCGAGCCCATGGGATTGTCCGGGTCGATGAGGAAAATCGCCTTCGTGGCGGGAGTGACCGCCTCGTTGGCCCACTCTGGCGTTAGGACGTAGGGCTTGCGGTAGATGTTCACCGCCGCGGGCTTCGCACCGCACATCTCGATCTGGGCGTGAATGGGCAGGAACGCGGGATCCGTGGACACGACCTCGTCGCCCGCCTTCAGGAGGGCCCGCGTCGCGATGTACTCCCCTTCGATCCCGCCGTTCGTGAGCACGAGGTCGAGCCCGTCCTGACCGAGATCGTCGAAGATGGCCTCCGGGAGGCCGAAGACTCCTCGCTTGAACGGATAGTTGTTGAACTCACGGTCCTCGACGCTCTTGCGGATCGCGTCCATGATCGCGGGATGCATGGGCAAGGTGTTCGTGTTCTGGGACATCCACGCGACTTCGCTCCGGTGCTCGTGGGCGAACTCGAAGTTGTCGATCGAACCCATGATGGCCGCCTCAAGTGGGAGCGTCCACTCCCGAACCGCTTCATATCGATTGCGGTTCAATCGCTTTGGGTCGAGCCGGCTGGGAAAGACTTATGCGGAATCAGTGGTTAGGCCGCGAAGCCGGGCTCGTGGTCTAGTGGTTATGACGTCACCCTGACACGGTGAAGGTCACCGGTTCGAATCCGGT
>Ga0209341_10006680_pt1 | contig 10297 bp, 10 predicted proteins | sample RifCSP13_2_FD_184020 | JGI IMG/M metagenome (GOLD analysis project Ga0209341, IMG submission 184020) | Soil microbial communities from Rifle, Colorado - Rifle CSP2_sed 13_2 (SPAdes) (version 2) | ecosystem: Environmental > Terrestrial > Deep subsurface > Rock core/Sediment | place: Rifle... | reverse complement strand
CCCCGAAAGCTACTTGTCGTTCTTGCCGTGGCCTTCGCCCTGGCCCGGATGATCGTCCTCAGTTTCTGTCGCGGTGATCTCTGCGACCTCGCCGTCTTCGGGGGCCTTGCCGTAGTCGGACTGAGCGATCTCGCGTACGTATTGGCCGAGGCCTCCTTCAAGAAGACCCTGTCCCTTCAGGTCCTTCAATGAATGCACGAAGGCCGACACCACCTTGCCATGGTTGACGTCCTCGCCGGCTTGGACCACTGGAACGGTGACCGTCGTCCCCTCGTAGGTGTATGTGATGGTGTTGGTGGCCGTATCAAACGAGTGCCATGTGGTAGTCGTCGATTCGGCGGTGACCTGTTCGCCTTCCACTCCGAAGGCTGGAACGGCCAGCGCCACCGAAACCAAAATCGCGGCCAGCACGGACGCCGGCCTCTTTCCCATTCTCATCCCTGGCTCCTTATCCTCCGGACCAGAGGAGGCCGGTGGTCTCGCAAAGGCAAGACACCGGCCTCCGCCGTCCACTCCCTAACTCAGTTGTGGCCAACTCTTCATCGGCGTGGACTCGCCACTTCTTGACCACTCGTGAGAAAAGTGACCAGAGACAATGTCTTGTTACAGGGCGGCGGCCAACATTTCCAAGGTTTCTGGGGACGTCGTGGCGTGGGGACTAGCCCGTATCCAGCCCTTTCGCTCCGATATGACTACTCCGGCACCGGCCAACCTGCCCACCGTTTCGGCGGGAGAAAGCCCCGGGAATCGGAATGAGAGGATGCCGGCCCTTTCTTCGTCCCGCTGCCATGGCGTCAGCACCTCACCACCTTTCGAACGGACGATCTCCTCCACCTGCTTGACCTTATGCAGAATCGTCGAGTGGAGCACTCCCAAACCGGCTTCCTCGATCAATCCCAAGGCCGCCGTCAGAGCGGTGGCGCCCACCACCGGAGGGGCACTGACTCGGAAGCGACCGGCGTCGGGCAAGGCAGGGCGGGGATGCGGCGCGACGAAGTCGAAGGGGTCCGACACCCCCAGCCAGCCGACCAGCGTCGGTGCCAACCGCTCCAGGGCGCGCTCTGAAACCGAGAGCAATGCGATGCCCATCCCCGCTCGCAACCACTTCTGCCCGCCGGCCACCACGACGTCGGCGGCGTCCAACCGGATCGAGAGCGCGCCCAAGCCTTGGATAGCGTCGACGACCAAGAGTGCATTCGGGGCGGCCGCTCGCATGCCCTCCACGTCCACGACGAATCCAGTCGCAAAGTCCACGAGGCTCAACGCCACGGCCACCGTCCGGTCATCGACGAGAGCGGCGACCCGGGCGGGGGTAACCCGACCGTCAGGCACGTCGAGGAAACGCACCTCGTCGACTCGCCCGAACTCCTGGGCCCGGATCCACGGGTAGAGGTTGGCGGGGAACTCAGCGGCAGGAACGACGACATTCCCCCCCCGCAGACCCATGGCCACCTGAAACAAGGCATCACCGGTAGAGAAGGCAAGGCCGGCCAACTCAAACCTGGTCCCGAGGAACGTCGCAACAGCGCGTCGGGAAGCGTCAAGGGTCTCGGTGAAACGCGCCCCCAGCGAGGCATCCGGTTCTTGCAGAAGCCGTAGGAAAGACGTGGTTGCGTCAACGGCTCTCCGACTGGGTGGTCCCACCCCGGCGAAATTCAGGAAACCGGCCGGCTCAGAAAACTCCGCGAGGTACGACGGAGGCGCGGTCACATCAACCCGAGCGCTCATGTTCTGAGTCTCACCGTGAACCGTAAGCGGTCACGGACGACATCGTTCACGGAGATGACGAACGAATAGCCTCCGGGCTTCTCGAACAGCAGATTGTTGACTGCAAACGCTCGCACGAGACCGATGTCGGTTCCCTCCGGTAGACCACGGGGACGGCTGACCATGAACGTGTGGGTCAGGGGACCGCGGGCGATGATGCTCCCTCCGTCCTCGTCCTGAAGCTCCACCGACAGAGTCACCTGCCGGTCGGCCCATGTCCACGGGACTCGGACCCGGACACCAATGCCGAGGGTGGGGTGCCGTGCCGGGAATTGGCTCACCCAAAGCGAGTCCCAGCCCCCGCCCAATATGAAGAGCTTGCCGTTGGCGGCTTGTACGGCGTCGGCGAGCAGGGCGAAGTCGATCGAGGGTTCGAGCAGGTCTGGTTCCACCGGAACGACTCTACGACAACGAGCGGACACTCCGTGCTCAGCGACTCTTGGCCGGTCGGGTGCCTACCTCCTACGCTGACGTTCTCAAGGAGGCACGCTGATGGCCCGAATCGACATCCCTCCCGCCACTGGTCGCCTCGGCGTTCTCACCCCCGGGATGGGAGCGGTCGCCACGACCCTTTATGCGGGTGTGATCTCGGCTCGAAAGGGGTACGCCGAACCGATTGGGTCCCTCACCCAATTGGCCCGGATCCGTTTAGGCAAGCGAACCGATCTCCGCAACCCCCTGATACGCGAGTTCGTTCCTTTAGCCAGCCTCGACGATCTCGTCTTCGGTGGTTGGGATCCCTATTCCGACGACGCCTACACGTCGGCGATGAAGGCGGGCGTCCTCGATTCCCGACACCTGGAGGCGGTCGGACAGGAGATGCGTGCGATCCGACCGATGTCGGCGGTGTTCTCCTCTGAGTGGGTGAGACGGCTCGAACACCTCGACAACGTGAAGAATGCCCCCACCAAGATGGACCTTGCTCACAGTCTTAGCGAAGACATCGAACGGTTTCGGGAGCAGAATGACTGTGACCGACTGGTGATGGTGTGGTGCGGCTCGACCGAGGTATACCGGGAGCCCGTTGAGGTGCACCAGACGCTCGACCTGTTTGAGAAAGGACTCAAAGAAAACGATCCGGCCATCGCCCCGAGCCAGATCTACGCGTACGCCGCCCTGCAAGCCGGCGTACCGTTCGCCAACGGGGCACCCAACCTGACAGTCGACATCCCGGCCATGATGGAATTGGCCGCCCTCCGCCGAGTGCCGATCGCAGGCAAGGACTTCAAGACCGGCCAGACGCTGATGAAGACCATGATCGCCCCGGGTCTCAAGGCGAGGATGCTCGGTCTGCGCGGCTGGTACTCCACCAACATCCTCGGCAATCGTGACGGAGAAGTACTCGACGATCCGGAGAGCTTCCGTTCCAAGGAGGTGTCCAAGCTCGGTGTCCTCGAGCAGATCCTCCAACCAGAGCTGTATCCGGAGCTATATGGAGACGTCTATCACGTGGTGCGAATCAATTACTACCCACCGCGTGGGGACGACAAGGAAGGTTGGGACAGCATCGACATCTTCGGCTGGCTGGGTTACCCGATGCAGATCAAGATCGACTTCCTCTGCAAGGACTCGATACTTGCCGCCCCTATCGTGTTGGACCTCGCGCTGTTTATGGACCTGGCTGGTCGAGCCGGGCAGATGGGAATCCAGGAATGGCTCTCCTTCTACTTCAAGAGTCCTCAGGTCGCGCCGTCGCTCTATGCCGAGAACGACCTGTTCATTCAGCAGACCAAACTCAAGAACACGTTGCGTCATTGGATGGGCGAAGACCTGATCACCCATCTCGGGACCGAGTACTACGAAGACTGAGGAAGTCCTCCCCGTCGGACCGTACGTCGTCCCGGCCGAGGAACTCTACTGGCGATTCTCGCCGAGCGGGGGACCAGGCGGACAACACGCCAACCGGTCCAACACGAGAGCCGAGCTGACCTTCGAGGTCCTCTCCAGTCGCGCCTTCCCCGAATCCATCCGCAAGCGGCTTGTCACGAAGGTGGGGTCGACGGTGACCGTTGTCGCCGCCGACACCCGGTCGCAGTGGCGCAACCGGCAGCTGGCCCGTGAGAGGCTGGCCACTCGACTCGAGGAGGCATTGATTAGACGCAAACCCCGGCGTCCCACCAAGCCGACCAGGGGTTCTGTGAAAACGCGGCTCGACGAGAAGAAGCGCCAGGGCGCGAAGAAGAGGTTGCGCCGGATCGATGAAGACTGACCCCGGCTGATCGGGTGAGCGCCAGCCGCAGCATCTCGTTGCCGCCGGACCGACCGGACGGGGCGCCGGCCAGCCTCCAGCAAACCGGCGCCCGAAATAGTGGACAGGAGTCCGATCAGGCCAACGTTGATTGGGGTCCGCCGGTGAAAGGCAGGACTCCGGGCTGGTTGATGACCGGGGCCCGCTCCGACAAACCGCCGACCTATCCGCGCAAGCAAGGGCAGTAGGCATGACGGCGGCCGGCTTTTCCGACGTCCGTCCCGCCCACCAGAAGGTCTTGGATGGGATCGGTGACGGGACGAGATTGTCAGATCTGGCCGAGAACGCCGGGGTGAGCAAACAGGCCATGGCCGGCCTCGTCGAGCATCTGCAGAAAGGTGGTTACGTCGAGCGTTCGTCCGACTCCAAAGACCGACGGGCTGTGATCCTCAAGCTGACGCCGGCGGGGATGGCGGCTCGCGACGCCGCTCGGACGATTCTCGATGATCTCCTGGGTGAGGTACGCCAGGCCGTCGGGAAGAATCGGATGCGTGAGCTCCGGCCAACGCTGTCGGAAGTTGACTCGGTCCTGGCGACGACTATTTCCTCAGCACCGAGCCTTGTCGAGCCCAACCTGTCCTTACCGCCCGGCCCGACAACACGGCTCGCCTAATCGGTGTCCTCATGCATCCCCCCCAGTGCTCCGCCGAGCGGGACGTGGGAGACCTCGTCTTCAACCTCCACTGCCGGTGCGGCTCGCAGCGAAGCGACCACCGACACGGCCAGGATCACCACCACCAGCAGGAGTGGTACCCACGCTTTGAGGTGGATGACCTCGGACAGCAGCATCTTGACGCCCACCACGCCCAGAATCACGGCCAACCCGGTAGAGAGATACCGGAACCGGTTGATGGAACTGGCCAGCACGAAATAGAGCGTTCGTAGGCCGAGAATCGCAAACGCGTTCGACGCGAACACCAAGAACTCGTCGTCGGTTATTGAGAAGATCGCCGGGATGGAATCGACAGCAAAGATGACGTCGCTCGTCTCGACCACCACCAGCACGGCCAGCAGCGGAGTGGCCACCCTCTTGCCGTTCTCAATGATGAAGAAAGCGGCCCCTTGGTAATTGGCGGTCATCGGAAAGACGCGGCGCAGCAATCGTAGGAGGGGGTTCTCCTCCGGGTGGATCTCGACGCCCGAATGACGAAGCATCCGGTAGGCCGTGTAGAGAAGAAACGCCCCGAAGACATAGATCGTGGGCCGGAACGCTTCCAGCAACGCCCCCCCGATGAGAATGAATGTAAGCCGCAACACCAGCGCCCCGAAGATCCCCCAGTAGAGAACGCGATGGCGGTAAATGGCCGGCACGGCGAAGTAGCCAAAGATCAGGGCGAACACAAAAACGTTGTCGACCGACAGGGACAGTTCGATCAGATAGCCGGCGAAGTACTGGGCGGCATAGTCCCCTCCCCGGAACATCCAGAGTCCGATCCCGAATGCCACCGCCAGGGTCAGCCACACGCCGGTCCAGATGCCGGCCTCCTTGGTCGAGACCTCATGGGCCTCACGGTTGAAGACGGTCAGGTCCAGTACCAGGACGACCACTATGAAGACAACCAACCCCGCCCACACGGCAAATGGCATAACCCGGAGGAGAGTAACGGCTAAACCGCGATGGCTGACAGTTCCTCGGTCGCTGGACCCCTGGGGTGGCTACCGTCTCGCCGGTGATATCCGAGCACTTCGACCCCTCCGCTTGGGAAGCCGTGCGCGGGTTCGAGTTCACCGACGTCACCTACCATCGGGCGGTCGACGTCGGGGCAGTACGGGTGGCGTTTCACCGGCCCGAGGTCCGCAACGCCTTTCGCCCCCACACCGTTGACGAGCTCTACGCAGCCCTTGACCATGCCCGGATGACACCCGAAGTAGGGTGCGTGCTGATCACCGGCAACGGACCCTCGCCGAAGGACGGCGGTTGGGCCTTCTGCTCGGGAGGCGATCAACGCATAAGGGGAAAGGATGGCTACCAATACGCCGAGGACCAGCCCGGCCGGCTTGGTCGCCTACACATCCTCGAGGTGCAACGACTCATCCGGTTCATGCCCAAAGTGGTCGTGGCCGTCGTCCCCGGTTGGGCTGTGGGGGGGGGACATAGCCTTCATGTCGTCTGCGACCTGACAATCGCCTGCCGCCAACATGCCATCTTCAAGCAGACCGACCCGGATGTGGCCAGCTTCGACGGCGGTTTCGGCTCGGCGCTGCTGGCTCGACAGATGGGCCAAAAACGGGCTCGGGAGCTCTTCTTCTTAGGCTTTGAGTACAGCGCCGACCGGGCCGTCGAGATGGGAATGGCCAACCTCGCCGTCGACCACACCGCCCTCGAGTCCACCGCCTTGGAGTGGGCCAGCATCATCACCTCCAAGAGCCCAACGGCCCAACGGATGCTCAAGTACGCCTTCAACCTCCCCGACGACGGGCTGGTGGGGCAGCAGCTCTTCGCGGGTGAAGCAACAAGACTCGCCTACGGAACCGACGAGGCGGCTGAGGGCCGCAACGCCTTTCTCGAGAAAAGACCGCCCAGATACGGCGACTTCCCCTGGCATTTCTAGTGCTCCGTCTGGGACATAGCGTGAGGGTATCGGCGAGGCCACGGCGTTCCTGGCCAGGACGCACGACGAAGGCGCAGCCGATGCGCTGCGTCGAGGAGGAGGACGCCGCCAGGAACGCCGTGGGCCGGCGAGACCCCTCGATTATTTCCCAGACGGTGCACTAGTGGGTGGCGTGCCCCCCCCGGAGCGACCATCGTCGAGGGGAGCCGCCTTCCTGGCCGGAGCCCGGCCGCGTACCCTTCCCGCGGCCGTCTCCCCGGTGCTCGTTGGAGGGGGCCTGGCTATCGGAGACAAGGCGTTCAGGCTCGACGCCTTCCTGGCCGCCCTGCTGGCGAGTGTGGCGATTCAGGTCGCGGCTAATTACGCCAACGACGTTTCCGACGCCCGACGAGGCGCCGACTCCGCCGACCGCGTCGGCCCACCCCGCATGGTGGCGAGTGGCGTCATCGACCCCCGCTGGATGTGGTGGGCGACGGCGGCGGCCCTGACGGTGGCGGGGCTGGCCGGCGCCTACCTCTACACGCTGGTCGGCTGGCCGGTCATCGTCATCGGCCTCGCCTCGGTGCTGGCAATGCTCACCTACGTCGGGGGTCCGATTCCCTACGGCTACCGGGGCCTCGGCGAAGTGGCGGTGTTCGTGTTTTTCGGACTGGTCGCCACCGTGGGGTCGAGGATGGTGCACGATGGGAGCGCGCCGGGCAGTTCCTACCTCCTCGGCATACCGATGGGCCTGTTTGCCGCCGCCATCCTCGTCGCCAACAACCTGCGCGACATCCACACCGACGGCCGGGCCGGCAAACGAACGCTGGCGGTCATGATCGGCGAGCCGCGCACCCGCCGCCTGTACCAGCTGATCATCGGCACCTCCTTCGGCTGCATCGCCGCCTTCGCTGCCGCCGACTGGACCCCGCTCCCCACCGCCATCGCCTGCTTTTGGCTGCCGCTGGCCGCACCGCTGCTCCGAACCGCCTCCGGGGCGCAGAGTGCCGACCTTATCCCGTTGCTCAAAGGGACGGTGCGGCTTCAGCTCGTGGTCGCGATGTCGTTGGCGGCCGGGGCGGCCTTATGACCGAACCACCACGACCGGACAGGCGGCGTGCGCCGCCACTTGCTGGCTGACCGAGCCCAACATCAATCCGGCGAATCCGCCCAGTCCCCGTGCCCCCACGACCACCATCTCGGCGTCTCGAGACGCCTCGATCAGGCCGCGGGAGGGAAGGTCGAGGACCGCCTCCGCGGTCATGGGCACATCCGAGAACTCGGTCCGGTATTCCTTCAGCACCGCCTCGGCAGCAGCGTGGGCATCCTCTTCCTTGTAGTCGGCATGGAAGAGCGACCGACCGTGGACGTCATGCTGATCGAGATACGACCACAGCATGACCGCCCGGACCGGCGTCTGTCTGATGCGACCTTCTTCCAGCGCCCAGCGCAGCGCGGCCCGAGAGCCTTCCGACCCGTCGATACCTACAACGATCACCGATGAACCTCCGTCTGGAACGGGCGCGATCACAAGCCCTGCGCGCCAGGGTAGAAGGGAGTACCCACACGTGGCAGAGTCGAACGTCGGCAATGTCACCCGATTAGCCTCAGCGGACTTCGGATCAGACTGGAGGGGTGAACCCCGACGAGTAGGCCCAGCGGCGAAGGGCAAGGGGCCCCGCCGATTGACTTGGTGGGCCTTGCGACGGCGGTTCCTTTGGATCGTGTGGCATGACCTGGAGATTGATGAAGTAGCCGGACGGTTGAGGGCGGATGCCTCGGCCGGGCTGACACTTGAGGAAGTCAGGGCCCGCCTGGCCGAATTCGGTCGGAACGAGATAGCCGAACCCGAGGCCGAGTCCCTTTGGCGCATTGTCGGCCGCCTGGTCGCCGACCCGCTCGTACTCCTCCTGGTGGTCGCATCCGCGGTGTCGGGTTTCATCCTCAGTGAGTGGATAGAGGCCTCGGCCATCGTCGCCATCGTCGCCCTCAACACCGCCATCGGCGCCGCCCAGGAAGGTCGAGCCGCCACCGCCCTTGCCGGCCTTCGGAATTTGAGCCCTCCCTACGCCCGAGTGATAAGGGCCTCACAGGAGAAGTCGGTTCCGGCCGTCGAGCTGGTGCCCGGGGACCTCATCCTCCTGGCGGCCGGCGACCGCACCCCAGCGGATGCACGCCTCCTCGAGTCCATTCATTTGAGCGTCGACGAATCGGCACTGACCGGGGAATCTCTGCCCGTCGATAAGGACACCAAACCCAGCAGGGGAGATGCCCCGGTCGCCGAGCGGTATTCGACGGTGCACGCCGGGACCTCGGTATCGGCTGGGCGGGGTCGAGCGCTCGTGGTCGCCACCGGCGCCGCCACCGAAATGGGGCGCATTGCGTCGCTTCTGGCCGAAGAGGAGCCGAGCACTCCGCTCCAGAAGGAGCTGGCCCGAGTGGGCCGGCGCATCGCCGCCGCCGCCCTCGTGGTGGCAGCGGTGATCTTCATCCTGGGGATCGCCCGCCAGGAGCCGGTCGAGCAATTCTTCCTCGTGGCGGTGGCCCTGGCGGTGGCCGCCATACCCGAGGGATTGCCGACCGTTGTCACCTTGAGCCTCGCGCGGGGGGTTCAAGAACTTGCCAAGGCCAAGGCCATCGCCCGCCGGCTGTATGCAGTTGAAACCCTCGGTTCGGCGCAGGTGATCTGTACCGACAAGACCGGCACCTTGACCAGGAACGAGATCTGGCTTCAGGAGGCGGAGTTCGCCGGTCTTCATTTGAGCAGCCTCGACGCGTTGACTACAGACCCCCGCATCCGGCAATTCGTCGAGATCGCCGCGCTCTGCAGCGACGCTGCCTTCACTGCCGACGGCTACACCGGCGATCCCACCGAGATCGCCTTGCGGCGGGCCATCGACGCCTCCGTCGACGTCGATCAGATCCGCCGGGATCGTCCCCGGCTGGACGAAGTGGCCTTCGACGCCAACCGGAAACTGATGTCGACCCTTCATGCCGAGAACGGCGGGTGGGTGCTCATGGTCAAGGGGGCCCCCGAGTCGGTGATAGTCCGGTGCACCGAGTTCCTCGATCAAAGCGGGATCGAGTCGCTCCCCTCGGATCGGGCCGAACGGGCCTTGGCGGTCGCCGCCGAGATGGCGTCACGGGGGCTTCGCACCCTGGCCCTGGCCTACCGGAAGTTCCGCGAGCGTCCGTCCAACCTCGGTGAGGCCGAGGTGAAGCTCGTGTTGGTGGGAGTTGCCGGCATGCGCGATGAGCTGAGACCAGAGAGTCCGGGATCGATCAACGAGGCCCGAGCCGCCGGCATCAAGGTGGTCATGGTCACCGGCGATCATGAGGTCACCGCCCGCACTATCGCCCAAGACCTCGAGTTGACCGGCCGAGTGATGACGGGTCGGCAGCTGCACGAACTGAGTGACGAGCAGCTGGCCGCCGAGGTAGAAGCGATTGCCGTATTCGCCCGGGTCGACCCGGAGGACAAGGTGCGGATCGTGAGGGCTTGGCAAAAGCGGGGAGCGGTGGTGGCGATGACCGGGGACGGTGTTAACGACGCCCCGGCACTCCGCCTTGCCGACATCGGAATCGCCATGGGCAGCGGTACCGACGTCGCCCGAGAGGCGGCCGCCCTGGTCTTGACCGATGACAACTTCGCCACGATCGTCGGAGCGGTACGCCACGGAAGGCGGATATTCGCCAACCTCCGCAATGTGGTCACGTTCCTGCTCGCCGCCAATGTGAGCGAGGTGGTCAC
>Ga0209341_10006679_pt1 | contig 10297 bp, 14 predicted proteins | sample RifCSP13_2_FD_184020 | JGI IMG/M metagenome (GOLD analysis project Ga0209341, IMG submission 184020) | Soil microbial communities from Rifle, Colorado - Rifle CSP2_sed 13_2 (SPAdes) (version 2) | ecosystem: Environmental > Terrestrial > Deep subsurface > Rock core/Sediment | place: Rifle... | reverse complement strand
GCGTGTAGCTCAAGAGCCCACCTACGACGCCGCCAGTTAGCGCACCGGCCAGCGGGTAGAAGGGCCGAGCACGCTCTGGCCCGACTCCCGCCTCTTGAGCTACACGCCCCGCCGTCTCCAGCGCCATGCTCCCGCCCAGAGCCCTAAGCCCAAGGCCCACACCCCCGATAGGTAGAGTAGCGGCAGTGAGGGCCGCCGCTCCAGGCGACGTAAGTTGGCGCGCGCTCTCGACGGCAGGCCCAGCCACACGGCCCACGACGGGCAGCGCACGGGCGCGGCGGGTTACGGACTCAGGCACCAGAGGCTCAAAGGCTTCCCCCGCATATGTCCCGCCCAACCCCTTCGTGACGGGCATCTCCTCTTGAGTGAGTTGCCTACCCTGCCCGCCCAGGTGTTCGGGCAGTCCTGCGAGGTACTTGGAGCGAGCAGAGACGGGCGGCTGAAGCCGTGGCACCCTCACGTCTACGGTTGGGGCAGCAGGCAAGAGGCGCGGGGCTTGTTCCAGCACCTCCGTAGGACTGGTGCCTGTGTACCGGCTGACACGCCGGACCGACCGCCCTGCGCGGCGGGCGTTCGTTCGTCGCCTCTCCTCCTCGATGTCGTTGAGGAGCCGGTCAACTGTGGAGATGAACTCAGCGCACAACGGGCAGGAGTCCCTTCGGCTTCTTCTTCCTCGCGCCGTAAGCTGCCTTCAGGCCAGCCGCCAGTTCGCCCATTGTCAGGGGAAGAGCCTGCTCGGGAGGACGCGCTGGTGGTGGCAAGAGGTTCGCCGGCACCTGCGCCGTGGTGGACGGCGGAGGTCGCTGGCCCGAAGGCAGCTTGCCCACGCGGCCCTCGCCTGGGATTGCTCCCTTCGCAGGAGGTTTCACCTTGGGAGCAGCGGGAACCGCCGTAGGAGCGACAGGAGCAGCCGTTCGGGCTGGAAGAAGGCCCATACGTCCGGCTATCTGGGGGTTGGCGGCGATGATAGCCTGCCGCCTGGCCTGCGCCTCGGAGGCTGTCTGTGTTCCCAGAGGACGGTTGGCACCCAGAAATGCCTCGGTCATACGAGCCTGGGCCAGCATCTCTTGAACTGGGCTGGCCCATCCCGCCTCACCGCCACGAACCTCCGGCGGGCCGCCCCTCGGAGAGGCCACAGGCGTCGGTGTACCCTCGCTTGCCAGACCCCAACCGGCCGTGGTACGACCCGATGGACCCAGGAAACCGCCGTAGCCTGTCCAGCCAGGGTTGGACGCCCTAAAAGCCATGCCCAGCGGCCCAAGCTTGGTGCCTAACCTGCCCCAGAGCGGGCCACCCCTATCAATCGAACCACCTTGAGCAGTTATCGAGCGTTCAATCTCTTGGGGTGATGCTCCCTGAGTAAGCCGCCGCCTCACGTAATCCTCAACACTTTCGCCTGTCCGAAAGAGGCGGTTCTCCAGTTCTAGGCCCGCCTGAATGTCACCCCCACCGACAGCCGTGAGGCGCTCACGTTCGATCACCTGATCGACGTAGCCGTTGGCAACGGCCTGCGATAGGGTCATGCCCTTGCGGGCCACCTCATCACGGAGTTGCGCTGTGCGGTCAACGCCCCAGCCGTTTGCCTGCCCAAGCCCGATATCGCCTTCCGTGAGGCCAAGGCTGAGAGCCCGCTGGAGATCAGCACCCGATAGGCCCAGGCGCTCAGCACCCGCCTGGAGGGCGCGGAGTCCGAGTTGGCTACGGACCTCATCGAACGCAGGAGCAGGACTGACACCTGCTCTCTCCGCCGCTTGGCGCACTTTCTGTCCTACCCAGGATTCCTCACCCTGCGCTACAGGCCCACGCAGCATCGTCCAGAGTTCGCCCTGCGGCACACCCGCCGCGTCTGCCAGCGAAAGGAGTTCACCATACTGAGCGAAGGCATCTCGGAGCGTCGGGCCTGGAAGAAGGCCCTGCCCCAGCAGGAGTTCAGCGTCCTCGGCCTCAGTGTCCGAGAGGCCCGCGCCTGTGAAAGCAAGGACGGCCTCGTCGGTCCAGTAGCCTTCAGCATCCACCAGCCCCTCGGTGCCAGCCCCACCCCCTCCTACAGCCGCACCGCCACCAAGGACGCCGCCGTAACCTCCCTCGCCACCACCTTGCCCCGCTGGGGCGGCTGTTGTCGGGGCGACGCCCTCCGGCAGGCTAGCCGTGCCCGCAGCTTGGACGGTCTGTTCAGTCGGCCTCGCGTCGCCAACGACGGCCTGGACGCTAGCGACCATGTTGTTCACGGCCTGCACGTTCTTGGGGTCGGGCCGCTGTCCCTGCCTGACCAGCACGTCGGCCATCTGGCCGTAGTCCATGCCTGATGCCAGGGCGCGGATCGCCATCGGCAGCATCTCCTCGACGGCGAGGATGCTGTTGTTGATGGGGTCGAGCAACTGTTCCTTCGTGTAGCCAGCGCCTCTCCCGCCGAAGTTGGCATGGAAAAGGCCCCAGGAGTTGCCGTTGTCGCCGCTGGGGCTGGCACCCAGGCCGCTCTCCCAATCCGAGATGGCGACGAGTTGGTTGACGATCTGCCCGATGGCTACCTGATCCTGAAAGCCGTACCGGCCCGCGTAGTACCGGGTGACGGCGGAGATGATCTCTTGGGGGCTGGTGACGCCCAGACCCTCAACGAAGGCGTAGGCTTCCTTGGCCGTGGTGCTAAACTTGTTCGGTGCCGCCACGTTCCACCATCCTGCGGAGGTGATACCGCTGTTTCTCCGCCGGCAGGTTCATGAACTCCTCAGGCGTCATCTCTTCGCCCGCCCGCCGTGGTCCAGGCTCTGTGAGGGGAAGATAGCCCTTGGGCGCGAGTTCCTTCAGGACCCGCTTCAGGTAGTCTCTGCCCTCCTGAAGCACCTCTTCAAAGAGTTCTGTCCAATAATCCGCCTCGAAGGTGTCCATCAGAACCCGGCCTCTCCGATCACTCCCTCGTTGGGCTCCGGCCCCATTGGCTTAGGTGGCTCAGGCTGAACCACAGGGCTACCTACTCCAGGCATGGGCTCCGGCGGGCGCTCTGGCTCAGTAGCCCCACCCTCTACCGGCTCAACAGGTGGGAACAGATCGGGCAACGCCGCACGGATGTCAGCCATCGCCACAACATCAGTGACCTGACTGAGGATCGCTCCGATGCGACCGCGCACAATATTCCGCAGGTTGTCGCGGTCGCGCATCCGGCGCTCACGTTCCACGTCGTCCGTGCCCTGGTACTCGGCCATGAAGGTTGTCTCGGAGAGCCGGTCGGCCTCCAGTTGCCGCAGCCCGCTTTCCACGAGGGCGAACCGCGCCGAGAGGCCGACGGCGGGAAACTGCACGGCTAGGTCGATGTCCACGAAGTCACCAGGCTTGACGGTGATCTCCCGATCTGCCGCCTTCTCACCCCGCTGGGGGATGGCCTGGACGGTGACGGGCACGTCCAGCCCCTTGATAGCCTCAGCGATGAGGAGGAAGACCTCGTGCCAGCAGGCAGCCTGGTTGTCGAGCGCGGGCTGGAGGTCGAAGCCCGTGGCCTCAATGATGCGGGCGCGGTCGTACCCTGAGGTCGCCTGCACCTCGGCGATGTCCCTCATGCTGTACCGCTGCATCTCCCACCTGAGATCTTCCTTGGCCCGCGTCAGGTCGATTCCCGTCTCAAACTTGACGGGCTCAGGCTCGTACCCCTCAGGGATGCCCTCCACCTCGCCCGTCTCCCAGTTGAAGTGGAACTCTTTCCTCTCACCGGAGGGTAGGCTCAGGTAGTCGCTGGGGTCGTCACCGGTCGCGCCCTTGCGTCGGGCCAGGTAGTACATGGGGATGCCCGTGAATAGGCCCGCCGCCTGCTGGAGGGTGCCCAGCACGTTCCAGTCCGGCCCAATCCCGTAGAGGCCGGAGATCAGGGGCTCGTAGGCGTAAAGGGGCTCGTCGGAGCCCGTGATGTGGCCTGGGTCAAAGGCATAGGCGGGCCGGCCGAACTTGTTGGGGTAGGAGTTGAGGACAAGGGCGCTCTCAGTGCTCCGTTCCGCGTCGGGCTGTTCCAGCACGTCGTAGATGTACAGGGGGCTCTCGACGTGCCAGACCTTCGCCGTCTTGTCCCACACCTGCTTGTCGTAGGCGATGTCCATAGGCTCCGAGGAAAGGTGGTAGCGGTTCTCCTGCCCGCTGTAGTGGAGATTGGGATAGAGGCCCCTGAGCTTGCGGAAGGTGACTACGCCCTCTTCCCCCACCACGGACAGGTCGGGCTCGTAGTAGACGCAGATAGGATCGGGAGCCTCCATGATGAAGGGCAGGCCGACGAACCCACGCTGCATGTCTGCGACGTTCTTCTTGCCCGTGACCAACATATCGATGGCCTGGGGGGAGAGCCGCAGGTGGCGGATACCGAGACCATCGCCGCACTTGTGGTCGGCGGCCCGCTGGTCGGCGTTGACGAAGGCCAGTGTGCGGATGCGGCGGAAGTCCCAGTAGACGCGATAGAAGAAGTTCTCGATGTTCTGGGCCGCCGTATCCTGCCCTGGCTTCTTAGCCGTGACCTTGATCCTGATGGGCGCGCCGATGCAGCGGTTGGCCCACCTGTGGACCTCTTCGTCCAACCAGGGGGTACGGTACTCAGCGTCCTCGCGGACGCGGGGCACCCCCACCTTCGCCTTACGGTGTCGCAAGGCGCGGCGGTTCCTCCAAGTCTCGTTGCGGTTCTTAAATCCTGATTGGTCTGCGAGGTCTCGGACGAGTTGGCGTACCTCGTCCGCCGAGAGGAGGCCGTTTTGTTCAGCCATAGGCACACCGAAGAATGATGCGCCTGCTTAGCAGCATACTAGACCCTCGCTCTGCGCGCCGTCAATCCCACCTGGTAGCGCACGGGCCCGAGTTTGGGCATCTCTGTGAGCCAGCGGGCTCGTTCCGCCCACATGATGAACTGGGTCATGGCATCCACGATGTCCCACGACCCCGCGTAGGGGATGTTGAACACCTCGCGTTCGAAGTCCCTGAGCCACCCCAACTGGAGACGGGCGGCGAAGCTGGGCGAGGGCAGCAGCACCCTACCTTGGGCCACAACGTGGGAGACGGCAGCGGCGCGGTCGAACTTGTCCCTGGCCGGCGGGGTATAGGAAATGACGGGGATACCCTCCCGCCTGAGTTCCTGAATAGCCATCTGTCCCGACCCCTTGTTCTCGATGATGATAGTGCGGGGCATGTCCAACGCCTTGCCGTAGAGGAACTTGGCGTTCTCGCGGATGAGCGGCTTGAGGTCGGGGTACTCGATCTTCCCCCTGAACATGTTGAGCAGCAGGAACTCGCGGTCGGCCGTGATGGCCCAGGTCTGGCCGACGGTGTAGCTGGACCACTCGTGCTTCTCGACGGCCGTGTCCCAGGAGTCCACGATACGGACGATGTTCTCCGGCAGGTAGTCGTACCGCTGGAACCACTTGGGCTGGAAGAGCCTGCCCTCACCCTCTGCGACCCACTCGCCGTACATCTCCTGCCGCCCCTCGGCCGTCCCTTCGTACATCGAGGACAGGATCGCCAGGTCGTCGGGGTTCTGGTAGACGTTCTCGAAGATGGACATGCCCCACCAAGGGAACTCCTCAGGCTTCGTGACGGGCGGAGGGTCCTTGCGGTCGCACCGGTCGGGGTCGCCCCACAGGTCATAGGTCCAGTGAGGGAGGCCCTGGGGCGTGCCAGTTACGAAGCCCTGGCGTGGCCCAGGCACACCGTCGGGCAGTGGCCCACGGAGCCGGAACGTCATGACGCTCCAGACGCGGGGCACCATCTGGCAGACCTCATCGAGGTGGAAGGCCAGGAGGGTCGGGCCGAGCAGGAGTTGGGGGTCTTCGGCGGAGGCCATCCAGATACGGATGCCGTTCTTGAGAGGAAGGTATCCGTCGGAGGTATGGTACTCGCCGTCTATGAGTTCCTTGGGGCAAATCTGTAGGTAGGTCGGGATCAGCACCTTCTGGAGCATCTTGTAGGTGGGGGCGCAGGCCATCATGAAGGGCGGTTGGTTCCACCTCGCCCACTCGGAGGGGGCGATCGTGCCCATCTCGATAGCCTTGGTGATGAGCTTGAGCGCACCGATACGGGTCTTACCGGTGCCGGAGGCGGCGAAGAAACCCGGGTGCCTAACTTTGGACGCAAAGAACGGCTCTTGCGCCGTTCCAGGGATGGGTGCTAGGGGGATCGTGAGGGAAAGGTTAGTCTTCAGTCATCAGTATGCGCCTTACAGCCCCCGCTCCAACCGCCGACGCTCCGCCCTGTTGGGCAGGATGATCGGCGGGCCTCCGTTCTGCGGATTGGGCGGGACGGTGAAGACCGGCATCGGGGCATCGGGCGGCACGAGACGGGCGAACCGGCACTCGGCCATCGGCACCCACCGTAGAACCCGGTCGTGCCCGCTGACGAGAAATCGTTCGCCCTCGACAGCCAGCACCCAGAAGGCCGTCCCCTCTTCCGTGACTCCCTCAATAGAGACCGCAAACGGGATCATTCTCTACCCTCCGGCAGTTGCTTCGCCTGTTCCCACTGAGGCAAAGGCTGGGACTCCAGCTTGACCGTGACCTTGAGCTCACCTGACAGGGAGCCGCCCTTGTCCCCAGGCCGCTTGTACTTCTCCGGCGCTTCCGCGTTGAGGATGGCGAGGGTAGCGACCACCTTGGGCATCCCCTTCCCCCCCACACTTTCCGCGTCCAGCCGGTCCTCCACCTCCTCGACGTAGAGGCTCTTCACCTCGAACCACTTGTCGGCGAACTCCTCGTCCTCCTCCAGCCAGAGGTTGACCGTCTTGTAACAGACATTGGCGGCGCGACAGGCTTTGACCTTCCGCCCCTTTGTCTGCTCCAGCGCCAGCAGGACAGCGGCCTTCTTGGCCGCCGTGTCACGGAGCCGGCTCAAGGGGCTGGGCTCTTTCCCCACGAGCGCCTGCCGCCGGTCCCGCACGCTCTGCCCAGGCTCGTAGACGCGCTCGAACCGGCCCTCAGAGTCGCGGGGGTGTTCCTCGACGGAAACGTTAGTCATCGGCCAGATTATAGCACGCCAGGCAATCCCCACCAGACGGGTTGCAGACTCTCAGCGCTTCGTCCATGGCTTACAATTCACAGGCCCATCCCCGACCATGCTTGGGCGAAGAGAACAGCCAGCGCGATGCGGTTCCCCCTTGGCTAGAGGGATGATCTGCACAATCTCGATGGGGCCGCCGTCGATGTTGTGGGGATGCGCCTCGGCGACCTGTGGCACGAGACCAATGACTAGGGCGAGAAGTAGCGCCTTCATGTCTCCTCCTTCGGCGGGGAATGGAGCGGCCACGGATAGTTGTAAAACTCCCACATACCGCGTCTCAGCAGACGGGTATATCGACCATACAGTCGAAATGCCTCTGCCGTCATGCGCCCACGAAGCTCCCGCCTTAGCTTCATAGCGCGCTTCATCTTCTGGCGTGCGCGCCACTGCCTCAAGAGCTGCATCACTTCGCCACCGGACAGTACCGGTTATGCTTCCCCTTCACCTTCTCCCCAGGTCCACACGTGCAGGCCAGTGGCTGTACCTGAATCGGCAGTATCTCCGGTATGACAACCGTGCCCGTAGGCGTCTCCACTTCATGGTAAGCCGCAGGCAGAGGAGAGGTCTCAAGCGGCTCCTCTAGGTCCCGCTTCACCGCCTCTAGGATGTACTGGTGAACGCTAACCCCCACCTCCGCCGCCGCTATCCGCAACACCCTGTCCAACCCCTCAGGCACCCGTAAGGTACGGTGTTTCACTGGCATCTGTGGTACCTCCAGTGTCTATAATACCAGAAGTACCAGGGGTGTCAAGCCCTTTGCCCACAAGCCGACTGTAGGGGGAGTAACTTATACGTTACACAGGATGCGGGAGGGGACCAAACACGCCTGTGTTGTTGTGGATAGGGTGAAGCTAGCTCGCAATCTGGGGGGATAGGGGCCTAAGCCTTGGTCATCCCACATCCTATAGGGGGTCGGCTCCTTGTTTATGGGGGTTATGTCAACTGAGGCGGGAAACCAGGTTCAGAAACGGGGCCAGCGCCAACACCTGCAGAAAAGTGCATAGGTTTCCTGATAGTTCGTAAGAGGCGCATGGAATCACCCCACCTCGCCATGTTCAGTGTCTACCTTCACCATACGGGCCGATGCCTACGATGATCGCTAGCCAGCACAAGGCGCGGCTGCTATCGTGAACAGTATGCGGGATCATGTTCGAGTCCTCTTGAAAGCTCCCAGATGGTGGACTCACCACATGACCCGAAGGCGGGAGCTCGTAGTTGTAAGGATAGCACAGGTATCAAGTAGGCCCCCTCTCTCGTGCCGGCGCATCACTGAGCGCGAGTCGGGGGGCCTGGGGCCTAGGCTAGAGAGACAGTAGCATGACGATGGGTGCGCGTCAACTCATGAGACATATCGCATGAATCAGGATTCAGGTATCACTGTGCTAGCATGTAAATAGGCAGAAATACCTATGCTGAGGGTATTGACAGGCTTAGACGAGCCGTGGTAAGGTCTAGGAGTCGAGAGGTTCCGGCGATTCGTCATTTAAGGCCCCCGGTTCCCTCAGTCGCCGGACTCTCGACAAGTACGGTGAGGGAATGCGGGGGCCTTTAGATTGGAGAGTACGATGAAACTGCCAGAGGCAATCAGGACACTACGCGAGAACACGATGGCATGCTGGTGGCCGGACGGGCCATACCCTGGGAAGCAGGGTACGGACTTCGCCGGGATATTCGGGGAGGTCCGAACGCTCCTGCATGGCATCATGGCCCGGCAGGACATACCAGAGGACGAAGCGTTCTTTGTGCTAGACGAAGGCAACCCTGAGACGGCTCTGTACAACGAGCTTGTTGACGCGGTGCTGACAGTCAAGAGGTGCATGGCCTAGCACTCCACGGGCGGCGCTCCTGCCGCTCGACGGTGGCCTGAAGAGTCGGGCCACGGTGAAGAGGCAGGAGAAGACAGGATGGTACTCCTCAAGGAACGGGACTTGCGCCGAAAGCTACTGGCTCATGGGATGTACCTTCAGCATTGTGGCGACGGGTACGCGATCATGGAAGGCGAAGAACTACTACGGTACTGCCCGGACTTGTACGCAGTAGCGGCTCTCTTTCTAACCGACGCTGAGGTCGATGCCGTCGCGGACGGTTCGGGCTACCGATAGAGCGAGACTTGTACTGGAGCCCCCGGCCGCTGGCCGAGTGCAAGTAGCAAGCGCCCGCAGCGGCGCTACTGGAGACTGAGAGGAGACAATGACCACACAAGCGCTCCCACCTGTGACCCCCGACTTCCAGCGCATGTTCAGGGCCGTGGCCCTCGCCATCGGGTACAAGAACGCAGCTAAGCAGGTGGCCTACGGACCGACGGCTGCTGCGGCGCCGCAAGTCGTATACGCTACACCCAAGGCGCGGCGCAACGGACGCCACAAGGAATACACCCTAGTCTGGTGGGATGTGGACGGCCGCCGCTGGACCAGGGAGTACAGGGCGGACAGAGAGGCGACTGCTTGGGGCCATGCCTGTGCCCTAGCCCAAAGCCTAGATGCAACGCGGTTCGAGCGGGCTATCCCTTGCCCGTTCACACCGGCGCGGCGGCAGGGCGGAATAGGACTAAACAAGACTGACGTACGGCTCGCCCTATACGAGCCCAAGGAATGCTGCGGCCAGCCAATGGGGCTGATGGAAACCTGGTCGGGGTTTGGGTCCGGCTCGAACAAAGTCGAGGCCATCTACCAGTGCGCCGTCAACGCCAAGCACACGAAGCCCGCAGCCCTGAAGGCGGCATCGCCCGCCGGAAAGTGAGGGACTGACATGAGCGAGCACACAAACAGAGGCAAGACAGTACCTATCACCCAATGTCCCGCGTGTAGTGCCCTTTGTGATCGTGCGACGTGCCCACTCCACGCCGCCGCCCCCAAGCTCCTGACTACGCTGAAGGCGCTCAGGATGGCAATTGTGGGTGCGGTCGCTGGCGGAACCGAGGGTTCGCACGAAACCTGGGCATACCTTGAGGCCCTAAGCAATGAGGCCTGCGAGGCCGTACGGGAGGCGAAGGGGGAGGCATGAGCGAATTTGACCGACTCCAGAAACTCGTTGCCGTGTGGCAAGCCCATGCCAGAGAGGCAGGCCACAACTTGGAGACCGACAAGTACGACCGTAACCTTGGCTGCACCTACATCATGTGCTGCGCCAAGGGGTGCAAGTGGGCGCACAGCCTGGCGCTGGACAGCCTGACGAAAGGGGAGAGATGAGCGAGCACACACCGGACATCGCGTACCCCGTTATCAGCCAGGGATACGGCGTTGCACGGGTTCTTACGGGGCCGCCCCCCCGCTTGTGGGAAGAGGCC
>Ga0209341_10006678_pt1 | contig 10299 bp, 10 predicted proteins | sample RifCSP13_2_FD_184020 | JGI IMG/M metagenome (GOLD analysis project Ga0209341, IMG submission 184020) | Soil microbial communities from Rifle, Colorado - Rifle CSP2_sed 13_2 (SPAdes) (version 2) | ecosystem: Environmental > Terrestrial > Deep subsurface > Rock core/Sediment | place: Rifle... | reverse complement strand
CCGGGGGGATTCACCGGGCTGCGTGTCGGTTTGATGACGGCCATGGCCTGGGCGATCGGCGCCGGCCGGCCGGTCGTCGCGGTGTCGACACTCGAGGCGATCGCCGTGGGGCTTCAACACCGGGGCCTCGGGCTGGCGGTGCTCGATGCGCGCCGCGAGCAGGTGACCGCCGCCCTGTTCCGCGCAGACGCCGCCGGGGTGCAGCGCCTCACGCCCGATCTGCTCCTTCGCCCCGCCGATCTTCCGGCGCAGATGCCGCCCATCGACGAGCCGGTGCTCCTGGCGGGCGATGCGCTGGAGCGCCGCGCCGGCGCGCTCCTTGCCGCGCTCGCGCCGCACGCGACGGCCGCCTCGCCCGAGCAATGGTGGCCACGGGCCGAGGTCGTGGGGATGTTGGGCCGGGCGCGTCTCGTCGCGGGCGAGTCCGATGACGCGCTCCGGCTGGTCCCGCGCTACGCGCGGGCGCCCGATGCGCCCGAGTTTACGGTGTAGACGCGTGGTGGAGGAAGCCCCATGCGGGAGCAAGAAGCCGAATCGCGCGCCGGTGGCGCTCGACCCAGCGAAGGGACTGCCGTGAAGCAGATCACGCGCGTCCGAATTGATCCGATGTCACTTGCCGACATCCCTCGCGTGCGGGACATTGAGCAAGAGGCGTTTGCGGTCCCCTGGCCACAAGACGCGTATCGCGCCGAGCTCGAGGAGAACCAGGTCGCCTGCTACATCGTCGCGCGCGACGATGAGGATCGCATCGCAGGGTTTGCGGGTATGTGGATCATCTTCGACGAGGCACACGTGACCACGATCGCGGTCGAGAGAGGGCGGCGGGGGCAACGCATCGGCGAACGACTGATGCTGGCGCTCATCGACCGCGCGCTCGAACGTGGTGCCCGGTGGATGACGCTGGAAGTGCGTCCCTCAAACGCGGTCGCGCTGGCTCTCTATCGCAAGTTTGGGTTCCGCGACGTCGCACTGCGCAAGCGGTACTACAGCGACAACGGTGAAGACGCCGTGGTCATGTGGAGCGGGAACCTTCGCGAGACCGAATCGCAGGGTTGCCTCGAAGCCGCGCGCCGCGAGTTCAGTTCGTAGTCACGCCGTCCCTCTATCATGCTCGTCCTGGGCATCGAGACCTCATGTGACGAAACCGCGGCGGCCGTCGTCGAAGACGGCGTCCGCATCCGCAGTACCATCGTGGCCTCGCAGGCCGAGCTGCATCAACGATACGGTGGTGTCGTACCCGAACTCGCCTCGCGCCGCCACGTGGAGCGTCTCTTGCCCGTCGTCGGGCTGGCAGTCGAACAGGCGGGGGTGGCGTGGTCGGACCTCAACGGGATCGCGGTCACACGCGGTCCGGGACTGGTCGGGGCGCTCGCCGTGGGCATGGCCGCGGCCAAGACGCTCGCGTTCGTGCGCGGGTTGCCGGTCGTGGGGGTCAATCACCTGGAGGGCCACCTGTTTGCCAACGCCATTGACCACGGGCCGCTCCCCGCGCCCTCGCTCGCCTTGATCGTCTCTGGGGCCCACACCGATCTCGTCCATATCGAAGGCCCCCACACCTATACGATCCTGGGCCGCACGCGCGACGATGCCGCCGGCGAGGCGTTCGACAAAGTGGCCCGGGCCATGGGTCTGGGCTACCCCGGAGGGCCGGCGCTCGACCTCCTCGGCCAGGGTGGCGATAGTACGCTTGCCCCGTTGCCGGTTCCCTTTGCGGGCCGCGGGTACGACTTCTCGTTCAGCGGGATCAAGACCGCGGCGCTGCGCGTGCTGGCGGCGCACCCCAACCCCGATCAGACATTCCTTGCCGGTCTCGCCGCCTCGCTGCAGCGGGTCGTGGCGGAGGCGCTGGTCCGCAAGGTCGCCCGCGCGGCACGCGAGTATAATCCCGCGGCCATCCTCTTGGCAGGGGGGGTCGCTGCCAACTCGGTCCTTCGGAGGCGGCTGGCTCACGAAGCCGAGACGCTGGGCGTGCCCGTGCAGATTCCGCCGCCGGCGCTGTGCACCGACAACGCCGCGATGATCGCGGCCTGTGGGACGACCCGCCTGGCCGGGGGGGCAACGGACCCCTGGGACCTCACCGTGTCGGCCGACCTGGCCTTGTGAGGCGCGGGGCGAAAAGTGGGGCTTGATTGCCACCCGGAGGTTGCCTAAAATGGTGAGTGCTGGCACTCTCGAGCCGAGAGTGCCAATTCCTCGCACGCCAATAATTCGGATGCACATACCTAAGGAGGGACTGGATTGATGAAGCTTAAGCCCCTGGGTGACCGCGTGGTCGTCAAGCCGCTGGAGGAGGAAGAGCGCACCAAAGGCGGGATCGTGCTTCCCGACACGGCCAAGGAAAAGCCGCAGCACGGCGTGATTATCGCCGTCGGTCCGGGCGAGTGGAATGAGGACGGGACGAAGCGCCGACCGCTCGACGTCAAGGCGGGCGACCGCGTGCTGTACGCGAAGTACGCGGGTACCGAGGTCAAGGGCGACGATGGCGACCTGCTGGTGCTGAGGGCGAGCGACATCCTCACGATTGTCGAGAAGTCGCCGGCCAGGTCGAAGGCCTAGAGGAGCCGCAGATGCCGAAAATTCTTAGGTACGATGAAGACGCCCGGCGGGCGATGGAACGCGGTGTCAACAAGCTCGCTGAGGCGGTAAAGATCACACTCGGGCCCAAAGGGCGCAACGTGGTCCTCGAGAAGAAATTTGGGTCCCCCACGATCACGCATGACGGTGTCACGGTCGCCAAGGAAATCGAACTCGAAGATCCGTTTGAGAACGCGGGCGCGCAACTGATCCGCGAGGTGGCCACGAAGACCGAGGACGTCGCCGGCGACGGTACCACCACGGCCACGATCCTGGCCCAGGCCATGATGCGCGAAGGCCTCAAGATGGTATCGGCGGGCGCCAACCCGATGTCGCTCAAGCGGGGGATGGAGAAGGCGACCGCGACGGTCGTCAGCGAGCTCCACAAGCAGGCGAAGCCGGTCGAGACGAAAGAGGCCATCGAGCAGGTCGCCAGCATCTCGGCCAACGATCCCGGAATCGGCAAGCTGATCGCGGACGCGATGGACAAGGTCGGCAAGGACGGCGTCATCACCGTCGAGGAGTCGAAGGGCATCGAGACGACCGTGGAGGTCGTCGAGGGGATGATGTTCGATAAGGGCTATGTCTCCCCGTACTTCATCACCGACGCCGAGAAAATGGAAACCGTGCTCGACGACGTGATAATTCTGATCACCGACAAGAAGATCAGCGCCGTCAAGGACCTGCTACCCGTGCTCGAGCGGATCGTGCAGGTGGGCCGGCCGATGTTGATCATCGCCGAGGAAGTCGAAGGCGAGGCCCTCGCCACACTGGTCGTGAACAAGCTTCGCGGGACGCTGTCGGCGTGCGCGGTGAAGGCGCCCGCCTTCGGCGACCGGCGGAAGGCTATTCTCGAGGATATCGCGGTCCTGACCGGCGGTCAGGTCATCAGCGAAGAGGTGGGTCTGAAGCTCGAGAACACCGAGATGGCGCAACTCGGTAAGGCCGGTCAGGTGAAGATCCGCAAGGAAGAGACCATCATCATTAAGGGCGGCGGCAAGAAGGCCGACATCGAGAAGCGCGTGCAGCAGTTGCGCAAGCAGATCGAAGAGACCGACTCCGACTACGATCGCGAGAAGCTGCAGGAACGGTTGGGCAAGCTTGCGGGTGGCGTCGCCGTGATCAAGGTCGGCGCGCCCACAGAAGCCGAGTTGAAGTATCGGAAGACGCGCACCGAGGACTCCCTACGGGCGACGCGTTCGGCCGTCGAGGAGGGAATCGTGGCCGGTGGTGGCGCCGCGCTGGTGATGGCTGGCAAGGCGATCGATCTGCAGAAGTCCGACGGGGACGAGCGGACCGGCGCCCAGATCGTCGCGCGCTCGCTCACCGAACCTGCCCGCCAGCTCGCGCTGAATGCGGGGCAGGAAGGCTCCATCGTCGTCGAGCACCTCAAGGAGCAGAAGGCCGGGTGGGGATACGACGTCATGCGAGGCGAGTTTGTCGACATGTTCAAGGCCGGCATCGTCGATCCCGCCAAGGTCGTGCGCTCGGCGTTGCAGAACGCGACCAGCGTTGCGAGCTTGCTGCTGACGACTGAGGCGATGATCGTGGAGAAGCCGGAGGACGAGGACAGGTCCCCGGCGATGCCGCAGATGCCCCCGATGTAGGAACGTCGTCCTGCCGAGACACATCATCTGGCAGTTGGGGCCCGCGGATTTCCGCGGGCCCCACGTCTTTCCCCCTTGATATCGTCTGCCATTATTGCTACTATCTGGTTTGGCAATCCCATCAAAACCCCATATTCTGTATCGGAAGACGAACAATACATGTCCTTTCGACAGAGAACGTTCGTTATCGGCGGTGGCGGCAGGGAGCACGCGCTTGTCTGGCACCTGGCGCAAACCTACCCCGAGGCTTCCATCTACTGTGCTCCTGGTAATCCGGGTATCGCCTCGCTGGCCACTTGCCTGCCTGTTTCCACGCAAGACCTGACCGGACTCGCAGAGGCCGCCGCTTCGATACGTGCTGACCTCACGATCGTCGGCCCCGAGGCTCCCCTCGTCGCGGGCGTCGTAGATGTCTTCGCGGGGCGGGGCTTGCGGACTTTGGGACCCACGGCCGCGGCGGCCCGGCTCGAGGGGTCAAAAGTGTTTGCCAAGGACCTGATGCGGCGGCATCGCATCCCCACAGCCGACTATCGGGTGTTCGACGACGCCGGTGAGGCCGTCGCGTACGCGCGGCGCCTGCCGGGTCCCTCGGTCGTGAAGGCCGATGGTCTGACGGCGGGGAAGGGCGTCATCGTCTGCGACGACGCCGGTGACGCCGTGCGCGCCGTGCAGGCCATAATGGTCGATCGGGCCTTTGGGGATGCGGGCGGGCGTGTGATCATCGAAGAGCGGCTCGAAGGCGGCGAGGTCAGTGTGTTCGCGCTGGTCGACGGCGAGGCCACCTGTCTGCTGCCGGCGGCACAGGATCACAAACGAGTCTTCGATGGTGATCGCGGGCCGAACACGGGCGGGATGGGCGCGGTGGCGCCGTATCCATTATCTGTTCCCGTGCTCGAACGCGTCCGCCGCGGCGTCATCGACGCTGTTGCCCACGCCATGTGCGCCGAAGGCGCTCCCTATCGCGGCGTGCTTTTTGTTGGCCTCATGCTCACGCGTGACGGCCCCCGCGTGCTCGAGTTCAACTGCCGGTTTGGCGATCCCGAGGCACAGGTGCTGATGCCGCTGTTGTCAGCGGGACTGCCCGACGTGTTCGACGGCCTGCGGGCGGGCGACACGGTCCCCTGGGACGGCGCCGCGGCCCGCGGGGCAACGGCCGGCGTCGTGCTCGCGTCGCGGGGCTATCCCCAGAAGCCCGAGATCGGGTTCGAGATCCGTGGTCTTGACGATGCCGCGCGTGGTGCGCGCGTGTTCCACAATGGGACAGCCGTTCGCGACGGCCGGGTGGTGACCGCCGGCGGCCGCGTACTGACGATCGTCGGCCAGGGAGCAGATATCGAGACCGCGCGGGCGACCGCGTATCGCGCCGCCGCCCTCATCACGTTCGAGGGGATGCAGTTCCGCCGCGACATCGGCGGACACGCGCCCCACGCGACCGTCAGCGGGGTGTAGGCGATGGCCGTGACTGCGGTTGTCGGAGGGCACTGGGGCGATGAAGGCAAGGGCAAGGTCGTAGACGTGCTCGCCGCCGAGCACGATCTCGTCATCCGGTACAATGGCGGTGCCAACGCCGGGCATACGATCGTCGACGAACGCGGGACCTTCCGGCTGCATCTCGTGCCGTCGGGGGTGCTGCACCCCAACGTCACCTGCTTGATTGGACCGGGCGTGGTGGTCAACCCCGACGTCCTGATCGAAGAGCTTCGCACCCTCGAAGCCCAGGGGGTTTCAACACACAACGTCCTGATCTCGACCCGGGCACAGCTGCTCTTTCCGCACCACGTGACGCTCGACGTCCTCGAGGAGCAATCGCGCGGCAAGGGCCAGCACGGCACGACCAAACAGGGTATCTGGCCGGCGTACGCCGACAAAGTGTCACGCACCGGGGTGCGCGTGGGTGATCTGCTCCACGAGGCGCACCTCGTCGAGCAGGTACGCTACCAGGCCTCGCGGATGAGCCGGTTGATGACCGGGGCGTACGGCCACGAGGCGCTCGACGTCGAGGCCGTGGTGGCCCATTGCCGCCGGTGGCGAGAGGTCCTCGGGGCGCGCGTCGTCGACAGCCACCCGCTGGTCCAGCGCGCGCTGCGCGCCGGCCGGCGCATCCTGCTCGAAGGGCATCTGGGCGTGATGCGCGATCTCGACTGGGGCATCTATCCGTACGTCACGTCGTCGACCTGTCTCCCCGGCGGGGCCGCCGCGGGTGCCGGCGTGCCTGCGGGCAAGATCACGCGTGTGGTGGGTGTCGTCAAAGCCTATACGACCGCCGTGGGCGCCGGGCCGATGCCGACCGAACTCGACGATGATATGGGTGCGCGACTGCGCGACCTGGGGCAGGAGTTTGGGACGACTACCGGCCGGCCCAGACGATGCGGGTGGTTCGACGGAGTCGCGGCGCGCTATGCCGCCGAGGTCGCCGGGTTCACCGAACTGGCCATCATGAAGCTCGACGTACTCAGCGGGCTCGACACCGTGAAGATCTGCACGGCCTACCGCTACCGCGGCGACATCCTGGAGGGGATGCCCGACACACCCGTGCTGGCCGACGTCGAGCCGGTCTACGAGACGCTGCCGGGGTGGCGACTGCCCGAGCGCGTGTCATCCCTCGAGTCGCTGCCGTCTGCGGCCAGACAGTTCGTCGATCGCATCGCCGCGCTGACCGAGACGCCGGTCACGATGGTCGGCGTGGGCCGCGATCGTGAGGCGCTCGCGCGCGGCGCCGCATCCGGCGCTGGGGTGTGGCGGTGATCGACCGCTACGCCACCCCCGAGATGCGCGCCCTGTGGGCGGCGGAAACCAAGTTTGCGCTCTGGCTCGAGATCGAGCTGCTGACGGTCGAAGCGCAGGCCGAGCGCGGAGAGGTGCCGCGCGAGATCGCCGATCGGCTCCGCCGCACCGCGACGTGCGGGACACCGGCGCGTATCGATGAGATCGAGCGCACCGAGACGCAGCACGACGTGGTCGCGTTCTTGAGATCGGTCGCCGAGCTGACCGGGCCGGACGCCTCGAACCTGCACCGCGGTCTGGGGTCGTCGGATGTTGTCGATACCGCGCAGTCGGTGCTGTTGGTACGCGCGGCTGATCTGATCCTGAAGGCCATGACCGACGTGCTCGGGGTGACCGCGACGCTGGCCGACCGGCACCGGCATACGGTGATGGCGGGCCGGACGCACGGCATGCACGCCGAGCCTATCACGTTTGGTGTAAAGGTCGCGTGGTGGCACGCGGAGCTCGATCGCGCCGAGACGCGGATCCGAGGGGCGCGCGAGGCGGTGCGCGTCGGCAAACTGTCCGGTGAAGTCGGGACGTTCATCCACAACCCACCAGAGATCGAGGCCGTGGTGTGCGCGCGGCTGGGACTGCACCCCGCGCCGACCAGCAGCCAGGTGCTTGACCGCGACCGGCACGCCGAATATCTCGCCGCGCTCGCCATCCTGGCCGGATCCGTCGAGAAGATCGCGACCGAGATCCGGACCATGCAGCGGACCGAGTTGCACGAGGTCGAGGAGCCCTTCAGCGCGAAGCAGACCGGGTCATCGGCGATGCCGCACAAGCGCAACCCGATCCTCAGCGAACGCCTCGTCGGTCTGGCGCGCACGCTGCGCAGCAACGCGCTGGTCGCAATGGAGAACCAAGCGCTGTGGGGCGAGCGCGACATCAGCCACTCGTCGGCCGAACGCATCATCCTCCCACAGGCCACATCTGTTGTCCATTACATGTTGACCACGCTCTACCGTGTCCTGTCCGGGCTGCGGGTGTTCCCGGATGCCATGCGTCGAAATCTGGACGCCAGCGGGGGGCTTGTCTTCAGTCACCGGGTCCTGCTGGCGTTGATCAACAAGGGCATGTCGCGTGACGATGCCTACGGCCTGGTTCAGGGCGCGGCGACTGCGGCGATGGAGGGACGCGGCAACTTCCGCGACCTGTTGATCTCAAGCGGCGCCTTCAGCCACGCCGAAGTAGAGGCCTGCTTCGATCTGACCCCGTATCTGCGACACGTGGATCTGATTCTCGAACGCGCGGGCATCCCGCGGGCTGGCGCGCGTCAAGACCCGGCCGTGGCCGTGCCCGAAAGGCAGGGCACGCCCCGATGAGCGCCGCACCGGTCGTCGTCTCGACAGACCTGCCGCTGCCGCTCCACGCGCGCGGGAAGGTGCGGGACGTCTACGAGGCGGGCGACTCGCTGCTCATCGTGGCGACCGATCGCATCTCGGCGTTCGATCACATCCTGCCGACGCCGATTCCCGACAAAGGCAGGGTGCTGACACAGCTGTCGGCGTTCTGGTTCGATGAAACACGGCAAATCGTTCCCAACCACCTCATGACCGCGGACGTCGGTCTGATGCCCGAGGCGATCCGCGCACGGGCACCTGTACTGGACGGACGGGCGATGCTGGTCAGACGTGCCAGGCGCCTCGACGTGGAGTGTGTGGCGCGCGGCTATCTCGCCGGGTCGGCGTGGCAGTCCTACCGCCGTGACGGCGCAGTCTGCGGGATCCGGCTGCCAGACGGTCTGCGCGAGGGTGATCGGCTCTCCGAGCCGGTCTTCACCCCCGCGACGAAAGCGGCCGGCGGTCACGATGAGAACATCCCGTTCGGCGAGGTTGAGCGCCAGGTGGGCGGCGCACTCGCCGGTCGCCTGCGCGATCTCACCCTCGCGCTGTACCGCTTCGCCCACGACTATGCTGCGGGGTGCGGGCTCGTGCTGGCCGACACCAAGTTTGAGTTCGGGTTAGTGCCCGGGTCCGGCGCCGACAACCTGATCTTGATCGATGAAGCCCTGACACCCGACTCGTCCCGGTACTGGGATGCCGCTGAACGCGCGCAGGGCTCGCTCGTCGCACTCGATAAGCAGTTCGTCCGCAATTACCTGATCCAGATCGGTTGGGACCGCGAGCCGCCGCCCCCGGCGTTGCCGGCGGATGTCGTCGCCGCGACCCGCGCGCGCTATGTCGAAACCTATCATCGCCTCACGGGGAGGGTGATCACGTAGATGGCGACGTTTCGCATCGTCATCATGCTCAAGCCGGGCGTGCTCGATGCGGCCGGGCAGGCGATCGAGCGCGGACTCGCCGCGCTGAGCTACGATGCGGCGCAGGTGCGCGCGGGGAAGGTCATCGAGATCACCGTACCCGACTCGATGCGGTCGAGGGTCGACGAGATGTGCGCGCGGTTCCTCGCCAATCCCCTGATCGAGACGTGGCGGGTCGAGGAGGTGGTCGCGGCGTGACGTGGGGCGTCATCACGTTTCCCGGATCGAACTGTGACCAGGATTGCGTACACGTCTTGCGGGCGGTGCTGGGGCAGCGCGTCGAGGACGTGTGGCACGAAGGTCGATCACTCGACGGACTCGACGCCGTGATCCTACCGGGTGGGTTCGCCTACGGCGACTACCTGCGGGCGGGCGCGGTGGCGGCGACCGCGCCGGTGATCGAGGCGGTGCGCGAGTTTGCGGAGGCCGGGAGGCCCGTGCTCGGCATCTGCAACGGCTTCCAGATCCTGACCGAAACTCGATTGCTGCCGGGCACGCTGCTGCGCAACACGACCCAGCGCTTCCGCTGCCGGCCGGTCTGGGTGCGTGTCGAATCGACGTCCACGCCATTTACCGCGAAGATCCCCGAAGGGACCATTCTCGAAATGCCCATCGCGCACGGCGAGGGCGGGTTCTATGCCCCGCCGGACGACCTCGCGGCGATCGAGCGCGGCGGTCAGGTCGTCTTTCGCTACTGCGATCCGCGCGGGCGCGTGAGCCCTGAGGCAAATCCAAACGGCTCGGCGGCATCGATTGCCGGGGTCGCCAACGCACGAGGGAACGTCGTCGCCTTGATGCCGCACCCCGAGCGGGCCTCGGAAGCGCTGCTCGGATCGGCCGACGGGCGGCGGCTGTTCGAGTCGGCGATCGCCTGGATGGCGGGTCGCGGGGCGGCCGCGGCCGCCCGGACGGTGACACCCGCCGTCGTGGAGGCGGCTCGATGACGCGCGCCGCGACCGTCGACGCCGTCTCTCGGTTCGGCGTGGCACCGGCGGACGTGGAGGACGTGCGCCGGCGTCTGGGCCGCGATCCCAACCCGGTCGAGGCACGGATGTTCGCGGTCATGTGGTCGGAGCACTGTGGATACAA
>Ga0209341_10006676_pt1 | contig 10299 bp, 20 predicted proteins | sample RifCSP13_2_FD_184020 | JGI IMG/M metagenome (GOLD analysis project Ga0209341, IMG submission 184020) | Soil microbial communities from Rifle, Colorado - Rifle CSP2_sed 13_2 (SPAdes) (version 2) | ecosystem: Environmental > Terrestrial > Deep subsurface > Rock core/Sediment | place: Rifle... | reverse complement strand
GACTGGCGAGCTGGAGCCGGCTACAGCGAGAGCTTCGGCCACGAGGCCACGCACCTCGCGCGGTGGCTGCGCACCGGCGACGCCGACGCCGGGCACCGGGGCCCCTGGTGGGCTGGCGGCCGCGCGTGCCAGATCGAGGCTCGGCCGTGAGGCGCCACTTGACTTTGTCGTACAACTGATGTACAATAGAGGAGCGCGTATGAAATGTGAACACTGCGGCGGCATCGGGTCGGTCAAGATCACGTCAGCAGACGGAGCTAGCGCCTGGATCAACCCCGACCAGGTCGCGGCCGTCGTGCCGATCCGAGACAAGTCGGGCGCGATCGTCGTGGGCCGCGCGGCCGTCGTGCTGGCGGGGCAGGCGCTGCCGCCAATCGTCCTCGGCGAGGGACCGGAGGCCGCGGCCGCGCGCGTGTTCGGCAAGTGATCACGCTAGGCCTGTCGGACTGGCGCCCGTTCGCGCGATTGCCCCCGTGCGGAGTGCCCGTCGAGCGCTACCCGGGAGTAAGGCGACCCGGACCTGCCAGGGACCGGGTCTTGGTAGAGGTCCACTGGAGCTGGGGCCGCACTTACAGGTTCCAGGAGGTGCACCGTTCGTCGTTCCGCGTCGATGGCGCCGACCCGTCGGAGATCGACGCGAAGGTCGACGCCAAGGTATCGTACGCCATCGACAGTATCGTCCGCGATTGCGCCTTCGACTGCGGTCGACGCGGTTACCCGCTGCACCCCGTCATCGGCCGGGTCCAAGTCATCCCCACGGCGGAGGGCTGGAGCATGCCGGACGGTAGGTACGACGAGCTGCTCGCAGCCGCCGTGGAGCGGAGGAGGACAGAATGCCGCGAGTGAGCCTCAGGTCCAAGGTGCGCGCCGCCGCAGCCAGGACCGAGCACCCGAGGTGCGTGACCTGCGCGCTCGCGCCGAAGTTGCGCGCCGAGGTTGACGCCCTGCTTCGCGACGGCGAGTCCCCGTCCAGTGTGTGGCGCGCCCTTAGAACCGAGTATAAGTACGCTTATAACTACTTTACATTCTACAACCACATCCGTAGTCAGCATCACACGGAGGTCAGGCGATGAGCAAGGGGAAGTCGTTGAAATCGGCCATAAACAAGACGAAAGCCCGCAGCGTGCTCGTCGAGTCCGACAAGTTGAAGGACAAGCTCAAGCGCTTGATCCGAGGTCGCAACTGGCGAGGTAACTCGCGGCTCCTCGACATCTGTCGCAGTCTAGACGCCGCTCCCGACGCGGTCGAGGAGGCCGTGGACAAACTGCACGAGGAGGGCGTGCGCGTCCGGCTCCAGGAGGGCTTCGTGCACGCCTGGGCGGTGGCGCCGCCCGGCGTCGCGACCCACGTGTCGCGCGTCGCCGGAAAGGACGGGTGGTTGCGATTCGGCCTCCTAGGGGACACGCAGCTCGGGAACCGGAAGCAGCGCCTCGACGTGCTGAAGACGGCCTATGACCACTTCGCGGCCGAGGGGATCGACACCGTGTACCACACGGGCAACCTCGTAGACGGCTACCTGCAGAAGATCAACGCGTTCGAGCTTATTCCCGAGGCGGGGACGTCGATTGAGTCACAGGCTGAGTACGCCCGCGCCGTCTACCCGAAGCACGAGGGCATCACGACCTACTTCGTGACCGGCGAATGCCACGAGGGATGGTGGGCCAAGCAGATCGGCGTCGAAGTCGGCCGGGTCATGCAGGACCGCTTTCGGCTGCCGCTCGCGTGCCAGGAGCACGAGTACGGCCCGAACAAGCGTCAGAGCCGCGGGACCAACCGACCGTTCGAGGGGGTGCCTGAGGATCTCGGGCCGCGGTGCCGCGACCACATCGCCGGCAACGTCTGCAAGCTCCACGGCCGCGAAGATCTGGTCTACCTCGGGCACGAGGAGGCCGACGTCGAGCTTCGGACCCCGCGCCTCGACCCGAAGGTCCACGGCCCCGTGCTGCGCATCCTCCACCCCGGCAGCGGCACCGCGTACGCCCTGTCGTACAAGACCCAGAAGCTGGCCGAGTCGCTCCAGGGCGGCGAGAAGCCGCAGATCCAGGCGGTCGGTCACTACCACAAGTTCGACTATAACTTCCACCGCGAGGTCCATAACATCATGACAGGGTGCCTCGAGGACCAAACCCTTTTCATGCGTAAGAACATGCTCGCCGCGCACGTCGGCTACCTCGTGGTCGACATGCGGGTCACGCCGGACGGCGCGCCGCAGCGGGTCCGGGTCGAATGGGTCCCGTTCTACGACCAGGGGTTCTACAAGAAGTACGAGAAGCACTGATGAGAAGCCTACCGAATGAGGCGGAGCGAGCCGAACTCGAGGCGTCGAAGCTCGCCGTCGAGGCGGAGCGGACGCGGCGCCGATGGATCCCCGGTACGTGGTTTTCAACGCGAAGGCCGACGAGGATCAGCACGTCCTACGCCGCGGTCCTGCCCGGATTCGGGCTCGGCGTGTTCTGGTACGCCTGGGGTCAGGTCGGGTTCTGGTGGGCGCTCCTGTACGGAGCCTTCTGGCCCGCGTGGCTCGGGTGGCGAGTCGCAGCGGCGTTGGCGCTCGGTCAGTAGAGGAGAAGAATGTGCAGTCGATAAAGAAGACCGAAACCACGGAGAGAACAGCAGTGCGCAACGTCCCGGGGCTCCCGTTCGTCGGGGTGTCTCGGACCATCGAGCAGACGACTAAATCGGATAACGGCGCGACGCCATCTTTGGAGACCAGCGAAGTCGTGAGCATCTGGTTCATCGTCGAAGGCCACCGAAAGCAGATCGACATGCCGTACGAGTCCGGCACCGCGCTGGTGAGGCTCCTGGGCGAGGTGGGACTTCGAGGAGGCGAGTGACAGCCGGGGGGGCCCGCGTGGTTTAGACCTTGAGAGGGGGATTGTGATGTTCGTAGACTACAAGCCGCTGCCTACGCCTACGCCGTGCTCCCATCTGGAACACGACCCGCCGTCGCACGTGGTTCTGCCGGACGGATTATACACCTGGCAGTGCCCGGCCTGCGGCCACCGCGTGACATTCACCGTCGCGAGGCCGACCTCGTGAAGTGCCTCGTCTGCCGCGGCGCCTGCTGCGAGACACTAGAGATCACCGTGCCGCAGGAGCTCCCGGCGCAGCACGAATGGGCCTCGGCCCGGGCGCTGCGCGTACTCGGACCCGGGCGGTACCTCGTCGAGAGCTGGTGCCCGAAGCTAACCCGGGACGGATTGTGCAGCGTGCAGCACACGAAGCCCCTCGAATGCGCGCTTTTCCCGGCAGGCGGCGAGGCGTGTCTCGAGGCCGTGAGGGAGCGCCGGACCCCGGCGCAGTACGCGCAGATCCGCGACGAGAGTGACCCCGAGTCAGTCCACCCGGCGCAGGGGCAGCTCCCAGAGTGCGCGAGGTGCCGTAAGCCGAAGCAACCTCGCGGCCGGAGCCTTTCACCCGCGGCGTACGAGTGGTATTGCTCAGGCGAGTGCCCGGGCTACGACGAGGATCCGCGCGCGTCGTGCCGGTGGCCCGGCGAGGTCGAGTGCGGACCGGGTTGCGACGCTTGGAGGAAACTATGGTGATGCGCGTGAAAAACGCCGAGGAGAAAGCATGACTGACTACGACCACAAGCACAAGACTCTCGACGACGCGTTCGGGTGCAAGGAGTGCTCGCGGCCCGCAGGGGTGTGCGGGGTGGACCACCCCAAGTGCACGACAGGGTGCTCATCGTGGTACGCGTCGGGGTACGCGTCGGTGCTGTCGAGCGCGGGCTCGTCGAAGAAGTCGGGGTTCCGCGAGATCCTCAGCGAGCTCGCGACGTTGCACGACCGCAAGGGCGCCGACTACGACGGGCCGAACCGTCGAGCATACGAGAACATCCGCTCCTCGGAGCAGTTCGACGTCCCGTCGTGGATCGGCGTCGCCATCCGGATGAACGACAAGATGACGCGCGTCAAGACCGCCGCTCGGCAGGCGCTGCGCGGGGGTGCCGTTGCGCTCGCGAATGAGAGCCTCGTCGACAGTTTCAACGACATCGCGATCTACGCGGTCATCGCTCGGGTCCTCTTGGAGGAGGCCCAAGCGGGGACGAGCGTCGGCGCCGTGGCCAAGGTGGTCTAGACCGTGAGTGCGATCCCAACGTACTACCGTGGCGTCCACTTTCGGAGCAGGCTCGAAGCCACGTGGGCGGCGCTTTTCGACATCCTGTCATGGTCGGCCTCTTACGAGCCTATCGACCTCGAGGGCTACGTGCCCGATTTCATCCTGACGCTCGACGCCGGCCCGTTGCTCGTCGAGGTCAAGCCGGCGCTCACCTACGCAGAGTGCCTCGAACACGAGGCGCACCTGAAGATCGCAAGATCGGGGTGGGCGGGCGACTGGCTCGTCGTGGGGACGCAGCCGTTCTGGCCGCGCCTGGGCGCCGGCCCCCGGGACTGCGGGTTGCTTCTCGGTACGAGGGCGTGGTGGCTCGACAGGTGGGCCGTCGCGAAGAACGCGACCCAGTGGCGCGGTTCCTGGAGTACACGATGTCGGCGGTGAGGGTCCCACGCGGCGCGCGCGTGCGGCACAGGCGCATGCGGTGGTCGGTGGCTCACGTGCAGGGCCGCGTGATCACCATCGATCTCACACGGGCCGACCTGCTATCGACGCTGTACCACGAGCTAGTCCACCTGCGCCACCCGACATGGACCGAGAAGCGGGTCGCCCGCAAGGAGCGGCAGAGGTTCCCGACGCTGAGCGACCGAGATCTTACGCGGCTCGCACGGCTGCTGGGAACGGTGAGGAGGGGGAGATGAAGGATCCGGTCGTGGCAAAGTGCGTGAGTCAACTCAACCCAAAGGATCGATTGGGGGCTCGAAAGGTCCCCCTATCGCTGGTGCCTCCAGCGGCCACGGCGTACACGGCTCTTGCAATGCAGAACGGAGCGAAGAAGTACGGGCCCTACAACTGGAGAGAGAAGAAGGTTAAGGCCTCCGTGTACGTGGATGCCGCCCTGCGCCACATCCTAGCCTGGTTCGACGGCGAAGAACGAGACGCGGATAGCGGTGTGCCGCACTTGGGGCACGGTCTTGCGTGCCTTTCTATTCTGGTCGACGCCCAGGAGACGGGTAACTTAGTCGACGACCGGCCAACACCTGGACCCACAGCCAGAATACTTGAGAAGTGGAGGCAGAGATGAGATACGTACTCGGGTTCTTGTTCGACGAGTCTCGAAGGAGCGTTCTACTGATCCAGAAAGCCCGCCCGGAGCAACAGCGCGGACTCCTCAACGGCGTAGGGGGCAAGATCGAGCCCGGCGAGACGGCGAGTCAGGCTATGACCCGAGAGTTCGCAGAGGAGATTGGCGGGCCGTCGGTGGAGTGGTATCAGGTGGCCGTGCTCGACCACCCCGAAAGCCGGATCGCGATTTTCGTGGCGACCACCGCGGATTTGACGGACTACCTCACCGGTTCGTGGCGAGAAGAGCCCGCCGTAGTACTCCCGGTCCTGGCCTGCGTAGACAACTCAGTTGTGGTTTCGTCGTGCCGTTGGCTCATCCCGATGTGCGCAGACCCCAGGGTAGAGTACGCGACCTTCCGGCGTAGGCGAGGTGACTGAAGGTGACGGAGGCGACGCTGACGCGGGCCCTGGTGAAGGCGTTGCGCGCCGGACTCCCGGGCGCGGTCGTCATCAAGCACGCAGACCGCTTCACCGCGGGCGTCCCTGACCTTAGCGTCACCTGGGGTGGCCGGACGACGTGGCTGGAGGTGAAGTACGCCAACCCGCGGCTCCTGTCTCGGGGGATACAGGACCTGACAATGCGTGGCCTCGCGAGAGCGGGGTCTGCGTACTACGTAGTGTACTTCGCGTCTGGCGAGACGTGCGTGGCGCCAGACCTCGGACCGGGCCTTCGTAACCCAATTCGTGTCAGCCCGACTCGACACGACCACAAGATTGTGGTAGAATTCGTAAGGATAAAGCATGAGAGGTAGAACGATATGAGAAGTAGAACGGCGTTTGTCGGATTCCACACAACCCCATCAGTGAAAGTGGCGATCATGGCCATTGCCGCCGATCGTAAGACCAGCATGTCCACGATCGTACACGACATCATAAGCTCAGACCCCGGAGTTCGGGCGACCGTCGAGGCACCGGCCGTACCCGAGTCTGGGTCGGAGGTGTAAGATGACCAACAAGGAGGCACTCCTCGACGCGGAGCGAGACATCGACGACCAGTTCGGGCCCGCGTACGCGCGCAAGAACCCACACATGGTCGAGTCCATGGTGGACGCGTGGGCCTGGTCCCAGGTCGCGGACGCGATCCGTGATCTGGCCGAAGCCATCAGAGGGAGGGTGTAGAAATGCGCAAAATCAAGCCGATCGTGGTCATTCAGGGGGGAAACTGGGGCAGCGAAGCGAAGGGTGTCGTGTCCGAGTACCTGGGGCGCCGTCTCGGGGTCGACTACGCCGTCAGAACCGGCGCCATCAACGCGGGCCACACCCTCTACAACTCCGGGCAGCGGTACGTGATGCAACAGCTGCCCTGCTGCTGGACCAACCCCGGCTCGGAGTTGGTCCTCGGTCCCGGAGCGTACATCCACGAGCCGACGTTGCGACGCGAACTCGCGCTCTCCGGTATCCCGCGCAGCCGATTGAGGATCGACTTTCGCGCGGGCGTGCACCTCGATTCCTACGAGGCCGAGGCCAAGGCGGCAGACCGTCGGGCGAAGATCGGAGCGACCGGCAAGGGATGCGCCGAGGCGATCCTGCACAAGATCGCGGATCGCGGAGTGCGAGACGACCTAGTCTTCTCGAGCAGCCCCCAGGGGGGCCCGTATCTGCCGTGCTTCACTGACACGGTCCAGGTTCTCAACGAGGCCTACGACCTCGGTGGGCAGATCCTCCTCGAGGGGACTCAGGGGAGCCTCCTCGACTTCCACACCGGGCCCTGGCCTTACGTCACCAGCCGCCAGACTCAGGCCTCCGCGTGGGTCACAGAGGCGGGGCTCTCCCCCACACTGGACTACGCCGTCTGGCTCGTGGTCCGCACCTTTCCGATCCGTGTGGCGGGAAACTCCGGCCCTCTTCCGCGCGAAATCGACTGGCCTGTCCTCGCGCGACACATCAACCGGAAGGTGTCGTCGGGGCACCCGATGTGGACGGACCCCGAGGCACTGCGAGAGTTTGAGGCCGCCAAGGGGACGCCGACCGAGCGGCTAAACTCGCTTAGCCCCGAGGTCCAGAGGGCCCTCGCACTGTTCGAGCGCACGACCGTCACGAAGAACGTGCGAAGAGTCGCCGAGATCGATCTGCCGACCCTGCGCAGGACCGCGCGCGCGGAGCGGCCCACGGCCGTGGCCCTGACGTTCCTGAACTACGTGTTCCCAGAACTCTACGGAGAGAGCAAGCTCCACGGCCCCGCGCGCCAGTACCTGGCCCGGGTAGAGGAGGCCACCGGCGCGCGCGTACTCTTGACGAATACGGGGCCGCTGCCCGAGCACGTCATTGATCTAGGCGTGCGTGTGCCATGAGACGAGACGAGTTGAGCATCTCGCACCTAGAAGCCAGCCCCGAGACGAGAGAGCTGTGGGAGCGGCTAGAAGGGCCGATGAGAAATGAAGTCGCGTGGAAGATCCTCGAGGACGCGCTTGCGGCGGCGTACTGGAGAGGGTACGAGACGGCGAAGGCAGTGGAGGCTGTCGAATGAGAATGAGCGAGTTGTTGCGTCTGAGCTACGTGCCGAGATGGTCGATCCTGCCGTTCTACCGTGCCCAGACTGTGAGCGATCACTCCTGGAGGGTGGCAGTCATCGTCCGTGAGATACTGCGGGGTAGCGCGCTCGAGGGCCTGACTGAGGCCGCGATCGTTCGGGCCGCGTTCCACGACGAGGACGAGGCACTGACGGGCGACATGCCGAGCACGACCAAGCCGATGACTCTCGATTTCAGCTCAAAGGAAAAGGACTTGGTGGGGCTGCTGGTTTCCGTGGCCGACCGGGTAGAGACGCGGACCTGGCGGAAACTATGGGCGCACCCGAGTTCGGCGCACCGAGCGGACGTCGACACGCCGCGCCTCGAGGCGCTCATCGACGAGATCGCGAAAAGGACCGCGGAAAGGACGGGCGCGGACCTGCGCGTACGAGTCGAGGAGATCACGCTAGAGATACTGAAGGTAGGGTGACCGTTCAAGAGTGGGCCGCTCGATACCTGAGCCTCGGGTGGGGCGTGGTCCCCCTGGCCCCACGAAAGAAGAGCCCGACCGCGCACAACTGGAACAAGATCAAGTTTCAGGCCTCCGACCTCAAGGACGGTGACAACATTGGGATTGCCCACGGTACGAATCTCCTAGTCTCGGACTGCGATTCGCGCGAGACCACTGCCCTCGCCGACCTGTTCCTGCCGCCGACGGCGACCTACGGGCGACCCAGCGCACTCCGCGCGAAGCGCGTCTACGAGGGCTCCCTACCGAGGGGCCTGAAGTGGAGGGGATCGGACGGCCACGTCATCCTCGAGCTGCGCGCCCGGGAGCAGGACATGGCACCGCCGTCGACGCACCCGGATGGCGAGGTTCTGGCTTGGGACGGAGAGATTCGAGCTTCATCGCCGTCCGTCGACGCCCTGCTCCGCGCCCACCGGCTACTGGCCACCGCTGCACTGGTTGCCGCCCACTACCCACCACCCGGGGCGCGACACGACTGGACCCTAGCCGTTAGCGGCGTGCTTCGCAAACTTGGCCTGCCCTTCGAGGAGGCGGACTCGGTCATATCGGAGGCCAGCCGCCTGGCCGGCGAACCCCTGCTCTCTGACCGCAAGACCGAGATCCACTCAACCTACACGCGGAGTGACGACTTCCACATCGCGGGCTTCGAGCGCTTGCGGGAGTTGAGCGGCCCAGAACTGGTCTCTGCGCTTCAAAAAATCTGGGACGACGGCGAGGAGCCGGGAGACATCGAGGAGCAGGTGACGGCGCTGAACGCCCGCCACGCGGTGCTGTTCCAGCAGAGTGGCGATCTGATCGTGCTTACCGAGGACCCCGGCGGAAACCTTCGGTTCAGTCAGCCGTCCGTCATCAAGACTCTCTACCCGAAGCCCGTCCGAGTCGGGAAGAGAGTTCGGAGGCTCGGAGACGTGTGGCTTGAGCACCCGAAGAGGCGCTACTACAGCGGGATCGAGCTGGCACCCAACGGGTACCAGACGGAGGGCTACTACAATCTGTGGAAGGGCTTCTCGGTCGAGCCCAAGAAAGGTGACTGGAGCCTCTTCCGAGAGCACATCAGCCTGATGTCCGAGGAGAACCCCGACCTTGAAGCCTATCTCCTCGCGTGGCTCGCAGACGCCGTCCAGCACCCCGAGCGCCCCGGCGGCGTGGGAGTCGCGCTGGTCGGAGGGCAGGGGACGGGCAAGTCCACGATGTGCCGATGGTTCGGAGCACTGTTCGGGCATCACTTCCTTCACGTCGACTCCGACCAGCGACTCCTCGGGCGGTTCAACGCGCAGCTTCACAACGCAGTCCTGGTCTTCGCCGACGAAGCGGTTTGGGCGGGGGGAAAGCAGGGCCTCGGGGCGTTCAAGCGGCTGGTCACCGAGGACACCATAACGATCGAGCGGAAGGGTATAGACCCGATCACGGTCAGGAATCTCACGCATCTCCTGATGGCGTCGAACGAGGAGCACGCGGTCCCCGTCGGCCGCGGCGACCGGCGGTTCGCGGTGTTCCACCCGAGCGACCGAAGACGAAATGACCACAGGTTCTTCGGCGCCGTGCACGACCAGTTGTTCAAGAACGGCGGCCTCGAGGGGCTGCTCTACGACCTGCTCGAGTGGAGGACTGAAGTGCGGATAGCGGCGATTCCCGAGACCGCTGAGCGCGCCGCGCAGCGCGTTCACACTATGGGTACTAAAACGACATGGTGGCAGGACGTACTCAACAGTGATCTTATTAGACACCGGGACCAGAGATGCGCCTCGAGTACTCTCTACCAAAACTACCTAGAGTTCGCGAAGGACATCCGGGCGTACCAAGTCGATAGTCGCACAGCGATCGGAATGTTTTTAAGAAAAGTGGCCCCCAGTCTGGGGAAGGTCCAAGTCTGTGACGCCGGCGGGACCAGAAATTGGGCCTACCAGTCTCCGGGCAGAGAAGTACTTAGGCGAGAGTTCGAGGCGTACGCCGGGGGCGGAACGTGGGAAGACGACCCGGACTCCGGAGAACTGTAAGTGGGCGCCAGCCGGGGGGGCGCACCACGTGTGGCTCATCACGGCCTTCACGCGGCGCCACCTTAGGTAGTGACGCCGTTTGCCCGCCAGGGGCGCGGGTTCTCACCACTTTCCCCCACCTCCACGGATTTGAGGGGGC
>Ga0209341_10006673_pt1 | contig 10303 bp, 6 predicted proteins | sample RifCSP13_2_FD_184020 | JGI IMG/M metagenome (GOLD analysis project Ga0209341, IMG submission 184020) | Soil microbial communities from Rifle, Colorado - Rifle CSP2_sed 13_2 (SPAdes) (version 2) | ecosystem: Environmental > Terrestrial > Deep subsurface > Rock core/Sediment | place: Rifle... | reverse complement strand
TACGGGGTCCAGATCGCATCCGCGCTCGATGCCGCCCACAAGCAGGGCATCGTCCACCGCGACCTGAAGCCGGGCAACGTGATGATCACGAAGGCGGGGGCCAAGCTGCTCGACTTCGGTCTGGCGGGGACGGGCGAAGCGGCCGTGGCAGGCGAAGTGCTCTCGACGCTGCGCACGCTCGACAAGCCGCTCACGGAGCACGGCACGATCCTCGGCACCTTCCAGTACATGTCACCCGAGCAGCTCGAGGGCCAGCCGGCTGACGCGCGCACCGACATCTTCGCCCTGGGCGCGGTGCTCTACGAGATGGCCACCGGCCGCAGGGCCTTCACGGGCCAGACGCGGACGAGCCTGATCGCCGCGATCGTGTCCTCGCAGCCGCCGCCCATCTCCAGCGTCCAGGAGATGAGCCCGCCCGCGCTCGATCACGTGATCCGGAAGTGCCTCGAGAAGGACCCCGAGGATCGCTGGCAGAGCGCGCGCGACGTGATGGCCGGGCTGCAGTGGATCGCGGAGGGCGGCTCGCGCGTCGGGCTGCCCGCGGTGGTGATCGGCCGCCGGCGCGTGCGCGAGCGCGCTGCGTGGGCGGCATTCGCCCTCGCCTCGCTGGCCGCCATCGGCTTCGGGATCGCCTGGGCGCGCCGCGCCCCGAAGCCAGAGGCGCTCGTCCGCTTCACGGTCACGATGCCCGAGGGAGTGAGCGCGGTAGGCCCGCCGGCGCTGTCGCCGGACGGTCGCAAGCTCGCGTTCGACGCGGGCGAGCCGAGCGGCCGGCGGCAGATCTGGGTGCGCTCGCTCGACCAGCTCGAGGCGCGGCCGCTGCCGGGCACGGAGGGCGCGCTGCGTCCGATCTGGTCGCCGGACAGCCGCCTCGTCGCGTTCGTGGCGGGCGGCAAACTGCGCAAGGTCGACGTGGCCGGCGGTCCGCCGCAGACGATCTGCGACGCCCCCAACGGCGCGGACGGCTCCTGGAGCCCCGAAGGCGTGATCCTCTTCGACGGGCGCGGCAGCGATCCCATCTGGTCGGTCGCGGCGGCTGGTGGGGTGGCAAAGCCCGAGGTGGAGGTCGGCCCTGACAAGGGAGTGACCGGGGCCGGCTGGCCTCACTTCCTCCCCGACGGACGCCATTTCCTCTATGTCGCCTACGGGAAGGCGGCGGAGGACCAGACGGTCATGGTCAAGTCCCTGGGAGCGAACGACAGCCGGGAGCTGCTCAAGACCAGCTCACTCGTTCACTACGCGCCGCCCGGGTATCTCCTGTACGTGCGCGAGCAGACGCTCGTGGCTCAGCCATTTGACTCCGGATCGCTGCAGCTCAAGGGCGAGCCGATCCCGCTCGGCGACGGGCTGGGCGTCGGCGACCTGGGGCTCGCCTCCTTTTCGATCTCCGACACTGGCGTCCTCGCCTACCGGGCCGGCCTCTCGGAAGGGCGGCAGCTGCTCTGGTTCGATCGGGCTGGCAAGGAGACTCCCGCCCTCGAGGAAACCGGCAGCTACCGGGACGCGTGGCTGTCTCCCGACGGCAAGCGCCTCGCCTTCGACATGAGCAAGGGCTCGGAAGGCGCCGACATCTGGATCCGGGACGTCGCACGCGGCGTGGCGTCGCGCTTCACCTTCGACGCCGCGAACGAGACCAACCCGGTCTGGGCTCCGGACGGCCGGAGCCTCGTCTACTCGGCGCAGCGCAGGAACGTCGACTTGATGCTCAAGGACGCCGCGGGCACGCGCGAGGCCGAGCTGCTGCTCGAAACGGGCGAGGACAAGTACGCGAGCGAGTGGTCGCGCGACGGGAAGTACCTGCTCTACGCCAGCCAGGGCAGGGAAACCCGCTGGGACCTGTGGGCGCTGCCGATGAGCGGAGAGAAGAAGCCTCTCCCGGTGGCGAAGACTCGCTTCTCGGAGATGTTCGGCGGCTTCTCGCCGGACGCGCGCTACGTCGCCTACTCCACGGACGAGTCGGGCCAGCGGGAGGTGTACGTCCAGGACTTCCCCGAGGCCCGGAACAAGTGGCAGGTGTCCACGAAGGGCGGCACCCAGCCGTTCTGGAGCGGTAACGGCAAGGAGATGTTCTATCGGGCCCCCGACGCCCGCATCATGTCCGTGTCGGTGAAGACGACGCCCGAGTTCGAAGCGGGCGTGCCGCAGCCGCTCTTCCAGGCGCGCTTCGCCAACATCCCCGCGCGCGCGCACTATCGCCCCACCCCCGACGGGCAGCGTTTTCTCGTGCTGGCCCCGTTGCGCCAGGAGACGATCCCGCCCACGACCGTCGTCCTGAACTGGACCGCGGGGCTGCGCTAGGCCGACGCTTCGACCTCGCGCAGGACGGAGAAGATCGCCTGCAGCAGGTCCGTGTCTTCTGCGAGTAGCTCGAGGAGCGCATCACCCTCGATGCGGAGCGCTCGCCCTGCCACGCTTACGCGTGCCGGTCTCCCCCCGCGCCGGCCAGCGTCTCCCGCACGCCGAGCGTGTCGCCCACCCGGGCGCGGACCTACGCTCCCGCCTCGGCCTCGAGAGTCACCGCGAGCGGTGCGGGCGGTTGATGGCCAGATGCAAAGGGGAACGTGGTAGCAAGCAAGAAAGCGAGCAAGAGAGGTGCGAGCATTCGTACCCCCCCTTTTACGCCTCTGCCTCCAGGAGAGAGGCGAGGCTCGCGAACATGCGGTAGGTCAGCCCCCAGATCACGAGGCCCTCGATTCGCAGGCAGGGCAGCTCCAGGACGGCGCCTTCGTGCGGGTACTGAAGCGTCGAGCGCGTCTCGTCGGTGCGGAGCAATTCGAGGGAGAGCCAGTGCAGGCTCTCCACCTCGTGGCTCGGGGCGCCCTCGAGGCGGCGTCGCATTCGGAACACGCGCGGGGCGATCACCAGGTCCGCCGGCCGCCCGCGCGCCATCGCCTGCACGTCGTCGAGGGCCCCGAGCCGCTCGCCGTCGCGGGCGAGGTCGAGGCCGGTCTCCTCGCGGGTCTCGCGTACCGCGGTCGCCTCGGGAGATGCGTCGGCCGGCTCGGCGCGGCCCCCGGGGAAGCCGATGTGTCCGGACCACGGGTCGCTCTCGTGCTCCGCGCGGCGGATGAACAAGAGCTCGAGGCCCGGCCCCGGCGACGCGTCGCGGAAGACGAGCGCCACGGCCGCGCGCATGCCGGCGCCCGCCACCTGGCGCGGAGCGTGCCCCGCGAGCGCCGCGCCGAGCTTGGCCCAGGAGGTCAGGCGGCCCTGCCTGCGAGCGCCAGCAGCGCGTGCGCGTGGGTCAGCCACAAGAAGGCCATGTTGGGGGCGAGACCGCCCGACACGAGCAGCGCGTCCACCTCGGCGGGCGCGGCGTAGCGCAGGCCCGCGATTTCGCCGGCCGGCGGGCGGAACAGCTCGATCGGAACCTCCGTCCGCCCGAGATAGCTCGCCACGTGGTACACGACGTTGCGCAGGCCGCCCTCGGGGACGAGGCGTACGTCGCGCAGGTTGAGCTGCAGCGCCTCGTGGCGTAGCACGACGTCGCGGCCGAGGTCGGCTGTCCGCAGCAGCTCATCGAGGTCCCTGGCGTCACGCGCCAGCCGCACGCGTGGCGAGGCGCCGTCCGAGAACAGCTCCTCTCCCGCTTCGCGCACCGCGGCCCGGTCGAAGCTCTCGCCGGCATCGACGTGCCCGCCCACCGATTTGTCCCAGCGGTCGCCGTTCTCCTTGTCGGCGGGCCGCCGCTGCAGCAGCAGCTCGCCGCGCGCGTTGACCAGCAGCACGTTGACGGCCCCGACCGCGAGGCCCGAGCGCTTGGCTTCGTCGCGCGGCAGGGCGCCCGCGGCGCGGCCCGCGCTGTCGAAGACCGCGACCATCTCGTCGTGCGGCTCCGCCATCGCGGGCCGCCTCAGGACTTCAGGATGCGCAGCTGGCGGTGGGCCCCGCCGGCCACGAGCGCGTAGGCCAGCATGAACGTGGCGTGGACGAACGGGTCGAGGTGCTCCTCGCCCAGCGACTGGAAATAGGCGAAGCAGATGTCGCCGGCGCACATGAACACGAAGCCGGTGAGCAGCAGCAGCCAGACCTCGCCGACGTTGCCGCCCCGCAACCGCAGCGCCATGCGCAGCAGCAGGACCAGCGGAACCAGCAGCACCAGGTCGAGGGCGGGATACGCGATCGTCAGGATCCGGTCGAGCAGCGGGCCCGGGGTCGCCGCGACGGGCCGCAGGATCACCACGGCGACCGCTGCCACGAAAGCCACCAGGATCAGCCGCTCGGCGAGCGACCCCATCGGCAGCCCGGCCTCGCGGTAGGCGTTCAGGAACACGAGCAGCGCCGCGATCAGGAACGGGTACGCGAGCACGTAGAAGATGTCGCCGGGGCTCGGGAACGGCGTCTCGCCGAAGACGAGCTGGAAGGGCGCGAGGCAGAGCTGGCCGGCGAAGGTCGCGAGCAGGCCGAGCGAGAGCAGGAACCACGCGGGTCGCGCCGGGTTGCCCGGCTCGAGACGATCGCGGCACGCGAAGGCCCACGCGCTGCCGGCCAGCAGGTAGACGAGCTTGAAGGCGGCGGCGATCGCGAGCAGCCGGTGCCCGTTCAGCCACTCCGTGTAGAGCGAGCTCGCTGGGACGATCGCCCAGCCGACGTAGAGCGCGACCGCGAGTCCGATCACGACCCAGGGCAGCCGACCCGCTGCGCTCATCGCGCTCCCTCCAGCGCGGCGAGCGCCTGGCGCACCTCGCCGATCACGCTGGCCGACTTCTCGCGGCCCAGGAAGATGTTGAGGCCCGCGCCGAGCCTGCCGAGCAGGCTCTCGAGCTGGTCGGGGCGAAGCGGGCTCGAGACGGCGATCCCCAGCTTCTGGCAATGCGCTTGCGTGGCGGAGCGAGCCATGGTGTCGCCGATGTAGGGTGCCAGCACCTTCACGACGGCGCTTGTGGCTTCGGTCGTCGTCATGCCAACGCGAAGGTACGGAGGTGCTTCGCCCTTGTCAAACGGCCGCGTCGGGCGGGCGGAGCTTGACGCGAACCTTCCCGGCCACGTAGCTTACGGGCCTTCCGGGCGAGGCGGCGATGCGGGAACAACGCTCACAGGGATTGCCATCGATCGACGACGAGTACCAGGGCCCCTCGTGGTGGCACCTCTCCCGCCTCGGGGACGTGCCCAGGAGCCGCGGCATGCGCCGGATCGCGCTCGCGATGCTGGTCGTGCTCGCCGTCGCAACGGCGACCGGCATCCTCAACGTAACCCAGGACTGGAACGGGCTGCCGTTGCGCCTCGGTGCCTTCGAGGTGCCGGTCACGATCTACCCGCCGTTCGTCCTGAGCCTCGTCGCCGCGATCTGGCTCGGGCCCACCTGGGGCCTGGTGCCCGCGTACGCGGCCAATCTCGCGGGCGCCCTGGTGAGCGGCCTCAGCCCCTGGACCGCGCTGCTGTTCGCGCTCGCGGGAGCGCTCGAGGTGCTGATCTTCTGGGGCTCGATGGTCACGCTCAACATCAGCCCGGACCTGCGGCGCTGGCGCGACTTCGGCCGCTTCTTCCTGGTGTGCCTGATCGCCCCGATCACGGCCTCGCTCGCGATCCTGCTGTGGAACACCGCGCGCGGCCTCGATACCACCGCCGGCCTGCGCGTGTGGCGCGGCTGGGTGGTCGGCGACTTCCTGCAGGCGCTGCTGCTGGTGGCCCCGCTGCTCCACTTCGTCGGGCCGCGTGCCCGCAGCTGGGTCGACCGCCAGTTCGCGACCCCGCCCCGCTACGAGGTCACGTACACGCGCGCGGCGATACTGGCCGCCGTGACGTTCAGCATGATCGCGGTGCTCGTCTTCATCGGCATCTCGGCGCTGCACGAGTCGCTCGAGCTCGACCCCACGGCGCGCACCCGCGGCGGGCAGTTGCTGGTCGAGCGCCTGCGCGAGATGCAGCTCTACCTGGGAGTGCTGGTGGCCTCGCTCACCATCGCCGCCGGCGTCTTCTCGACCGTGCTCGCGCGCATGGGCGAAAGACAGCGCAGCCTGTCCCGTCGCGAGAGCCTGACCGGCTGCTTCAACCGCCGGGCCTTCTACGAGCTGTTCCCGCGCGAGGTGGAGCGCGCGCGCCGGCTGAGCCAGGGCGTCGCGATCGTCTTCGTCGACATCGACCACTTCAAGGCGATCAACGATCGCCACGGCCACGAGACCGGCGACCGCGTGCTGCAGCAGCTCTCCGCGCGCCTGCGCGGCATCATCCGCGAGACGGACCTCTTGTTCCGGTGGGGCGGCGAGGAGTTCGTGGTCCTGCTGCCGCACACGGCGCCGGGAGAGGCCCACGTGCTGGCCGAGCGCATCCGCGCCGCGGTCGCCGAGCGCAGCTTCGCCGCCAGCGAAACCGTCCCGGTGGTGGCCGTCACGGTGAGCGTCGGGGTCGCGGGCCCCTCCGCTTGGCCGGTGGATCCCGATGCGCTCCTCGCGAGCGCCGACGCCGCCTGCTACCAGGCGAAGGCCCGCGGCCGCAATCAGGTGAGCACCGATGGAGGCTAGCGGGGGTACGGGGGACTCCTAGCGGGGGCGCGGGGGGCGCCGGGTAACCGGCGTCCCTACCGCAAACCTGGCCGGTTTCGTTCCAGGTTTCGCGTTCGGGCTCGTTTCCCCTTCCTGGTGCCCTTCAGGGCACCGGGACCAACCGCGCGACGCGGTCGGGGACGTTGAACGCCACGTACACGAGCCCGTCGGGCCCCACTACGACGTCGCGGATGCGGCCGATGCCCTTGAACAGCACCTCCTGCTTCGCGACGCGTCCGCTTTCGATCCGCACCCGCCGCAGCTCCTCCGCCGCAAGGGAAGACACCAGCAGGTCGTTCTTCCAGCGCGGGAAGCGGTCGCCGACGTAGAAGTCGATCGCGCACACCGCGATCGACGGCGTCCAGTACAGCACCGGCTGCTCCATGCCTTCCTTGGCGGTGCTGTCCGCCATCGGAGTGCCGTCGTAGTTCATGCCGTAGGTGATAACCGGCCAGCCGTAGTTGCGCCCGGGCCTCACCAGGTTCAGCTCGTCGCCGCCGCGCGGGCCGTGCTCGGCGTCCCACAGCTCGCCGGTCACCGGATGCTGCGCCAGGCCCTGCGGGTTCCGGTGCCCGTAGCTCCAGATCGTCGGCAGGGCGCCCGCCGTCTTCACGAACGGGTTGTCCTCCGGCACGCGGCCGTCGTCCCTGATCCGGTGCACCTTGCCGTTCGGCCGCGCGAGATCCTGAGCGTCGTCCTTCTGGCCGCGCTCGCCGATCGTGAAGAACAGGTAGCCCTTGCCGTCGAAGACGAAGCGCGAGCCGAAGTGGACCGTTCCTGAGCGGTAGAGCTCCACAGGCGGGGCGAACAGCGTCTCTTGGTCGACGAGCCTGTCGCCCTTCAGGCGCGCCCGCATGACCCGAGTCATCGCCGAGGCGTCGGGACCCGGATGCGAGTACGACAGGTAGATCCACCCGTTCGTCGCGTAGTCGGGGTGCGCCGCCACGTCCAGCAGTCCGCCCTGGCCCTCCGGCCACACTGCCGGCACGCCGAACACGGGCTCCGAAGGCTTGCCCTTCTCGACGATGCGCAGCCGCCCCGGCTTCTCGGTGACGAGCATGCGTCCGTCCGGCAGGAACGCCAGCGACCACGGCGTGTCGAGGCCCTCCGCCACGGTCTCGACCCTGAAGGCGTGCTGTTCGCTCTTCACGACGGCGTCGCCCTGCGGCTTGGCGAAGACCGTCGAGGCGCGTCGGGCGGCGTCCGCCTTCTCGCGGATGAAGATGACGAGGGCGCGGATCTCCTGCTGGCTCATCATCGACCCGAAAGGCGGCATCCCGGCGTCGACGCGGCCGTCGCGGATCGACGCCGTGAGGCTCGCGTCGTCGCCGCCGTATTTCCACTCGTCGTCGAGCAGGCTCTTCGACTGACCGCCCTGGAGCTTCGCTCCATGGCAGGCCGAGCAGCGCTCGGCGTAGACCTCGGCCACCTTCCCGCTGCGCTCCTCCTGTGCCGCCGCGAGTGCGGCGCACGCCACGAGTCCCCCCGCGAGAGCCAGCGCCTTGCTGTTCTTCACCGAATCCTCCTGTGCCCTTGGCTGAAACCCACAGCATACCCGCGTCGCGACCACGGGTGGTGAGGGCGCATATGATGACGAGCGAGTGAGCCGCATCGGGACCTTCATCGGCGCCGTGCTCCTGCTCGCCGTGGGATCGTCGTGCGCCCTGCTGGCGCCCGGCAAGGAGCCGCCGCCCGCCCGGGGCGTCGTGCTGGTGCTCGCGTCCGGCCTCGGCGGCGGAGTGCAAGCCAGTCGCACCCCGACGATCACCCGGCTCGCGGCGGGAGGCCGGGCGTTCGAGGCGGCCTTCGCGCCGGATCCCGAGCCCGCGGCCGCGCGCGCTGCCCTCGTGGGTCCGCTCGCCTCGTTGCTGCGCTCGCGCCGCCTCGCTGCCGCCGGGCTTGGTGACGCTGCGGCGCTCGCGACCGACACGAGTGCCCTGGACCTGCACCTGCCCGGCTCCGTCGCGGACGCTGCCGCCGCTGCCGGCCTCGAGACATGGCTGCGGGCGCGTCGCGAGCCGTTCGTCGTCCTCGTGGCGGTGGGCGGCGGCCCGCTGTGGCCGGCCCCGGCCCCCGCCACGCTCGCGGGGGCGTTCGCCCCGCCACTGCCCCGAATCGCCGTGGGGGAGCTGGGCTTCTCGGAGCGGCCCGGCGCGCAGCTGCGGCCGGCCGCCTGGTCGGAGCCGGCTCGGCAGAGGGCCGAGGCGACCCAGCTCGAGCGGGCGCTCGTGGCCGACCGCGAGCTTGGGGCGCTCCTCGCTCTCGTCGAGCGCGCGGCCCCGGGTGCCGCGGCGATCGTGGTCGGAGATCCGCCGCCCGACCGCGGCCTGCACGGACGTCTCGAGCGCGGCGACGCGCTCTTCGACGACACGCTGCGGACGACGCTCGTGGTCTCGACCCCGGGCCTGGCGCGGCCCGGGCGCGCTTCCAGGCGCCTCGTCTCGACGCTCGACGCGATCCCGACGCTGCTCGCGCTCGCGGGCGCGCCGCCCGAGCCCGGTGTCGAGGGCCGCAGCCTGATGCCGCTGCTCGCCGATCCTTCGAGCGAGGGGCGGAGCGAGGTCGTGTCGTCGGTCGCGCGTCGGGCCGGGCGGCTGGGGCGGAGCCTGCGCTCGGCGCGCTTTCGGTACACCGAGTGGCCCGACGGCAGCCGCGAGCTCTACGACCACGAGGCCGATCCGGGCGAGCACACGAACCTGGCGAGCCGCCCCGGGCACGCCGCGACGATTGCAGAGCTGGAGCGGGAGCTGGCGACAGACGACGCGACGCGTGAGCCCGAGGCGCCCGACGCCTCGCCCCGGACGACGGCGCACCCGCGCAACGTGGTGCTGATCGTCGTCGACGATCTCAGCACGCGCGTCGGCAGCTGGGGCGCGCCCGTCAAGACGCCGGCGATCGACCGGCTGGCGGCTCGCGGCGTTCGCTTCGACCGTGCCTACGCACAAGTGGCGATGTGCAGCCCCTCGCGCACCTCGATGCTCACGGGCTGGCGGCCCGAGCGCACCGGCGTCTGGCAGAACGAGGACCCGCCGCGCCCCGCTCGGGCCGTGCCGCTGCAGGAGCTCTTCGCGGCGCACGGCGCCGTGACCGCGGGGATCGGGAAGATCTACCACTCGCCCGCCGACTTCCGGTGGGACGTGCCGGAGACACAGCTGGACGAGCCCGAGGAGCACCCCGACCCGACGGAAGGCGGCCCCGGCCTGCCCGGAAGCCTGGCGGCGGGCCTGTGGGTGGCGGCGCCCGGCTCCGATGCCGATCAGCCCGACGGCCGGCGCGCCCGCCGTGCGGTGTCGCTCATCGAGCGCCAGGGGGCGCGTCCCTTCTTCCTCGCGCTCGGCCTGGTGCGCCCGCACCGCAAGTGGATCGCCCCGGCCCGTTACTTCGGCCTCTACCCCCCGGACTCGATCGTCCTCACGCCCTTTCCGGAGGACGATCTCGGAGACGTCCCGGCGATCGCGGTGAAGACGCAGCCCCAGCCGCTCCCGGGCCTGCCGCTCCTCGGCCGCGAGCCGCCCGGGCTCGTCCGAGATCCGGCACTGCGCCGGCAGGCGATCGCCGCCTACCAGGCCTGCGTCTCGTTCGCCGACGCGCAGGTGGGCCTCGTGCTCGACGCCCTCGACCGCCGCGACCGCTGGAAGGACACGGTCGTCGTCCTGGTGGGCGACAACGGCTTCCACCTCGGCGAGCACGCGGGCCTGCTGAGGAAGGACACGCTCTTCGAGGAAGCGCTGCGGGTTCCGCTGGTCGTGGCGGCGCCGGGCCTGCCGCATCCCGGTGCGGTGGTGCGCTCACCCGTCGAGCTGCTCGACGTCTACCCGACG
>Ga0209341_10006669_pt1 | contig 10306 bp, 6 predicted proteins | sample RifCSP13_2_FD_184020 | JGI IMG/M metagenome (GOLD analysis project Ga0209341, IMG submission 184020) | Soil microbial communities from Rifle, Colorado - Rifle CSP2_sed 13_2 (SPAdes) (version 2) | ecosystem: Environmental > Terrestrial > Deep subsurface > Rock core/Sediment | place: Rifle... | reverse complement strand
TCGATCGTGCTCGACGTGAGTCCTGGGCTGCGCCCCGCGGATCCGGGGACCCTCGCGCCCTTGTACGTCCACTTCAACAACAGCGGGAACGATGTCGCCGCAGGCGTCCGCATCGACATGAGTCTCGATCCAGGCCTGAGCTACCTGGCCGACGACGCGAGCTTGGAAGGAGGCACCTCGATCGGCCCCCTCGCGTGGGCGTTCGCGAACGTCGCGCCCGGTCCTCACCGGATGACCGTGTGGATCCTCCTCGAGCCGAACCCGGCGTACTTCGACGGCCAGTCCCTCTCCGCCTGGACGTTCCTGAACTACACGGACTCGACGGGGGCCCTTCACTCGCCGTCCAGGGAGGCTGCGACGGTCACCGTCCTCGTCCCGGTCATCCGCCTCCAGGCGATCGGGGCACCCGCCAGCGTCGCGCCTGGGCAGACGTTCAATTTCACCGTGTCGTTCTTCAACGTCGGGTCGGGTCGGGCCGCGACCCTCTGGGTCAATGCGACGGCCGGACCGCGCCTGGCGATTCTCGGGGATGACGCCGCGACCGCCGGCGGGGTCTGGGTGGGCACGAACGCGTGGCGCTTCACAGACGTGACGGGTCAGGTGTACCTGTTCAACGTCACGGTCCGCTCGGATCCGACGTCGTGGCCGGGAGACCGACTCGACCTCCGTCTCAACGTGACGTACACGGACGGAGCAGGGCGCGTGTTCCACCGCGCGGCGTTCCTGGGGTCCGCCGCGATCCATGGGCCGAGCCTCGTCGTGGAGGCCGTCCCGTCCACCGCGCGCGTACATCCGGACGAGCCCCTCAGCGTGACCCTCCACTACAACAACACGGGGGACGAGCCCGCACGGCGCATCTGGCTCAACACGACCCTGCCGACCGGCGCCCTGTTCCTCGATTCCTCGCCGATCGCGGGCGTACGCACGGGCGGGCGTCTCGACTACGACGTCGCGGACGTTCCACCGGGACCGCACAGCGTGACGATCCGCCTCCGGGCGCTCTTGTCCGCGGCGCCGGGGACGCGCCTTGTCACCGCGGCGAGCCTGGACGTGGCGAACGCGTCCTCGACCCTCCTCCGGCCGTCCGCGGCGACCGCAGAGACATTCGTCGCGACGCCGCGTTTCTCCATGACGATCCAGCCGTCCGCGACACGCATCGCTCCCGGGGACACGATCGACATCGTGCTCGCCTGGAACAACACAGGGAACGAGGTCGCGCCACGCGTCTGGCTGAACTTCACCCTCCCCGCGAAGACTCTCCTCGTGAACAGCACGTCGCCCTGGTCATCGACGGACGGATCGACGTATGGGTGGATCCGGGGAAATGTCGGGCCCGTCGCGGACACCGTCACGGTCCGGCTCGAGGGGAGTGCCCGGCTCATCCACGGAGAGGCCCTTGTCGCGTCCGCGACCCTGGCGTACGAACGCTCGGACGGGGTGGTCCTCGCCGCCTCGGAGACGAGCGTCACGCTCGAGGCCTTCGTGGACGGGTCCATCGCAGGCTTCGAGGTCGTCTTCCTCTGGATCGCGATCCTCGTGGCACTGTTCCTCCTGTTCCTCTTGCTCGGCTACTGGGACGTACTTCCTAGGAGGCGGGCCGCGATTGACGACCTCTTCCTGCTTCACAACAGCGGCATCCTGATCTGTCACTATTCGACGACTCTCCGACCCGACGTCGACTCGGACATCGCGAGCGGCATGCTCATGGCGGTCCGGAATTTCGTCGCGGACGCGCTCCGCACAAAGAACGGCGCCCTCCGCGAGATGCGGTATGGGGAGCACCGGATCCAAATGGTCCACGGGGTCCACGCGATCCTCGTCGTGTTCGCGCGCGGGCGGGGCGGGAGGAACCTTGAGCAGCGCATGGCTGAAGTCCTCCGGAACGTCGAGATGGCCTACGCCGGCGTCCTGGAGTCCTGGAGCGGTCGGACGGAGGACTTCCGGGGCGTGGAGGAGTACCTCCTCCGGCTCGTGAACCTCTGACGGGACCCGCGGAAGCCGACTCAGGCGCTCCGGCGTGACTCGAGGGCAGCGACCCGGCCCTCGACGCTCTCGAGGCGTTTCAGCAGGTCCGCGAGGTTCCGCTTCAGGGCGTCGATCTCGTCCATCGCCTGCAGGACGAGCGGCATCGACTCGCCGCCGCCTCGGAGAGGTCGAGACCCCTCCGGCGTCGGCAGGATGTCCCCCGGTCCTGGCGGTACGGGGATCATGTTCGTCCCGGCAAGTGTGCCTTCCTCCACTTGAAGTTTCGGATGGAACGGCCCACGAAGGTCGTTTCGACCCCTGGTAACGACGGCGGCTTCGCGGCGCTCCCCCGAGCCGCGGAGCCCGAGGTTCCGGCCGTGTACCTGTACGTCAACGACCTCGCGGACCCCGGGGTGCTCCTGAGCTCCGAAGCGGCCGACATCGAAGGCATCTGCTACGAGGTCGACTACCGCACGACTGCGGAGATCATCGTCCTGATCGTGAACACGACGCTGCCGCTGGGAATCGATCTCTTCGCCGTCGAGACGTTCGAGCAGAACGGGATTGGCAAGGCGGGGAAGGACAACGGGGTCCTCCTGGTGGTGTCGGTCGACGAGAGGGCATGGCGGGTCGAGGTGGGGTACGGCCTCGAGCCCATCCTGCCCGACGCCAAGGTGGGCTCCTGGGGGCTTGAGATCCTCGCGCCCGCCTTGAACGCGAGCGACTATTATACGGGCCTGTACGACCTGACGCTCACCATCGGTCAAGAGATTGTCGACAACTACGACCCGAACGCCCCGCCGCAGGAGCCGCGCCTGTGGATCGTCGACTACTGGTACGTCGCCATCCTCGTCGCGGTGTTCGTGGGCTCGCTTCTCCCGACGAAGGGACGCGGCAGCATCTTCCTTGGTCTCGGGGGCATGTGGAAGCGGGGCGGTGGCGGCGGTGGCCGCTCCGGCGGTGGGGGCGCGCGAGGACGGCATTGAAAGGCTGAAGCCGCCGGAGGGCTTCGATCCCCCGACCTGCTGTTTACGAAACAGCCGCTCTGCCGGGCTGAGCTACGGCGGCGCGGGTCGGCAAATCGGCAGGAGGGATATGCTCCTTTCGGCGAGGCCGTTTCATCGGACAATTGGGCGTAGGCGGCCGCTCGAACCCGCTGAGCTCGCGCAGCGCCCCACCAAACGGCGCGTTCCGCACGCAGGTGTGCAGTGCGCCGCGCACGCGCCGAACGTTTAAGGGGGGCCTCCTTATCGCGCCCGCGTGGACCGCGTTTCCGGCTCCTACTACGACGGCCACCGGTTCCGACAGGGCACGATCGGCTGGGAGGACGACGTCATCACGGAGGTTCGTCCCTCCGCCGCGAAGGACGTGTTGGCGCGCGGACTCATCGTCCCGGGGCTCTGGAACGCGCACACGCACCTCGGAGACGCCGTCGTAACGCAGGAGCTGCGAGGCACGATCGAGGAGCTCGTGGCCCCGCCGCGTGGACTCAAGCATCGCATCCTTGCGAAGGCGAAGGACGAGGCGGTGATCGCCGCGATGCGCCGCGCGATGACGACGATGATCCGCACCGGGGTGGCCGGGTTCTCGGATTTCAGGGAGGGTGGGCTGAAAGGACTCAAACTCCTGTATGCGGGCCAGGCGCCCCTGCCGCTCCGAGGCGTGGCCCTGGGGCGGCCCGTGAGGCTCTCGTACGATCCCCGTGAGGTCGCGGCGCTGCTGCGCACCTGCGACGGGATTGGGGTGAGCTCGTACGTGGACTGGCCGGCCGGAGAGCTCGAGAAACTCGCGTCGGACGCCCGCCGGGCCCGCAAGGCGTTCGCGATCCATTGCTCCGAGCGGATCCGAGAAGACCTCGACGCGGTGCTCGATCTGAAGCCCGCGTTCCTCGTCCACATGGTCCGGGCGACCGACGCGGACCTGGAGCGGTGCGCGGACGCGAACGTGCCGATCGTCCTGTGTCCCCGGTCGAACGCGTTCTTCGGCACGATTCCGGACATCCCTCGCATGCGCCACGCAGGGGTCGAGCTGTGGCTTGGAACGGACAACGCGATGCTCAACGCGCCGTCCATCCTCCGTGAGATCGATTTCGCGTACCGGATCGCCCGGCTGCGCGGCGAAGTCCGCCCCCGGGACATCTTCGAAATGGCGCTCCGGGGTCGGAAACTATTAGATGAGGAGGCTGAATGCCGCATTTCGATTGGCGCGCCGGCGGACCTCGTCGTCCTGGACCGGCCCGGGGGCGCGAGCGGGTTCGCGTCCGTCATCCGGGCGACCGCCGGAGACGTGAACCTCGTGGTCGTCGGAGGAAAACCATGGCCCAGCGTGGAACGAAACGAAAGACGACGGCGGCCCAGGGGCCGACCGCGCGGGACCTCATGACGAAGGACCCCATCGTCGCGCGCCTGCCTGGAACCCGGACGGAGGTCCTGCGCCTCCTGGTCACGCATCGGCTCACGGGGGTCCCGGTCGTCCGCGAGGACAGGAGCCTGGCCGGTCTCGTGACCCGTCATCACATCTTCGCGAAGCCCCTCGAGGAGCAGCTCGCGATGGTCATGGACCGGAATACGCCGTCGATCGAGGAAACCGCGAGCCTCACGGAGGTCGCGACGATCTTCCGCGAGATCGGGGTCCACCACCTGCCCGTCGTGCGACGAGGCAAACTTGTCGGCATTCTCACCCCCGCGGACCTCCTTGAACGGATTGCGAAGTCGGGGTTCGAGACGCCGGTCGAACAGCTCGTCCGGTCCCCGTGCGTCGCCGTCCACGACGCGACGCCGATCAACGTCGCCTCGGAAATCATGCGTCTGTCGAACGTCGTCGCCCTCGCGGTCCTCGACGACGTGGGTCATCTGTCCGGACTCGTGACGGATCGGGACATCTTTGCCCTGAGCCAGGTGAACGGGCGCGTCGCCCAGCGGGAGCTCGGCATCGCGGGGGACGAGGACGCGTGGAATTCGGAGGGACTCAAGAACGTGATGCGCCTGTATTGGGAGGAGCGAAAGGTGGACCTGCCGAGGAGGCCCGTCCGGGAGGTGATGGTCCCGAAACCCGTGACCGTGTTCCGGAAGACGAATGCGTCGGAGGCCGCGCGGCTCATGTGGAAGAACGACTTCGGCCAGCTCCCCGTCGTGGACTCTCAGGACCGCATCGTCGCGATGCTGTATGACGTCGACCTGATGACCGTCGTCGCGCGACTCGCCTGACGGTTCCTCTCTGCGGACGTCGACCACCCATTCCTTTATGCGTGCCCCTCCCTTGTGGGAAGGCCGGGATGGCCTCCTACGACGACGTGATGTCCCTCTCCGTCCGCCGTGGGTTCCTCTGGCCCGCCGTCGACATGTACGGCGGCTTTGCGGGCTTCTACGACTACGGGCATAACGGCGCCCTCCTGAGGCGGCGCTGGGAGGACTTGTGGATCGAAACGTTCCTCGGGCTGAGCGACAACTACCATCTCATCGACACGACGACGATCCTGCCGGAGATGCCTTTGAGGGCCTCAGGCCACGTGGACCACTTTACGGACGTCCTCGTCACGTGCACCCGATGCGGGGAGTCGTTCCGCGGGGACCATCTCCTCGAGGCCGTGACCCACGAGGAGCACGAGGGCCTCGCCGCCGCGGCCATCGACGCGAAGCTCCGCGACCTCAAGGTCCGCTGCCCGAACTGCAAGGGGGAACTCGGGCCCTCGCGGGCCTTCAACATGATGTTTCCCCTCGCCGTGGGTCCGACGGGGAAGGACCTCGCCTATCTGAGACCGGAGACGGCCCAAGGCGTCTACCTGAACTTCAAGCGCGAGTTCGAGGCCCTGCGACGCCGTCTTCCGATGGGGCTTGCGATCATCGGCCGCGCCTATCGAAACGAGATCAGCCCGAGGCAGGGCGTGTACCGGATGCGCGAGTTCCTCCAGGCCGAACTGCAGATCTTCTTCGATCCGGACACGTTCGCGGACGAGGTTCCCCTCGCGGGGATCGCGGAGACGCCCGTTCGAATCGCGTGGGCCGCGGAGAAGGCGGGGAAGGAGGCTCACGACATCCCTGCGAAGGACCTCGCGGCCCGGGGTCTGCCTCCCTGGTACGTGTACCACCTCGTGCACGTCCAGCGGTTTTACCTCGACGGACTCAAGATGACGAGGACGAGGTTCCGTTTCGCGGAACTCGACGAAACGGAGCGCGCCTTCTACAATAAGATCCACTTCGACGTCCAGATCGACCAGGACAGCCTCGGTGGGTTCAAGGAGGTCGGAGGAGTCCACTACCGCGCGGATCACGACCTTTCCGGCCACGAAACGGTCTCCCGGGCCAAGCAGTCCGTCACGGTCGGGTCGAGGAAGGTCGTGCCCCATGTGCTCGAGCTCTCGTTCGGCGTGGATCGGAACGTGTGGGCCCTCCTGGACCTCGGTCTCGCGCAGGGCGAGCGGACCGTCCTCCGTCTGCCGCCCCGGCTTGCGCCCGTCTCCGTCGCCGTCTTCCCCCTTGTGAACAAGGACGGAATTCCGGCCCGTGCGCGCGAGGTCCACGCAGATCTGCGCCGACGTCTCAACGCGTTCTACGACGACTCCGGGTCCATCGGAAAGCGGTACGCCCGCATGGACGAGATCGGCACCTCGTTCTGCGTGACCATCGATCATGAAACCCTCGAGGGGAAAGGGGTGACCCTCCGCGAGCGGGACACCCAGCGTCAGATTCGCCTCCAGGACGCGCACCTCCCGGAGACGCTGAGGCGCCTCCTCGAGAACGAGGCGCGGTTCGCGGACCTGACCTGAGGACCCGGGGGAGCGCCGTGTGTGCGGCCGTACCGCTGCTTCGCGCGAGTGATTATCACGAACGCCCGGACTTCCGGGTCTAAGATTTAATAGGTACCCGAGGAATCATCACACCGTCGAACCCACCGGTCGACGTTGGGGGCCGCCACTCATCTTGAACGATCGACGCATTACGGGGAGCCCTGTCTCCGCGGTCCTCCTCGCGACCGTAGGGCTCGCCATCCTGGTCGCGTTCCTCGCGCCGCCCGCGTCGGCCGTCCCGCCTCGGTCCTACTACGAGCTCACGATCCTCTTGAGCGACGAACCGTTCCCAGACCTCGCCGTCCGAATCTACCTCGATTCGCCCTTCCTGTCTACGGACACCGCGACGACGGCCGCGAGGATCGATATCACCCTCTCCGTCGGCGCGGAGCTCATCCTGAACGGCACCGCAGGAGGCACGCTTGCGCAGACCTTGCGAAACGTGACCGGGGATGCGTGGTTCAACACCTCCTCTCGGATCACGGACGCATCGCTCGACGCGATGGCCACGAACCCCTCCAATCCGTACTTCACGGATCTGGACGTCCTCGTCGTGTACACGGACGCGATCGGCGCGCGGCCCCGGACGATCCAGCGAGCAGTCACGATCCAGCTGAACTACCGGCCCCCCTCGGGGCTCGACGCGATGTCCGCCGCATTCGCGGGTCTCGGCGGAGCGGGGGTGATCGGTCTCTCCCTGTACGTCGGACGCCGTGCGAGACTCGAGGAGCTGTACCTGATGCACGACAGCGGCATGCTGATCCGCCACTGGTCGACCCGGGACGGCATCGTGAGGGACACGGACATCATGAGCGGCATGTTCATCGTCCTCCAAGAGTTCGTACGCGACTCGTTCAACGATCGGAAGAACAACCTAGAGCGGCTCCGGTTCGGAAGCCGACAGGTCGCCCTCGTGCGAGGCGACCGGACCGTCCTCGCGGCGGTCCTGCGCGGGCGCTACCTGAACGGCCTGCCGGCAAAGCTCCGGGACGCGGTCGGGGACTTCGAGAGACATTACGGCGGTGTCCTGAAGGACTGGAGCGGGAACCCGGACGCGTTCCCCAGCGTCGACGTCGTCGCCTGGCGCTTCATGAAGGGGAAGCCCACGGACGTCGCCTCGTAGCCGGGTCCAGTTGCACGGGTGAGACTGGGCCGAAAACCGTTATAAGCGGGCCCCTCGGATGGTCCGAGGCTTCATGGTGGACGATCACATCAAGCGGAAGGTCCTCCTCCTCGGGGACGGCGCGGTCGGCAAGACCTCCCTCATCCGCCGGTTCGTCGTGGACAAGTTCTCGGATGACTACATCACGACGATCGGCACGAAGGTCACGAAGAAAGACCTTCGCGTGGAGTACCCAGACCGGGCCGTCGACCTGACCTTCATGATCTGGGACGTCCTCGGTCAGAAGGGCTACAAGAACATCCAGGAGAGCGCGTTCGTCGGGGGCAAGGGCGCCCTGCTCGTGTACGACGTGACCCGGGCGGACACGATCCGGAGTCTCACGGACTACTGGCTCCGGAACCTCGGGAAAGTGCTGGGATCCATCCCTTTCGTCCTCGTCGGGAACAAGATCGACCTCGTGGACGACCGCACGCAGGGGGAGGAGACCTTGGAGTACCTCAAGGAGTCCCTCGGCGTGAGGGGCTTCCTGAGCTCCGCGAAGACCGGGGAGAGCGTGGAACCGTGTTTTCTCCAGCTCGCAAGGGACATCGTCGCGAAGGCGGACGCGAGACTTGGGCGACACCAGGGCCCCGAGGAGGAGGCCCCCACCCTCATCGCCGTCACGGACCAGATCGTAACGGACTTCTGCGACCTGATGGGCGGCCAGGAGGCCGCGATGCCGATCGTGCGGCAGCAGATGAGCCGCGCCGGGGTCGACGTGAACTCCCCAACCCTGCAGGGTCTGCGCCTCGCGGTCGAGTACCTCGCGGATGCGGAGTCGTCCTTCCGGAACGCGGACGAAGTCGAGGCGACGAAGCTTCGGCGGCTCGGCTGGATCAAAGAGGCTTCCTGATCACGCCGCGCGGACCATGTAGGGCCGCTCGAGCCCGTACCCGAGCCGCCGGTAGTACCCTCGGACGCCGACCCCCGCCGTCCCCCGGATGCGTCGCGCGTCGAATTCCTCGCGGGCCAGGAGCTCTGCTTCCCTCATGAGGCGCCGGCCGAGGCCGCGGTGTTGCCATCGTTCGCGCGGCTCTTCGTGGATCGGCACGAGGCGGCCGAACACCTTGAGATCTCGGACCGTTGCGCCGGCCGCGTCGAGTCGCAGCCGAACGTACGCGACGAGGACCTCGCGAACCGGATCCTCGATACTCAGGAACACTTCATGGCCCCCGGAGGCCTCGTAGTCCTCGCGGAGTAGGGTGAGGGCGTCGGGTCTCGGCTCGACACCTCGGAACCCGACCTCGCGGCACCGGATGCATCGGCACGAACCGCCGGTGGACCGAAGCCGCTGCTGGGCCAGGACCCGCAGGTCTCCCTTCGAGGGGCCGCCGAGGATCTGGTGGGCCCCGATCTCTCGCTGGATGCGCTGGATACGGCACCACGGGGGGACGAGCGCCTTTATCCGGGCGATGAGCTCGACGGACTTCTCGAGGCTCAGGGGAACATATCGGCCCGCGCGCCACAGGCCGTGGAGGGCGGTGCCCGGGAGGACAAGGGTGGGGTAGATCTTCAGGAAATCCGGGCGGTACGCGGGATCCTCGAAGATCGACCGGAACGATGCGAGGTCTCGATCGAAATCGGACCCAGGTAATCCGGGCATCATGTGATAGCCCACCTTCATTCCCGCATCCTTCGCCCGACGAGTCGCCGCCCGGCTCTGGGCGTCCGTGTGGCCTCGATGGACGAGGGTCAGCACGTCGTCGTGAGTCGATTGGAGGCCGAGCTCGACTCGAGTCGTCCCGAGGTCGAGGGACTGCTCAACCTCCGCTCCCAAGAAGCAGTCGGGCTTCGTCTCGATCGTGAGTCCGACGCATCGCGAGGGTGCGGCCTCGTTCGCGGTCTGGGCATCGGGGAGGGTCTCCGAGAGGAACCCGTTCATTCCATCGAGACATCCTTTCACGAACGATTCCCGGTATCCCTGCATGAGCGAGGTGAACGTGCCCCCGAGGATGATCAGGTCGACCTTGTCCGTCGGGTGCCCCATGGAACGCAGGACGCGAAGGCGCGCCTCCGTCTGCGCGCGAGGCTCGTAGGCGTGCGTGGCCGCCCGCTTCGCAGCCGCCTCCTCGCCCGTATAGGATTGCGGAGTGCCGAGTCGCGGCCCTCCGGGGCAGTAGACGCAGACCCCGTGCGGGCACGCGTGCGGGGCCGTCATCACCGTGACGACGGCGACGCCGCTGGCCGTTCGGGCGGGTTTCACCCGAAGGACCTCGTCATGGGAAGGCCGAGCCCCGCGGGAGAGGCGCGACACGAGCTCCGCGTCGCTCGGGAGCTGGGGGAGGGAAAACCTCCGCGCGAGAACGACCTTTCGCCGGTGGATCTCCTCCTTCGAGAGGGGTCGCTCCCGGATCTCCTCGAAGAGGGCCTCGAAGAACGCGGCGTCCTCGGAC
>Ga0209341_10006668_pt1 | contig 10306 bp, 9 predicted proteins | sample RifCSP13_2_FD_184020 | JGI IMG/M metagenome (GOLD analysis project Ga0209341, IMG submission 184020) | Soil microbial communities from Rifle, Colorado - Rifle CSP2_sed 13_2 (SPAdes) (version 2) | ecosystem: Environmental > Terrestrial > Deep subsurface > Rock core/Sediment | place: Rifle... | reverse complement strand
TTCCCGACTTCCAGGGCAAGGAAGTCGGGAATCAACACGGGGGCCACTCCGAACTTCGCGCGGACGCCCTCGGCGCCGATGATCCGCTGCCCCCTGCGATCGACCTGCACGACCCGCTCACCCCGGACGCACTGCGCGAGGTCCTTGTCAGGAGACCAGATGCAGACTCTCTCCGCGCGGGCGTCCGCCGATGCGAACTCCGCTGCGGACGCAAGCGCGTCATCGGCTTCCAACTCGATCATCGGCCAGACCACCACGCCCATGGCGGCGAGGGCCTCCTCGAGTGGGTGGAATTGCGCCAGGAGCGCGGGTTCGACGCCTTCCCCGGTCTTGTAGCCGGGCCAGAGATCGTTGCGGAAAGACTCGATGACGTGGTCGGTGGCCACGCCGATGTGTGTGGCTCCGGTCTCAATCATCTGGAGCACTGTCTGCAGGACGCCGATGACGGCGCCATAACGCGGATCCTGACCCCTGCCGAACCGGCGAAGGCCGTAGAAGTGACGGAACAGCTCGTACGTCCCGTCGAGGAGGTGAACGATCATGCCGGTTCGTAGCGGAGGAGGACGACTCCAGAGCTGAGGGGCCGGGCCTCCAGCAGCCTCATCCGCAGCCGGGTCGGGCTTCGTTTGAACAGCGGAGTCCCACCGCCCAGCACGAGGGGGTTGAGCGCGAGGCGGTACTCGTCGATCAGGCCGTGGTGGATGAGCGCGGCGGAGAGGTTGGCGCTGCCGAAGATGTAGAGATCCTTTCCCGGCTGCTGCTTCAGCCTGGCCACCTCCTCCTCGGGCTTCCCCGTGAACAACCGGGAGTTGTTCCAGTGCACCGCCGCCATCGTTGTCGAGAAGACGACCTTAGGGATGCTGTTCATGAACTCCGCGATCTCCCCGGTCGCCGCGGGCCAGTACGCCGCCATGCCCTGGTACGTCACGCGGCCGAACAGCAGCGCCCCGATGGACCTGGACTGCTCCAGACTGTAGCGCTCCAACTCCTCGCCCCAGACGTCCGTGAACCAGTCGATCTCCCCGCGCTGTGGACCCTCGAAGAATCCGTCCAGGGTGACCATGTTCCACGAGATGACTCTTCGCATCACGACTCCTCCGCTTGACTTGTCCGCCCCCGCCCGGTAATCTTGACCCAACATATCAAGAATCTTCCGACCATGACAGACCGCTGGCATCGTGCCCGACTGATGACGCAATACACTCCCCGGCAGTGCATCTGTCCGCGGCGGGGGCAGCGTGTGCCTTCGCCGATCGCTCGCTAGACCGCACGGCACACACCCCTGTTCCCGCCTCCGCCTCCTGCGTCGCGTACAGCGGCGCGGTGTGTACGTCGTGGCTGAATCGGGGAGGGAGTACCGTGGTCTCGAAGGTCGATCACAATGCCATCAAGTTCAACCAGGTCAGCATTGCCGCCGTGTCACTCGCGGCGTTCATCGGCGACTGGCCTCCGCTGGCGGGCGCCCTTGGACTGATCCTGGCCGTAGGGACCGCCCTCCCGTCTTGGGGGCTGTTCCGGATCCTCTATCAGCGGGTCGCCCTGCCGCTTGGTCTGCTCCGGTCCCACGTCCTTGATGACGATCCGGCGCCGCATCGTTTTGCCCAGGGCGTGGGCGCCGCGGTGCTCCTGTTGGGGTACGCGGCGCTCATCGGCGGAGCGGGCGCCGTGGGATGGACGCTCGTCGTGCTCGTCACGGTCCTGGCCCTGGTGAACGTCGTCTTCGACTTCTGCGCCGGCTGCTTTGTCTACTATCAGCTGCGGCGCGTGGGGCTGATCCGTCAACCGACCGGAGGAGCGGGTGGTCGCTGAACGTCTTCTCGTCCTCGCCGTCATCGCCGGCGCCCTCACCGTGGTGTGGCTCGGGCTGCGCTGGCGGTCTGCGCGGTACCGCCGGCCGGAGGCCCGGGACGTGCTGACACAGCTGGCCGTCCGCCGGGGACCCGCCGTCCTCGCATTTACCACCCCCGAGTGTGTACCGTGCCGGACGATGCAGCGCCCCGCGCTCGAAGAACTCCAGCGCCGCTACCCGGGACGGTTTGAGGTACGCGAGATCGACGCGACGGTGACGCCCGAGCTTGCCGAGCGGTTCGGCCTCATGACCGTGCCCAGCACCGTCCTTATCGATCCCCACGGGCGCGTCCTGGCGATCAACCACGGGCTGGCCCGCTGGCCGAAATTGGCGGGTCAGCTCAGCCTGAACGGCCGGCGCCCGCGCCCTCCGGCCGGCCAGTCGGAGCGTTCCGCGGTCCCCCGGGAGGCTCGCCATCGCTAAGTTGATCTACGGGGCGATCACGTCGCTCGACGGCTACCTCGCGGACGAGGACGGCAAGTTCGACTGGGCGGAGCCGGACGAGGAGGTGCACACATTCGTCAACAACCTCGAGCGGCCCGTCGGCACCTACCTCTACGGGCGCCGGATGTACGAAGTGATGCTCGCCTGGGAGACGATGACCCTGGCCGACCAGCCATTCTTCATCCAGGATTTTGCGGAGATATGGCGGGCGGCCGATAAGATCGTATTTTCCAAGACGCTGGAAGCGGTCTCCAGCGCGCGGACGCGGATCGAGCGCCGCTTCGACGTTGAAGCCGTCCGGCAGATGAAAGCGTCGGCGGCACGTGACATCAGCGTGGGCGGCCCCGACTTAGCGGCCCAGGCGATCACGTCCGGGTTGGTCGACGAGTGGCACTTGTTCGTCGCGCCGATCGCGGTGGGAGGCGGCACACCGTCCCTCCCCGTCCATGTCCCCGTGAAGCTCGGCCTGCTGGACGAGCGCCGTTTCGGCAACGGGATGGTGCACCTTCGCTACCGCACCAGGACGTAAGGCGCGGCGCTGCCCAACAAGGAGGACGGTCGGCACCCAGCGTCATGTGCTGGCGGGGATGCGTTGCTGCGTGTAGTGCTCCCGTGCTAGAATGCGCTGCACGAAGCTCGCGATGACGGGGCACCTAGGCATGGAACCGGATCGCGCCCGTTACGCGCGGATGAGCGCCGGCCGCCGGGAACGCGGTCGGAACCAGGGTGGTACCACGGGCACGCCCCGTCCCTAGAGAGCGGACGGGGCGTCGGTCATTCTTAGGGGGCGGGCCATGGGGCCAGAGCGCGAGGCATCAGCACTACCGAAGCGGAGCGAGAACTTCAGCGAGTGGTACACGCAGGTGGCGCTGCGCGCCGAGCTCGCGGACTACACGCCGGTCCGCGGCTCGATGGCAATCCGGCCGTACGGCTATGCCATTTGGGAGGGCATCCAGGCCTGGCTCGACCGGCGCTTCAAGGAGACCGGGCACGTCTCCGCCTACTTCCCGCTGCTCATCCCGGAGAGCTTCCTGCAGAAGGAAGCAGAGCACGTCGAGGGCTTCGCGCCGCAGGTTGCCTGGGTCACCCACGGCGGCGACGAGGAGCTGGCGGAGCGTTTGGCCATCCGGCCGACCTCCGAGGCGATCATTCTGCCGATGTACGCGAAGTGGATCCAGTCCTATCGGGACCTGCCGGTGCTCCTGCTGCAGTGGAACAGCGTCGTGCGCTGGGAGAAGGCGACGCGGCTGTTCCTGCGCACCGCGGAGTTCCTCTGGCACGAGGGCCACACCGCGCACCGCACCATGGAGGACGCGGATGCCGAGTGCCGCCTCATCCTCAGCATCTACCGCGACCTCGTGGAGAACGTCCTGGCGATCCCGGTCCTGGCCGGGATCAAGCCGCCGACCGAGCGGTTCGCCGGGGCGGACAACACGTACACGCTCGAGGCGCTCATGCCGGACGGACAGGCGATTCAGGCCGGCACCTCGCATTTCCTCGGCCAGAACTTCGCCAAGGCCTTCGAGGTGAAGTTCCTGGACAGCGACAATCAGGAGAAGTACATCTGGTCCACATCGTGGGCGGTGAGCACGCGCCTCATCGGGTCGCTCATCATGGCCCACGGCGACGACAAGGGGCTGATCCTTCCCCCGCGCATCGCGCCGTTCCAGGTCGTGATCGTGCCGATCCTCGGCCGCGACGACGCCGTCGTGCTGCCGGCGGCCCAGACGCTGGCCGCACGGCTCAGAGCGCGGTTCCGCGTGAAGCTGGACGATCGCGACTTCTACACGGCCGGCTGGAAGTTCAACGAGTGGGAGCTGCGCGGGGCGCCGCTGCGCGTCGAGATCGGGCCGCGGGACGTGGCGGCCGGTCAGGTCGTCCTGAGCCGGCGGACCGGCGGGAAGAAGGAGACCCTGAAGCTGGATGGGATCGAGGAGGCGGTGGACCGCATCCTGGACGAGATCCAGAGCGAGTTGTTGGCCCGGGGGACGGCCTACCTGGAGGCGCACACGACGGCGGCGAGCAAGCTGGAGGACCTGGCCCGGGCCGTAGACGAGGTGAAGGGTTTCGTCCGGGTGGGGTGGTGCGGGATGCAGAGCTGTGAGGATACCATCCGCGAGCGGACCGGCGCCTCACCCCGCGTCATTCCGCTGGACGACACGCCGTCGGGGATGTGCCCGGTCTGCGGGATGCCGGCCAAGCATACCGTCTTCTACGCGCGCGCGTACTAGACGCTGAAGGCATCTCGGTCCGGACTGAGTTGAGCTGACCTGGGTGGGTCACAACGCGAGCATAATCTGGGCCGGAGCAGGGCAGGTATGATTCCGTAACGACTCGAATGCGGCGGCGCGGGCGACTCCCGCGCGACGGAGGACGCGATGGCACACATTCTGCTGTTCAACGGCCAACCCACGTACGACCTGGAGATCGCGGGGACGATCCGCACCCTGCCCCTCATCCAGGTCGCGCCGGACACGTGGATCGCCTATTACTACAGCCTCGGCGACACCGAGGTCATCGACGGGGCGGCGCGCCTGCTGGCCCCGAAGATGAGCGGCTGCGACATCTTCGTCACGACCGAGACCAAAGGGATCCCGCTCGCCCATGCCATCGCCACGTACCTGGGGCTCAAGCCGTACGTCGTCTGCCGGAAGGACGTCCGCCCCTTCATGCTTTCGCCGCTCGTCGTTCGCTACAAGCCGATCACCGCGAAGACGGAGCAGGAGCTCTTTGTGGATGGCCGCGACGCGAAGAAGCTCGCCGGGAAGCGGGTCGGCATCGTGGACGACATCGTCAGCACGGGAGAGACGCTGCAGGCCATGGCCCAACTGGTCGAGATGGCCGGGGGCACGGTCGCCAAGCGGGCCGCGCTCCTGTTGGAGGGCGACGAGCGCGAAGACGTCGAGCACCTCGGGATCCTGCCCATCTTCAAAGCCAAATAGCGCCGGGATCTCCAGGACCGTCTGAGCCGGCCGCAGAAGACAATCCGGCGCGGGCTCCCGGTGCGCGGCCGGATTCCCCGCCGTCTATGATGCGCGTCCTGCTCCCGCGAACCCTCGACGAAGCACTGGAGATGAAGGCCGCCTCCCCCGACGCGGTCCCCATCGCGGGCGGCACCGACGTCATGTTTCTGCTGAACTTCGACCGCTTCCGCCCGCCCGCACTGATCGACGTCTCGCGCCTGCCCGAGCTGCGCGCGACTCGGTACGAAGGAGATCGCTTCTTCCTCGGGGCGGGAGTCACGTACGCGCGTATCGTCCGCGAGTTGACCGCCTTCGCCCCGCTGGTCCAGGCGTCCCGCTCCGTCGGATCGCCGCAGATCCGGAACCGGGGGACCGTCGGCGGCAACCTGGGCACGGCCTCGCCCGCGGGGGACGCGCTCCCCGTGCTGGCCGTCTACGATGCCGACGTCGTGCTCGGGCGCGCCGGCGGACACACCCGGACGCTCCCCTGGGCCGAGTTCCTCACCGGACCGAAGCGCACCGCCCTCGCCCCGGATGAACTGATCCTCGGCGCGTGGTGGCGCCCGCTGCGCGGCCCCGGGTCGTTCTCCAAGATCGGGACGCGCAACGCGATGGTCATCGCCATCGCGAGCCTGTGCCTGGTCCTCGACGAGGAGCACCGGCGGGCGCAGGTCGCGCTTGGCTCCGTCGGCCCGACGATCATCCGGGCGGGTGAGGCGGAGAGCTTTGTCGCCGCGGCGATGACGAGCGCCGGTGCGTGGGACGACCGTCGCGTCTCCCTCCCTCCCGGGGTTGTGGCGGAGTTCGCGGAGCGGGTCGCGGCCGCGGCACGGCCGATTGACGACGTCCGCGGGACCGCGGTGTATCGCCGGCACGGCTGCCGCATCCTGGCGCGGCGGTCGCTGAGTTGGGCGCTCGAGGACCGGCGCCTCGCGGCGTGACGGCGATGGAGATCCCCTGATGCTGGTGAAGCTGAAGGTCAACGGAGAGTGGCGGGAAGCGGAGGTCTGGCCGGGGGCCAGCCTGCTGGCTCTGCTCCGCGACCAACTCGCACTGGTCGGCTCGAAGAACGCCTGCGAGCAGGGGGAGTGCGGATCGTGCTCGGTGTGGATGGACGACGCGCTGGTCTGCGCCTGCCTCGTCCTCGCCGGGCAGGCGGACGGTCGCGAGATCCGCACCGTCGAGGGGCTGGCCTCCGGGGACCGGCTCCATCCGGTGCAGCAGGCTTTCCTCGAGAGCGGCGCCGTGCAGTGCGGGTTCTGCACACCCGGACTCATCGTCGCGGTCGCCGATCTCCTGGAGCATGATCCGGCACCCAGCGATCTCGTGATCCGTGAGGCGCTCGCCGGCAACCTCTGCCGGTGCACCGGCTACGCGAAGATCATCGACGCGGTCCACGTTGCGGCCGAGAAGATGCGGTGACGGGCCGCCTCCTGATCGAGTTGTGTGACGTCGTCGTGACGATGGACGACGCGGGGACCGAGATCTCAGGCGGCTCGATCTTGATCGAGGACGGCGTCATCCGGTGGATCGGGACGGGCCGGCCCGACCGGGGCCAGGGCGCGAACGTGGTGGACGGCCGCCGGTGCATCGCCATCCCGGGCCTGATCAACGCCCATCATCACCTGTATCAATCGCTCACCCGCGTGCGGGCACAGGAGCAGGGGTTGTTTGGGTGGCTGCGGGACCTCTACCCAGTATGGGCGGGGGTCGATGCGGAGTGGATGAGGGCCGCGGCCGCGGTGGGACTGGCTGAGCTCGCACTGTCAGGCTGTACGACGACGACCGACCACCACTACGTCTTTCCCAACCGACGGACCGGCATCCTCGAAGCCGAAGTGCAGATCGCGCAGCGCATCGGATTGCGTTTCCATCCCTGCCGGGGGTCGATGGATCTGGGGCGCTCGAAGGGGGGATTGCCGCCGGATGAAATCGTCGAGGACACGGATGAGGTACTGGCGCGGACGGAGAGAGCCATCGCCGAGCTGCACGATCCGGCCCCGGGGTCGATGCTGCGCGTCGCGGTGGCTCCATGCTCGCCCTTCTCCGCCACCCCGCGGCTGATGCGGGAGTCCGCCGCACTGGCCCGGCGGAGCGGGGTGCGCCTGCACACGCACATCGCGGAGACGGCGGATGAGGAGGCGTACTGCCGTGAGCAGTTCAGGATGCGACCGATCGAGCTGCTCGATGATCTCGGATGGCTGGGGCCGGACGTCTGGCTCGCCCACTGCGTTCACCTGAGTGGTGACGATGTGACGAGGATCGCCCGCACGCGGACCGCCGTGGCCTCGTGCCCGACATCCAACATGCGGCTCGGGTCAGGCCTCGCCCCGGTGCGGGGCCTCCTCGATGCCGGTGCGGGTGTGGGCCTGGGCGTGGACGGCTCCGCCTCGAACGATTCGGGCCACATGCTCGCCGAGGTTCGTCAGGCGATGTTGGTGGCCCGAGGGCGCGACGGCGCGGCGGCGATGTCCGCCCGCGACGTACTGCGCCTGGCGACGCGGGGCAGTGCTCGGTGTCTCGGGCGCGATGATGTTGGATCGCTCGAGGTGGGAAAGCGCGCGGACGTCGCGTTATTCGGCTCCGAGGTGAACGAGTACGTCGGCACGGAAGCGGATCCGGTCGCGGGCCTGATCTTCGCCGCACCGGCATCTGTGAGGCATCTCTTCGTCGACGGCCGGAGGGTCGTGTCCGACTACGTGCTTGGGACGATGGACATCCAGGAGATCTTCGAAGAGGGTCGCCGGGCGGCCCGCCGGATCCGGTCGTCGTCCTCAGCGGGCCCGGTGTCTGGAGGATAGTGTGAGCACGAAGATCCGTGAACGCACGCAGGGCGGGGTCGGCGAGAGCGTGCGCCGCGTGGACGGCGTACCCAAGGTCAAAGGGCAGTTCCTCTACGGCAGCGACCTCTGGGCGGAGGACATGCTCTGGGGGTACACGCTGCGCAGCCCCCATCCGCACGCCCGCATCGCCCGCATCGACATCTCCCCGGCCGTGGCCAGTCCGGGTGTCCAGGCCGTGCTCCTCGCCGAGGACGTCCCGGGGGCCCCGCTGTACGGACTAGAGATCGCCGATCAGCCCGTCCTGGCCTCGACCCGGGTGCGGTACCAGGGCGAACCGGTGGCCGTGCTGGCCGCGACCGATCTGGAGACGGCACGCCGGGCCGCGGAGCGCATCACGGTGGTCTACGAGCCGCTCCCCACCGTCGGCGACATGGAAGCGGCGCTGCGGGACGATGCGCCCGCGCTGCACGACCGCGGCAATGTCCTCAAGGCGCTCCGCATCGTGCACGGCGACCCGGATACCGCCGCCGACGTGTGGGTCGACGGCTACTACGAGACCGGGATGCAGGACCAGGCGATGCTCGGTCCGGAGTCGGGGCTGGCGGTCCCCGCGGAAGACGGCGGCGTGGACATCTACGTCGCGACGCAGTGGCTCCACGTGGACCAGGACCAGATCGCGCCCTGCCTCGGGCTGGCCAAGGACAAGGTCCGCCTCCACCTCGCCGGCGTGGGCGGGGCGTTCGGCGCGCGTGAAGACGTCAGCATGCAGATCCACGCGGCGATGCTTGCCCTGCGCACCGGGAAGCCCGTGAAGATGGTGTACACGCGCGAGGAGTCATTCTTCGGGCACGTCCACCGGCACCCCGCCCGCATCTGGATGCGCACCGGGGCGACGCGCGACGGGCAACTCGTTGCGGTGCGGGCGCGGATCCTCATCGACGGGGGCGCGTACGCGTCGTCCTCTCCCGCGGTCATCAACAACGCCACGACGTTCGCCGCCGGCCCGTACGAGGTACCCAACGCCCTGCTCGAGGGGACGGCCGTGTACACGAACAACCCTCCCTGCGGCGCGATGCGCGGGTTCGGAGCGGTGCAGGCCTGCTTCGCCTACGAGGCCCAGATGGACAAGCTGGCCGACGCGCTGGGGGTGTCGCGCCTGGAGCTGCGGCTGCGGAACGCCCTACGCACGGGGTCCGTGCTGCCCACCGGACAGGTCATCCACGGGACGGCCCCGGTGCGCGAAGTGATCCACCGGTGCGTCGAACTCCCCATGCCGCCGGCCCCCGACGAACGCGACCCTCTCACCTACCCCGGGGGGGCCGGCAATGTGAGCCGCGGGGAAGGGCTGCGCCGCGGCGTGGGCTTCGCGCTCGGTTACAAGAACATCGGCTACAGCGGCGGCTTCGACGATTCCGCCGAGTGCCGGGTCAAGCTGTTCGCCACCCCGTCCGGGCCGATCGCCGAGGTGCACAGCGCTGCGGCCGAGGTCGGGCAGGGCGTGCACACGATCATGGTGCAGATCGCGCGGCAGGAGCTGGGGATCGATCACGTCGTGCTCCATCCCGCCGACACGATGGTGGGATCGGCCGGCAGCACCTCCGCCTCACGGCAGACGATGATGGCGGGCGGAGCCACGCAGCTGGCCTGCCGCGCGGTCAGGGACCAGCTCTTCGAGCGAGTGCGGCGCTGGGCGCTGACGCGGGGCATCGTGCTCCACGGCGAGCTCACGATCGAAGGGGACCACGTGGTGGCCGCCGGCGGCCGCCGGCTGGCGCCCGTGGTCGAGTTCCTCGAGACGGCGATCGCGCAGACCCGTGTGTACCATCACCGGAAGACCACCCCGCTGGACGAGCGCGGCCAGGGCGATGTCCACGTCCTGTTCGCCTTCGCCGCGCAGCGGGTGGTGGTGGACGTGGATGAAGACCTCGGGTTGGTGCGGGTCGTCCACGTGGCCACCGCCCAGGATGTCGGCAAGGCGATCCACCCTCAGGGGGTGCACGGGCAGATCGAGGGCGGCACGGCTCAGGGCATCGGTCTGGCCGTGATGGAGGAGATCCAGATCGAGGACGGCAGGATCCTCAACCCTTCATTCACCGACTACCTCATCCCCACCACCCTCGATGTGCCGGGATTCTCCTCGACGCTCATCGAGGAGCCCGAGCCCGGCGTCCCCTTCGGCGCCAAAGGCGTCGGCGAGCTCTCCACGGTCGTGGCGACGGCCGCCGTCGTCGCCGCGCTGCGCGACGCCACCGGCCGGGAGCTCAACC
>Ga0209341_10006666_pt1 | contig 10309 bp, 8 predicted proteins | sample RifCSP13_2_FD_184020 | JGI IMG/M metagenome (GOLD analysis project Ga0209341, IMG submission 184020) | Soil microbial communities from Rifle, Colorado - Rifle CSP2_sed 13_2 (SPAdes) (version 2) | ecosystem: Environmental > Terrestrial > Deep subsurface > Rock core/Sediment | place: Rifle... | reverse complement strand
TATATCACAAGCCGAGTGCCGGCAAATGCACCAAGGACTAGAACAGCGAAGCAGCGCTGGCGGCCGCCCATGCGTACCAAGGCGCCAGCACAGTACCCAAGATCAGCACCAGCAGGATGGACACCAACAAGGCGGCCGCATGCGGCCGAGAAACCGGCACCGGCTGCTCATCCTTGGGTGGGTATAAGTACACCACCTTGAGGACGATCAGATAATAATAGAGGCCTACGATGGCGTTGAGCACACCGAGGAAAGCCAGCCACACCAGGCCGGCGTCCACGGCGGCGGCGAAAACCAGGATCTTGGCGATGAAGCCGCCCAGAGGCGGCACGCCCGCCAAGGAGAGGAAAGCCAGCAACATAGCGAGGGCCAGCATGGGCGAGCGGCGGCTGAGACCGGCGTAATCCTCGATCTCGTCGGAACCGAGCTTATGCCAGGCGATGATCACCACGCCGAAGGCCGCCATTTGAGTGACGGTGTATGCTAGGAAGTAATACACCACGCTGGTCACGCCCAGTTGGGAGGCGGCGGCCACACCCAGGAGCGCATAGCCGGCATGCGAGATGGAGGAGTAAGCCAGCAAGCGTTTGATGTTGCGCTGGGTCAGCGCCACCACGTTGCCGACGGTCATCGAGAGCGCAGCGGCGATGGCGACGATGGCCTGCCAATCAGTGAGGATGCCAGGAAAAGCGGCCAGCAACACGCGCACAAGGACAGCAAAGCCGGCTGCCTTGGAGGCAGTCGACAGGAAAGCGGTCACCGGCGTGGGGGCGCCCTCATACACATCAGGCGCCCAGAAGTGGAGCGGAACCAACGCAACTTTGAAGCCAAAGCCCAGCAGGATCAGGAAGAGGGTGCCTACCAGCACCGGGCCTGGAATGGAGGCGGCGGAGAGGCCGGCAGCCATCTCGTACAGGTTGGTGGTGCCGGCAAAACCGTAGAGCAGGCTGAGGCCGTAGAGCATGACACCGGTGGTGACCGCACCGAAGAGCAGGTACTTAAAGCCAGACTCGGTGGACTTATCGTCGTAGGTCATGAAACCGGCCATCACGTACAGCGGTATGGAAGTGGTCTCGATGGCAAGGAAGAGCATGATCAGGTCGGCGGAGGCGGCCATCAAGGTCATGCCGATGGTGGAGGTGAGTAAGAGCACGTAGAACTCGCCCTTGCGCCACACCGGCTCCCAGCCTATGGTGAATAATGTGGTCAGCAGGGCGGCCAGCAAGAACAACAGCTTGAAGATGAAGGCCAGCCAATCGTGGCGCAGCATGCCGCCCCACATCAACTCGGCTTCGGCGCCCGGCACTGCAAGAAAGACCGTGAGCAGCATGGTGATAGCCAGGCCGGCGGCGGTGATCCAGGCCAGGGAACCGCGGCGCTGTTCGGGAAGCAGCAAGTCGGCCACGAAGACCACGGCGACCACAGCCAGCAGCAGGATCTCCGGCAGGATAGCCAGCAGCATCTCTGGAGAAATCGAGCCGATCATCAGGCGCCTCCCAGCAGAGCCAGCACGGCATTAACTCCCGATTGCACCATGGGCAAGATGATATTGGGATAAACGCCAACGGTGATCATGATCAAGCAGAGCACGCCGAGGGCCAGCTTCTCAGAAGGGCGGATGTCGTGCACGTGGCCTTCCAGCTCAGCCGGCAGGTCGCCGAAAAAGACGCGGCTTACGGCGCGCAAGATGTACGCGGCGGTGACGGCGATGGAGATGATGGCGAGGATGGCGATGAGCGGATAACCGCCAGCCCACAGGCCCATGAAGATGGGGAATTCGGCAATGAAACCGGAGAAGCCGGGCATGCCCATCGATACCAGGCCCGCGATGATGAAGGCCACCGCGGCGAAGGGCATGAAGCGGATCAGGCCGCCCAGCTTAGGGATCTCGCGGGTGTGCGCCTGATCATAGACCATGCCGACCACAGCAAAGAAGAGGGCTGTCATCACCCCGTGGGATACCATTTGCACCGAAGCGCCGACGAGGCCGTTGTAATTAAGAGTCGCAAAACCCATGGTCACCAGGCCCATGTGGGAAACAGACGAGAACCCGATCATGTACTTGAAATCGGTCTGCACCATGGCAATGAAGGCGCCGTAAACCACATTGACCAGGGTCAAGATGATGATCCAGGGTAAATGGGTGTGGGCGCCGATTGGCAGCAGCATGATGCCGACGCGCAGTGCGGCAAAGGCGCCCAGCTTCATGAGCACGCCGGCGTGGAACATGGAGACTGCGGTGGGCGCGGCCACGTGGCCGTCCGGGCTCCAGTTGTGGAAGGGGAAGATGCCGCCCAGCACCGCAAAGCCAAAAAAGACAAAGGGAAACCAGAAATTCTGAAACTCGGCAGAGAAGTTGGCGCCCTCCAAGGCCAGCATGTCGAAGGTGCCAAGCCCGGAGGCAAAGTACATGGCCAGTGCACCCACCAAAGCCACCACCGAACCGATGAAGAGATACAAGGTCAGCTTCATGGCGGCATACTCGCGGGTCTGCTTCCAGCCCCACAAGGCGATGAGCAGGTACATGGGAAAGACGGCGATCTCGTAGAAGAAGAACAAGGCGAACAGGTCCAGTGAAACGAAGACGCCGAACACGCCACTGGCCAGGATGAAGAGGAAGGCGAAAAATTCGCGCGGCCGTTCATCGATGCGCTGGGAGATAATCACGCCGGTGAAGATCACCACGCCGGTGAGCAGCACCAGCGGCGCGGTGATGCCGTCCACGCCCACATGGTAGGAGATGCCCAGGGCGGGGAGCCAGTCGTACTTCTCGATGAACTGGTAGCGCGGCCCGGCGGCATCGAAGTTGAAGTACACAACGATGGAGAGCAGGAAAGCCAGAAAGGCGACCGCCAGCGCGAATCGGTAGATGAGCTGCCGGTTCCTGGCCGGCAGGAATAGCAGCACCGCCCCGGCCAGGATAGGCAGGAAGACGATGGCGCTGAGAATATACGGGATCATCAATTCACCAGGTTCAGCCGAACAGGCCGACCACGGCCTGGTTGATCACAGAGAGGAGCCAGGCCGGCCAGAGACCGAGCCACAGCATTAGCACCAGCAGCGGCACCAGCACCAACACCTCGCGGCGGGAGATGTCAGTGAGATGGCCTTTCCACTTTTCGTTCAGCGGGCCGTGCAGGGTGCTGGCAATCCCCTTAAGGATATAAGCCCCGGTGAAAAAGAGGCCGATCATGCTGAGCGCGGTGAACAGAGTAAAGATCGGCCAGGCACCGCGCACCACAAGGAACTCGGAAACGAAACCGTTCAAGCCGGGCAGGCCAAGCGAGGACATCGAACTGAAGATCAGCAAGCCGCCGAAGACCGGCACCAGCGGAAAAAGCCCGCCCCAAGCGCCCAGGTCGCGGGTGTGGGTGCGTTCATAGATGACGCCGACCAAAAAGAACATGGCCGCCGACGAGATGCCATGGTTGAACATCTGCAATACGGCGCCGTTCAGCGCGATGGTGGCGCTTTCGGTACCGGTGGCAAAGGCCGCCGCGGCGATGCCCAGCACCACAAAGCCCATGTGGTTGACCGAGGAATAAGCCACCAATCGCTTGAAATCCGTCTGCCCGTAGGCAGACAGTGCGCCGAAAATGATGGCGGCGGTGGCCAATAGAGCCAGCACCGGCGCGTATTGCTCGGCTTCAGCCGGGTAGAGCGGCAGCACCAGGCGCAGGAAGCCGTAGGCACCAAGCTTGAGCAGCACGCCGGCAAGGATCATCGAGCCGGCCGTGGGGGCCTCGGTGTGCGCATCCGGCAGCCAGGTGTGGAACGGCCACACGGGCACTTTGATGGCGAAGGCGATGGCGAAGGCCCAGAAAGCCACGGCCTTCACGGTTTCGACAGACAAGCCAAATAGCGAACCGGTGAGGCCCGGCCAGCTTTGGAACAGGGCCAGCATGTCGAATGTGCCGGAGACTACGCCCAACATCTGGATGGCCAGCAGCAGGCCCAGAGACCCAGCCATGGTATAGACCATGAACTTGAAGGAGGCGTAGCGGCGGGCGCTGACTTTCATGCCGCTCCACAATTCGCGCTCGCCGGTCTTGCTGCCCCACTGGTCGATGAGGAAATACATGGGCACCAGGCCCAGCTCCCAGAATGCGAAGAAGAGCAACAGGTCCAATGAGAGGAAAACGCCCAGCATACCGGTCTCCAAAGCCAGGAACAAGGCCATATAAGACCTGATCTTTTCTTCCACGCTGAAGGAAGCCAAGATGGCGGCGGGCGCCAGCAGGGTGGTAAGCAAGACCATGCTGAGCGAGAGACCATCCACGCCGAGATGGAAGCTGGAGTTGATCGCCGGATACCAGGCGACCTGCTGCTGGAAGCGGAAACCGTCCACTTCGGGAGAGGCGTTGAAACCGAACCAGGCTACCAGGGTGAGGATGAAAGGGATCAGGCTTAGCGCCAGCGCGGCGCGGCGCACCAGGTCCTTATTCTCGCTGGGCAGCAGCATTACGATCAACCCGCCCAATAGCGGGCTGAACAAGATCAGGGCCAGGATGTTGTCAGTGATAAGCTGCATCGCCTATTGCAAAACGCTCAACAAATAATAGAAAAGGCCGCCGAAAGCCAGCAGGGCCACGAAAAGCAGGTATTGCTGCACCTGGCCGGTCTGCACTTTGCGCAGCAAGCGGCCGAAGGACTGGGTAAGCGAGCCGGTGAGGTCGCCGAAACCGTTCACGACCGGCGCATCGAAGTAATTGCGGAAGATGGAACCCAGCGAAAGGCCCGCCTGAGCTACGCGGTGCAGAGCGCCATCGATCACCTGGCGGTCCAAGAACATATAGCTGAAACCTTCGGCCAGGCGCTTGGCTGGTTGCACGAAGAGACTGTCGTAAAGCTCGTCAAAATAGTATTTGTTCTCCAGCAAGCCATAGATCGCGCCCAGTGGTTTACGCAACGGATCGGCTTCCGCGGCCTTGCGATACACCAGCCAGCCCAGGGTTAACCCACCCAGGGCAACACCGACAGAAACTAGCAGGGGTTCGATGCTGAAGGCCACTGCTTCCGGATTTGCAACCAATGTGCCGCCCACGAATTCGTGGAACCAGCCAGGCAGCAGGCCGCCCAGCCCGGGGAAATGCTCGGGGATGCCCACCCAGCCCGCGCCGATGGCAAATACCGCCAGCACCAGCAGCGGCGCGGTCATGGTGCGCACGCTCTCGCTGGCATGCTCGGCCGCCTGGGTGCGCGGCGCGCCCAGGAAGGTGAGCGTGATCTGGCGCATGGTGTAAAAGGCGGTCAGCAGAGCGGCCACTGCTAGCGTGATGAAGACCAGCAGATGTCCGTTGCCGAAGGCGTCGGCCAAGATCTCGTCCTTCGACCAGAAGCCGGCCGTAATCAATGGGAAACCGGAGAGGGACAAGCCGCCGATGAGGAAGGTCCAGAAAGTGATCGGCATCCTATTCCTGAGGCCGCCCATATTGAACATATCCTGGGGGTCGATATGCTCGCCGGTGTGCAGCACGCCATGCTCCATGCCATGGATGACCGAGCCAGAGCCAAGGAAGAGCAGGGCCTTAAAGAAGGCGTGGGTCACCAGGTGGAAAGCGGCGGCCACGTAGGCGCCAATGCCGAGCGCGGCGATCATGTAACCTAATTGTGAGATGGTGGAATAAGCCAGCACGCGTTTAATATCTTTCTGGGTCAATGCAATGGTGGCGGCGAATAGCGCAGTGAAGGCCCCGATAAAAGCCATCACGGTCATGGTGGTGTTCAACGGTGCGCCGTGCTCCCAACCCGCCGAGAGCAACGGGAACATACGCAACACCATGTAGACCCCGGCCGAAACCATGGTGGCCGCATGGATCATGGCCGAGACCGGGGTAGGGCCTTCCATGGCGTCCGGCAGCCACACGTGCAATGGCCATTGAGCCGATTTGCCCACTGCGCCGATGAACAACAGCAAGCCGATGAGGCCGGCGGCGGAGAGGCCGGCAATCACGGATGGCGTGCTAGCTAGTTGCTGCAGCAATTCCGGGCTGTATAGGATCTGGCGGAAGTTCAGCGTTCCCGTGGCGGCGTAGAGGGCCACGATGCCCAGCAGCATGAACACATCACCCACCCGGGTGGTGATGAAAGCCTTGATGGCGGCAGCCCGGGCGCTGGGTTTGGCGTACCAGAAGCCGATCAGCAAATAGGAACAAAGACCCATGATCTCCCAGCCCACGAAAAGGGTGAGCAGGTTGTCGGAGACCACGAGGGTGAACATCCCGAAGGCGAATAAGGCGATGAAGGCAAAGAAGCGCGCATACATCGGTTCCACTGAGGGCACGCCATGCCCATGCTGGTTGGCGCCATGTGGCGGCAGGCCAGGCACGTCATGCTCGCCCTTGGGCTGGCCGAAGTTGTGATAGCCGATGCTGTAGATGAAGATCATCAGCACCGTCCAGGCAACAAAAAAGAGGGTCACCGCGGACAGCGGGTCGATCAGCACGCCCACAGAGAAAACATCCGAACCCAGCGGCAGCCAGCCGACCGAGGAGGTGAAAGGCTGCTCGCCAAGGTGTTCCACGCCGATGGCGGCGAGGAACACGATCATGCCCAGCAGCCAGGAGAGGAAAGCGGCGCCCACCCCCAGCGTATGGCTGAGGGCGTGATTGCGGCGCGTGAACAGCAGTATAAGGAAGAAGGCCAGCAGCGGCGGCAGCGGGATGAGCCAGATGAGGATTTCTGTGGTCATAGAGGCGCCTACCACTTCATCAAATTGATCTCAGAGGCATCCACCGTCTTGCGGCGGCGATAAACAGAGATCACCAGCGCAAGTCCCACGGCTACCTCAGCGGCTGCCACGGCGAACACCATCACGGCAAAAGCCTGGCCGCTCATGTTTTGCGGGGTCAGGTAGCGCCAGAAGGCCACGATATTGATGTTGACCGCGTTGAGCATCAGCTCCACGCCCATCAGGATGGCGATGGCATTCTTGCGCGCCAACACGGCATACAAGCCCAAGCCAAACAGGCCAGCGGAAAGATAGAGATACCAGGAAAGTGGGATCATGCCTCTACATGCCCTTCTTCTGCGGGCGGGCCACCACCAGCGCGCCGATCAGGGCGGCCAGCAGCAGCACGGAAGCCACTTCGAACGGGATCACATAGCCAGCGGGGGAAACCAGGGCGGCGCCAAGCTCCACGACCGTATCACGCTCGGCGCCCAAGGCAGGCGCTATGGCGCCAGCGTCCTGCCACTGGCCCAGCATAACAATGAGGGCAAAGGCGAACAGGGCGGAGAGCAGCAAGGCCCAGCCATAGTTAGTGTTCAGGCTCTCTTGTTCTTTGGCGGCGTTGTCTTGAGTGAGCATGACAGCGAAGATCATCAGGATAGCGATGGCCCCGATATAAACCAAGACCTGAACGACAGCCAGGAACCCGGCATCCAGCAAAACAAAGACGACGGCCACGCCGAATAAAGTTACGACCAGGAAAAGGGCGGCGTGCACCAGGTTCGAGCGTGTCACCATGGCGTAAGCCGAAAAAAGGATAACGAAACTGATGAAGAGGAAGACGCCTTGTTCTGCGGTCATGGGATCGGTGGTCTCGGCGACTGTCCTAGGCCGGCTTGGCCATCGGGCGTTTCTTGAAGGTTACGCGCTCCTTGGTGGCGCGGCGCGAGGCGGCGCGCGTAATGAAGTAGCTGAGGATCAAAATGACCGCATTGCCGATCAGCAGGGCGGGCACGCGCCAGGCGTGGCCTTCAAAGACTTTTTCCACAATGGCAGTTAGAATGAGCAAGGCGAGGGATAACGGAGTGAGGAACTTCCAATTAAGGGCCAGCATATGATCAATGCGGATACGTGGCAAGGTGCTGCGCACCCACATCACAATGAAATAGCCAAAGAACGCCTTGAGCATCAGGTAGATCACACCCAAAAGTGGGAAGTCCTGCGCGCCGGGGCCGCGCCAGCCGCCGAGGAAGAAGATAGCGAAGAGCACGCCTACGGTGAAGGCGTGCAGGAACTCGGCAGCGAAGAACATGCCGAACTTCATGCCGGTGTATTCGGTGTGGTAGCCGGCGACGATCTCGGATTCGGCTTCCAGCAGGTCAAAAGGCGTGCGGCCAATCTCGGCGATGGAGGAAACCAAGAAGATGATGCCGGAGACCGGGGCCAGGACGATAAACCATAACGCCTGGTCTTCCACCATGTCCATCATACCCATGCCGCGCGCCAGTAAGACCGGCACCATGAGCGTGATGAGCATGGGCACTTCGTAGGAGATCAGCTGGGCCACGGCGCGGAAGGCCCCCAACAGAGCATATTTATTATTTGAGGACCAACCGGCCATTAATACGGAAAGAATTCCAAAAGAACCCACAGCGGCGATGTACAGCACACCCACATTGAGGTCGGTGCCGATCCAGCCGGGGGCAAAGGGCACCACGGCCCAAATGAGCAGCACCGCCACCACGGAAAGGATGGGGGCGATATTGAAAGCCAAGCGGTCGGCCTTCTCGGGGATCACATCTTCTTTGGTCACCAGCTTGACCATGTCTGCGAAGGTCTGCAGCAGGCCATAGGGGCCGGCGCGGTTTGGCCCCAGCCGGTCTTGAAAGCGGGCGGCGATCTTGCGTTCCACCCAAATGAGGAAGATGACGATGATCAGGCCGAAGGAGGAGACCACCACCACTCCCAACAAGGTCATGATGAGGTCGGCCCAAACCTGGGGAAGCAGACCGTTAAGAAAATTTGAAATCAGCTCTGAGATTGCAGCCACAGGGTCTTGAAAGAAAGACATTAAGAAGCTAGCTCCTCTTGAGCAACAAAAAAGAAGGCTGAGAACACAGGCGGCTTTCGTCCGCCACGTCAGCCTTCTCTATGACGATCAAGACCATTCGAGAGCGCCTTTTCGCCAGGCGTACAGCAAGCCGCCCACCAGGATCAAAATAAAGATGACGCCCTCGAGCACCGCAAAAAGTGGCAGCGCATCAAAGGCAACGGCCCACGGGAATAAGAAGGCCGTTTCGATATCGAAGACCAAAAAGACGAGGGCATATATGTAATACTGCACCTTGAACTGCACCCAGGTTTCCCCCACCGTTTCCATGCCGCACTCGTAGGTCTCCAGCTTAATGGGGTTGGGCTTGTGCGGCGCAATGAAGCGGGCGATGACGATAGGTAACAGAGGAAAGACCCCCGCAATAGCGATGAAAACTCCAATAAAAAGCCAGGTGTTCTGCATAGGTCCTTAAGAATCCGCGGTTTTCTTTGGCGGCGAACTCATAAAAATCAGAGGGTCGCGGCATTCTACCACAAGTTGTCGATTGTGCAACTTTCCGCAAACGAAGCTTTGAACCGGGCGTGCCGCCGCGTTTTGACGGGCCTTTTCCTCTGGGCTATACTGGGATGACGCATTTTCCGTCACCCACCTCTTCCATAAATCAGGAGCCCCATGGCTGGAAACAGCGAATTCAAGCTTACCTACGCCACCATGTTTGACCCACCAGACGAACTGCACACTGAGTATGAGGCAGCAGTCAAACGCGTAAAGGGCGAGCTGGGCAAAGATCACCCCATGTGGATCGGGGGCGAGGACGTCACCGTTAGCGAGAAAAAGGAGAATTTCTCGCCCATCGATACCACCCTGCTGCTGGGAACCTTCCAGCGCGCCACACCTCAGGACGGGCAAGGCGCATTGGAAGCCGCCCAGCGCGCCGCCCGCGATTGGGGCCGGCGGCCATGGCGGGAACGCGTGGCGCTGGTGCGCAAGGCGGCTGACCTTATTACGGAACGCATTTTCACCTTCGGCGCGGTGCTTTCCCTGGAGGCCGGCAAAACCCGGATGGAAGCCCTGGCCGACGCGGCGGAGGCGGCGGCCTTGATGCAATATGCCTGCGACCAGATGGAGGCCAATGAAGGGTTCATTGTAGAAATGGGCAAGGATCCCCTGAAGGGGTACGAGGTCACCAATATTTCCAAGCTCAAGCCTTACGGCGTGTGGGTGGTGATTAGCCCGTTCAACTTCCCGGGGGCGCTCACTGCAGGGCCTGTCGGCACCGCGTTAGTGGCGGGCAACACCGTGGTCTACAAGCCAGCGGAAGACACTCCATGGACCTCGCGGTTATTGGCCGAAGTCTTCCGCGATGCCGGCCTCCCGGACGGAGTGGTGAATTACGTAACTGGCAGGGGTTCTGTTGTCGGCCAGGCCTTGATCGACAACCCGCTAACGGCTGGCGTCACTTTCACCGGTTCAGTGGACGTAGGTATGGGGATTTATCAAAGCTTCTCGCGCGGCCGCTATCCGCGCCCCACCATTTTGGAAATGGGCGGCAAGAACCCCGCTATTGTGTCGCGCCATGCCGATCT
>Ga0209341_10006665_pt1 | contig 10309 bp, 10 predicted proteins | sample RifCSP13_2_FD_184020 | JGI IMG/M metagenome (GOLD analysis project Ga0209341, IMG submission 184020) | Soil microbial communities from Rifle, Colorado - Rifle CSP2_sed 13_2 (SPAdes) (version 2) | ecosystem: Environmental > Terrestrial > Deep subsurface > Rock core/Sediment | place: Rifle... | reverse complement strand
TCTCGACCGATCTCCGCGATATCGAGCCGGTCGATGCGGTTGTCGGGCGCCCGCCACGCGAGCGCTCCGTCCGCTTCGCTAGCGCTGCCCGGCCAGCGGAAGTACTCGAGCGCGCGGAGATCGGTCGAGACGGCGCGCTCGATGCGAAAGACACCATCCGCCACGCGCAGCTCCTCTCGAACGGCGACGTCGTAGATCGATTGACGGTACGTGTAGGTGAACGCGCTGTCGCGCATCGGGAGCACGATCTCCCGATCCGCGGACCGGACCTCCAGAACGAGCGCGGGGGCGGCGAGCGCCGCCCCCGCGAGGAGGACCAGGACCAGATGGTCGCGGGCCGAGCCCGGCAGGTCAGCCGGTCAGTTCTTCCAGACGCCCTTCTCCTTGTAATAGGTGATGGCGCCTGGGTGGTACTCGAGCGGCGAGCCCTTGGAGGCGTTCTCGAGCGTCAGGTTCTTGGCCTCGGGGTGCGCCTTCTCGAGCTCCGCCTTGTTGTCGAACATCGTCGCGAGGATCGCGCGGACGAGCGCCGGGTCCATGCCGACGTCCGCGACCAGCAGGTTCGGCACGGCCGACGTCTTCACGTCGGCGTCGAGCTTGTAGACGTCCTTCGGAAGCGTGTGCGCCACGTAGAACGCTCCGTACTTCTCGACCATCTTCGGCACGAGGTCGGAGTGATCCAGGATCTTGATCTTCAGCCCCGCCGTGTTCGCGAGCTCCAGGATCGCGGCGGTGGGGAGGCCGCCGGACCAGAAGAAGGCGTCGACGCGCCCGTCCTTCAGCTGGGCGGCCGAGTCCGCGATGCCGAGCTTCTGGACCTGCAGGTCGGCCTGCGACAGGCCGGCCGCCTCGAGGATGCGGTTCGCGATGACCTCGGTCCCGGAGCCGGCCGACCCGACCGAGACGCGCTTGCCCTTGAGGCCGGCGACGCTCGTGATGCCCGTCCCGTCCTTCGTCACGATCTGCGTCACGTTGTTGTAGAGGACGGCGAGCGTGCGGAGGCCGGGCGCGGCCGCGTTCGCGAACTGCTTCTGGCCCTTCAGGGCGTCGTACGCGGTGTCCGCGAGGGTGTAGGCGAGGTCGGCCTTCTTGTCGCGGACGAGCTGCATGTTGGTCACCGACGCGTTCGTCGCCTGCGCGGTCGCGGCGACGCCGAGCTTGTTGGTGAGCACGTTCGCGAGGCCGCCGCCGTACACGATGTACACGCCACCGGTGCCGCCGGTGACGATGAGCACCGGCTTCCCGGCGAAGTTCGGCGTGGGCGAAGCCGCGGCGGTGGCCGCGGATGTCGCCGCGCTCGTCGGGCTCGCCGGCGCGGGGGTGCCCGTGCCGGGGGCCTGACATGCCGCGGCGACCAAGAGCACGGCGATCAGGATCCCTGCCGTCCGGATGGTCGATCTCATCTGTCTCTCCCCCTTAGATGCGTTGAGATGGGTTCGTCTGGTCGGACTTTATGCCTCCGGGCGCCGAGGACGCTGGAGCCGGAGCTCCCGACGCTTCTTCGCCGCCTCCATCCGGGCACGCTCGTCCTCCGTCTCGGCGAGCAGGGGAGGGAGCTGCCGCGGGCGGCCCTGGTCGTCAATGGCGACGAACACGAGATACGCGCTGGCGACGTGGACGACCTTGCCGGTCAGCGTGTTCTCGGCCTCGACACGCACGCCGACCTCCATGCTGGTGCGGCCCACCTCGTTGACCGAGGCCGTGGCGGTCACGAGATCGCCGACGATCACCGGCGCTACGAAGGAGAGCTCGTCGATGCGCGCCGTGACGACCTTCGAGCGCGAGTGGCGCTGCGCCGCGGCGCCCGCACACGAGTCGATGAGCTTCATGATCTCGCCGCCGTGCACGTTCCCCCAGGGATTCGCGTCGGACGGGAGCATCGCCCGCGCCATGACCGTACGCGACGCGGACACGGGTCGAGCCTGCTCGGCCACCGCGCGCGAGTGTCGCGCATCCGTCCTTTTCGCGCTCGTCCAGCTCGCTATCGCGTCGCTGGCCCAGGGGCAGGGGCCCCTGTGCACGTAGTGCCCGCCTCGCTCCGCTCGGTCAGTGCTGGACTCGCTCGGACCGGCGAAGCCGGATCCTCGCTCGCACGAATGAGCGCGCCTATGCTCCGCGCCCGATGTACTTCGTACGAGCCCGTCGTCGGCCGCTCGCGGGAGCAAGCTCCCGCGGCCGGCACTCCTAGGTCTTGTCGGTGCTCTCCCGCGAAGAGCTTCGCGCGGCCCTGGCGGGCCACCCGCCGCTGGTCGAGGGCGTGGACGTGGCCAGCCAGCTGCAGCCGAACGGGATCGACCTCCGCCTCGACCGGGTCCAGCGCCTGACCTCGCCCGCGCTGCTGGGCTCCGCGGACGCGGTGCGCGAGCCATCGGCCCGCGAGGACCTGGATCCCGACGGCGACGGCTGGTGGGACCTGCACCAGGGCGCGTACGTGATCGGGTACCGCGAGAAAGTGAACCTCCCGCCGGACCTCACCGCCCTGCTGCGCCCGCGGTCGAGCCTCCTACGATCGGGCGTCGCGATACACGGAGCCGTGTGGGACGCCGGCTACTCGGGCCGCGGCGAGGGGCTCCTAGCGGTCATGAATCCGCGGGGCTATCGGATCCAGCGCGGCGCCCGCGTCGCCCAGCTCGTCTTCTTCCGACTCTCACGCCCGACGGGAGAGGGATATGCCGGCCGGTACCAGGGCGAGAACGCCTGAGCCGACACGCGTGTGGCGTTCGGGTCCAAGCCGAGACGAAAGCGTCACGTTCGGGCGGCCGTAGAGGCGAGCGGTGGCACCGTTGTTGCGGCGAGGCGCAACGTGCCGGAAGGGGATGCGGCTGGCCGGCGGCGGCCGTCACGCGACCCGGAGGAGACGATCCGCATAAGGCGGTGGCTCTCCATCGCGGACGAGTTCCTGAGGCGCAAGAACGGCAAGAAGGGCGGCGAGCGCGAGGACCCCGGCCGCCGGCCCTCAGACGACCCCCGGCCGCCCGTCCGCTAGGCCGCGCGCGTCGCCGGGATCACCCGCTCCGCGAGGACGCGCACCATCTCGCGCTCGCGGCCGTAGGGGAAGACCGGGATCACGTAGCCGACCCCGAGCTCCGCGTATGCCCGCAGCTTCTCGATGACCTGGTCGGGCGTGCCGATGGGCACGTGCGCGCGCCTGGCGAGCCACGCGTCCGGTGAGACCTTGGCGCGGGCCGCGTGCTCGGCGACCATCTCGTCGAGCTGGGAGCGGCGCTCGGCGACCATCATGAACATGAACGCGCTGCGCAGGATCGCGCTCGGGTCGCGTCCGATCTTCGTGCAGGCCGCCTCGAGGTCCCGCATCGCCTCCGCGTAGCGGTCGGGGCTGGGGAAGCCGCCGACGTTCACCGCATCGGCGTACTTCGCCACGACCCGCATGAGCCTGGGCTTGGCGCCGGCGATCCACATCGGCAGCGGCGTCTGGACGGGCTTCGGAGCGCACTGGGCATCCTCGATCCGGTAGTGCTTGCCCTCGTACGTCGCCTTCTCCTCGGTCCACATCCGCCTGCAGATCTCGATGGTGTCCACGAGCTGGTCGACGCGCACGTCGGGCGCGGGGAACTTGTAGCCATAGGCGCGGTACTCGATCTCCTTCCAGCCGGCCCCGATGCCGAAGTCGATGCGGCCGCCGCTCATGTGGTCGAGGCTCGCGGCGGTCTTCGCCAGGAGGGCCGGGTTCCGGTACGACTGGCACGAGACGAGCGTCCCGAGCCGGAGCGTCTTGGTGGTCTGCGTCAGTGCGGCGAGCAGGGTCCACGCCTCGAGGCAGTTGGTCTTGGTGGAGTTGGCGTCGAGGAAGAAGTGGTCGCACACCCACATGGCCTCGAACCCGCCCTGTTCGGCGTCCCTCGCGATCTGCCGCACGTCGTCGAAGCTGAAGCCGAACTGGGTCTCTATCTGGATGCCGAAGCGCATCAGGTGCTCTGGATCGCGGGTCGCATCCGCGGAAGCCTAGAACAGATCATCGATGCGGATCGCGCTTCCTCTTCGGCGAGGTCGACGGGTCGCGATCCAAGAGGTAAACTAGAGAGCGACCCATCGATCGCATGGGCCAGGCCGTATTCAGGCCGAGTCCCTCGATCACGGCCGAGGGAGCGGGGGAACCCCTTTCAGGGGGCGCAGGATCCTCGAGATCCAGGGCACCTTCCAGCCCGAGCCCGTCAGCTCACCCCGTAGGCGACTGGAGGGACGCCGCTGTCTGCTGTCCTCGCACCCACCGCGGGCGAACCCGCTCATCTTCCCCTACTGCTGCGTGCCCTCTCGCGGCGCCCCCGTGGCGTTTTCCTCGACATAGACGGAACGCTCAGCGCGATAGCCGACACACCCGAGCAAGCGACCGTCTCCTCGTCCTGCACTGACGCCCTGCGCCGCCTCACAAGCGTCCTCGATGTCGTATGCCTCCTTACGGGCCGGCCGGCCGACGACGCCTGGCGGATGGTCCGCGTCGACGACGCCATATACGTCGGGAACCACGGGGCGGAGAGGTGGTATCGAGGCGAGCTCCTGCGGCCGCCAGGTTTCGAGCGTCACCAGGGCCGGCTCGCCCGCGCCAATGGCACCCTTCGCGGCCTTCTCGCCAGTACGCCGGCGATCACGTTCGAGGACAAGGGCATCGGGTTCGCCGTCCACTACCGCCGCGATCTGTCGCTGGGCCCAGCGGTCCTCGATGCCGCGACGCGTGCGTGTCGCCGTCGCGGGCTGGATGTCATTCAGCGCACGGCGCACGTCGAGGTGCGCGTGCCGGTCCAGACCGACAAGGGCGTCGCGCTCCGCGAGATCGCGAGCCGTCACGGACTGGCAGCTCTCGTCGTGATGGGCGACGACGCCGTCGATGCGCCCGCGTTCGCCGCGGCACGCTCGTACGCCACCTCGACAGGTGCCGACGTCGGAGTGGTCACCGTCGGGGAGCGCCTGCGCGGGAGCGGCGATGTCGCGCTCGACGATCCATCCGACACCTGTCGGCTCCTGGAGACCCTGGCGCGGGAGCTCGAACGATGACGTCGATCGCGCGGATGGTCCTCGTTTCGAACCGGGCACCGATCGCATTCATCGACCGCGCCGGTGGTCTTCGTGCCGCGCGCGGCGGCGGCGGCGTTGTGACCGCCCTTCGTGATCTCGTTAGGGTCTCGCCGGTCACGTGGCTGGCGTCGGCTACGGCCACGGCCGACCTTCGAGCCGCACGCATGCGACTCGAGCACGGCGGTCTGTTCGGTGGCGGTCGCCTTGCCCTGCGGCCGGTCCCGATCCACCGCGACGCGGCCGCCGGCCACCGCGACTTCGCCGACCGGATCCTCTGGTTCGCGCAGCACGGCATGTGGGACCGCCGCGTCCGGCCCGAGACGCCCGAGCGGATCCGCTGGCTGCTCACTCGATACCGTCTCGCCGCCCGCTCGTTCGCGGACGCCGTCGTCTCGGAGTCGCACCGGCCGGCGCAGTCCGGGCCCGTGTTCATCCACGACTACCAGCTCTACCTCGTCCCCGGCCTGGTCCGGGCGCAGCTCGCGGGCGCCGCGATCGCCCACTTCACGCACATCCCGTGGCCGGCGCTGGCCGTGTGGCTCCAGGCCTTGCCGGCCGACGTCGTGGCGCACCTGGTCCGCGGCCTTTGCGCGGCCGATGTCGTGCACTTCCAGACCAAGGCCTCCGCCCGGTCGTTCCTTTCCTGCGTCGCCGCGCTGCTGCCCGACGCGGACGTGGGCGACGGGTGGATCCGCCTCGGTGAGCGCCGGACCCTCGTGCGCGCCCGACCCGTTTCCATCGATCCGCGCGCGCTGCGCGTCCTGCCGGCGCTGGTCGCGCGGCTGCGGGCGGACTCGCGCCGCCTGGTGGTCCGCGTGGACCGCGGCGATCCCATCAAGAACGTCCCGGCCGGCTTCGTTGCCTTCGAACGCATGCTGGAGCGCCGTCCGGACCTCGTCGGGACCGTCCGGTTCCGTGCGCGGATCGTGCCGACGCGCATGTCGATCCCCGAGTACGCGTCCGAGCTCGAGCTCGCGAGATCCGTCGCCCGGCGGGTAGACCAGCGCTTCGGTCCCGGGACGGTGGAGATGGTGGAGCGGTCGGAGCGCGCCCAGGCGCTCTCCGAGCTCGCCGCGGCCGACGTCGTGCTCGTGAACTCCCTCGCCGACGGGATGAACCTCGTCGCGAAGGAGGCCGCGGTGCTGAACCCGAGGCTGGCTTTGGTCCTGTCGCGCCGCACCGGCGCCTACGAGGAGCTCGCCGAGGGCGCGCTCGGGATCGATCCGGACGACATCGAAGGCACGGCGGTCGCGCTCGCCCGAGCCGTCGAGATGCCGGAACCCGAGCGCGCGGCCCGGGCCGCGCTGCTCCGCCACAAGGTCCTCGGCTGGACGTCGCGCGACTGGCTCCGCGCGCAGCTGGACGACCTCGCCGAGGCGCGCGCAGACCTCGAGTGGCCGGACGACGACGTGACCGGCGGTCCCTCGCCGAGGCCGAGGGTCGTTGCGCTCAGCGGCTGAGGCCGGCGCCACGATGCGTCGCCTGTCCGAGGTCACCCGAGTAGCGGCCATGGCCGACGCGCGTCAGGCCCTGGAGCGTGTCACGGTCTACCGGTTCGGGCGCGCCCTCGTTCGCGAGGTGACCGAGGACGACGTGCCGGGGATGGCCGCCGAGATGGCCTACCGCTTCCTCTTCGCGATCTTCCCGCTGCTGCTGCTCTCGGCCGCGGTGCTGGGCCTCGTCGGCGGGCCGCTCGGCCGTGAGGGCGTCCTCCTGGACATGCTCGCGCGCGCCAGCGCCTTCCTGCCTTCGGCTGTCGGACCATTCCTCGAGCGCACGGTGGCGGATCTGATCTCCGAGCGGCCCGCGACGTACGCGACGATCGGGCTTCTGGCCACGATCTGGGGAGCCGCCGGAGGGGTCGGCGCGCTCATCAAGGGCCTGAACCGCGCGTACGACGTCGAGCGCCCGCGGCCGACGTGGCGTCGACAGCTCATCGCCATCGGCGCCACGCTCGCGGTCCCGCCCCTGGGGCTCCTGCTCCTCGCGCTCTCCGTCGTCGGGCAGAGCCTCACCGGCTGGCTGGGGTCCCTGCTCGGTATCCCCGAGACGCTCGGAAGGATCCTCGCCCTGAGCCAGGCCGTCGTCGGGGGCGCCGTTTTTCTGGCCGGCATGTCCCTCGTCTACCGGCTGCTGCCCGCAGTCCGGCAGCGATCGCGCGACGTGATCCCCGGCGCCATCGTCGCGACCGCCGGCTGGGTGGTCCTCACGCAGGCCTTCGGCACCTACGTGGGCAACGTCGACAGCTACAGCTCGACGTACGGCGCATTCGCGGCGCCGATCGCGTTCCTGCTCTGGCTGTACCTCGCCGGCCTCGTAGTGCTGATCGGGGCCGAGATCAACGCGCTCCTCTCGCCTGCCGGTCGGCCCGGGTGGGCCGATCGCCGCGACCCAAATATGAGCGGAGGTGAAGCATGGACGAGCGAGAGATCGGCGAACGGGTCAAGGGAGGCATCATCGGGGTGATCAAGGGGACCGGACAGGTCACGACCGCCACGATCACCACGATCGCGGAGGTCGTCCGGACGACGGTCAAGGAGACGTCGGACACGGGCGGCGTCATCGGCGACGCCGCCACTGGAGCGGTCAAGGGCGCTATCGGTGCAGCGGGCGACGTGAGCGGCGTGGCCATCGACACGACCGAGCACACCATGTCCAAGACCGCGACCGCAGCGTCGAAGGTCGGCGCCTCCGTCGGGAACGCCGCGAAGGCGGCGGTGCTCGGAACGGTCCGCGGGACGAGCGAGGTGGGATCCGGCTCGATCACCGCCGTCTCGAGCGCCGCACGCACCGCCGTGCTCGAGGCATCTCACGTCGGCGCGGACGTGACGACAGCCGCGGTCGGCGCGATCGAAGGGGCGATCGAGGGCGCGAAGGGCACAGCGGTCACGGCCGAGGACGCCGCGTCCGCGGCGGCCACCGGCGCGATCGAGGCGGCCGGGGAGATCGGCGACGCTGCGGCCCTCCGGGTCCGCCGCGCTGTCGAGGGGACCATCAAGGGCGTCCGCGTCGTCGCCGGCTCCGCGACCGGCCAGGCCCAGCGCAGCTAGACCCCCGGCAGGTCCAGACGGTGGCGCTCGGCGAACTCGAGCGCCTCGGGGTACCCGGCATCGGCGTGGCGCATCACGCCGGTGCCGGGATCCGTCGTGAGCACACGGCGCAGCTTCTCGCGGCCCAGGGGCGTGCCGTCGGCGACCGCGACCATGCCGGCGTGGATCGAGTAGCCGATCCCGACGCCGCCGCCGTGGTGGACGGAGACCCAGGTGGCCCCGGCGGACGTGTTGAGGAGCGCGTTCAGGATCGGCCAGTCGGCGATGGCGTCGCTCCCGTCGCGCATCCCCTCGGTCTCGCGGAAGGGTGAGGCGACGGATCCGGAGTCGAGATGGTCCCGGCCGATGACGATCGGCGCTTCGAGCTCGCCCTTCTCTACGAGCCGGTCCATGGCCTCGCCGAACTCGGCGCGCTCGCCGTACCCGAGCCAGCACACGCGGGCCGGGAGGCCCTGGAAGGGGACGCGCTCGCCGGCGAGCCGGATCCAGCGGGCGAGGATCTGGTCCTTCGGGAAGAGCTCGAGGACGAGCCGGTCGGTGCGACGGATGTCCGCTTCGCTCCCGGACAGGGCGACCCAGCGGAAGGGGCCGCGGCCCTCCGAGAACATCGGCCGGATGTACTCGACGACGAAGCCCGGATAGCTGAAGGCGCCGGCGAACCCGCCGCGCTCGGCCATGGCGCGGAGGTTGTTGCCGTAGTCGAAGGCGATCGCGCCCGACCTCTGGAGCTCGACGATCGCGGCGCAGTGCGCGGCCATGGAGGCGAGGGATCGGCGCACGTAGCCGTCGGGATCGTCGCGGCGCAGCGGCTCGGGATCCTCGACGCCGTCCGGGACGTAGCCCTCGAGCGGATCGTGCGCGCTGGTCTGATCCGTGACGACGTCGATCCGCACGCCGCGGCGGACGAGCTCGGGCAGCACGGAAGCGGCGTTCGCGATCACCCCGATGGACCGTGCCATGCGCGCGGCGCGGTAGCGCTCGGCGCGGGCGAGGCCGTCGTCGAGCGACGTCGCGACCTCGTCGAGGAAGCCCTGACCCCGGCGGCGCTCGGCGCGGCGAGGGTCGACCTCGACGACGAGCGCCACACCCTCGTTCATCGTGACCGCCATCGGCTGCGCGCCGCCCATCCCGCCGAGCCCCGCGGTGACGACGAGGCGGCCCGCGAGCGTGCCGCCGAAGTGGCGGCGGGCGACGGCCGCGAACGTCTCGTAGGTGCCCTGGAGGATCCCCTGGGTGCCGATGTAGATCCACGACCCGGCGGTCATCTGCCCGTACATCGAGAGGCCCATCGCCTCGAGGCGCCGGAACTCGTCCCAGGTGGCCCAGTGGGGGACGAGCATCGCGTTGGAGATGAGCACCCGGGGCGCCCACTCGTGCGTGCGGAATACGCCGACCGGCTTCCCGGACTGGACGAGCAGCGTCTCGTCCGCGCGTAGCCGCCGCAGCGTCGCAAGGATCCGGTCGAAGGCGTCCCAGGAGCGCGCGGCGCGGCCGGTGCCCCCGTACACGACGAGATCCTCGGGGCGCTCGGCGACGTCCGGGTCGAGGTTGTTCTGGATCATCCGGAACGCCGCCTCCTGCGGCCAGCCCAGGCACTGGAGGGCGGTACCCCGCGGCGCGCGGACCACTCTTCGCGCTCGTCCAGCTCGCTGGCCTGCGCCGCCTGGCTCCGCTCGATCACCAGTGGACTCGCTCCTCACGGCAAAGCCGCTCGTCGCTCGCTCACTTTCATCTCCCCCGCATCTGCTCCACGCGTAGCCGTTCGATCTCGGCGCGGCGGAAGCAGCCCACGACGTGGTCGTTGACGACCCCGACGGCCTGCATGTGCGAATACATGACCACCGGGCCGAGGAAGCGGAAGCCGCGCTTCGCCAGATCCTTGGCCAGCGCCTCCGACCCCTCGGTCCTGGCCGGAAGGTCCTCCAGCCGCCGCGGTGCGCGCGACCGCTTGGGGGCGAAGCCCCGGATGTACGCGTCGAAGCTGCCGAACTCGCGCTGGATGGCGAGGAACGCCTTCGCGTTCCGCACGGCGCTCGTCACCTTGAGGCGATTCCGGACGATCCCCGGGTCGAGGAGCAGCCGCTCGATCCGGCGGGCATCGAAGCGCGCGACCTTCTGCGGATCGAAGTCCGCGAACGCCTTCCGGTAGCCCTCGCGCTTGCGCCAGATGAGCGACCAGGAGAGCCCGGACTGCGCGCTCTCGAGGACCAGGAACCGGAAGTGGCGCC
>Ga0209341_10006663_pt1 | contig 10310 bp, 9 predicted proteins | sample RifCSP13_2_FD_184020 | JGI IMG/M metagenome (GOLD analysis project Ga0209341, IMG submission 184020) | Soil microbial communities from Rifle, Colorado - Rifle CSP2_sed 13_2 (SPAdes) (version 2) | ecosystem: Environmental > Terrestrial > Deep subsurface > Rock core/Sediment | place: Rifle... | reverse complement strand
AACCCGGCCGCGGGCCCGTATTTGGAATTTGCGCCCCGTCCACGCGCGAACGCGGGCCCGCGGCCGGGTTCGTCACAGGAGGTCGAGGACGAGTTTCGCGGCCGCGACGAACAGGACGAGGATGAACAGGAGCGCGACGGACCGGGTCTTCAGACGCCGGAGGCCCCACCGCGAGCCCACATACGCGCCCACGAAGACGATCGGCATGAGGATCGGGATGAGGAAGAACTCCGGCGGCGCGACGAAGCCTGCCGGCCGGGCCGCGAGCTCCACCAGGTACGCGCCGAGGCCGACGGCCGCGGTCGGGATGATGAGTAGCGACGACGTCCCGATCGCGAGGCGCGTCCGGCGACCGAGGCCGTACACGAGGAGGGGCACGTTGACGAGCCCGCCCCCGATCCCCATGCTCCCGGAGAGGAATCCGGATCCCGTGGTCGCCGCGGCGGTCCCCGCGACCCGCGGGCGGGACAGCTTGGAGGGATCGTCCGCGTCGACGGACCGGGCGTTCCGCACCCAGTCGTGGAGCATGTACACCCCGAAGGCGAGGAGGACGGTCGTGAAGAACGCCTTGAACCCTCGCTCGTCCAAGACGAACAAGGTGAAGGACGTCCCCAGGAGGGCGCCCGCCAGGGCGCCCGCGACGAGGAGGCTCCCGAGCCGGTAGTCGACGAGACCGTGGCGATGGTGGTTGATCACGGAGGAACTCGCGGTCGCGATCGTGAACGTGAGGGACACGGGCACCGCGACGTCGCTCGACGCGACTCCCGTAGACAGGAGGATCGGGACGAACAGGAGGCCCCCGCCGAGCCCCAGGTTCGAGTAGATGAACGCCACCGCGAAAATGAGGACGGCCTGGAGCGCGAAGACGCCGGCGTCCACGCGGCTCGAACCGCGGCGCCGTATTAAACGCTGACGCGCGGCGCGAGCCTTATCTACGCACGCCCGGATGGGCCGCCGTGGTCATCCTCGTCCGGTTCGGCGAGCTCGCCCTCAAGAGTCGCTACGTGAGGCGGCAGCTCCGGGATCGGCTCGTGGCCAACATCCAGGACCGGTTCGCCGCGGAGGGCGTCGAGTGCGTGACGGAATCGGACGAGGCGCGAGTGTACGTGCATACGGCGGATCCGCCGCAAGCGCGGGGCCTGCTCGCCCGGGTCTTCGGGATCGTCTCGATGAGCCCCGCGACGGAGACGCGGACGGATCCCGGTGCGCTTCGCGACCTCGCCGTCCTCGAGGCGACCCGCGCGCTGTCGCCCGGGAAGGCGTTTGCGCTCCGGACCCGGCGCGTCGGGACCCACGCGTTCACGAGCCAGGACCTCGCCCGCGACATCGGTACGGCGGTCCTCGCCGCGAACCCGGGCGTCCGCGTGGACCTCGAGGAGCCCGACGTCGAGATCCACATCGAGGTGCGGCAGAGCCGCGGCTTCGTGTTCCGGGAGATCTGGCCGGGGCCGGGGGGGCTCCCGCTCGGGAGCCAAGGGCGAGCCTTGGCCCATGTGGACGGCGAAGCGGGGATGGTCGCCGCGTGGATGGGGATGAAACGAGGATGCCGGGTCGTCGTCGCGGCGCCAGACGAAGGTCCCCACGTGGACGCCCTCCGGCGGTGGGACACGCGTCTGAAGGTCCTGCGGGCCATGTCGCGGAAGGACCTCGAGGAACTCGTGCGGATCGCGCGCGCCGAGGCCGTGTTCCTCGGGACTCGATGGAGCGGGTTCACGGAAGGCTCGAGGCCGGCCGTGCCCGTGCCCGTGTTCGAGCCGACCGTGGGCCTCACGGACGCGGAGGTCGCGGGCCTCGCGGCCACGATCCGGTCCGCGTGAGCTCACTTGCCCTTCCGCTCGTGGGCGCCGATGCTGGGCCGGATTTTCTCGGCCCCCTTGCCCTTGTACAGGAGCCCCCGGCCCTTCTTGCCGGCGGACGTGAGCCCGCGGAACGCGCGGCCCCGATGGGAGGGGTCGCAGATCCAGTTGATCTTCGGGTCCGCCCGGATCACGGGATGCCGAGGGTCCACGAGGACGACTTCATAGTACTTGTGGCCGCCGTCTTCCCCGACCCAGTACGAGTTGAGGACCTCCATGTTCGGATGCCGTTTCGCGACCCGCTCCTCGGCGATTCGCTGGATCGACTTCGCCATCGTGATCTTGAGGAGGCCGCGGCGCTTCGGTTTCCGCCCCCCCATCGGATGAGGTTTCCGTCGGCCGCCCCGGCGCACCCGGGCCCGGACGACCACGTAGCCCTGCTTGGCCCGGTACCCGAGCTCCCGGGCCCGGTCGATCCGGGTGGGTCGGTCGAGCCGGACGAACGCGGGACCCCGGCGCCATTCGACGAGGCGGTGCCACTGGGTCTCCTCGACGACCCCCGTGCGGGGGTTCCTCCACGCCCGTTTCACGTACGCGTACAAGTTCCGCGGTCGGGGAGGCGCCTTCGCCTCGTCCTCGCCCGCGATGCTGGGCTCCGGTGCCGGAGCCGCTGGTTCCTCGGCCATCGTGCCACCCCCCTGGATTTACGGATTCGCCCGAAGGTACATCTCCCGACCAGGGCCGCTGAAAGCGGCGTGCCAAAGGGGGAGGACTATTAAACGGTTTGGCCGCGGGCCGGCCTTCGGCGAGGGGACCCGCGACCGGTCCGTCCGTTGCCCATCTTCCGTCCGTACTCGTACGATTGGCGAATGAGCCGGTACGCGCGGTCGACGCCGTCCGCGGATCGGATGTCGAACCGGGACCGGAACCAGCCCCAGCCCTGTGTGTTCGGGGCCTTGCGGGCGAGCCCTCCCGGGTCCCGGAGGTCCCGCGGAAGAGGCAGGATGAACACCTCGACCCGACCGCGCAGCGGCCGGACCTCCGCAAACACGCGGCCCGACCGCTCGCTCCGCCAGGCGACCCAGTGCGACCCGATTCGGACCGAGATTCGGTCCCCGCGTTGGTCACCCAGGCCCCGGAGGCGCCCCGCGAGGCCCGTCACGATCGCCCTCGACCCGTCACCCGCTCGATCCATCGCGTCTCGCATCGACCGACCCCCGTTCCTCGCCCTCCTTCCGGAAGAGGAAGAGGAACTTGAAGCCCCGTAGGAAGAAGTTGTACCGCCGGGCCCGGTGCTCCCACATCGGGGATCGAGACCGGTCGTGGTGGCGGACGAGGACGACCGTGTCGATCGGGACGAACGAACGGGTCAGGCGCTCCCACAGGCGGAAGCCGACGGGCGTGTACGCGCCCCGGCGGTATTCGTCCGAGACGATCCACGCGAGGACGCCGGCGGATCGCAGGACGCGGTGCGCCTCCGCAGCGACGCGGTCCATCTCCACGTAGAACCGGGGATCCCGGCACGAAATCCGGCCCAGGCAGCGGGGGTCCTCGCTATACCGCACGTTGTCCGAGTAGGGCGAGTCGATCACGGCGAGGGCCGCGACGCGGTCCCGGATCGGGCAGGCCCGCGCGTCCGCGCGCGCGATGTCCGACCCCCGCGGCGCGAGGTCGAGGGACACGACCCGCCGGCCCAAGGCGCGGGCCACATCCCCCACGGTACCGGAGCCCGCCATCGGATCGACGACGAGCTCCCCGGGGAGCGTGTAGCGGCGGACGAGGTTCACCACGCACCCGGCGGGAGTCACTCCGTTGAACGCGGCGTCACCGAACCGAACTTCCGAGGACCCCTGGTCCGCGAAGTCCCAACAGGTCGTCGGCTCGAGGTCCACACGCCCCAACGCGTCCCATGCCTCCGGCGCGATCCCGATCCCCGCCTCACGATCGGCACGCGCAAGCGCCACGTCGATGAGAGGCCCGCGCAGGTACTTGACTCAATCCGGCGGAGGGAGGTCCGCGAAAGTGAAAATCCGCCTCGGCCAAGGAGGATCGGGCCCGCGCGGACGGGCTTCTCGTTATCCGAATCGACGTTCACGCCGATGGATTTATTACGGCTCGGCGGGGAACCGGGCGGGCCTCCGGGAGATGGTGCATGAACCGTTCCGTTCGCTTCGGGATCGTGTGGCTTGTCGCGGCAGCCGTCCTGGCCTCGGGCCTCGTCGCGCTCCCGCCAGCCCGGGCCGCGGACATCTCGGACCGCCTCGTCGAGGCGCGCGGCCCGACGGACATGCTCGGGGGCGGGGAGTACCTGTTCGTCCGGTTCGGCGCGGACGCCGCGTTCGGGGTCATGTGGGGGAATGCGTCGACCCCGAACCACGTGTACATCATCGCGATCAAGGCGAGGTACCTCGGGGTCGCGCAGGTGTTCGACCAAGCGGGCCGCGAGGTCACGCGCAACTATCCGATCAAGATCTACACCCTGTACGCGCTCCGGCTCGACGGCCTCGTCGAGTTCTGGGACGCGAACGGGGACGGCCTCGCGAACTACCGCCGAGGCTACGACGGCCAGAACTTCACCTGGTACTCGGAGACGGAGGACGTCTCGAAGCGGACGGACCTCCGGACGGGATGGACCCCCGGGAATGTCACGCGCACCTCGGGCCCCGGGGAGCGGAGCTGGGCGTTCAACCTCACCGCCGCAAACCTACCCTACGTCGGCGTGAACAACACGGTCGTCTCGAGGGGCGACAACATCCTCAACGAGGTCCAGTTCACCTTCCACCTGCGCGCGTCGCTCGAAGACATCGACAACGCGACCGTGCCGAACTGGCGCGTGACCGTGGATACGTCGCGGGCCCGGCCCGTCGTCGTGGACTTCGAGCGGCTCGAGGACCTCGCGTTCCGCGGGAAGGTCGCGCGGTACTCGGCGAAGTGGGACCAGCGGATCTCGGGATGGGACTTCGACCCGGGCCCGAACCGGCGCCTCCTCCTCGAATTCGCCTCCGTGGTCGGGAACGTGATCCCGCTCGGGGGCGCGGGCTGGGCGGACGAGGGCTACCTCGGGCGGGCGAACGAGACGGGCCAGGCGCGCTACGAGACCGCGTCCGGCAACGAGACGGCGAACGAGACCTCGGACCTGAGCGCGCCTCGCCTCGTCCGCAGTCCGTACCTCGACTTCGGAGGGAACTGGACGCGGATCGCGCGGTTCGCCTGGGTCACGGACAGCACCGTGGACGGGGCGACCCAGCCCCTGTACGGCCAGGTGTTCGCGGGACGGCGGATCCTGGCGCGGGGCGAAGCGGGTTCCCTGTTCTCCGGGTTCATCCTCCTGGGTGGCCTGAGCTACGCGGAAGGGGCGGAGATCGTCCATGACCCGGACGTCTCCCTCGATGTCCTCGCGGAGCTCGACCTCGGGGTGGGCACGGGCCTCGTGATCCTCGTGGCCACCGTGGTCCTGGGGTTCGTCGCGATCGGCCTCGTCGGGTTCGTCCTGCGGGCCCGCCGGAAGCGACCGAAGCCGCCCGCGTACCCGTGACCGGGCACCCGGCCGCTACGCGCGCGTCCTCGCGGGGACCGGTCCCACGAGCCTGCGGACGGCGGCCTCCACCGGATAAGGCCGGGCACGGTCCCGGAGATGGAGGGCCGCGCACCCGTTCGAGAATCGAAGCGCATCCCGCACGGCATCCCCTCGTAGCCGGGCCACGACGAACGCCGCGTTGAACACGTCGCCGCATCCCGTCGGGTTGTCCGGCCGCGAAGGGAACGCACGGCTCGCGACGATCTCCGAGCCTCGGACCCAGACGGCCCCGCGGCTGCCGCGGTGGAGGACGACCTCCTCCGCGCCGAGACGGCACACGGCCTTCGCGGCCCGGATCGGGTCCGCGACGCCCGCGATGGCCTTCGCCTCGGACTCGTTGCAGAAGAACGTCGTCACGCGGGAGAGGGACGAGCGCACGCGGTCCACGCGATCCTCGGGCCAGCCGTGCGGATCCGTTGCGATGTCCAGGGACGTCGTCGCGCCGGCCCGTCGGGCCCGCGCGAGGATTCGAGCCGTCGGGAGGCCTTGCAGGAGGGTCGTCCACCAGAACCCGGCGCGGTGCACGTGGTCTGCCCCCGCGAAAGCGGTCCGAGGGACGTCCGCCTCCCGGAGGGACCCGTTCGCCCCGGGTGCCGTGATGAGGATCCTCGAGCCGTCCTCGCGCGCGATCGCGGTCGTCGTGCCCGTGGGCCGCGCGTCGTCCACGCGGAGGATCGCCTGGACACCGCGGGACGCGTATGTCTTCCGCAGAAACTCCCCGAACGGGTCCGCGCCCACGCAGCCCACGAACCGTACGCGGGCCCGCAACGCGGCCGCCTGCAGGGCGAAGTTCGTCGCGTTGCCTCCCGCCAGGAGGGACACCCTGGGCACGATGAGCTGGGCGTCCCCGCGCGGGAGCGATCGCACGGGAGGCGTCGCGACGTCCACGATCGCGTCTCCAACCGCGACGACGACGGGCCGAACGCGGGGCATCCTCACGCCTTCCAAAGGCCCTGCCGTTTGAGCGCCTCGACGACGAGCTTGTAGTCCGCGGGCCGCCCGCAGCGCGGGCAGAAGAGAGACCCGTGCGCGTCACGCGTCGGGTCGGGCCCCTCCCAACCGCAGAAACGGCACACCGCGTCCTCCGGGCCCGTCAGAAGAAGTCCTCCAGGGTGAGATGCCGGTCCGTCTTCGCCGGCGCCTGGGTTGGGGAGGGCTCCTCGAACGTCTCCCCGAACAGGGTCGCCTGCTTCGGAGCCAGGTTGCCCGTGTACAGGGCCTTCTCGTCCCAGCCGTAGATCTCCGTCACATACGCGAGGGTCTGCGCGACCCGCCGCGCGTAGTAGTCCCAGTCCGGCAGGCCCTCGAACGGTCGGCCCGACACGTAGGGCTGGACGTCCATCGGGGTCTTCTTCGCGTCCACGACGATCCAGGAGACCTTCATCCCGGGGACGACCTCGTGGCCCATCGCCTTGAGCTTGTTCGCCGCCTGGACGTTCGCCATCGAGTCCGGGTTCACGTACCGGGACTCGTCCCGGACGGTCCGCGAGATCACGAGCGGCTCGAGCGGGACACCCTCCTCGGGCTGCAGGTCCTCCGGGATGACGCCCGTTCGCACCTTCTGGACCACGTCTCGCGCGAACGCGATCGCCCGGTCCGTCTCCTTGTCGAGGATCATCGCGAACACGCGCTTCTGGGCCTCGCTCTGCAAATCGAACGCGTCCGTCCGCCGGATCTCGTACCCTCGGACGATGAGCTCCCCGGGGATCGGCCAGGCCGTCTTCGCCGCGTACCGCTTCTTCTTCCCGTGGCTGAAGAACGTCTCGAGGACCCGCTCGAACTCCATGTTCACGCTGCCGTGGCTGAACCGCTCCGCGATCGTCCGCCCGAACTCGCGGGTCTTCTCCAGGTCCTTGTGGGGCGACTCGAAGAACACGCTGTCCGTGTCCGCGTAGATGACCCGGACGCCCTCCTTCTCGAGCTGCTCGATGATCCCCTTGATGTTCTCCCGGGCGAACGCCGTGATGCTCGCCCCGATCTGGGGGTTCGTGAACCGATAGAACGACGACGCGAGGACCCCGTAGAACGCGTTCATCAGGATCTTGATCGCGAACTGGAGCCGGTCGTAGTACGCGCGCCGGTCCGCGTCCTTCTCCGTCTTGAGCCGGGCCTTGACCTCGCGACGCTCCCGCATGAGGGATTCGAGGATCGCCGGGAGAAGCCCGACCCGCGCGGTCTTGTCCAGGAAGCGAACGCCCGTCGGGCTCACGACCGTGCCCTTCTCGTTGAGGGTCGTGAAGCAGATGTTGTTCTCGATGATGATCGAGGGGTACATGGACGTGAAGTCGAGGACGGCGACCCACTCGTACAGGCCGGGCTCGAGGCTGTGGACGTAGCCGCCCTCGATGGACGGCTCCCCGCGGCCCTGCCGGGTCATCGGGACGCCGAACCCTCCGCGGTCCGCGGCCCGGATCAGGATCGAGTCGATCATCTGGGACGTCCGCCCGTTGAGGACGTCGTCGAGGGGAAGCTTCGACACGACCGCGAGGTCCATCGACTTGTCGATCCGGGAGACCTTCTCGAGGATCCGCAGGGCGAGCTCCGCGTCCTTCTTGCAGTACGCGATCACGCGATCCCGGTTCTCCGCCCATTCGCGGTCCATGTTCCGGCGGTCCACGTCCTCCTGCTTCCCCTCGTTCAGGAGCCAGCGCGCGACCGCGTCGAGGGTCTCCTGCTTCGGGTGGAGCTCGAGCTTCACGGACCACCACGCGTCCGCGATGATCCGCCCGTGGGCGCGCCAGAACCGGTCGCCGATGTTCGTGATCGACTGGCCGTCCCTCGAGAGGGGGAGCCCCGGGATCCCGCGAGCCCGGGCGCGCTGTTCGAGGACGGGCAGGTCGTACCCGTCGATGTTGTATCCCGTGATCACGTCCGGGTCGAACTTCGCGACGAAGTCGATGAACCCGCGGACGATCGCGGACTCCTCGCCGACGAGGCAATCCGTCCGGAGGGCTCCTCCCTCCCGCCATGCCATCCCGAGGCACAGGAGCGTCGGATCCTGGATCGTGTTCTCGATGTCGAACGACAGGATGCGGAGGACCGGGTTGAACGGCTCGATGGGCTCGAAGCGTTCCGCCCGCACGACGATCTCCGTCGTGTACCGACCCCGCGACTCCGCGAGGACGCCCGTCACCCGGAAGCAGGAGGGCAGGTCGTGGTCGTAGATGAACCGGTGCGCGAACGGGATGTCCGCCGCGAGGACCTCGGACTTGAACCGCCGACACCGCTCCCTGTACTCCGGCGTCTTCCAGGGGTGTCGGAGGAGGACCTTCGCGCATCGCCGCTTCACGGCCTCCACCTCGAGCTCGGCCGCTTCGACGGCGAGGACCTCGCTGTCGCGCTTGAGGTACTCGAGGAGGGCCTGGGTGGGCTCGATGCAGTAGAAATACGGCTTGAAGTGCCACGCCTCGATCGCGATCGAGCGGCCGTCGCGGGTCCGGCCGAACAGCTCGACGACGGGCTCTTCCTGCGGGCCCTCCCGACGGTAGGAGGCGGTCAGCAGCCGCACGTCCCAGGACTCGCTCATGCTTTCGCCACAATCTTCAGGATGTCGCCGTCGCGGACCGCGTGGTCGTGGCCCACGACCATCTTCGTCCGTCCGTCGATCGCGCGGATGAAGTGGGTCCCCAAGTCCGTGTGGACTTTAAAGGCTACGTCCCGGGCCGTGCTCCCTCGGGGCACGAGGAACGCGTCCGGGAGCACGTTCCCCTTCTTGTCCGTCCAGCGGGCCTCGTCCTCCACGGGATACACGACGATCAGGTCGAGGAGCGCGCCGACGGCCTCCTCGAGGCACGCCTGCACGCCCGTCGAGCCGTTCTCCTTCAGGTACGCGCGGATCGATTCGAGCGCTTTCCCCTGGACGGGGGTGAGCCTCGCGGGGTCCGGGACGTCGAAGGACCCGCCGCCGGGGTCGTACGCGATGAGACCGGCCTTCGCGGCTCGGCGCAGGGCGAGCTCGAACTCCGCGGCCGTGGGCACGACCCGGTAGCCTTGCGCCCCGCGGAGCCGCTCGAGCCCGACCCGCGGCGCGACGTCCGCCTTGTTCGCGGCGAGGAGCATCGGTTTCCCGCGCTGGCGCAGGTTCCGCGCGAGGCGCAGGAGGTCGTCCGCGGACCACCGGGCCATCTTCGGGTCCAGCGGGGTCTCGCGCAGCGCGAGGTGGATCTGGGCCTCCGAGAGGCCGAGGCCCGCGAGCCGCTCGTGGACGACCTTCTCCGGCGGCGTCGCGTCGAGATCCCCGCGTCGCGCGTCCTTGTCCCAGTTCCGGCCCAGGATTCCCGCGATCCAGTGCGCGAGCTCGTCCTCGAGGAACCGGACGTCCTCGAGGGGATCGTGGGAGCCGGGCGGTACCACATTTCCCTCGAAGTCCGTGGCCCCGCTCGCGTCGACGACTTGGATGAACGCGGTCGCCTGCCGGAGGTCATCCAGGAACTTGTTCCCGAGGCCGCGCCCTTCGTGGGCCCGCGGGACGAGCCCCGCCACGTCGAGGAGCTCGATGGGCACGAGGCGCGTGCCGGCCGCGCACGGGGCGTTGTTCGGGGCGCACGGCCGGCCGAGATCGAGGTGCGGGCATCGCTTCCGCACGTATGCGATCCCCCGGTTGGGCTGGATCGTCGTGAACGGATAGTTCGCGATCTGGGCGGGCGCAAGGGTCGCCGCGGCGAAGAACGTGGACTTCCCCACGTTCGGCTTCCCCACGACCCCCAGCTCCATCGGCGTCGCGGAAGCGTGTCCTCGTTCAAGAACCTTGGCGGCAGGCTCGCGTCCCTTGGGTCAGGCGGTCCGGCGACGGCGTCGGGAGGCGGCGAGGCCCAGGAGGAGGGTCCCCAGGAGGGGCGCGGCGATCCACTCGAACTCGGGCGCGTGCACCTCGATCGGGGAGACGGGCTGCGGGGGCGCCGGAGGCGGGACGGCCAGGGCCGTGAAGGGCCGCGTCA
>Ga0209341_10006661_pt1 | contig 10311 bp, 19 predicted proteins | sample RifCSP13_2_FD_184020 | JGI IMG/M metagenome (GOLD analysis project Ga0209341, IMG submission 184020) | Soil microbial communities from Rifle, Colorado - Rifle CSP2_sed 13_2 (SPAdes) (version 2) | ecosystem: Environmental > Terrestrial > Deep subsurface > Rock core/Sediment | place: Rifle... | reverse complement strand
CCCGCGGCGGCGCCAGCCGCCGCCCCCGCAGCGCCGCCCAAGGGAGGGAAGTAAGCCATGGCGGCAACACAGGCGCGCGCCATCCAGCGTACGGCTCGGCAATCGCCCTATAAGATGCGGCTGGTCATCGACCAGATCCGCGGCATGGGCGTGAATGAGGCACTGGCGCTGCTGAAGTTCTCCAAGAAGCATGCGGCGCTGCAGATCGCGAAGGTGCTGAATTCGGCCGTGGCGAACGCTGAGCAGGCGGCGCGGCAGACCGGAGATTCCGTCGACGTCGACACGCTCTACATCACGCACGCGATCGTGAACGAAGGACCGAAGCTCAAGCGGTTCATGCCGGCCGCGCAGGGACGCGCCACGCCGATCCAGAAACGCACCAGTCACATCGAGATTGTCGTCGCCGCGAGGGACGAACGCTAATGGGACAGAAAGTAAATCCGATCGGCTTCCGACTTGGCGTCACCAAGCAGTGGCGCTCGCGCTGGTTCGCGTCGAAGGACTATCCGAGGCTCGTCAAGGAAGACGACCTGCTGCGGAAGTACCTCAAGACGCGCCTCGAGCACGCCGCCATCGCCGACATCCACATCGAGCGCAAGCCGGGCAAGGTCGTCGTGACCGTGCACACCGGCCGGCCGGGCGTGGTCATCGGGAAGAAAGGCGCCGAGGTCGACAAGCTGCGTGACGAACTCGCGCAGTTGAGCGGCAAGGAAGTCGGGATCAACGTCGAGGAGATCAAGCGCCCCGAGGTGGACGCGCAGCTCGTGGCGGACAACGTCGCGAACCAGCTGGCGCAGCGCATTTCGTTCCGGCGCGCGATGAAGCGCGCGGTGCAGAGTGCGATGCGCATGGGCGCCCAGGGGATCAAGATCAAGTGCAGCGGCCGGTTGGGCGGCGCGGAAATCGCGCGGGTCGAGGGCTACCACGAAGGCCGGGTGCCACTCCACACGCTGCGAGCGGACATCGACTACGCGACGTCGACGGCGCGCACGACGTTCGGCGCGATTGGCGTGAAGGTGTGGATGTTCAAGGGAGAGGTCGTCGACGACCGTCGAGGAAAAACCTACTCCACCGGCGTTTAGCTGGTGCGCAAAGCGCAAAGCGTGCGAAGCAACGTCAGTGCCGAGTCATCAGTCACGAGTCACTAGTCACGAGTTATGCTGAGTCCGAAGCGAGTAAAATTCCGGAAGATGTTCAAGGGACGCACCAGGGGTCTGGCGACCCGCGGGGCCGAGATTTCGTTCGGCACCTACGGATTGCAGGCGCTGGAACCCGGGTGGATCACCAACCGGCAGATCGAGGCCGCGCGCGTGGCGCTGACGCGTCACATCAAGCGTGGCGGCAAGGTCTGGATCCGCATCTTCCCGGACAAGCCGATCACGAAAAAGCCGGCCGAGACGCGCATGGGGAAGGGCAAGGGCTCGCCCGAGGGTTGGGTGGCCGTGGTGAAGCCGGGGCGCGTGCTGTTCGAGCTCGAGGGTGTGACGCGCGAGATCGCCGAGAAGGCGATGGCGCTGGCGGCCGCGAAGATCTCGGTGCGGTCGAAGTTCCTGGCTCGCGAGGAGGCGCCGACCAATGGCTAAGCCAATGCAGGTGGATGATATCCGCGAGTTGACGGACGTGGACATCCGCGCCCGCATCACCGAACTGGAAGAGGAGCGCTTTCGCCTGCGCTTTCGCGGGGCGACCCAGCCGCTGGAGGATCCGCTCCGGCTGCGGGTGCTGCGCAAGGACATCGCGCGCCTGAACACGGTGCTGCGGGAACGCGCCCTGACGACGTCAGGCCGCTAACGCGAGGAAGAACGGGACATGGCCGAAAGCATGACGACGAACAACCAGCCCGCCGCGCCAGCGCGCAGCGCGCGCAAGGTGCGCCTGGGTGTCGTGGTGAGCGACAAGATGCAGAAGACGGTGGTGGTCCGCATCGAGCGCCGCTTCGCGCACCCGCAATACGGCAAGATCGTAAAGCGCTCCACGAAGGTGAAAGCGCATGACGAGGCGAACGACGCGAAGACCGGCGACACGGTGCGCATCATGGAGACGCGCCCGTTGTCGAAGGACAAGCGATGGCGCGTGGTCGAGATCGTCGACCGCGCCCGTTAGGAGCATGGAGCGATGATCCAACAGGAAAGCATGGTCCGCGTGGCGGACAACTCGGGCGCCAAGCGCGCGCTCGTCATCCGGGTGCTGGGCGGCACGCGCCGCCGGTACGCGGGGCTGGGCGACACGGTGATCGTGACCGTGAAGGACGCGCTGCCGAACGGTACCGTGAAGAAGTCCGAGGTGGCACGGGCGGTGGTCGTGCGTACGGTGAAGGAGACCCGCCGCAAGGACGGGAGCTACATCCGTTTCGACGAGAACGCGGTCGTGATCATCAACGAGCAGGGTGAGCCCAAGGCGACCCGCATCTTCGGCCCGGTGGCGCGTGAGCTGCGCGAGCGCCGGTACATGAAGATCGTGTCGCTGGCTCCGGAGGTCATCTAGCATGCGCCGCCTGGTCCAGCGCAAGAAGGAATCGGGACGATACGCCAAGCGTCACGCGCGGAAGGCCGAGCGGGTGTTCATGCCGGTCACGAAGGGCGACACGGTCCGCGTGATGCGCGGCGAGGATGCCGGCAAGGAAGGGAAAATCCTCCGCGTGTTCACCAAGACGGGGCGGGTGACGATCGAGGGGATCAACATCGTGAAGCGTCACCGCAAGGCGCGTCGCGCGGAGGAACAGAGCCAGATCATGGAGATGCCGGCTCCGGTCCACCACTCGAACGTCATGCTGCTCGACCCGAAGTCGGGCGCGCCAACGCGCGTCCGCCGGCGGATCGACGACGATGGGACGAAAGAGCGCATCAGCGCCAAGAGCGGGGATGCCATTCCGAGAACCCGATAGTGCTGATTGGTGGGTGCTGACGGCTGGTTGGCTGAGGGCGCAGGGCTGATTGCTGAGTAGTCGCTGTCTTACGAACTCGAGACATGGTTTGTCGTTATGGCTAAGGAAGAGAAAGAGAAAGAAAAGAAGGGTGGTGGTGGCGGCGGCGCTCCGGCAAAGTCCGGCGGCGGCGCGCCCAAGGCCCAGAAGGGCGGAGGCGGCGAGCGGAAGTCGATGATTTCCAAGACGCCGCATGCGGGCCGGGACCTCCCGGTTCCGCCGCCGCGCCTGCGCGAACACTATCGGTCGACGGTGAAGCCGAAGCTGATGAAGCAGTTCGGGTTCTCCAACACGCACGAAGCGCCGTCGCTCGAGAAAATCGTGCTGAACGTCGGCCTGGGCGAGGCGATCAAGCAGCCGAAGCTGCTCGACACGGTGGTCGAGGAGCTGTCGATCATCACCGGGCAGCGTCCGGTTCGGAAACGCGCCAAGAAGTCGATCGCCAACTACGGGCTCCGGCAGGGCCAGGAGATCGGGGCGGCGGTCACGCTGCGTGGCGCGCGCATGTGGGAGTTCCTGGACCGGTTCATCAGCGCCACGGTGCCGCGCATCCGCGACTTCCGCGGGCTGAGCACGCGCTCGTTCGACGGTCGCGGCAACTATTCAGTCGGCGTGAAGGAGCAGATGATCTTCCCGGAGATCAACTTCGACATGGTCGAGCAGATTCACGGGATGGACATCACGATCGTCACGACCGCGGGGCGGGATGACCACGCGCTGGCGCTGCTGCGCGAGCTCGGCATGCCGTTCCGGGGCGATGACAAAGAGGGCAAAGGACAGCGGTTAACGGGCAACTGATTCCTAACGAGACATGGCGAAGACATCGGTAGTCGTGAGAAACGAGCGACGGAAGAAGCTGGCGGCGAAGTATTTCACCAAGCGCCAGGAACTGGTCGCGATCGTGAAGAACCCGAAGACGAACCCGGAGCAGCGGGCGGCGGCGTATGCCAAGCTGCGCGCGCTGCCCCGCAACTCGGCACCCATTCGCATCCGGAACCGGTGCTCGATGTCCGGGCGGCCACGAGGGGTCGAGGGATTCTTCGGGCTCTCGCGCATCGCGCTGCGCGACATGGCGCTCAACGGGTTCTTGCCGGGAGTGAGGAAGGCCAGCTGGTGATTCGTGAGTCGTGATTCCTGACTCGGCCTGCCGGTGTGTCCTTGAAGTGCCGAGTCACGAGTCACCAGTCACGAGTCACGCTAACGAATCACGAATGACTTTCCTCAGCGTCCGGAATCCGGATACGAGAGGAACGAGGAAAATGAATCGATGACCATGACCGATCCCATCGCCGACATGTTGACGCGGATCCGCAATGCCTGCGGATCGAAGCACCGCCGTGTCGACATGCCGTCGTCCAAACTGAAAGTCGAAATCGCCAAGATCCTGAAGGAGCACAACTTCATTCAGGATTTCCGCGTGCTCGATGGTGAAACCGGACCGCGCGTGCTGCGCGTGATCCTTCGTTATGCAGGCGGCCAGCCGGTGATCCGCGAGATGCGCCGCGTCTCGACGCCGGGTCTCCGCCGCTACGTCGGGTTCACGGAGATCCCGCGCGTGCTGCGCGTGATCCTTCGTTATGCAGGCGGCCAGCCGGTGATCCGCGAGATGCGCCGCGTCTCGACGCCGGGTCTCCGCCGCTACGTCGGGTTCACGGAGATCCCGCGCGTGCGCAACGGACTCGGGATGGCCATCCTGAGCACGTCCAGCGGACTGATGTCGGACGCCCAGGCACGCCGGGCCCACACCGGGGGCGAGTTGCTCGCCCTCATCTGGTAGCGGAGGCCGAAGCCATGTCGCGAATCGGCAGGATGCCGGTCCCTGTTCCCGGCGGTGTGACCGTCAACATCGACGGATCCACCGTATCGGTGAAGGGGCCGAAGGGAGAACTGACCAGGAAGTTTCCCGAGGGAATCTCGTTTGGCCTCGAGGGAGACAAGGTGGTGGCGTCGCGCTCGAGTGAAGAGGCCAGTCAGAAGGCGCTGCATGGTCTCTCACGCGCGCTCATCGCCAACATGGTCGAGGGCGTCACCAAGGGATACCAGAAGCAGCTCGAGATCACGGGTGTGGGCTACAAGGCGGAACTGAAGCCATACGGACTCCTGTTCTCGCTGGGTTACTCGCACACCATCGAGTTCAAGGCGCCAAAGGGGATCAAGTTGACCGCGCCGCAGCCCACGCAGGTTCTGGTCGAAGGCGCGGACAAGGAGATCGTCGGTCAGGTGGCGGCGGAAATCCGTTCGCTGCGCAAGCCGGAACCGTACAAGGGGAAAGGCATCAAGTACATTGGCGAGAAGGTCCGCCGGAAGGCGGGCAAGGCGGGAGGCAAGTAAATGGCAAAGATCGGAATCCCGCGCAACAACGCGGAGCGCAGGCGTCGTCGCCACGTGCGGGTACGCAATCATCTCGCGGGCACCGGCGAGCGCCCGCGGCTGGTCGTGTATCGCTCGCTCAAGCACATCGCGGCGCAGATCGTCGACGACGACAAGCGTCACACGCTGATGGCGATGTCCGACCAGGGGATCGAGGGGACGAAGACGCAGCGCGCGACCGAGGTGGGCAAGCGGATCGCTGCGCGCGCGAAGGAATCGGGCGTGTCGAAGATCGTCTTCGACCGCGCTGGATACCGGTACCACGGCCGCGTGAAGGCGCTGGCCGACGGCGCCCGCGAGGGCGGACTGGAGTTCTGACATGGCTGAGAATCCGACAGGTACAAGCGGCGGTGTGGGCGGTGGGGGTGGTGGCGGCGGGCCTGGCAGCGCCAGGAGCGGTCGCGGCGGCGGCGGTGGCCGTGGTGGCGGCGGGCGTGGTGGTGGCCCACGCGGTCGCGGCGGACCAGGCGGTCCCGGTGGCCGCGGCCCCGGGCGTGGCGGCGAGGCCGGCGGCGGACGTGGTGGCCGCGAAGGCGGTCGCGACGGCGGCCGCGGTGGACGCGGCGGCGACCAGCAGGCGCGCGAAGGATCCGACCTCCTCGAGAACGTGGTCGCGATCAACCGCGTCGCCAAGGTCGTGAAGGGCGGCCGGCGCTTCTCGTTCAACGCGCTCGTGGCGGTCGGCGACGGCAAGGGCCGCGTCGGCTTCGCGACGGGCAAGGCCAACGAAGTCTCCGAGGCGGTGCGCAAGGCCGTCGACGGCGCGCGTCGCAGCATGGTGACGATTCCGCTCACCGGTTCGACCATCCCGCACGAGATCGTGGGTCATCACGGCGCCGGGCGGGTCTTCATGAAGCCGGCCGCCCCGGGCGCTGGTGTCATCGCGGGCGGCGCGGTCCGTGCCGTGATGGAATGCGCGGGGATCGCTGACATCCTGACCAAGAGCCTGGGATCGACGAATCCGCACAACCTCGTGCGGGCGACGATCAACGGCCTTGGCAGCCTGACGACGGTCGACCAGATCGCGCGTGAGCGCGGCATGGAGCCGGCGTCGATTCCGTATCGTTCACGCGCCCGCGGCAAGGAGGCGGCGCATGCCTAGAACATTCGTGTGGCATCCCACGCGCGGGCCGAAGGTAACGCCCAAGCGCGAGGCGCCCACCGACGGCAAGGTTCGCATCACGCAGGTGCGGAGCGGCATCGGACATTCCTGGCGAATGCGCCTGGTCCTGAAGTCGCTCGGACTGCGGCATCACCAGGCTTCCGTCGTACATAACGACTCGGCCGCGCTGCGCGGACAGGTCAACAAGGTGCGCCACCTGGTCACGGTGGCGCCCGAGAAGGAGTGATGATCGTGGCTAAGGACCAGAAGATCGGACTACACAACCTTTCGCCGGCGCCGGGATCGCATCGCGATCGCAAGCGACTGGGCCGCGGGCCAGGGTCGGGCAGGGGGAAGACGTCCGGCAAGGGACACAAGGGCTCGATGGCGCGCGCTGGGCACGGTGGGCCGGGTGGCGGCAAGCCCGGCTTCGAGGGCGGCCAGATGAAGATCACGCGCCGCATCCCGAAGCGCGGTTTCACCAACCCGTTCCGCGTGGAATCGCAGGTCGTGTCGCTCGAGGACCTGGCGGCGGTGCCTGAGGGTGCAGAAGTCACGCGTGAAGCGCTGGCCGAGGCCGGCGTCATCAAACTCCGCAAGGGTCCGCCCAAGATCCTTGGCAACGGCGAGCTGTCGCGCGCCGTCGTCGTGCGCGGCGTGAAGGTCAGCGCCGGCGCGCGGTCCCGCATCGAAGCGGCGGGCGGCCGCGTCGAGGAGTAACGCATGGCACAGGCGAACCCCGCTGCGGCCCTGGCGAACATCTACAAGACGCCGGAGCTGTGGGAGAAGATCAAGTTCACGTTGATGTGCCTGGCGATCTATCGCCTGGGCTCGGTCGTGACGGCGCCCGGCGTGGATGTCATCGCCATCACGGATTTCTTCCAGAACCAGGGGGGCGGGGGCCTGCTCGGTCTCTACGACATGTTTGTCGGGGGACAGCTCTCCCGGGCGACCGTGTTCGCGCTGGGCATCATGCCGTATATCTCGGCGTCGATCTTCGTGCAGATCGCCGGCGCCGTGGTCCCGACGATCGAGAAGATGAACAAGGACGAGGACGGCCGGAAGCGCGTCCAGCAATGGACCCGCTATGGCACCGTGATTCTGGCCGTCGTCCAGGCGTGGGGCTTTGCGATCTTCACGGAGTCGCTGCAGGGCGCGGTGGCCACGCCGGGATTCTGGTTCAAGGTACAGATGGCGCTTTTTCTGACGACAGGCGCCGTCTTCGTGATGTGGCTGGGCGAGCAGATCACCGAGCGCGGCCTCGGCAACGGGGCCAGTCTCATGATCTACTTCTCCATCGTGGTCGGATTCTGGCCGAGCATCATCAGCACGTTCCGGTTCGTGAGCACCGGTGCCATCGGCCTCTTCTCCCTGCTGATGTTCGGCATTCTGATGCTTGCGGTGGTGGCGGCGGTCGTCGCCATGACGCTGGCCGCGCGACGGGTGCTGATCCAGATACCACAACGAACAGTCGGTCGCGGTCGCATGCGCGAAGCGGCGCGGAACTTCATCCCGCTCCGCATCAATTCCGCCGGGGTGATGCCCATCATCTTCGCGCAGTCGGTGATTGTCGTGCCCGGCGCGGTGGCGCAGTTCAGCCAGAACCCGACGGCGCAGCGGATGGCCGAGCTGTTCATGCCCGGCACGTGGCTCTACATCCTGCTGTCGGCTGTCCTGATCATGTTCTTCACGTACTTCTACACGTCGATCATCTTCAACCCGATCGATCTCGCCGAGAACCTGCGGAAGCAGGGCGGGTTCATTCCCGGCGTGAAGCCCGGGTCCAAGACGGCGGAGTACATCGACCAGGTGGTCACGCGCATAACGCTTCCCGGCGCCATGTTCCTGACGGCGATCGCGCTGATGCCGGTGATCATCGCCAACTGGATCAACGTGCCGTTTCAGTTTGGCGGCACCTCGCTGCTGATCGTGGTCGGCGTGGCGCTCGACAGCCTGGCGCAGATGCAGCAGCACCTGCTCCTCCGGAAATACGACGGCTTCATGAAGAAGGGCCGGGTGAGGTTCCGCGGACGCCAGGGGACGGGTGGGTTCTGATGCGGGCAGCGGGCAGCGGGCTGCGGGCACAGGGCCCGGTTAGCGAGACCATCCCGAGAGGGTCGGCTCTCGACGCCGCCGTTGCTCTGCCCTCTGCCCGCTGCCCGCTGCCCGCATGTTGATCGTCCTCCTCGGCCCGCCCGGAGCCGGCAAGGGCACCCAGGGCGACCTGCTCGCCGCGAAGCTCGGTGTCCCGAAGATCGCCACCGGCGACGTGCTGCGGTCCGCCGTGCGCGAGGGCACCCCGATGGGCCTGGCCGCCAAAGCCGCCATGGATCGCGGTGACCTGGTGCCTGACGAGGTCATACTCGGCATCATGAAGGACGCGTTAGGCGCCCCCGCAGCCGCCAAGGGAGCCATCCTCGACGGCGTGGTCCGCACCGAGCCCCAGGCGGCCGGCCTGCAGCGCGTGCTGGAGGAACTCGGACGGCCACTCGACGCCGTCCTGTCCTTCGAGCTGCCTGACGAGGAACTCGTGCGCCGGCTGAGCGGCCGCACGGTGTGCGAATCGTGCCAGACGCCCTACACGGGGCGCGAGCCCGGCTCCAGGTGCGACAAGTGCGGCGGAAAGCTCGTCAGGCGGAAGGACGACGAACCCGACGCGGTCCGGAACCGGCTCGCGGTGTACAAGCGCCAGACCGCGCCGGTGATCGACTGGTATCGTCGCGATGGGGCGCGCATCGTCGCCATTAATGCGGTGGGTTCCACAAAAAACGTCCTGCAACGGGCCCTGGGGGCCCTCAGGGTGGGCCGGTGATCTCGCTCAAGTCCCCGCGCGAGATCGAGATCATGGCGCGGGGCGGGGCGATCCTGGCGGCGACGCTGGAGCGGCTGTCGTCAGAGGTACGACAGGGCGTCTCGACCAAGGCGCTGGATGCGGTCGCCGAGGACTTCATCCGGTCGCACATCGGCGCCAAGCCGGCGTTCAAGGGCCTGTATGGCTTCCCGGGGTGCGTGTGCACCTCGATCAACGAGGAGATCGTGCACGGCATCCCGTCGCCAAAGCGCGTCCTGAAGGACGGTGACCTGTTGAAGCTCGACTTCGGCGTGGAGTTCGAGCGTTACTTCACCGACGCAGCGATCACCGTGCCTGTGGGGGAGGTCGATCAGGATTCAACGCGATTGATGGTCGTGACGAAGGCTGCCCTGGCGGCCGGGATCGACGCGGCGCGAATGGGGAACCACATCGGCGACATCGGGGCGGCCATCGAGGGTGTGGTGAAGGCGGCTGGGTACACGACCGCGGACGACCTGGTGGGGCACTACGTGGGCTCCAAGCCCCACGGGGACCCGCAGGTGCCGAATCACGGAACGCCGAAGCGGGGTCCCAAGCTGCTTCCGGGCCTGACCATCGCGATCGAGCCGATGGTGAACATCGGCAAGTCGGCGACGCGGACGCTCAAGGACAAGTGGACGATCGTCACGCTCGACGGCTCGCGCTCGGCGCACTTCGAGCACACGGTGGCGGTGACAGAAGCCGGACCGCGCGTGCTCACAGGGTGGCAATAAGGGCAGGTTCGAGCCTCGAGCCCCGCCGACCCTCGACCCACGACCCACAAGCGGCGAGAGCCTTGTCCGCCGCCGGGCAAGCCTCGTACTGTGTATCAGCGCCAGGGGCGCATCCCGTCCGCGGAAAGGGCCATGCCCACCCACTGATGGACAATCGATCGTCGAACCTCCATTCAGCCTGACGTCGGCGGACCACAGGCGAGCATTGAACGGAGATTCGCCATGGATACTCTGCCGCTCCCGCCGCGCCCGGATCTCGATCAGTATCGGAAGCGCGCCAAGTCCCTCGCCACCGCCGCCAACTCCCGCGACCCCGACGCCGTCCGTCGATGGGCGGCCGACTGGCTGCAGG
>Ga0209341_10006659_pt1 | contig 10313 bp, 17 predicted proteins | sample RifCSP13_2_FD_184020 | JGI IMG/M metagenome (GOLD analysis project Ga0209341, IMG submission 184020) | Soil microbial communities from Rifle, Colorado - Rifle CSP2_sed 13_2 (SPAdes) (version 2) | ecosystem: Environmental > Terrestrial > Deep subsurface > Rock core/Sediment | place: Rifle... | reverse complement strand
CCCGACCCCTTATCGGGGGGGCTTTTGACGATAAGAAGCAGAAATAAGCGGAATTGAGGCGAAAGTGACTCCACTCTCTTTGGTCTGGTGCTGGCCTCGACGACATTCACCCCGCCAGTTTCGGTGGCCCCTTCGCCGAAGTTTGGGCAGAGTCTCTTCGACGCGCCAACTGTCGCTAACGTTTACTCGGAAGCAAAACGGGCATGGCCAAGTGTCGGCCCCTTTGCATTGAGCGCGCCCCCGGCAAATAATAATCTCGGTGTCCTCGGATGGCGCGTTTGGAAATGGCTGAGATAAGGCCATTGTTGGACTCATCCTGACATGGCGCGATAGCGCTCAGCGCAAAAGGAAGCCGTCGGCCTGAAGGCCGGCGGCTTTAGTGCGAAGGCCTTTTTCGAAGGGAAGGCCTTATCGGGGACGTTGCTCATAGAGTTGATCAGGTGGCACCACATGACGAGGCAGCGCACCGCGACAGCAGTTCTCGCTGAACCTGATCATGGCTTTAAAGGGAGGAGACGAACCGCGCGACGAAGCTCGACCGCCGACGACGGTCAGCCCCTTGTCGGCAGCCCAAGTCAAAATCAGACCAGAGCGGCCCGACCAGTTCGTTATGGATGTGTCAGGCACGAAGGCGGGCTGCCAAACCACGGGCGGCAATGCCACTTGAGAAATGGCGGTACGCATACTAGCCCCCACTAATGACTGTACCTTGCCTGCTGGCAAGGAGGCGTCAGAAATTTGATCACATCGTGACCCGCTATTGGTGGCGAAATTGCCACAATAGCTAAAAATCGCTCGAACACTCATTGCGCAGATGTCATTCGTGCCTTCTTTGTCGTTATCGCACTGGCACTACGTCATCGTTTCAAGTTGGCGTTGTCGCTGGGCTCAAGGTGCAGGGGGCATACGATGGGGGCGAAAGAACCGCCACGTCTGGAGGGATATGGCCGACGCGACGAGGAAACCACATCAGAAGTTTTCGAAGTATCAGGGTCGGTTAAGTGGTTCGATCCGTCGAAGGGATACGGATTTATCGTTCCGGATCAGGACTTACCTGATGTTCTCCTGCATGTGAGCTGCCTCCGGCGCGGCGGGTTCCAGACGGCTTACGAGGGCGCCCGCGCGGTCTGCGAAGTCGTGCGGAGTACGAAGGGTCTGCAGGTCGTCCGCATCCGCAGCATGGACGATTCGACCGCGATCCGTCCATCGCAGCTGCCGCAGCGCACCCATGTTGTCGTCGTCCCTGATAGCGACTGGGAAAGAGCGACGGTCAAGTGGTTCAACCGGCTGCGCGGCTTTGGCTTTCTAACCCGGGGGCCGCAAACGCCAGACATCTTTGTGCACATGGAAACGCTCCGGCGCTGCGGCTTCACCGAGCTTAGGCCAGCACAGATCGTTCTCGTGCGTTACGGCAGGGGTCCCAATGGTCTCATTGCGGCGGAAATCAGGCCCGACTACGATTCAGGGCCGTCCTCTCACTGAGGCTTCATCGCCCGCTTCTTTGGAGAGAGACGCAATGTTGGAAAGAACCTCCCTTGGCCTGGAATCCGCCGCGGTTTTTCGACGCGATGCTTAGGGTCCGAGCCTAAGCGAATGGAGGCCCAACACTGAACGGAGCGACTAAGGAAAAAGGCCGGAGCTGTTGTGCTCCGGCCAAAAAACGCGGCTAAGTGCTTGGGGGGCACGAGGGGTAGCCGCTGCTGCGGACCGTCGGGGTTCAACGTCGGTCATTCTTTGCGACGGATACGGGGTACTCGTCGCTAAGATATTCGCCCGCAGTGGAAGAAATAATACCTCAATCCTGGAAGCGGCCATCGATTGGGCTAAAGTAGGGTTAATGCTTGCGCCAATGCTAGTTGCTCCGTTTAGGCGCAGAACCCCCCGTCGCCTGACCACCAGAGTTGGTTTCGCTGCCAGGCGGAACCGAGCGAGAGCGATGCTCCTCTGGCACAGACTGCATGTGGCGGAAGGCCGTGGCCATCAGCTGACCAAATTCTTCGGTCTGGTTTGCGTACCACCGCATCTGAGATTGCACGTAGTGAGATTGTAGCGTGAGCAATTCCTGAAGATCCTTCGCGTTGGCAACGTCTGTCGCCAATTTGAAAGCGGCCTCAGCATTTTGTTTAGCCAACTCGGCTGCCCGCTCTCGAACTTCACCAAAACCCGGCGCAATCATGTCTGAAGCGGGCGCTGACCAGACCGCCATGGCCTGCTCTACGTTCTCCATGAAGCGCAGGTAGAGCTGGCGTGCGCGCTCGACATTTTCTTCGGCCAGTTGGCGCAACTCCTGGGGAATTTCAAATCGCTGGCTTTGAACCATCGCACGCTCCTTCTTGACGCCGGTCTGCTTCTGGTTGGAGACGGCGAAGCAGCGCCCATTGGATAACACAACAAGGGGCGAAGGGTCGCGGGTTCGGAGCTACTTATCTGACTAATCCGGCTAGGGATAAAAAATCCCGTTTACTGGTCGCCAACTGTTGCATTTTCGTCACCAATGTCGATCCGAGATGTGCTTCAACCGCAGGGTAGAGTTAGTAGGGGGGTTAGTTATGCGTATGATCGCCATATTGGCGGTCCTCTCCGCGTCGTTGGCGCTCGGGGGCTGCTTCCATCACGCTCAAGTTTACACCGAGAACCACCAGGTGCTTCCTCCTTTGAAATAAGCAATCTGCACGCCGGATTTATCGGGCGCTCACGCGGGAATTCCTGAAGTGATAACTTCGTGGACGTCGTCGTCCAGTAGGGCTTAACTGCCGCAGGTGAGGCCCCGCATACCGCCCCCTCAGAGCGGCAAAGTCAGCTGAGGGTTAGGGCCGCTTGGTTGCGTACCTAGCGCGGCGTGCCGGTTCCGCCGAAGACACCTGTCGCCTGATAGCGATCTCCCTCCACACCCCATTTGCCCATCACACCTCCAGCAGCGACCGGCCCATTGTTCACGAATGACCCTGTGACGCTGCCGCTCGTCAGCCCTATGGACTCGCCGCCAGTTTGCTTAAGTGAACCGCTGAATTCTAAGCTTGGCTGCGTCAAGCCGTTGGCGCCGGTTGAGTAACTTCTGGCATCGAAATTACTGATGGTGAGGTCGCCGGTGCGATTGGCGAAGCTCCAGTTCATCGTTAGTTCGCCGGAACTGTCATACATCTCTCCAGAATTGATAACGGTACCCAAAACGGAACCGTTGTAGGTCGCATTCGCTCCGAGTTTGGCGAGAGTGTCGATGTCGCCCACAGTCGTAGGCTCGCCTGCGACCCACCAACCACCACCAAACAGGTTGGTCGTGTCGCTGAAGTTCAAATGAACGTCGAACTCTCCCCAACGCAAAAAATCGCAGTGAGAGCAAATTAGGTCAGTTCGTTGGATGAGCTTGGTCTGGCTTTCACTTTGAATGAGTTTGACGGTTTCGACCCACGGCTACCATAAGTTGACCCTCGCTCGCCGATCGACTTTCGCAAACTGAGCAGCTTACGCAGCTAAAACCGCCGCCTGGGAAACTCATGCAGGGGTTTATTTCGCTGACCTTTGGGGGTTGTCCTAGGCGCCGCAGGGGATTTGGGTGTCGACTTCCCCGAATAGCCCCCCGCAGGCATTGGTGACATTTAGGCAACGGCTTGATTCCATTTTTATTAGCCCTTGGAACCTCTGGAAGCTGGCTTCGTTGGACGCCGGCAGGGGTCACATCATGCTAGTTCAGGAGGGACGCATGGATTGGAGCCAGGTTGAAGCACGGTGGAAGCAGGCGAGAGGCAAGATCAAGGAAAAGTGGGTCAGGCTCACTGACGAAGACTTAGAGGCCATTGAGGGGCGGCGTGAGCGGCTGGAAAGGAAGATCCAGGAGCGCTACGGGTTTGCCACCGATCACGTTCGCAAAGAAATTGAGGACTGGGTTCGTTGGCAGCTCACGGCCAGCCCCCGGCGTCCAAATCACAAGACCAAGTTGCCAGTGAGCATGATGCGACGGCAGCGCAATCGTGGTTACGCTAATTGGAGCGTGACGGCGATGTCGATGCCTTGACTTCCGCGCGACGACGGGGCGGCCGAAGTCGATAGTCCACGGCAAATAGGCGCAGTGGACGGCGCAACTTACAGTCAGAGAAGAGACCGACGACTCAGCGACGCCGTCGGCAACATTGAGCTATGCAGCCGCCGATGAGCGGTCAGAGCCAGGTGTTTGCACAGACGGCTGTTCCGGGGGAGATGCGCTCGCCGATGGCGCAGGCGCTTGGAACAAATTGCTCACCGCGCTGTCGATGAGCTTGAACTGCGTCACGAATTCGTCGGTGAGCGTTCGGTAGCTCCCATGAATGAGCATGCCTTGCTGCCGCAAAGACCTCAGTTCAATCTCCAGTATCGTGACCTGGTCACGAAGTGCCTTCCGTTCAGCAATGAGGCGCTGAATTGCGTTGGCTGAGGCAAGGAGCAGCTCAATGTCCGGCTCGGAATGTTGCGCCGCTTGCGCGGGGTCACCCGCTTCGCTCATCCCGCCCGTCATTTGCGTGGCAATGTCCATAGCTATGCTTTTTACCATAGCCCGGGGGCGCCGCTCATCGCCAGGTCAAAAGATGGTTAACGCTCGCAGCTCCTCAAAGCCGTTCCTGGCGACGTTAGCTCCTTCCTGCATAGGGGCTTGTCAGGTGAGCGTGAGGATGCCGCCTGCGTCGTCTTCTCCTCGCATGCGAGCGGCGCTCAGAGCCTCCACAAGCGCTGAACTGAAGCTCTGTAGATTCATGATCCTGTGATCCGGGTCGACGTGCTCCCTAATTAACTTGCTTACCACCTGCCTCGCTTCGGCTTCGCGGCGAGACTGTACCGCCCGATGAACGACTTTAACTACCGTATCACCTTCGCTACGCATCACTCACTCCCTCGAAGGTTAAGACAACAGTGAAACTATATCATGATGAAACTATATCACGATCCCGCGGTCTAGATAGAGAGCATCTCGGCCAACAGCATTCCGGTCCGCACGAGCGCTTCGCTTCGGCGACTTCACCTTGATGCAAGCTGAACAGCCAGGGCCCAGAGCAGAAATCCTGCTGACGTTGCTGTTGTCCCGACCCCCAACCCATCTGGTCCGACGGGCAATGCGATCCCAAGAACCTTAGCGCGCTACAAAGACCCGATGGGATCTTCATTTTTCTCAATGATGCACATTCATAAGAACGCAGGACGCATTTGTTCAGCGACGAAGCAAACCTCTATTCGCCAATGCCTATGACCGAGATATCCGTTATGTTGGGCTGGCTAAGGAGCGGAACAGCTCATGACATCAGTCTCTCCGTTTATTCTGTGTGGGGGCGTCGGCACGAGACTTTGGCCAATTTCTCGCGAAGCCTTCCCCAAGCAGTTTCACAAGCTATCGGGCCCCGAGAGTCTGTTTCAACAGACCCTCCTCAGGCTTTCCGGGGATCTGTTCGGTGACCCTTGCGTCATCGCAAGCCGCCGCCACCGGTTTCTGGTCGCCGAGCAACTCGAGGAGATTGGCGCAACGTCGCGGACGGTTCTCGAGCCGATCGGGCGAAACACCGCCCCCGCAGCTTGTACTGCGGCACTCATTGCATTGGAGAGGGATCCTGACGCTTTAGTCCTGCTTGCGCCCGCGGACCAAGTCATCGGCGATAAGGAGGCGTTTGCGCACGCTGTGTCGGTTGGGGTCCCCGCTGCAGCCAATGGGGCGTTGGTCACCTTCGGGGTTGAGCCCGATTGCCCCCACACGGGTTATGGCTACATCGAGATCGAAAAGGGAAACTTGCCCGACTTTAAGGTCAAGCGATTCGTGGAGAAGCCGTCTCGAGAGGCGGCGGAGGAGTTCGTCAACAGCGGCTGTTTCTATTGGAATGCCGGCATATTCCTGTTCAAGGCATCGACGCTGCTGGCGTTGCTAGAGACTCACGCGCCGTCCATCATCGAAATCTGCCGCCGTTCGCTCGCGGAGGCCACAGAGGATTTGGGGTTTCTGAGACTTGCGGGCGTCTACAAGGATGCTCCCTCTATCTCCCTAGATTATGCTGTGGCTGAGAAGGCGGACAATTTGCGCTGTGTGCCACTAGGGACGCCGTGGAGCGATGTGGGTTCTTGGTCGGCGCTTTGGAGCCTGCTCGAGAAGGATGACGCCGGCAACGTTATTCTCGGCGAGGGCAAGATCCTGCTCGAGGATACGAGTGACAGCCTTGCCTACAGCAGCAATGCTTTCGTTGCTATCGCGGGGTTGAAGGATGTGATCGTGTCGGCGACAGAGGATGCCGTGCTCGTCATCTCCAAGGAATATGCTGAGTCTGTCAAGGGCATCGTTGAACATCTAAAGAGCAACGGCGGTACGCATGCAGTCGATCATTTGCGGGTGTACCGACCCTGGGGTTGGTATCAGGGGCTCAACCGTGGCGACCGCTATCAAGTGAAATGCATCATGGTCAAGCCCGGCGGGACACTGTCGCTACAGAGTCACTTCCATCGCTCGGAACATTGGGTCGTGGTCAAGGGGACACTGGAGGTGACCAAAGGCGACAAGGTCGAGTTGCTCAGCGAGAATCAGTCGACCTACATCCCGCTCGGCGAGAAGCATCGCCTCGCCAATCCCGGCAGGATCCCGGCCTTCCTGATCGAGGTCCAATCGGGAAGTTATCTCGATGAAGACGATATCGTCAGGTTCGAGGACGTTTACGGTCGAAACGGCTGAAAATGCAAAACAACCCCAGCAAAGTAGCGGCAGACCTTGGCAGGACGCTGTGACGGGCGATGTGATGCTCTCGAAACCCGATGGCCTCATGGGATTGATATTTCGCCTGGGTGCGAACATTGAAGCTCCCCAACGATTTATTCGAGGAGCGCGATCAGCCGAAGGACGAAATGCGCGCTGCCGCAGAGTAGGCGCGGCTGAGTTCCTGCGCGACACTGAGGACACTTCTTGTCTGATGCCGGCAGAGCGCAGGGCAGTAACCAGTGTGTGGCGATCGGGCGCCAAGTAACTATGGCGGAGCTGCTCTATGGCGCGCGTTGCCTTTCGGCCGACGCTTATTCCACCGCTAAAGAAGGGATGCTAGAGACATCGACCCGTCTCTCGGCATGCGCGCCGTAGTCCCACCCAGCCGCGTCGGGCTGATCTAGCCTCGGGGCCTCTTTCATTCAGCCGTCACTTCAACTATTCTAGTCGTTCTGACTAGAAAAGGATTGATCACCATGTCCTCGACCCGCGGGTCCCGACGCGTAAGCGGGCCAAGAAGCTGGCCCCTTCAGGATGCCAAAGCACGGCTTTCTGAGCTCATTCGCAAGGCGCAAAGCGATGGGCCACAACATGTTACGGTGCACGGCCGCGGCACCGTCGTCGTTCTATCCGCAGAGGAGTATTCACGCCTCACGGGAGCGCGTTCCGGCCAGCGCCTCGTAGATCTCCTCCACTCGTCGCCACTGCGCGACGTTGAGATCGAGCATCCGAGTATCCGCAGTCCCGTTCGCGATGTCGACCTGTGACCGGCTATCTGCTCGACACAAATGTCATCTCTGAGCTCAAGCGAGCAAGGCCCGACGAAAAGCTTTCGGCATTCATTGCCAGCGAGCCGTTGGACCGTCTGTACCTCAGCGTTGTGACCTTTGCCGAGATACGTTTCGGCATCGAGCTCTTCTTTCGCGCGGCCGGCGCTTATTCCGCCGCTAAAGAAGGGATGCTAGAGACATCGACCCGTCTCTCGGCATGCCATAGGTCAAAGGCGCTCTGCATGTTGAGCCACATGCGGGGCGATCCGCCCACGGCAGCTGCTAACCTCACCGCTGTGTCGGGAGTCACCGGCTGCTTCTCACCGAGGATCAGATAAAGCTGGTTGCGAGATATCTTCATTGCATCGGCGATGGCCGTCTTGCTCACCCTTAGCTCGGGAAACACGATCTCCCGGAGCACTGCGCCGGGGTGAGTGGGGCAACGATCAGGGTCGCGTCGCCGATAGTTCTTCGGTCTAGGCACCATTACCCTCCATGATAATCCTCGAAATCAACGTCAATGGCGTCCTCGCCTAGCCATCTGAATGTAATACGCCAGTTGCGAGTAATCGTAACGGCGTATTGTCCACGCCTGTCGCCTTTGAGTGCATGAACTACACACTTCTGTTGACTTCTACATATCTGTGGAGTAGCTTATAGTGCATGAATTCGAATGAACTAAAGCGCCATCTAGCCAAGCAGGGCTGCACGTTTGAGACACATAAAGGTGGTAGCGGTCATATCACTGTCCGGCGCGGGAACCGCGTGACGCAATTGCCAATGCACGGTAGCCATAAGGAACTTGGCAAAAAGCTGGTCAAAAAGATACTGAAGGATCTTGGATTGAGATGACTTTGAGCTATCCCATCAAACTCGAAGCTGACGACAATGAAACACTACTGGTGACCTGCCCCGCACTTCCCGAAGTTACTACCTTCGGCGAGGACGAGGCTGAGGCAATCAACCATGCACGCGACGCAATCGAGGAGGCTATTGCGGCACGCATGGCTCATGGTCGCGAAGTCCCAGAACCTAAAGGCAAGCGCGGGGTTTTAGTCGCCTTGCCTATGCAAACATCGCTAAAAGTTGAGCTCTACCGTCTGCTCAAGCGAGAGAACATCACCAGAGCTGAGCTCATGCGGCGCCTGAACTGGAAACGCGAATCAGTCGATCGGCTCTTTCGCCTGGACCATGCAACTCGGCTCGAGCAATTCGACGCCGCATTCCGCGCTTTGGGGCGTCAGGTTGAAATCTCTATTAGCTAACGAAGCAGGCTGCGCTGCATCGCCATATATACTTAGTGAAAGCGAGCGATCTCGCTGAGCTTTGGGTTCGAACAACCGAGACAAACAGCCATCATTTGCGTTTGGGTTTTGTCTCTTGCAATTCGCGGGGCAGGACGCCTGGTCCCTTCCCCCCTCCGCCTGAAGGAATTCAATGCCTCGAGGTGGCGCATCGGTTTTGTCTGGCGGGACAATGAGGCTTGGGACGTCGAGATCGTCGACTACCACTGAGGAGCGTAACAATGACCATCAAGCGTGAGGACATCGACAGGCGCATTGTAGAGTTCTCGGATATAGCATCCAGACGCCGTCTTCCACCTGTCCATCCCGGCGAGATCCTGCGCGACGAGTTCCTGACCCCGATGAGAATCAGCGTCTACGAGCTCGCCAATGCGATCAAGGTGCCTCGTTCTCGGGCCAATGACATTGTGCTCGGACGTCGCGCGGTTACAACCGACACCGCCATGCGCCTCGGGCGCTATTTCGGCATGTCCCCGGAATTCTGGATCAATCTGCAGGCACGCTACGATCTCGACCTTGCCGACCGCACCTTGCGGCGCAAAATCGAGCAGGAAGTCGCTCCCCGAAACGCAGCCTGATCGGGCTTAAATCTCAATCTCGAGCAAGGGTTTGCCGAAAGCGCCAACGGCGAAGACCGGGCCTTCTATCGGCGTCGTAGTGGAGGGCGCTATGAGAAAGACGAAGATGGCGTCATGGGATGAGTATTTCGACTGGGTGCGAACGTTGGATCTCCCCAACGACGTCTTGAGGGAGCGCGATCAGCCGGAGGACGACATGCGCGACCTGCTGCCATCCTAAGGTGCCTCAGCGGCTCGCGTTGCACACAAGCCCGCCACTTAGTGAGTCCTCGGCACGCTGGTTTCCTCTGAGCTCGCCAAAACAACCATAATGATTTTCAAGCCTTCTGGAACAGCGAGGCGATTGTCGCCATCGGGAGAAAAAGCTGGTCACGTCGCTCGGGGAACGGCGTGAAGTTGAAATGCCGATAGAAACGGAACGCGTCGCCGTCAGTTGCGCGCACAACGAATGCGGCGGAAGCGATCTGCGAGGACTGTCGGTAAGCCCGACGCAAGGCGTCCACGAGAAGGAACCCGCCCAATCCCCTGCCCTGGTATCTTTGGTCGACAGCAAGACGTCCTAGCAGCGTTGCGGGCACCAACGGATAATGCGGCAGCTTGCTTGCCGTGCTGTCAGGGAGAATGCCGAGATCGATGGCAAAGGCGGATAGCGTGTAGTAGCCGAGGATCGTTTTGTCGCCTGCCTCCCAGACGGCGACAAATGGCGCAGCAACATGACGGCGGGCGTCTTGGCTCGCCTGCTGTTTCAGGTAACGATCAAGCGGTTCATTCCCGCAAGAGAAAGACCTTCGGTCATGATGCTTGCTGAGAGGCTCGATATTGCACGGTTGCGGGCCGAGGCGTGCCAACGTTCACTGGCCTGTCGCCTTGTTGTAACGTCGCGCTGCCCTACGAAGTCGGCTGCCGGGCCCGGAAGGCTTTAGCAGCGCCGCGACAAATGCCTTACGTTCGCGCACACCTAAAT